>Ga0066684_10000070_pt1 | contig 29098 bp, 25 predicted proteins | sample GraSoiAngelo_133_FD_62301 | JGI IMG/M metagenome (GOLD analysis project Ga0066684, IMG submission 62301) | Grasslands soil microbial communities from the Angelo Coastal Reserve, California, USA - 14_0929_05_20cm | ecosystem: Environmental > Terrestrial > Soil > Grasslands | place: USA... | reverse complement strand
ATGAGCTGGAGCTATCACGAGAGCAGCTATCGGTTAGTCTTTGGGCGACTCAGCGTCTTTGAGGTTCTGTGGAAATGATTTGAAGTTCACTTCTCGCGACTTGGAGGAGACGTTCTTGTTGTCATCAAGGTCGAACTGTTTCAGTGTTCCCTGGATTGACCAGTACCCTTCCTTGTCCGGTGTCTTTGCCTCGCCTCGGCTAATCACGCCGGAGAATTCGTACCAGGTGCCATGAATCGGCTTGGTCGTGAAGCTGAGTCTCTTGCCGTCGAGTGAAGCCTTGCTGAAAAACTGATCGAGAAAGACGCCGCGATCGCTATCGCGCTCCCCGAAACGCGAGACAAAGCCCGAGACTTTCTCATCTTCGACAGTGACTTGCACAAATTCGCCGTCACGCAGGAAGGTGTACATTCCAGAGATTTGGGTAGCAAAACTATTTGCCTGGCTCGGGGACTCAGTCTGTTTTTTTTGATGGCGCTGACCTAGCAGCCCGAGCGGCGAAAACAGGCACACAATCGGCAACACAACAATTAGGCATTTCAATGGGATAGGACGGATGGCTGTCACCATTTGAGGCATTCTTCTGACCGGAAAGTTACCAGTTATCAAGGTATAATCCAGCTACTCAGTAAGTAAACGGGATTCGTCATGGCAGTTCCTGGCAGTAGGTCGCAGAAGTGGTTGCTCGAACCTGCGGCTACGCAGGAACTGGAAATCCGCCTGAACTGGGAGCTGCCTGCCTGGTTCCCCTCCGTTCGCGAAAACCTCACCTCCTTAGTTAAGCGCGAAAAACCACCCAAGCCCCTGGGTTTTCGCCCAGGTATCTTCTGGAAGGACGTATTTGTCGATCAGCAACTGAACTGGAAGAGCATCTTGCGGTCTTACGCTGGGCACGCAATCTTCGCCGGAGTCGTGTACGTGCTCTCGATGCCGTTCTACTGGAATCGAATCGTGAAGATCGAAACTTTCCACCACGACCGAATCACTTACATAAACCCCGAGGACGACATACTTGTTTCTGAGGCGACTCAGCCGCAAGCGATTGCACAGCGGCTTGCCCCACTGATCAGTCGCAGCTCCCGAGCTGCAGCTCCGTCGCTCAGCCAGGCTCGCCAACGCGTGGTGGCAGCGATGGCGATCCCAAAATGGTCCGACAATTCGACGCACAGCATCGTCGCGCCGGATGCTCCAAAGATTGTCTCTACCGCTCCAGTGCCGGACATTGTACTGTCGATTCCTGTGCCGCAAGCGCCTCCGGTTGCAGCGCTGGCAATGAACACACCGAAGCTGGTTGTCCCGGTACTTGATGTGACACCCGTTGCTCCTCCACCGGATGTCTCAAGTGCGACCGCGAGACTTCGCGCTCCGGTGTTGCCACAACCAGCTGCAATCGCGCCACCCGTTGCAATTAAAAGTGCCCGAGACTTAGCGAAAGTTGACCTTCTTGCAGTTCCCGCGCCGGTAAAGGCGGAACCTAAACTTCCCGTTCAGCAAAGCCATGCTATCCCGTTCCTAGGTATGCCGGAGCCAATTGCGCCTGCTCCCGATTTGAAGAACGCGGGCAGCACGCAGCTTAATAAAGCCGCGCTCGAACCAGCGCAGCCGATTGCGCCACCTCCCGGTCTCAATACCGTAGCCAATAGTGCTATTAGCACAACAAAAATGCCGGGCACAGCTGAGCCAGTTGCTCCTCCACTCGATCTAAGTACTGCCGGAACTGCAAGCTCAGCCTCCGGCATCCTGATCTCGATTAATCTGAATCCAGTTGCCGGCGCACCGCGCCTGCCAGATGGCAATCGCCGCGGAACCTTTGCCGGGCAGCCCAATGCAGAAAAAGACTCTGCCGGAACTCCCGCAAAACAAGCCGGTGGCACTGGCCCTGGTGGCGATTCACCCCTAGCCACCAGGGACGAATTGGGAATTGTCGCCGCCGCTGTACCACACGGAATTCTGAACGGCGCGCCGATCACTACAACGCAGGGCCTCACAGGGGCATTGAATTCGGCATCGGGGAGCGCTCTTCTCGCCATGGCGCGGCCGTCGAGAATCAGCTTACCCCCTCCAAGGGTTGCGACTTTGGTGGATGAACCCGACGCTCTCGATCAGAGAGTGTTTCGTGGACGCAAGTACTACACGATGGCGCTCAACACGCCGAATCTCACCTCTGCAGGTGGAAGCTGGATCTTCCGCTTCGCCGAACGTGATGTTAGTTCCAAAGCGGGAGACGTGACTGCTCCAATTGCGGTCCGTGAAGTCGATCCAGCGTATCCGGCAGACCTGATGAAGGATAATGTCCAAGGCATCGTCATCCTGTATGCGATCATCCGGGCTGACGGAACCGTGGCACAAGTCAAGGTACTCGAAGGATTCGACGACCGCCTCGATGAAAACGCGCGCAAGGCCCTGAGCGCGTGGCACTTCGTTCCCGGCACGCGCGACGGGAATCCGGTGGATCTTGAAGCTGTAGTGCGGATTCCCTTCCGCTCCAAGCGCCCTTTCTGAGTTCGCTAGACGCTCGCAGCGGCAACGGCAGGCTTCTCCAGCAGATGGTAGATTTCCTGGTTGACACACACCTCGTAATATTTTCGCGAGGTCCAGTCCTTAACCGTCATTGATTTCGCATCGACGTGTGGAATCGTGCCTTCACGTACGACGACCTTATGGAATGCGCCGGCAGCAATCGGAACCATGCCACTGAAGAAGCGAACCGGCTCGCCTGGCCAAAGTGAGAGCAGCTGCACGCGATGCTCTTTCAATGAAATTTCCTGCGAGAGCTTTTCGAACGCCGCCTTGCTGATCAACACACCATTGATGTTGTAGCGCACCAGAAATTCGTCAGGATTCTCAGTCACATCCCTATCCTGAACAGTCTGCAGATTAAAAACATTGAACGCCATCTGCTTGTCGACAATAAATTTGCGTGCGCCTTTGCTACACGAGGAGAGACGATCGCTCTCGTTCAGCGCCTTCGAAATCGTGATTCTCTGCGTTCCATACATCAGGTACATCGGCGCAGAGTTCTGATAAGAGATACCGATTCCAAGCTCAAGCGCCGGCAAGCCCTGCTTTTGCGATTGTTCGTTGTAAGCGCTCACAATGCCGACTATTTCCTTGGCCAGAATGCACGCGCGCGCCACACCAAGTCCGGTTTCGCCTTCGCGCTCAAACAACGCGAGAATCACCGCGTCCCCCTCGATGAATACCGTCGAAGCGTCGTACTTCGGCAGTAACTTGTTGATCGGTTCATAAAAATTGAGACTGAAGTATGACGCTGGATTCAGTCCTCGTTCGTACAGAGTGCGCGTGAGCGTCGTTGAATCCCGAATGTCAGCTTTCAAAATCACATGCCGGACAACTTTCTCTTCCCCACTCTTCTGCTCATCCGCAAGGAGAAATTCGTAGAGCGTGTTATTGATCGCCGAAAGTTCCTTGAGACGCTCAGATGCGATCACGTTCACCGCGTCCATAGCAGAGTTCAGCGATTCAAAACGCCGCAGGTCACGGTGATAGCGAACGAAGTCACCAAAGAATCGCGCCGATAGCTTGGCGCGATCAGGCCCCTTGCAGGCGTCAACTTTCTTCACAGCGCCGTTCAGATTGTCAGGCGAAATCTTCCCGTGCTCGTCTAGCAATGTCTCCACGCGCGTGCGCTCTGTTTTCGAGATTAGAGCATTCTTCAGTTGTTGCGGATTAATCGGTGGAGAGTACTGCGAAAGCAGCGGCACGGCCTCGTACGATGCAATCACGTGCTGGATTACATTTTCCTTTTCCAGCATCTCCACCCACGCGTCCAGCAGCGCGCGTTGCGCCTTTCCCTTAGGAAGACTCTCGACCGGCGCTCCTCCCGCAAAGAGTTCATGCGCGTTCTCGGGAACGTTGAGCAACTGATCCAGCGCCTCGTCGTTCTCAATGCCAGGAAGCTGCAGGGAGCGCAGAAAGTCACAGGCAATCGACTGCATGGTGTCAAAACGGTCCGGGTCACGGTCATAGTTACCGAGCATCACATACTGCTCAGCATTCAGATAGTCGTCGCGACCATCCTCTGTATAGAGCAGTCGATTCAGGAACAGATCGTAGATTTCGCTCTCCGCGTCGCCGAAGAACGAGCGGCGCATTCGCGAGATAGTCTCTTTCTCAATTTCGCGAATTGTCGAAAACAGCTCTTGCCCAACTTTCCTCAACACTGCTTTCTTGTTGATCTGGAAACGAGCAAAACGCTCGCGCAATTCCACGGCTTTGCTCAGAAACGCCTGGCGCGGACCGTCATAGGTCTTGAGCTTGGCACGACTTCGCTCCAGAGCTTGGGCGAACTGGGCTGACATTTCATTCCGCTGAAATTTGATGACGGCCAGTCTACCTAACAAATCGATCGATATGTTGCCTTCAGTCTTAGCCCGGTTGAGGGTGGCAATGTGGAGCTCCAGGAGTGCGCGCTTGAAACCGATTGCGTCGGCAACTTTCGCTTCCACAGAGTTGCCAGGCAGTCTGACTCTCGTGAGTGGACGCGAGCCCGTCGGCGCATCGTCCACCAAAGGCTCGATCTGTCCATGCCGGGTAATCAATCGGAAGATCTGATTCCGCGTGCTCTCCATGAACCGAGCACTGAGCACAACGTCGTGCCGGATGTTGTCCACTCCACGCACGAGGTTTTCCAGTTGGATGAACGGCTGATAGGACGAGAGCTGCGTCTGCTGCGCGTGTTCAGGGAGAGATCCGCCGCGTTGTAGGAAGCCGAATGCCATTGCAGGAATTAGCGATTAGCAATTAGCGATTTAGCCAAACTCCGTGGTAATAAACCTCTTCGTTGTCCTTAATCGCTGCTTGCAGCTGAGTCTAATCTGTCAAATGGCGGTCAGCACTGAGTGTTCAACCTCAATAACTGGTTACTTTGGTACAGCAGCGATTAGCAATTAGCAATCAGCCAAACATTGTTGAATCCAAGTGTTTGCTAATTGCTAATCCCTGATTGCCAATCGCTGGCCTTCCCCGCGACCGCGGGTTAATTCTTCGCGCTTCAACCAGCTTTGTATTCGGCAACATCCTCCCCCGGCTTAAAAATAGGATGTTGCTGTTGAGCCGGATCCATCATCGAGAGCTTCAGGTTGATGTCCTCGATATCCTTCCGCGCCCAGCCAACGCTGCTCACCTGGATCTTGCCGTCGCGATCCACGAGGTAGGCCGTGGGGACGTTCGTGAGTTTGTAAGCGTTTGAGACGATGTATCGCTGCGAGTCGTCAATCGCGACGGTAAAGCTAATGCCATACTTCTTCATGAAAGCTTGCGTGTCGGCGAGACTGTCCTGCGATATTCCAATGAAAGAAACCGCCTCAGGCTTGTGAAGCTGCGACATCCTCTCAAAGTAGGGAAAAGCATATTGGCAGGTGGGACAGCTCACTTTGAAGAAGGCCAAGACAGCAGGACCACGCTTCATCAACTCCGAAAGTACAACCGGTTTACCGGTCGTACTAGTGAGAGCAAACTCCTGAGCTTTCACACCAGTAGGAAGAGCCATTTCCTGAAAACTCCTTAAACAGATCGGACCTCAGCCAATTCGATTCTATGAGAGCAAGTTAAGCTTCCGCAAAATCTTGCGGGAAAGACCGGTAAGTGGCAGTTGACAAACATGAGTCAGGGAGATCCACCTGGTGTTTGAGCGACGTCGTAAGCTGTGGCCAGAAAAGACGTTCACGCTCCAATCGGTCGTGGTGATGGAATGCTTTACCGTGAGCAAAGGATCGCCAGCCTTCTCGTCATCTGCTTCCGGCAACTCCCACATTCCTGGCATGAGTCGCTCGTCCTGTGCGCGCTGCTGTAAGAGGATTGCGCCGCCGCGCCGGATCAACAGGAGAGCAGAAGACTTTCGCAGCCGTTTCTCAGTAATAGACGTCTCTTCAAGCTGCACGTCGCGCGATCTGCAGTGCTTCTTCACCGGACAACGCTGACAAAGTGGAACTCCGGGGAGACAAACCGTCGCTCCCAATTCCATCATTGCCTGGTTGAAGTCGCCCGGAGACTCTGGATCAAGCACTGCCTGAGCAGCCTCCCATAGTTCTTCTCCGCTTAATTGCTGCCGTAGCAAGCGTTCGAGCACGCGCTCTACATTGCCATCGACCACTGCCACAGGCTCTCCGAATGCAATACTCGCGATCGCATTCGCGGTGTAGCGCCCGATTCCCGGCAATGTAAGTAATTGCGCGGCCGTACCGGGAATTCGAGAATACGGCTCCGAGACCACGAGCTTCGCAGCCCGATGCAGCATCCGCGCACGACGGTAATATCCGAGCCCGCTCCAGACAGTCAAAACTTCTGCTTCATCCGCGGCCGCAAGCTGTCGCAGACTGGGAAACTTCTTCAGAAATCGCTTGTAGTGCTCGAGAACAGCCGCGACGCGAGTCTGCTGCAGCATGATCTCCGAAATCCAGATGCGATAGGGATCGCGTGTTCTTCGCCATGGCAAAGGACGCTGGTGTTCGCGATACCAGCTCAGCAGATTCCCCCGAAATTTTCGGGGTTGTGCCGCATTGGCGAGACTGATCGTCTGCGACATCGGTGGACGATCCTGATTGTATACGCCAGCTGTTGCCACGGACGGCATTGAGCAACGTGGTTCCGGCCGCCCTTGGCGGTACAAGATGAAGGACTCCAGCACGCCTTCGTGCTGCTAAGTCTGTTGCCCGGAAAATGTTGCTGGGTTTGGTCGTTCTAATGGAGCGCGCATCCCTTACCTTGTACCGGCCGTCGGCGGCCCGAACCACGTTGCTTCAAGGCGCGACCTTTTCAGAAACACTCGTGATGCCAAAGCAAATCGCGATTGAATCCAGTAGGAGGATGCTGGATCGAGTTCTGGTGGGCCATGAAATAAATGTCAAACCTGACCAGCACCGCCGGGTCATAGCTTGCGCGCCCAGTATTCCAGGAACGGCAGAGATACCGCCCGTAATAAAGCCGATACTCGGTACTCTCTTTCAGCGACAAATTCATCAGGTACTTCCGCCAGCGCTCATTCTTGTATTGGTCCGCGATGCTCTCAGGCTTTGCGTACGTCACTGGACGATCAGGATGAATCACGTTGATCTCCTGCCCATCACGCCGCTGGCCCACGACTACGTAGTACCCGTCATATGTCAGAGGATTCGGCGAAAACATGTCCCACTTCTGGTCCAGATCGAGAGTAATTGCCAGCGCATCTTCCCAGGGCTGGAAGGGCACGTGCACAATCGAGGACAGATTCCACAAGAGCGTAAAGACAATGAGCAATAACGCAAACACGGTGACGCCTGGTGAAGTCTTCAGATTCAGCGGACGCGACCGGATCCAATCGGTGTAGCGGCTAAGCTTATCGCGGTTGCGCTCGATGGCCTCGTACCACTTTCTTCCGTTTCTCTCCAGCCACTCGGATCGCATCACCGGCGTTAGGCACGAGAACATGGGAGATTGCGAGACCAGATGAACCAGCGCTCTCCACTTGTAGTAGCGCCTTCCTTCTGGATCGACAACGATCCAGCTCTTCTGATCGCGCATCTCCAGCTCCGTAACAGGAAACTCCTGCGCAGGAATGAGTTCTGTTTTGGGAAGCACGAGAAAAGCACGCACAATGCGAACCAGCTTTGAACAGAATGAGCAGTTCCTGTCGTAGTAAACCCGCGTACCGAAGCCTGCCATGCTCTCACCTGAAAGCCAGGGGAAGCGCCGGCGGATCCACTTCAATTCCCAAAACCAGGTTGGGATCAGCGGCAGCGCAGCCGTGCAAGCAATGTACGGGAAGTGTCCTAAGCGAATGGAAAGCCCTAATGCGACATGCAGCAGAATAATGAGGACGGCTCCCAACATTCGGGCCGGTCCAGCAAGAAAGGGCGTCAACAGCAGGAGGGGAATCGCACCTTCCTGTACAAGCGTTCCTCGCGTAAGCCAGGGAAGCAGCTTGGGAAAGTGGAGAAGCAGCTGCCCCAGAGGGTACGTGATCTGCTGAATTTGCAGAGCGTAATAAACCGCGCTGAAGTCCCGCCGCCATTCCGGGGCAGTCTTCAACAACACGGCAAAGGTGTACACCATCGCCACTTGCGCGATCAGGGCAACTCCCGGAGTGGAGAAATGTGCGAACCGCGGCTTTTCCTTTTCTGGTTCACGCAACCCCGAATCGACGGAATACAGTGCTCCCAACGGCAGGAACATGGCAATAAACGCAAACACACGAAGATAAACGTCGCCACCCTGAAGAATGACGGGAGTTCGATTCTGAATTGAAACGAGCATGAACCAGCTGGCGAAAGCGGCAAGCCGCGTGCGTATGCCCGCCATCAGCATCACCGCAAGAGCCGCGGCCACGAAGAACAGCATCGCCTGGAAGATGAGCTGGCCGCTCATCATGTGGATCGAGAAGCGTGCCGGGGGCGAAAACTTGTCGAGCAGCGCGGCCCGCGGCAGAACACCAAAGTCCGTGTAGAAGACCAGCATGTCCTGCGCACGCCAGATGAGATCGCCCAGCAGCACTGCCCCGAGCGCAATGCGAAATAGAGCTAAAGAACGAAGATCAAGGCTGTAAGTCCGTTCGAGGTAGTGGAGAATCTTCTTTACCCGGCTGGTGCGATCCGGGAGGATAATCGTCGGGACTGTAGCGGCAACCGACACAGGTCGGTCTAGAACGGTCATGGCGGGGAGCTCTTCCGTCGCGACTGTAAGACACTTTCAATTCCAATCGCCACTCCCGTTTCCCAGCTTGACACACCAAAGTAACGAGCCAGTTCAAGCCATTCAAAACAAATCTTCAAACCTTTCGGAAACATGTCTCCAAAATGGGCGAAGCTAAGTCTTCGGTAACTTGTAGAGGCAATTGAACTCAGATACTTTTCGGGAGAGTGCCGAAGCTGCTTTTGGCGGCTTGGAGCACTTGCGTTCCATTTGATCAGGACTGGCCGAGCGAGATGAATATCGACCGACAACGTGGTTTCAGTTTGCTGGAGTTGATGATCGTCGTCGTCATCCTTCTTGTCATTGCCGGCATGATGACCCCGAAGATGTTGGGGATTATCGACGACCAGAAGATGCGCGCCTCGGCGCAAGCCTATGCCGGTTTAATGCAGATAGCGCGGTCACGCGCCACGCAGGACAACTCCGTATACCAAGTGCTGAACACCACCACAAACGGCGTACCAGTAGCCTATCTCGATCTCAATTCGGATCGAACCTTCAATGGCTCTGGATCCAATCCGGAACCGGCTGTGGAGCTGGCGGATCCGATCACGGTGAGCGATAGCGGCGTTCCCTCTGGCTTCGGCAACACCAACCTATTGGGAATACAGCCGTATTCCGATTCAACCTCACCGATGGTGAGCGACGGGACCGGGGGCATTGCTGCAGGCACGGCTATTCCTGGTATGGCTTTCAATGAACGCGGCTTACCCTGCCAAAGGGTAGCCGCTGCGGAGACTTGCAAAAATGCGCCATCAGTAGGCACGCCAGCAAGCACAAGACCCATCGCATACGTAACTTACCTGCGGTACAAACGCAGAACAGGTGGAACAGCCTACGCCGCGATCACGGTAACGCCTGCGGGAAGAATTAAGACTTGGGTCTACCAAGGTGGGAACTGGCAATGAAACGTAATCGGCAACTCCAGCAACGGCGCGGTTCCAATTCAGGATTCAGCTTGATAGAGCTTCTGATCGCCATGATCGTTCTCGTGGTAGGACTGCTTGGCGGGATGATCGTGATTCTCACTGCGATCGCCAGTAACGCGCGCAATCGATTTGACACGGCGGCCGTGGCCCTCGCGCAGAGCACCATGGATCGCATCGTCGTACTCACCATATCTGCGGGTATCCAGACTACATCGATTACGGACTGCGACGGTACCGCCCATTCCATGACTACCGCCCCTGGCGGCGCACCGTTGGTCGATCTCTCAGGCATATCCAACGGAGTACAGGCCATCGATTTCACACAAAACCCGGTCGCCGGTTACCAGATGCTTTACAAGCTCTGCGCAACCGGAGCCGCGGATGGATTGCCCACGGGCAATCCGCAGCTCTACGACGTGCGCTGGAATGTGAGCAATCCGATCAATGGCGGTTCAACAGAATTGGTTTTGGTAGCAGCCAAGAACGTCACCGAAGATGGAAACGGAGCGCGTCAAACCCGTTTCTTCAATGTACCGGCGACTCTGCGAGCGCTGAGAGGAAACTGACATGAAAGCACCAGCAAATCGTCGGAATCATGCCGGATTCTCATTGCTCGAAGTCATGATCACCATCATCGTGCTCATGATCGTCATGGGAGCGGTGTTTTCGCAGATCAACCAGGTTCAAGCAAAGACCAAGACGGAATCCATGAAGCTGGACCTTACGCAGGAAAGCCGAGCGTTCGTCGATCAATTTGCCCGCGACCTGCACATGTCTGGCTACCCGATCTCAACGCTTTACCAGACCAATCCTGGATCGCGAAATTTAAATACAGCCGTCGGTCTTGTGTTCGCCTCTCCCGTCTCACTTCGCTTTGAAGGCGATGTTTATGGAGACGGCAATGTGTATAGCGTGCTGTATACGTACGTTGCTTCGGACATAAATGATCTCGCCTGCCCTTGCCTGCGGCGCAGTGTGGTGAAGAAAGTAACCGGCGACAACTGGTATTCCGGGCCCGGAGGTCAATCTAACCCGCAATACTTCACTGAGGTTCAAAACGTGATTACGCCTCAGGGACTCTCGCAGGATTTGTTTACCTACTTCCAGGCAAACGGTAGTGCCGTGAGCGTTGGGAGCTGCACCTGGTCGAGCGGAACCCCGACCTGTCCCGGAATTGATATCAACAGTAATTCGGCAACGATTCAACTTATCGACGCGATCAAGGTGAACTTGAGCACGCGCTCTAAACAGTTTGACCCCATAACTGGGCAGCCAGCCGTGAATTCTGTATCTACGATCGCGGAATTGGAGAACTAGCTCATGAAGCCTCAAACCAAACATCCCGAACACGGCATTGCGATGCTTGTGGTGCTGTTTGCCTTGATTCTCGTGTCGGCGATCGGACTGGCGTTGATGTTCTCCACAAATAGCGAAACTGGAGTCAACTCCGGGTTCCGCCAATCGAACCTTTCCTACTTCGCTGCCCGATCAGGTGTAGAAGAGTTGCGCGACCGCATGCGAATTACCGTGGCAAACGGAGGCATTTCCGACATTCTTCCCACGGTTCCGATCGGCGGAGCTGGCGGCGTGGTCTACATCACCAATCCGCTTGGTAGCGAAAACGTCCGGCCATGGGATTCAACGAATGCCTATTTCGACGACGAACTCTGTCATGAAACGGCAAATAGTGGACTTACTGGCATTGCGAACAGCCCGGGAAATCCCGCTAAGCCGTGCGCCGTTGCCGCCGCCTCTCTACCGATCACACCCGGATGGTATCTGAACAACTCGTCCGAGAGTCTACCTGGAAGCGCATATGTTCCCTACAAATGGGCGCGCATCAATTTAAAGCTTGGAGAGTCGACCAATCCCTGGTGCATCCAGGGATATGGCAACTGTGCTGCCCAGCCAGCCGCGCCACTAGGCGGACCATCAGCGGATCAGGTTTGCTACAACGGCAAGAATGAATTCGTGTTAGCGGATTCAAGGCCCACCGATGTGCCGGACCGAGTAGAAGGGCTGAGCTTGCCATCGCAGCTTGCGCTGGCGATGGCGATGTTTGAAGGTGGGACTTCTGGCCACGGTAATACCGGACACGCGTCTGCCAGCAGTTCGAGTTCTTCCGGTTCATCTTCTTCAAGTTCTTCAGGCAGCAGTTCGTCAAGCGGTTCTTCCGGTACCAGCTCGTCAAGCAGTTCATCCAGCAGTTCTTCCAGTAGCAGTTCTTCCAGTAGCTCGAGTTCCAGTGGTCTTTTTGGAACTGGCAGTAGCTCGAGTTCAAGTGGTCTTTTTGGAACTGGCAGCACCTCCGGTCTCACCGGCATCACTTCCAGCAGCAGTTCGAGTTCTTCGAGCAGCTCTTCAAGTAGTTCTTCATCGAGCTCTTCGTCCGGCTCTTCAACCGGCATAGTTGCTCCCTCGTGCGGAACAGGTGCTCCTCCGCTTCCAGGTTCGCTGCTCGGAATTGGGGGTGGGCCGGTCCATGCTAATTCGTGCGTAGCGGCAGACGCGCAACCCGTCTATATGCTCACTGCCCTTGCGGTTGCGGAAAGCGCAACCTCCACGGTCCACGCCCGGCGCATGGTGCAATATGAAGTAGCAAGAATCGCTTTGCCACCAATGCCGGCAGCGTTGACGATCGCTGGTCCGGTAAGCTCCTCGACACAGTTCGGAGACTCGAACAATTTCTATGTCGACGGTCACGATGCATGCGGTGGGCAGAACAGGCCGGCGGTGGGGACCGTTCAGGACGTAGGCAACGGCACTGAGACCGCGAGCCAAATTGCATCAGACTCTCGCAATCAGATCATTAATGATCTGAAGAGACCGCCTAACTACACCGGTGCGGACGGCTGTTCGCCAGACGTGCAGAACGTAAACAACCTTGCCAATCAGAATTACCAGACGCCCGATGGCTTGAACGGCCTCGTGCATGACATACAGGGTGCGGCAACGCAGACGCTGGATCCGAGTCACCTGCCCACAAGCTATGACCTCGGCACGGCCGCGAATCCTAAAATCACCGTTGTCAATGGTGACTTCACTACTCCCATGGATGGCTACGGCATTCTGCTCGTAACCGGAGCCCTCACGATGAGCGGAAATACCTCGTGGCATGGGTTGATCTTTGTGATCGGCACGGGGCAATTTACGGAGAACGGAACACCTGCGATTGACGGTGCCATCCTCGTCGCAGCGATTGGGAAAACTGGCGGCTGTCCTGGCACAACTGACTGCTATGCCACCAACCCGTCTGACGCCAATATGTACCGAGATCCTTTGAGTGGCCAGAAAGTGCTTGGCAGCCCAACCTTTCACTGGGACGGTGGCGGCATCGGCGGAATTACGTATAACAGTTGCACGATCCAATCAGTCAAGCAGGCGGCTAACTTTGCTGTATTAGCGCGCAGGGAAATCACTTATTGACGATGATTGCAAGCAAAAGAAAAAGCGCAGCGGTTCCTCGCTGCGCTTCTTTTTTCTTGCAGCAAAGTAAACAACGACATGACTCAAAAAGCCATCATCATCGGCGCCGGACCTGCCGGACTTACGGCTGCTTACGAGCTGCTCACTCGCACCGACCTCAAGCCCATCGTGCTGGAGAAGAGCACTTACATGGGTGGCCTCTCGCGCACCATAAACTACAAGGGAAACCGCATGGACATCGGCGGGCATCGCTTTTTTTCCAAGAGCGATCGCGTGATGAACTGGTGGTTCCGGCATCTGCCGGTAGCGGAAGGGCACGAGGAAGCGCCGGTCCTAGCGTATCAAGGCAAGACTCGCAGCGTGGCTGCTGTTGGCACATCGCGGTGGCCGGGTGACCCCGCCAGCAGCGGCGCTGTAGCGACGCTTGCAGCCACGGAAGCCGATCCGGATCGCGTGATGCTTCTTCGTCCGCGAAAATCGCGGATCTACTTCCTGCGCAAGTTCTTCGATTATCCTATCCAGCTCTCCAAAGATACGCTGGTAAAACTCGGATTGGTCAGGGCGTTCAGGATAGGCATCAGCTACATGCTCCGTGCCGCGTTCCCGATCCAAAACGTTAAGAACCTGGAACAGTTCTTCATCAACCGCTTTGGCAGCGAGCTGTACAAGACCTTCTTCAAGTCATACACGGAAAAGGTGTGGGGAGTGCCCTGCGAAAAGATCGGCGCGGAATGGGGTGAGCAGCGCATTAAGGGCCTGTCAATCCTCAAGACGATCGCACACCACATCAAGAAGATGTTCCGCGGAAGCGACGGCCGTGACATCGCGCAGAAAAACACCGAAACTTCCCTGATCGAACAGTTCCTTTATCCCAAATTTGGGCCCGGACAGATGTGGGAAGTGGTCGCGCAAAAGGTCATCGAGCTGGGCGGGGCGATCGTTACCGATTTCGACGTGACTGGAGTGCAGATCGACGGATTTCGCATCGCAGGCGTAACCGGAAGCGACAAATACGGCAACCAGAAGAAGTTTACCGGCGATTATTTCTTTTCGACGATGCCGATTCAGGAACTTGTCCGGTCGCTGCACGTCAACGTTCCCATGTCGGTATGCGAGGTGAGTGAAGGGCTGATCTATCGTGACTTCATCACTGTCGGGCTGCTGTGCACCAAGCTGAAGGTCCGGGACGAGGGAGACAAGTATGGCAGGCTGATCAGCGACAACTGGATCTATATCCAGGAGCCGGACGTGCTGGTTGGCCGCCTGCAGGTTTTCAACAACTGGAGCCCGCACCTAGTAAGCGATTCCAGCAAAGTATGGCTGGGCGCCGAATATTTTTGTTATGAAACCGACGAGCTCTGGTCGAAATCCGACGCGGAAATGGGACGCTTCGCCATCGAAGAACTGAACAGGATCGAAATCATCGAGCGTGACGATGTGATCGACTTCAATGTCGTGCGTGTACCCAAGACTTATCCAGCCTATTTTGGGACGTATGACAGATTCGAAGAACTGCGGAAATATGTCGATCAATACGACAATCTATATCTCGTGGGCCGCAATGGAATGCACAAATACAATAATCAGGACCACTCCATGCTGACCGCCATGACTGCGGTGGACAACATTATTGCCGGCCGCACCGACAAGTCCAACATCTGGTCGGTGAATACCGAAATGGATTATCACGAGGCGAAGGGCAAGCAGTAGCAATAGGCGATACGCAATAGGCGGGTAGCAGAGGAGTTTCATAGCCGTAGAAGACCACGCCTTCCGTGCCATACTCACCACATCCATGCCGAAATTCCGCTACCCCCTCTCCACTCTGCTCGCGGTGGCGCTGGTTGTAGTCGGTTCTGGACTGCGCGTGTGGTGGACGGCAACCCACCCTCCCATTGACTTCGTTTATAGCGACGCGGAGCGGCACTGGTTCAACGCGACCCATCCGCTGGAGACAAATCCCTTTGCCGGAATCGATCCGCCCGCGTATGAGCTTTGGCTGAGCCTGATTGCGCGCGTCACGCTCGGCAATCGGACCGCACTCGGAATTTACGCTGCGCTGCTGTCCCTGGCAGCTCCGTTCGTCTGGTTCCTGTTCGCGCGCACCGTCCTGCAGCGCAGCGTCCTCGCGCTGTGGTTCTGGGCTGTGCTCACGTGGCTTCCGTCGTGGATCGGCATCTTCAGCTACTTCATGAACGAGACGATCCTGATTCCCCTAATTGGATTGTCACTGTGGCTGACGACGCGCGAAAGGCCAGACACGCCTGGGCGCTGGGTAGGCCTGAATCTAAGCTGGATTCTGACCTGTTTGACCCGGATTATCGCGCTGCCGGTCGCCGCCGTCACCATGGCATTCGCACTGAGCGGCACTCGGTACCCTGGGCGTCGAACGCTTCTTACATTGGCAGTCTGGGCGTGCGCTTTGGCGCCGTTTGCCTTGCGTTCATACGAGATTCTTCATGTCGCAACACCCTTCGGGTTGCCCTATCCCCATCATATCTACTGGGAATCGGGTGCGCGGGACATTTACTTGCATTTGACCGTTCCCAGCCGCGGAATCGGCTTTAACTACAACTTTACAGCGGCATCCGCGTTTGATGAGCCCTTCCACCCGTTCAGCAAGTACCAGCCGCGGCCTTCCGGGCGAGTGGACGTGTTCGTAAACATGGATAGAGGTGCAGCAGATTGGCAGCGGGCTGCGGCAGAGTACTCCCCAACATTTTCCAAACGACTCCACCTCTATTGTGAAAATGCTCTCCTGTTCCTGCTGGCGGATTCGTGGCCGGACGGTCATCTGGAGTTTGTCTGGGAAAATGCCGCCTACCACTTGCACTGGATGTGGTTGGCGATTGTGCTGGGAGCAGCGACTGGATCAGCCATATACATGTATCGAAACCGGAGCCTCCAATTAGTGCCGTGCCTAGCGGTTGTGTCGTTCCTGGTTCCGCTCTTCTCGAACGCCGGAGTAATGGAAGCGCGCTTTCGAAAGCCGCTGGAAGGCATTTTCATTTTGGCACTGTTCTGGCTTGCAGAACACCGGCGAAACGACAGCAAGACCCTGCAACGCGGAGAGGCGGAGCCGCGGAGGGAATAAGAAGTTTACGCGGATCGTCCGCTCCGATCCCGTACCGCTTATTGTCTACTACCGATCGCGCCTGCTTATTGTCTCCACCTGTGTTCCCGCCCCCGAAGTACGGACACGACGGGGAGCCCGTTCTCACTTCGCCGTGATCTTTAGATTGGAAAAGTAGCCCTCAGTACCGGGGCCAACCCACAATGCGACGCCGCCCTCGCGCGGCTCGAGCTTCAGATCGTTCACGATCAGACAGGGTTGCTCGGCCCCGTTCACGAAGAGCCGTGCCTTGCGGCCTTCGACTTCAATCTTGTATTTGGTCCAGACACCAGGCTCCAGGTCGACATACGACTCATATTTTTCCGGAGCTTCCTGCCGCGATCGCGCGAAGTCAAAATCGGGATACGAGCTGTATTGGGTGGAGTGATTTCGCCTCACCTGATCGTCGGCTCGTCCATTGGTTGGTCTCAGATAAATGTACTCATACTTTTCATCGCCCTGCAGCCGAAAGGCGATGCCAATGAACCCGCGAGCACCTTCCCCGGCGTTACTGGCCGGCTTGCCCGCCAAGTCTACTTCGATCGTGCCATCTCGAAACGATGCGTCTTTAACTACGGCATATGATCTCGCATTCGCGGCTCCGGGCGTGGCTATCACCTGCACCGCACTCCGGCCTTTGTAGCTCGCCTGGGCAATCGATACATTCTTTGCTACGAGTCGATCAACACTTTGAGGCATTAATGGAAGGCAAAGGAACGCCAACAAAGAAGCGGAAAGGCGCCTGATTGAATAGAACCACGCATTCATAGGAATACTCCAGTTCCGAGTTGCCACGAACATGATACGCAAGCAGACAAAATTCTTAGCTCTGCGCTTCCCTTGACCATTGACAGGAGTCTAAGCTATCGTCCTGTCGTTTATTGACAGGAGCCTTATGGGAAAGCCCACCGATCTGGTTCAGGGAACGCTCGATGTGCTGATTCTGAAGACTGTTGCTCTGCAGCCGATGCATGGATGGGGAATCGCGCAGCGCATCCGCCAACTTTCGAACGAGGTGCTCCAGGTGGGACAGGGTGCACTCTATCCGGCATTGCATCGGCTCGAGCAACAGGGATGGATCCAAGCGAAGTGGGGAGAATCGGAGAACAATCGCCGCGCCAAATACTATTCGCTCACACGCGACGGCGCCAAATATTTGAGGCAGCAACAGGCGCAGTGGAACCGTCTTTCGGGAGCGATTGATCTGGTGCTGGATGCGACGTAGCTGGGCTCGCCGCGCACAAATCCCGCTCAGAAAGGTGTGTATGCGCTGGTTGACCAAATTGCAATTGCGATTCCGAAGCATTTTTCAACGCGATGCCGTGGAGGGCGATCTCGATGACGAACTAACCTTCCACGTGGAGGCTCAGATCGCACAAAACGTCGCATCCGGCATGACGGGCGAGGAGGCCAGGTACTCCACTTTGCGCGGGATGGGCAGCGTGACGCAAGTCGCGGAGCAGTGTCGCGAGGCCCGCAACGTGGACCTGCTAGAAACGACATGGTATGACTTGCGTTTTGGAGCCCGCACTCTTGCCAAGAACCGGGCATTTACTGCTGTCGCTGTTCTGACCCTTGCCGTTGGTATCGGCTTCAACACCTTTTCGTTCAGCGCGGTGAACGCGCTGTTATTCGGCGGATTACCGGTCAAGGATCCCGATCGCCTGGTACTCGGCGAGGCCTTGCGTGAAGGTTTTGACCCAGGAGGCACTTCGCTGTTGGAGTACGCCGCCCTCCGCAACGAGCAAAAAGCTTTTGCAAGCAGCGCCCTGTCGATTGATCGCTCGTTTCTGCTGCGTGGGAACACGGAAGCCGAGGAGGTTCATGCGGCAGCCATTTCGCCTGCATTCTTTGAGACGCTCGGCACGGCGCCAATTCTCGGTCGCTCCCTATCGCTTGAGGAAAGCAGGGCGGGCGCGCCGGCGGTCGTGCTGCTTTCCTACGGCTTCTGGCAACGACGGTTTGGCGGCGATGCGAATGCCATAGGACAGTCGCTCGATCTCGATGGCCGTAGCTACACGATTATCGGTGTTATGCCGCGCGGCTTCGACTATCCAACGCTCACGCAGGCATGGGTTCCACTGGATCTCGATCCGGAAGCGGCACCGATGCCCCAGCGGATCACCCATGCATACATCTTCGTGGGGCGATTGCAAAACGGAGTCTCGCGCCATCAGGCTGAGCAGGATGTCAGGGACGTAGCCGGCCGACTGGCGCGGCAGTTTCCCCAAACGGAACGCGGATGGAGCTACGGTTTGCTGACCATGCGCCAATGGTCAATCGGCGACGATGATGGGCGGGTGACCAGAGCCATTGTCGCGCTTGTGCTAGCGATCGGCTTGTTGCTCCTCATCTGTTGCGTGAACATCGCGAGCCTGCTCCTGGTTCGCGGCGTGATACGTGAGGGCGAGCTGGCAGTTCGCGCGGCGCTCGGCGCTTCGAGCCGGCGGATCGCGCAACAGTTGTTGACGGAAGGCGCGATGCTTTCCGTTTGCGGCGGCATTGTCGGGCTTCTGGTCGCCTGGGGCATGCGACCTCTCTTCCGCATGCTGAACCCGATTCAGCCGCATTCTTTCGGTCAGATTGTGAACGATTTCCGGATCGACGGCCGCGTATTGGCTTTCTGCCTCGGGGTTTCGATCCTGAGCGGGCTTATCTTCAGCCTACTGCCGACGTTGAAGCTTGTGAAGCTCCGCAATCTGTCTGCAATGCTGAGGCAACGCGAACAACGCGCCGCCGGCGTCGCAGCGCGTCGCGGTTGGCTGAGCGCTCTGGTTGTAGCGGAGATCGCCATTGCTGTGTCGCTGTCCTTTGGCGGCGCGCTTCTCACCAAGAGCTTCTACCGCCTCTCGGGGCTTTATCTGGGTTTTCGGCCGGAACACCTGCTGACGCTGCAGTTGCCCCTTTCGGTCACCGAATACCCGCAGCAGAGCCAGAAGATGGCTTTTCTCGATCGAGTTCTGGATCGCGTGCGTACACTGCCGGGGGTCGAATCGGCCGGGGTAACTACTTTCCTGCCGATGCAGGACTTCTCGTCCGACACTGTGTTCACCGTGGAAGGCCATCCTCCGCGCAATCGCTCCGATGTGCCAATTGCCGCCTTGCGCCACGTCAGCGCAGGATACGCCGAAACTCTCGGTCTCACTCTTCTGAACGGGCGCATGATCACCAACCAGGATCGCGCCGCTACGTTGCCTGTCGCCGTCATCAGTGAGGAGATGGCGCGCCAGTCCTTCGGTAATGAAGACCCGATTGGGAAACGCCTTCGCCGCGGCCGCCAGCAAGATACAAGTTATCCGTGGCTCGTCGTGGTTGGGGTGGTAAAGGACGCAAAGGAAGATCGCCTTAATTTTCGGATTGCTCGCCCGGTGTTGTACATCCCAAACACGCAACGAACGAACCCACCTTCCGGAACCTTAATGGGACTGGTCGTACGCACAACGTCCGAGCCATCGCTGACAATCAACGCAGTACGAGCATCCATTCACGACATCAATCCATTCCAGCCAGTGATCAAGGTCAGCAGCATGGAAGCAATGTTGAATTCCGTCCTCTCCGCCGACCGCTTCAGCGCGCGAGTGATGGCTATGCTGGCTGCCGTTGGCCTGTTCCTGGCTGCCATAGGGCTCTATGGTGTAATCGCTTACTCCGTGACACAACGCACAGGAGAAATCGGCCTGCGCATGGCCCTCGGAGCACAGCCTTGGAGCGTGATTGCGCTGATCGCACGCGAGAGCGGAATGCTGGGAGCGCTCGGTCTCGCGCTCTCGTTGCCACTCATATTCGCCGTGGCCAGGCTCCTCAAGAGCGTGCTCTTCTCTGTTAGCGCGGGCGATCCTGCGATCCTGCTTGGTATCATTTTGGGACTTATTCTCGTTACCCTCATCGCCAGCTTCGCACCGATAATGCGAGCCCTTAGGCTTGACCCCTTGAGGTCTCTGCGCTGCGAGTAACAGCCGGGTAACCCTTATGCGCTGGTGCTACAAATTGCCGCTGCGGCTGCACTCGCTGTTCCGCCGTCAAGAAGTAGAGCGCGAACTGGACGAGGAGATCGAATTTCATCTTCAATCCCTGATCGATCAATATCTCGCGCAGGGAATCAAGCCCGAAGCTGCTCGGCGAGCCGCTCTCCGCGAATTGGGTCACCTCGAGCCCGTGAAGGAGGAATGCCGCGAAATGCGCAACGTAAACTTCATCGAAAACGTTCTGCAAGACATCCACTTCGGCCTGCGCATGCTCCGGCGCAATCCTGGATTTTCAGCGCTGGCAATCCTTTGTCTCATATTGGGAATCGGCTCCAACGCAGCAGTCTTTAGCTGGGTCGAAGGCATCCTGCTCCATCCTTATCCTGCCGTCGCACATCAAGACCGCCTGCTCATGCTCGCTGCGACCCGGCGCGGCGACGCCGGTTACAACGGACTCTCCTGGCCCGACTTCCAGGATCTCCAGCGGAGCTGCACGTTATGCGATGCGGTGATTGCGGAAAAGATCGTTGGCGTCACGCTCAGCATCGGTGATAGGGCCGAGAGCGGCGCAGGCAGTGTCGTCTCGTCGAACTATTTTGATGCCTTGGATGTTCGTCCCATTCTCGGACGCAGCTTTCAGGCTGACGAAGATTTCGGGCGCAACGCCCATCCCGTTACCGTGATCAGTTATCAGCTATGGCAAAACCGGTTCCATGGCGATCCCAGCATTGTCGGCAAGACGCAGGTACTCAACGGGCTGCCGCACACCATCGTCGGCGTTGCTCCGAAAGGATTTTACGGGACCTTCATCGGGTACTCCTGGAAACTCTGGGTGCCGATCTCGATGCAGGAGAGATTCGAGCCCGGCGGCTACAAAATGGAGAATCGTGGCGCGCGCTGGATCGAGGGGTTCGTGCGCATGAAGCCTCGCGTGACAGCAGAGCAGGTCCAGGCCGAAGTGTCCGCCTTCGCCGAGCGGCTGGAAAAGAACTATCCCGCGACCAACCGCGGACAGGGGATCAAAGTACTGCCGTTATGGAAAGCTCCTTTTAACGGCGCATCTTTTATGCTTCCCACATTGGGCATGGCGCTGGGTATCGGAATGCTTGTGCTCCTGATCGTCTGCGCGAATGTCAGCAATCTGCTGCTGGTCAGGTTTTTCGCGCGACGCCACGAGATTACCGCCCGCCTTGCCCTTGGCGCCGGCCGCGGCCGCGTGCTGCAGCAGCTTTTAACTGAAGGATTGTTACTGTCCATTATCGGCGCAGGCGGCGGGGTTCTCCTCGCATACTGGTGTCGTAACCTTCTCAGCGTCTTGATACCGCCACGCAGCGGTCCTATCTTTCTGCCCGGGCAGATGGACTGGCGAGTGCTCGTACTGAGTGCGGGCGTGTGCCTCATCTCCACGGTGTTGTTCGCGCTGGTGCCGGTGCTCGAGAGCAGCAAGGTCGATCTCGCTTCGGCGCTTAAGTCCGAATCGGGAAGCGTGATTGGAGCGCGGGGAAGAGCGCGCATACGAGCCGGGCTGGTTGTCATTCAGGTGTCACTCAGCTTTGTGCTGCTGGTCGGAGCCGGTCTGGTAGTCCTAAGTCTCGAGAGGATTCGCACTGCAAGCCCGGGCTTTTCCATCGATGGCGTGTTGAATACAGCCGTCAATCTAATGGCCACCGGATACGACACGCAGCGCGCGAAGAACTTTCACGACGCCTTCATGGAGCGCGTGCAGGCGATTCCCGGAATCGAATCGGCTGCCTATGGACGCGTCATACCGTTGGGCTATCGCGACTATTCAGAAGCTCCAGTCGTGATCGAGGGATATCAGACCGCTCCCAACGAGCAGCCAACGCTAAACTACAACGAAGTTGGCCCGGCGTACTTTACCACTATGGGAATTCCGCTCATCTCCGGCCGCGAATTCACGCGCGCCGATAACGAAGCTTCCCCGCTGGTCGCGATCGTGAACGAAGCGATGGTCGCCCAGTACTGGCATGGTCAGGACCCCGTCGGCAAGCGCTTTCGCGCGAATGGACGATGGATGGAGGTGGTTGGCGTAGCCAAATTGTCGAAGTATCGCAGCATCCTGGAGACGCCCAAGGCATTCTTCTACATCCCCTTACGCCAGAATTTTGCACCCACGGTGGGCCTCAATCTGCGAACCAACCAACCCGCCGACACGATCGCCAGAGCCCTAGCCCGCGAAATGCACTCCCTCGATCCCGACCTCGCGCCGTACGAAGTAAGCACCATGCGCGAACGCGTCGAACGATCGACCTCGGCGCAGCACGCAGCAGTAATGCTGCTCAGCATCTTCGGTAGTCTGACTGTGCTCCTTGCCACGATTGGACTTTACGGAGTGCTCTCCTACGCAGTCTCGCAAAGCACGCGCGAACTGGGACTGAGGATGGCCCTGGGCGCACGCGCGTCCGATCTGCTGCGTATCGTGATATCTCAAGGGCTGTCGCTGACCGTCACCGGCGTCATCGTCGGCGCCACGATTGCATTGGCCGGAACACGCCTGCTCGGCTATCTCTTATATAACGTAAGCCCACGCGACCCGTTGGCCTTCGGATCGGCATTTGCAGTCATGATCATTGCTGCCTTAGCAGCCTGCTTCATGCCAGCCATGCGAGCGACGAGGACAGACCCGGTGCGGGCGTTGCGGCAATAGCGATACGCCTTCGAGTATCATTATGGTTTCACGGCGGTGAGGAGATGCAAAATCCCGTCCTCTTCTGCTCTGTGATCTGCGCGGCTGTTCTTTGCCCCAGTGGCCGTGATGCAGCTACCTCGTCCAAGTCCGATGCGCAAATGCATGGATTGCGCGGTCCGCAGCGCTCGGTGCATATACCCCGGAGGACTGAATCTCAGAGCATCGTGTGTTGCGGGCCTCTTGGACGGCAGGGCTACAGATGAAAATGTCCAGCGACGGGAAAGCTCCGTGAAGTGCTAATGGCTGGCCTTCCATTACTGATAGGCAGACCGACTGCACCATTCGCCGAGCATACTGTCCAAATCCCGGACACGTTCTAAAAATCGCACACTCAGCGATTTGACGGCATCCTACCTATTTGCCTTCAATATCAACCATTTACGGGCTCTTCCATGGCTGGTTTGCGGATTGCATACCACCAAAGTTGCATGCGGCGCGGAAACGGTAATCCTAGAACTGGAATCAGGCTGACGACGCTGGCGGCGTCGGTTGTCATCCTCGGCTTTTCCGGCTTCACTAAGGAGTTGCATGCGGAATCGAATCAGGCTGGCGCAAGGAACGCAGCTTTGCACATCAGCGTAGTGGTTATGCCGGTAGTTCAGGCTCTCAACATTCCTCAGCCGCAGCGGCAGCGGCAAAGCGGCCCGGTTACATACAACGTGCGTACAGAACCGATAGAGAAGAGATATGAGGTGCGCAGCCTGCCCGGAGGTATTACCGCACGCGATAAACAAGCTCCAGCGATTTTGGAGACTCTGGTACTTGTTCCCCAATAAATACAGTCCCCAAACCCTTCGTGGAGGAAGAGATGAATAGCTGTGAACTAGAGGCTGTGCTGGTGACTGCTGATCCTGTGGTGGTTGACTCGGTATCGGAGTCATTGGGAAAGCTGGGCATTACCCCGAACGTGTATGGGGACGCCCTGGCAGCGATGCAAACGCTGAATACTCAGAAGACAGATGCCTTCCTGGTGGATCGGGAACTGGATCCCGAATTCTCAATCTTAAAGGCGATGCGGCGCTCCACTTCTAGTCGCTCTGCCGTGGCATTTGCGATCTGCTCGCAGGAGTCCTCGACCAAAGAAGCCTTCAGCGTTGCCGATTTCGTTATGGACAAGCCGCTTGCTTCTCATCGAGTGCACCGAACCATGAAGGCGGCATACGGAATCATGTTGAAAGAACGCATGCGTTACTTTCGGCATTCTTTGCGCACGGAAGCGACGGTGATCGACTCGACTTATCGCAGATTCATCGCGCAAACCAGTAACATCAGCCAGACCGGGATCGGACTGGAATGTGTCGCACCCCTGCTTGCGCGCCAGGTAGTGCAGCTTGAATTCGCTTTGCCGGACGATCAGGACAAGCTGAGCTGCAAAGCCCAGGTGATCTGGACAGCCGAAAACGGGAAAACCGGGCTCACCTTCACAGATATGAGCAGCAGTCAAACAGAGAGGCTGACGGAGTGGATCGAAAGCCAGTTTCTCCGCAGGGTGCATCCAGCGATAGCGCTTAGCAGCTCGCTGAGCTCAAACCATGCAATTGCCTGAATACGGTGAATGGAACGACCCGATTAGTACGCGCCGCAGTAAGCGAATTGAAACTGATGTGCTCATCGAAGTTCGAGGAGAAGATTTCGCTTATGCCGGAGAAACCGTCCGAGTCAGTCTGCACGGAGCGTTGATCCGAACATCCGCTCCACTGCAACTCGGCACTCCGGTCACTGTGTACGTGCATCGTACGGGCAAATCTGCACAGGCGCACATCGTGTCGGTGGTCCACGATACTGGTTCCCGCTATGGGATTGAACTCGACCATCCAAGCAACATTTGGGGCGTCACGGCGACGCCGGTAGATTGGAAGGTGTGCTGATCCACGGCATTTTCGGCAGCCTGTAAACCGAAAAGGCAGAGGCACCCCCGCTGCAGGCCATTGTAACTACTTCGCTGTTGCGGCTCTGGTAAAGTCTGGTTTCGGCGGTGTGCATACTAACTCGAACCAGCGACTGATGTAGACCTGGGCGTGGGCTTCTCCGCAGTAATGCCGGGCTCCTTCGGCATTCGCGGAGGCTGCGTTCCATCTTTGAATGGTGAGCTCTTGATCTCCGCATCGAATCACAAACCAGTGGAGAGGATTGGTGGTTGCTGTTCCGCAAACTTCACATCTGTATTCCCGTTGTGTGGTCATTGGTTTACTGTGGCTCTGGAGTCGGGGTACCGTCTCCTGCTTTCGCCTGAAGTTTCAGCCTAGGCAATCTTAAAGCAAAGCAGCCATTGTGCCAGTGGTGAAAGAACCGAGTTTTTCATCGGATTCGCATGGAGAAGATTAGGTCGCCGTATCGAGGTGGAAGGACTCGGTATATTGCTCAACGGGATAGCCTTTCGCTTTCCACGCGGCCAGGCCGCCACTTAGAAATTTGATCCGGGAAAAATTCAAGGACAGTGCACGGTGCAGAACTTCCTTGCTGGTTTTGTCGCTGGGGCATGTGCAGTAGACGACTGAGTCTTTGTCCTTAGGAATCAGCAACGGCTTTTCAAGCACTTCTTTTGGCGGAATCCGCCTCGCGCCCGGAATGATCTGGGCATTGGCCAGCAAATCAAGCGGTTGGCGAACATCAAAAACGAGGATCTCCCGATTTGAATTCATCCGTTGGTGAAGCTCCTCGGCTGTGATTCTGTGCTGATCGAACTCGTCGCGGTCCCTCCTGCGTCTGATCCATATAACGAGCACAAAAAGAAATACGGCAGCGCCAAGAATTGTCAGAATGAGTCCCATGCTTGTACCTCGCTCCAAAGAATCCCATTAATCGGATCGCGCCCTCCGCCTTGCTAAGACTGCCGACAAAATGGCGACGACGAACAGGGTAGCGATGATCCCTTGCGAAGTCACGCAGTAGATGCACCAAACCCCGAGCTTTTTCCACTCGATCCAGGTCAGGCGCAAGGAAAACAACAGGCCAATGAGTGCCATGAGGGCCGTTGTCCGAGGCAAGCGCCCGGCGAAAGCGGCGAGGAGCGCGTATCCCACGCTGCCGACGAGCGCCACCGGAACGCCGCCCAGAGTAGCGTAGGGGCTGTGATTTACGATACCGCAGTCCCACTTGTCATTGATGCTGCAGGGTGAAGGTCTAGTGTTGTAGTGCTCGCCAAGGGCAAGTCCCGACACAATGACGCCAGCGAGGCAGAGAACAACGATTACTGCCGTGAGCGTTGCCTTGATTGCAGAAGTCATTTGTCGGTTGTATCAGCACAGATGTTGGAGGCGTTTTGGGATCGACGCTGGATCACTGCAGGTTCTTATGAGCCTGAATTCCGCCCTCAATGGTTAGCGGAATTGGAACCATGCGTTCCACACGATGGTAGCCCATCCGATGGATAGCATACATAACCATCGTTTGCGCCGAGTTCACGATGACTGCGAGCCCTATCTGTCCTCCCCAACCCTGGTTGACAAATGGGCGAGCAATGGGATTTCCCTCTGCATCGGAGCAGACCCAGGACAGCTCAGCGGGGTGAGTGCGCCAACAATTCTTGAGCCTCCTCTGCGTGGTGACGGCGTCGGCGGTCTGGGCGAGGAGGCCGGCTGTCATCAAAGCAATGTTGAACCGATCGAAAAATTTGTGAGTCGGATTTCCGCTGGGACGTTCAAAAAAGGCCTCTTTGCCGAAGCGATAGGAGGCGCCCAGACTGCTCTGAAGGTCGTGCGTGATCGGGCGCACATACCCGGATGTGCTTGTAGGCCGTACCAGGGTATCGCCCAATTCTGCGCTAAGTGTGACCCGGGGACTCAACGTGTATCCAATTCCGCCGGTAAGGCCGAAAGCGAAGAAGTTTCGCCTGCCATAAGTAAATTTGAGATCTGTAAATGAGGTCGGCGGGAAGTTGATGAAGTGCAAATCGGTTTGAGCATGGCTCCAGCTCACGAATCCGGGGCGCGCCTTTGTAAAGAATGTAAACCGCCGACCCCGTATGCTCGCTCTCGGCCCAATCTGAGCCTCGTTCAGCCGGCCTCCGTAGGTCCCGCTGGGGAACGGCGTCGAGGAAGGAGACCAGGCTAGCGCGGCGTCAATCGCGAAGTGCTGATTCAAATTGAAAGTAAACTCCGGCCCGATCATCCATTTCGTTGCTGGACACCCGCTGCAACCTGCGGTATGTCCTTCGATTCGGAGAGTCGTGGTCTGCGAAGTGAGTTCAAAACGCCGATAGCTTTGCGCATAGGACGACACTGAAGCGATTACAAGGACGACGAAAAGGGCGAGGGAAGGAATTGTCGGCATTCCGAAAATGAGAATCCGTTTCCGCTCTCGGAGTAACTCGGATTTTGGAAAAAAGTTTCGGAAAATGAAAACCGACTAGATCGAATTAACCAGCGCCAGGGTGAACCCGTCGTACCCTTTGCTTCCGACTGTCTGAATAGTTGTGGCGGTCACACGTTTCTCGCTAGCCAGCATTTCGTTCAGGCGGCGAACGCCTTGGACGTCTTCGTCGCGACTGTCTGCCTCGATCACCGCACCCTTGCGAACCACGTTGTCCACGATAATCAGGCTGCTGGGGCGCGAGAGCTTGAGCGACCAATGGAAGTACTCTGGGATGCTGGCTTTGTCGGCATCGATGAAGGTCAGATCGAACGGGCCCCTCGCCTCGGCAACCAGCTTAGGCAGCGTGTCGATGGCGCGCCCAAGTCGGATTTCCACTTTCTTTATGAGTCCCGCACGTTCGATGCTGCTGCGCGCAACTTCAGCATGCTTCGGATTCAGCTCCAGGCTGACGAGGCGGCCGTCTTCTGGGAGCGCTCGCGCCAGCCAGATAGTGCTGTAGCCGCCAAGCGTTCCAATCTCCAGGATTCGGCGGGCCTGCACCAAGCGTGCGAATATCTGCAGCAGCTTGCCCTGGTTCGGGGTTACCGCGATCGCGGGGAGTTCCGCCTTGACGCTCGCTTCGATTGCTGCATCGAGAGCCGCGTCCGAGAGTACGACGGTTTGACTTATGTAATCGTCGACTGCAGTCCATTGCTCCTGATTCATGCATTCATTTCAACACAAAAAATCTTCGACTCCGAATTCGCTGGGCTTTTCCTATTAACTTTCTGAGTTGCGCAGAAATTGGCAGTAACTGCTTTGCCGATTGGGAGATAGGAAAAATTCCACAGAATTCCCTCTCAGTTCCCTGCTGGAACGAAAACTGCAAATTTGGGCAAAATTCGATGATTTCGCAGCCGAATTCGCAAACAACACTGTTCTTGCTTCTGTTTTTGTCGATATTTGGAGTTATCTCAAGGCTGCTGTGTTTTTTGGTGTCCATGCGGGACAGGTCTTGGCAACTTCATCTTCAAGTTAACGGCAAGCTCGGGAGGTCTCCTAGGGTTATTCGGTAACGGAAATCTTGCCCCTCAACAAATCCTGCATGTCATCAATCTTGTCAGACATCATATTCAGCTTGCGTGCCAAGCCCTGAATCTGGAATTCGGACCGTCGATTCACTTCAAAGTCCAGTTCGCTGCGCACCCTGTCCTTCACGTCTTGCCGGTTCTGACTCATCATGATGATCGGCGCCTGGATCGCCGCCAGCATGGAGAGGAAGAGATTAAGAAGAATGAAGGGATAGGGATCCCAGGCTTCGCGCCCAAGAACAACGTTGAACATCGTATAGATAATGAGCAGCACACCGCAGGTGATGATGAACTTCCACGATCCACCGAACCGGGCAACGTTATCGGCGACTACTTCGCCAAACGTAGTCTTTTCCTCGATCAACTCGTTGGGATTGCGCGCGGCACGCAGGCGGACGAGTTCCTGCGAGCTATGAAACTGGCGGCCTAGCACCGTAAGCATATCCATTCCGGAGTGAGGCTTCCGTTCCAGCAAGACGGCTATGTCCTTGCGGTCTACTTCTATGCATACCGAGAGCTCAACGGCAATTGCGTAGCTTTTGTGGTGCGAGCCGTCGAGCATGGAGGCAAAGCCAAAGAACTCGCCTTGGGCGGGCTCATCGATCACGACCTCCTGGTCGTCCTGATCGAGGGTGGCCACTCGAACCTTTCCCGAAACGAGAATGTAACCGCGGCCACCTTCATCGCCAATCTTGTAGATTCACTGCCGCGATACAAACTGTTTCATCTCGACCTGGCTTGCCAGAACTGCTGCCTCATCATCGTCCAAAAGGGCGAACAGTGGAACGTTTCTCAACAGCTCTCGATCACAGGACATGATCACCTCACCACTTCAAGATAAGCAGTAACTATGAATTGTCTCTAAACAAAAGAGAAGCCCCGGT
>Ga0066684_10000066_pt1 | contig 29353 bp, 31 predicted proteins | sample GraSoiAngelo_133_FD_62301 | JGI IMG/M metagenome (GOLD analysis project Ga0066684, IMG submission 62301) | Grasslands soil microbial communities from the Angelo Coastal Reserve, California, USA - 14_0929_05_20cm | ecosystem: Environmental > Terrestrial > Soil > Grasslands | place: USA... | reverse complement strand
GTGATCAATTTCTTATGTCTGCACCCAAAGTTCCAAAATCGTCCTCTAGGGCGCGCCACTCCTTGCACCGCAATAAATTGCGTCGCCGAAAACACTTGGTCGGCGGCCGAATTGCCAAGTTGCTCGAGTTCCGGCGCCTCAGCGGTTGCGCCGAGAGGAGCGAAACTCGTGAGGAGTCCTGCCGATGTGCGCCTTGAACGTACTGTCAAGATGCCTTCAGCTACTCGTTTCCGGGCGCGGCGAAGCAGACTTGGCCGCTGTAGCGGAAAACGGTGTGGCCCGCATTCAAGTCGACCTCGCCGATGTTGGTGAAGTCGCCCGTAGCACCGGCGAAATTGCCAGTGCCTCCGTTTATGTGCACGGGATAATTGAGAATCGCGTACAGCCCAGAGCCTGCCACTGTCTCTTTAGCCGTTGCGGTGGCTTGATCTACGAAGATGGTGTCGCCGTTTTGAGTCACGAAATGATGCTCAACGGTGAAAAGCGTGGTGCCGCCGGAACCGGGCGCAATGTTGAGGATGGTGGCGGCGACCGCGCCTTTCAAGTCCCCATCGGCGATGCCAAGAGTAGTGGATTGACCGATGACTCCGAGATTGGTCATGATCATCCCGCCTACCGGAACGCAGTGCGGCGCGGCGTTGGTCGATTGGGCAAAGGAACGGGAGCTCGGCAGGCCTACCGAGGAAATCACGAAATCACTAAAGTTATCAACGCTTGATGATCAGGAGATCAAGGGCAGAATCATGCTTTTCGCCGCGGCATTGGAGGCCGCCCCCAAAATGGTGAAAAGCAGATGCAAACGAGCCCCGAAGGCAGTTCTGAAGCTGCCGGATCTTGAACAATCGAAGTCGGCAGTTTTGAACAGTCTAACTAACATCGGCGAGTTCAAAACGCCCCTACGACCATGCGATTCGCGAATTCATCGACTGGTACTGCTCGGAGCCTCGACTCGCCTTCAACAAAACGGTAGTCACGCGGTACCGGATTGCACTCGAACAGCACCCTTATGTGCGCCTGCCAGATGCCGATAGGCAAGACGTTCCTGTACCGTCCTTAAATGGCCATGCATGCATTTCTGCGTAAGACTGGGTAACACACTGGCACGGAGCGGATTCTATGGCGACCGAGAAAGCTCGGTATGTGTTTAAGAAAAAACGGGAGTTAGTGTATTGTGAACTCCCATAAAAAAGCTCTTTACCGTTTACGGGTACCGCTACTTCGCGCCCGATTTGTGAACTGCGGCTTTGCCCCAATGCTACAATCCCAATGGTTAACGGAGATACGGCAGCAAGCCACAGACATTTCCGTCGCAGAGTTTTCGTCATAAGGCCATCCTTATCGTTGTTCATCGTTCTTCCGACCATGCGTAAATTTCCGCGACAGAGTGTACCGATACGAACAAAGATTCATTTGCTCGCCTTTTTGCATTGGAAAGTTAGTGGCTCGGACCACAGGGCCAGGGAGCGGAGTTTTCGCTGGTAGTCGCAAGGCCACGGCGAGCAGAGGATCAATTTCCGCTCGCCGTGAGAATTCTCGTGTGACCTCCGCGCGGCGAAAGCAGGATGCGTCATGAAAAGAAAACGCCGTTCCTTTCGCTGCCGATCAGCGCGTAGTTGACCGTGGTTGTTGCCGGGTCGGAGACGAACCGGAAGCCGTGCCCGGTGATCTTGGGTGTCGTGGCGGTAACGGCAATAGTGACCTTCCCGATCTCGGAGAAGTTGCCCAGGAAGTGATTTGTGGCGTCATGGACTCCCATGAAGCTCTTCGTAACACCGCTCCACTTGATGTCAACCGAATCAATTCTCCCGCTAACGAATCCAAGCGGGCGGTCCGCGCTAAGGCTGTTAGCAACCGTGAAAGCGTCGAATACTGCGCAGATGTTTTCGGCGTGGAGTTCGGCAGTGCCCGCGGCCAAATCCACTTCCGCACTGCCTTCCGGCACCGGAGTTGTCCAGAACGTTAGACTCTCAGAAATGCCGGCATCCCAGGAGTGATCGCGCCCCGAGCCCGACGGGCTCAGAGAGTCAAGTCATATGAACGTGAGCGTGCCCGCGTGCGGAAGCCCGTCAACGCCCACAAATGTCCCTTTAAAGAAACGCCAGTCGGTGTGGAACATGTACGCTGTGCTATCACCCGTATTCAGGTCCGTCCCTGTGCCGGAAAAGTTCAGGTCGGCCTGAGCAATCACTCCCTTAAAGTCGGTAATGGTTGACGGATCAAATCCGGCGTTGGGGAAGTGCGGGAATGTGGATGAAGCGCTGCCATCGGGCGGCCCAGGGAAGAAGAAGTGGCCACCCGGCGGCGCGGTGATGTGCGGGATAGGCCGCGAGAGGGCTTTGCAATTGTCATCATCCGCCTGTACCGACGACCGCAGGCCGGAGCCTAACAACAAACCAGCTCCGGCAGCGGTTCCGGCTGCTCCACGAATGAGGCTCCGCCGGCTCAGCCATTTCTGTTGAAGCTTTTTCCATAAAATAAGGTCTTGATCGTTCATTGTCGATCTCCTTCGACTTGCCGTCCGCGCACAAAAAAAGTTGTGCGCCGGTGAGTGATGGCCCGGGATCCCGACCATACCAAGAAGGAAAACATGAGAGGAAAATTGGGAAAACTGGGCGTTAGTCTGCGCCCGTGAGTTCAGACTTGTCAAGAAAAAATCGTGAAATTCGCATCAAACACGGATTCAAGTGCGAATTCAAGTAATGATAGTACCAAGGCTCGAAGAGAGCCGAACGGATTGTCGTGAAGTCTGATTTAGCGGAACTCCTAGCTCACTTTCTTTGTGGCTAAACTCGAAGAATCCTGTCCCCCCTAGAGACATATATGCGGCGTATCGCCATCTCGTCGTTCCTTGTCTCGCCTCGATTTTTGGATAGCCTCTCTACAGCTTCCACACGGGCTTCCCGCTGACGATTCGCGCTGTGGATGCGTCGGGCACGAACTCGCGGGGCGCTCGAGCCAACTGCAACGGACCGGCGCACGTCTCCGATGGCGTGGGACCTACAACCACTTGGTTTGGCATCTCGTTTTTCTCGGAACTGCTTGCGGGTACATTGGGAACCTGTGGCAACGGCGTCCTGCGCGGGCCCGGTCTCAGCGAGTTTGACTTCGGCATTGAAAAAGAGATTCCACTCAGTGAATCGAGGCGGTTCGAATTCCGCGGCGAGTTCATTAACCTGACCAATACTCCGATTTTTAATTCGCCAAACACCTCTGTTACGAGCGCGCTGTTTGGCCAAATTCGCAGCGCCCAGGGCGAACGCAATGTGCAGTTGGCGCTGGAATTTTATTTCTGAAGTGGCTTGGGCGCTGGACAATCTACAGCGATTTTCGGGTTGCGGAACTGCGCCGAGGAGAGGTCTGCTTTTCCTTCGACGTCGCTGCGCAGCGAGGAGCGGAGTCAAATTGTCGGTCTGTTATGGTCACACACCTGCGCGTAAAACCAGGAAGCCATGTTCACAGACACAACCGGACGCCCTGTCCTGACAGTACCGAGTAACTTTTTGGTTGGTCAACGCTACCAGCGTACTATAATAAAGCCGCAAAAGCAGCACGCCAAAGCAACACGTCACTCGAAAAAAGCGAGCATGTCTTTCTCCGCGCGCCTGCTGTGCACGCTTAGCCGGGGTTAGTCGCGTTACCCCGCGGAGCTCAGAACGCAAGTGTCAGACCGTGACCATAGTTCCGTCAAACTTCGTAAAGGTGAAGCCGCTGAAGGGCTCATTATACGTCGCACGCTGGTCCCGGAGGATGTTGATGGCAACCTCCTCGCCGAGCAAGAGAGCCTGCTTGGCATCGGAGCGCCAGTGCACGCCGGCCATGTCCCGGCCAAGGGCCACATTGTTAGCCAGTTTGTTCAGCTCGCCCCCCACCGTGATTTGACCTGCGTCGGAACCTGTGTAGGGGAGCAAAGCCTGTCCATCGTCGGAAGCTACCATAGGATTGGATATCGCGAAGCTTTCGTTGAAGAAAGCCTTGAGGGCGGTAACGCAGGCTCCGGCGATGACGCCATGCCCCTCGGCGTAAGACGGATGTTGTGGACCTCCTTCAGGGTATGCTGCGGGCAAAAGGTATGAGCCATGCTTTGTAAAGATCTGGCCAGCTGCCGATGAGTGCAACACGTCGCTGTGGACGGGGTACGCTGCCACTCCCGCGATGGTGTTATGGACGAGGCCCCCGTACGCGATCGGCCGCAGGGCGCGGTGCACGAACCACTTTTGGTACCACATAGCCTTTAGCGCTCTGTTCGAGACTTCACCGAGCAGGTCCAGGATGTGTTGAGCTCCGAAGGTTTGAGCCCCTGCCTGATTCGTTATGGTGAGGTACGGATTCCCGGGATTGAAAGGCACCTTGTTGCCAAGCAACCACTGCGTCGCGAAGAGGTAAGCCTGGTATACGAAATCCACATGGGCCCAAGCTCCGAGGTCGCGACCGCTTTTGGTGTAGGTAGTGAAATTCGGAATGATTGTGTTGGCCGGAAAAGGTCCTTGCCCGTTCTGCACCTGCAGCCAGGACGCGAAGTCCGTAAGATAGTCGGTGTCAGACGGATATGTATGATACTTCTGCGTAACGCTTAGCGTCCCGAAGCTTACTGGTAGGAGGAAAAACTGAGAAAGGTAAGGCCCAACCAGATCGCCCGGCGTGAACCCGCGGAATAGAATGCCCGCCGTAACCTGGCCGTTCGCCTTTGGCCCTCTGAAATCCGACAGTGTGCTAAGTTCATTGATCGCGGCTGCCGTGATTGGCTCCCTCCCGTATTGAGAGAACGGGACGTCGCGGGCCAGAGCCATCCAGTAGTCTTCCACCATCTCGCCGGCCCTCTCCGCGCTGGCCAAGGTGGGTGACGGAGGGATGGTCAGTTGGGCGCTATCGGTGCCCTCAAGATCAAAGGCGAGCCCTCCCTGAGGACCTGCCAGCTTCACGTTTCCCCCCAGGGGAATGTTCGCGAAACCCTCGGGTTCGCCGGTTTCGCAGGCGGTCAATAGGGCTCGGTAAGCGACCGGGTCAACTTCGCCGATGCTGTTGTGGGGCAGACCCTGAGAATAGTTGCCAATGAAGTTAGGATGAAGGGCTTCGTCGCCGTTGCTAATCTGCTGTGGAGTAGGTACATTGCGCTCGGCAATTGCTGCCTGCAGTCGAGTCCCAAAGGACTGCGCTCTGCGCGTTGGGTCATCCTCATGCGTTGAAACCTGGTTTCGGTCGGAGATCTGTACGACTCCACGAGCTTCGGCTCTTTCGCCCAAAAGCATCGAGGGCAAGCCAGCGCCTGCGGCAGCCATGACTGCCGTGGAAGCGCCGGCCTGCCCTAGGAACGAGCGCCTGCTCAAGGAATTAGACTCTGAGCAGGTTGGCAAATCCTGAGCGTTCAACTTGCTGTCGCGCAGATCTTTAGTTGTTTCAGACCGCTGGTTCCTCCGGTTCTGGCTCATAAAAGCTCCTTAAATTCCAAATTAGTGCGTTGTGCAAGGCTCTTGGTTTCGGCTATACGACTGGAATCTGTCCCTTCCGTGGGAATTTCGCCTAAAAACGATGGGAAAACTACTGGGAAAAATCTCGAGTGGACAGCAGCAACTCTGCCCCGCTGGGTTGACTTTGTCAAGTGTGCGTCTTGCGCCTGTCTCGCGCCATCCAAAATACAAACCGAAGAGGACAACCTCGTCCCATCTAGAAATATCTGCGTAAATGATGCGCGGATAACCGCGTCTCAAGTACGTTCCAGCTGCGTGGTGGTCTTTCGCTTATGGTCGGGGCATCGGCTGCATTGGAGATAGGGTGCGCTCCGGCATCGGGAGGTTGGTCTCGCGGACGGGATGATCGATTTCGCAAGGCCGCGCTGGCGCCTCAAGCCCGTCCATCAGCAAATAGCCTTGCAGCGCGATCCCTGTGCGGAAGGTCTTCAAGGGCCGAAATGTACTCGACCTGCAGCTCGAATAACTTTCCTTGAGCATCCAGGACACGCGGTAGGACGCCAGCATTTGGCCATATTTTTATAAAGATACTGCATGCTCCGAGATATAAACGGTCAAGCATCGACCCCGACGGAGCGATATAGTGAAACGCTTCCGCCCACTCTAGCCCGCACCTTCAAAAGCGAGCGGTCGATGGTCTTGAGGATGGTTTCCTGTTTTTTGTCTATTCAGAACCGAAAGCACGCCCGGCTTTTCATCTGGCTAGTTGATGCTGACGGTGACCACTTCGAGGGCGCGGTGACCGTACATGCGATAGATCGTCTGGAAATCCGGCATTTCCTGTTGACATGGCCCGTACCACATGGCCCAGAAGTTCACCAGCAAAAGCTTGCCGGTTGGATTTTTTCGCTGGGCCTTTAGCTCTTCCGCGTTCGCAGGCTGAAGCTGTATGGGCTTGCTCTCGATCTCGGCAAGCTCTTCCTTGTACAGCCATTTGGTGGAGCAACCCACGGACGGAGTCTTCGGCGCGGGAACAGGTCGACCCTTGAGAATCGCTTCGATGGCGATTCGCTTCCCGGCTTGTCACTAACGGCTCCCGCGGATTGTAGCAGAACTTTGGCTGAGTAGTCTTGAAGACAGTGCGTCTCTCCATCAATTCCAGGGAGGCAGAAACCTGGGGTCGAAGCCCCTGTTGGCAAGGTTGGGGTCCAGACTCATCCGCAATCGCGGACGCACCTAACCTTGTGCACGTGGGTGGCTCAGCCGACCCAGAGGGACCGGCTGCAGTAACTACGATTTCGGCGGGGTCTGAGGCGATTTACAAGCTGCGCAAAGCTTCATGTGACAGTGATCTGAGGAAAACTGGAGTCAACACTCGGCCGAAGGAACCCGACTTGAGCCAGAAGAAAACCGGCAGACGCCTGCAACTATCCCTAGAAAGCTGCGAAACTTTATGCGCATTTTTTAGACGGACCTCCTCTCGAACGCAAGTGGAGTACAGGGAAACGAACAATGCGTGCACTTTACTAACTACGACGGAGCTACAATCTTGGAGGCGAGTCGGAATATTCAAGCCGATGGAAGACGCGTAAGTTTCTGAAGGCCCAGCACACAAAACCGCCAAAAAAACGAAGAAAGTCAGATGGCCCTAATCATGGAGGATGGCGATGTCGACTTTTACTCGGCGTCAATTCAATCGCACGTTGACGGCAGCAGCTATTGCCTCGGGTTGGCCTCGCGACATTGTGGCGGCTAGGTCATCACCAGGGACCCAACAGACGACTTCTCTTGGGTCTATTACTGACGTTCCGGGCATCAAAGCGGGTCACTACACCGACTCACGCCGGCCGACGGGTTGCACCGCGTTGCTTTTCGAGGGCAAGGCTACCGCAGGCGTCGATTATGACGGATCCGCGCCTGGCTCGCATTTAGGTGTCCTCCTTCAACCCGTCAGTCCAATTGACACGATCCACGGAATTCTGTTGACCGGGGGCGGACCCATGGGCCTGTCGGCGGTCTCAGGCGCGGTTCGCTACCTCGAAGAGCACAAGACCGGATTCGATTGGGGAATTCCCAATGTGCGTGTTCCGATCGTTGTGGGCGCCGTGATCGACGACTTGGCCTTGGGAGACGCGAGAATTCGCCCGGACGCCGATGCCGCTTACAAAGTCTGCCAGGCGGCCTCCTCAGCGCAACTTGACGAAGGCAATGTTGGTGTCGGCGCGGGAGCGACCGTCGGGAAAATGCTTCGAAGTAAGGGTTACAACGGAATGAAGTCCGGTGTCGCCACTTCCAGCCTTCGGCTTGGTGACGTCATTATCGGCGCGCTGGTTGTGGCAAATTCCGTCGGTGATATCTTGGACCGGCACACCGGAAAAATCGTTGCCGGAGCGCTCCGCCCTGATGGCAAGGGATTTGCCGATATTAGCAATACGCTAAGGAAGCTCGCCAGTGACGCGCGTTCCTCCTCCTTAAGCATCAGCGATTTACCTCTGCGGAGTACAACGCTCGTTGTGGTTGCAACCAACGTGTTTTTCACAAAGACCGAGCTGACCAAGATTGCCATGATCGCTTCGACCGGAGCGGCGCGAGCCATCAATCCTTACCACACGAACGGCGACGGCGACTCCACTTTCGCAGTCTCCACCAACAAGATAAGTTCCGACCTCGGAATTTCCATAATCGGCGCGTTGGCGGCAGACCTCGTTTCGGAAAGTGTGGTTCGTGCTGTCACGCACAGCAAGTCTGTCGAAGGTTGGTTAGCTGTCCGCGATTTGCAGTTCTAGCTTTACTGTGCTGAGAAATATGAGCCGGTCTGTCAGGACACATTCGGAAAATTCGCAAAGGCCTCTGCGGATATTTTGAAATAAAGCCACAGTGCCACGCGGCAGCGATAAGCATTTGTAGACTGTCAAGGTAAACCGAAGCACAGGATATTGGGGCCGACCGCGAGCGCCACAAATTGCTTGCCTCTGACCATGTAGGTCATCGGCGAGGCTTTGTTTATTCCGCTCGTCGGAAAATGCCACAACGCCTTCCCGTCCCGCTCGTCGAGAGCGACTACATCTCCGCTTGGGTCTCCGTAGAATAGGATGCCTCCGGCCGTCGCCAACACTCCTGCGTTTCTCTTACCATCGACAGGGCCGATTTGCGGGGCTTCCCAAACAATCTTTCCAGTCTCGATATCGAGGGCACGGAGGTATTTCTTTCCCGGTTCCTGGTCGGTCTTGCGTTTTTTTGCTCCGCTGGAGGTCAGTTTTACGTCGCACTTCTCCAGGGCGACGACGTAATAGAGACGCGTAACAGGGCTGAACGCAGTGGCATTCCAGTTCGTGCCGACTTCCGGACAGACTGCTTCGTCCTCTTCGAGCCGCTGTGGACGGCTGTCAGGACCAATACGGCCGGCCCAAGTTGCACCAACGAATTTCGTGGCCACCAGAACGTGGCCGTCGGTTCGGTCAAGCACGTAGAAAAAACCGTTCTTGTCCGCATGCAGCAAGAGTTTTCGATCGCTGCCCTGATAGTTCGTGTCAACCAGCACCAGCGGCGCATTTGCGTCCCAGTCATGAACGTCGTGCGGGGTGACTTGGTAAAACCATTTTAACTTCCCGGTATCGGGGTTCAACGCCAGGATGCAATTCGTATAGAGGTTATCGCCGGGTCGGTCGCGATCGTCGGAATCTGGGAAAGGGTTGCCGGTGGACCAGTAGAGCGTGTCGGTCTGAGCGTCGTAGGAGCCAGTCAGCCACGTTGCGCCACCGCCGAATGTGGGTTCTTTGCTCCCCCAGGTCTCATGCCCTGATTCTCCTTTACCTGGAATTGTCCAGAACCGCCACGCACGTTCGCCGGTCGAAGCCTTATAAGCATCGACAAATCCACGAATGCCCCAATCACCTCCGGAAACCCCCGCGGTGACGAAGTCCTTGACGACGAGAGGGGCGACAGTCGAACCATAATGCTGAGGTTCATCCGGCATTACGACTTCCCACATCACTTGGCCTGTGCTCCGGTTCAAGGCAATCAGATGCGCATTATCGGTCACCATGAATACTTTGTCGGCGAGGACAGCGACGCCACGGTTCGTGCCCAAAGCCGCGTCTCCAACCAGGTCGCGAGTCCGCGGGCGCGAATATTCCCAGATCTCGCGCCCCGTGAGCGGATCCAGCGCAAAGGCGGCATTTGGCCCGGTCACGTACATGATGCCGTCCGCAACGACAGGCGTCGTTTCGAGGCCAAAGTAGCGCATGTTCTCCACAAAATAGTTGGTATGAGGCGGCAAGTTCTTCCACAAAGGAACTGAGAAGATCCACTTCAGCGTCAGTTGGTGCACGTTTGTGTTGTTGATTTGAGTAAGTTCGCTATATCGGTTTCCGCTCAGCTTGCCGTTGTAGGTCAGCCACTCGCCCGGCTTCGGATTTGAGATTCTCGCGAAGTCGATTCCCGGTGCCTTGGACGGCTGAGACTCAGTGGCTCGAACGCCGACGCCAGTCCGCCTGCCCAAATAAGCTATTAGATGCCGTAGCTCTTCGGGGCTGGCTTTAACAGGCGGCATTATCGACTGCTTTTCTTCCGTGATTGCTGAGACCTCTCCCTCTTGAATCAGGTGGAACTGTCCCGTTAGATCCTGCAACCGGATATCAAAATTACTGCGATTCCTTACAAATCCGCGGATGGTGTTCCCATTCCGCAGTTGAACGGTAGCCATTTCGTAGCCGGGCGTGATTCGCGAGCTTGGATTCACCAGCTTCGCTTGAATTTCGTCGACGGTCATTTTCCGGCCAACGTTTGTTAAGTCAGGACCCATCGCCGCTCCGGTGCCGGAAACCATGTGACAGGAGACGCACTGTCCCTTACCGAAGAAAAATGACTCTCCTACTGTTGGGTCGCCGCCGGCGGTGCTTTCCCCGGACGGAGCATTCAGGGAGCGTACCAACGCTACAAGGGCGTCGAGTTCCTGGGGCGGCAGGTCGAAGGCAGGCATGCCTGAGGCGGGAACGCCATTGCGGATCAGGTCCCGCAAGCCCTGAACAGAACCGTCACGTGACTCTTGGTTTCCAGCAAGCCCGGGGGCATTGTCTGTTCCATTGCCATCAGCACCATGGCAACCGGCGCACCGCCGTGCATATATTTTTGTGCCTTCCGTCAGATTTGACGGCGTGGTCGGAGCATCCTGCCCGACTACCGACGCCGCGCTCAAAAACACCGAGACGATCAGAGATGTTGCGATCCGACATGCGGACGAGTGCCGGCAAAAGCATGCTGGGTTTGGTTTAATCTGGGCCTTCATTCGCCTTCGATATCCTCCCTATTGCGCTGATGACGAAAAGCGATCGCAAGGGAATCGTTGCGAACGCCTATGTCACTGCTCCCAGACCGGGTCCATTCAGGTTCGCGGTGCGCATCATTCCATCCTTGACAAGGAAGATTCCCGGGAACTTTCCCTCCCAAGCCTTGTTCGCTATCGGCACGTACTGGCGGGCATTCGCCTCGACTGCAGTCACGCCAGGCACGCGCGCCGCCAGTCCGACTGAATGTATAAGGGATGCGCCGGGACAGGTCAGATCTTGAACGCAGCGAAACATCTTGTATTTCTGCGCAGCAGCAGCCATGAGTAGCGCTTGGCTGTGTCCCTTGCAAGCTTTGAGCGCCACTCCCGTATAGCCCAGCTCCCGTGCCAGGATCAGCCTGTCGAGCCCTGTCAGCGATTCGTCAATCACGACCGGTCTCAACTTAGCCGCTTCGTGCATGGTATTCTCTCGGTGTTTCTCCAAATCTCGCGCAGTTGGTTGTTCGATGTATCGAATCCTTTCAAAGCCTAGCGGCGTCTGCTCCTTCAGACGACGGAGAAATTCCAGCAAGTAGCCTACGTTGGGGCATCGCTCGTTAAAGTCGAGAGAGTAGGCCCAAGTTTTTACCCTGCGCTCCGTTTGGACTTCACTCGTTGTGCGGTCGATCCGTACGACGCGGTCGAGATCCCAAGCCAAATCGTCGCCGGCCAATTTGATCTTAATGTGGGTCAGACCATTGTAACGAATCCAACCAGACAAAGTCTGGGGCAGGCCGTCGTCCATCCGCTTTCTGACATCCGAATCTTCGATAGCATCCGAGGCTCCAACGGAATGGTAGAGGGCCAGCCGTGCGCTCGGCTCCGTCAACAGATATTGGTCCAGGTAGTCGCCTTTGAATTCCGGCCCCAAGTAATGCGACACATCGTGCACCATGAAATCACGCCCATAGGTACGGTAAGAGCTGAGGGCATGAAGTTTTCCGAACACGTCGTGAAGCGCCGCATCAAAGGCGCTCGCTGTGACCAGCGTGCACAGTTTCGGAATACGCTCTGCGAGTTGCAAGCGATGCGAAACTTCATCGGCTGCTTTCAAGTACTCCGGTTCCAGGGCCACGTTGATGTCGATCGGGTGGCCAGTCTCCTTGAAGTCAGCTGTGATATTTCGAACGTGTTCGGCCAAGGCTTTCATTGCTCCAAGCGTCTTGTCGTAGGACATCCGCTCCGAAGGAAACGACCAGACGTTCCCCATCGGCATTGAGCCAAAACCATGAGCCGACCGGCCGTTTGTGACATGCGCGACGCACCGCACGTTCAAGATTGTGGCGCGGTCCACTTCCTTGCCGGCGAATTTGTATGGACTTCGATAGCGAAACTCTTCGTAGTCATACGACACGTCATCAATGCGGATATCGGTGGATTTTGTGGGCGAAGAGTGGAAGGCGCTCCAAGGCCGGAATGCCGGAGGAATTGACAGCGAAGACAAAGCCGCGGTGCACAAGAATTCCCGGCGGCTGGGTTGGCCGCGTTTCCGGAGCCGCCGCTGGTTCCTAGCGGTCACCTGCGATCACTCCGTAGCCTTGGCGCAAGCGTGCCTTCAGGAATTGCAGATCGCGGTGGAGAGCGGCGAGGATGTTGTTCTCCTTAGCTGCGCTGGTTTCCCCAGCCACGTCGTACTCGAGATGCAGCGAAATGGGACCTTGAAAACCGCCGGCGGCCAGCGCATTCACAAAATACTTCCAGTCGACCATGCCTTCTCCCAGTGGAGAGTTCCGCGCCGCCCAACCCGTCTCCGTTTTCTCCCATAGAAAATCTTTTGCGGCGACCATCTTCAGGCGAGGCATCACCAGGTTCGTTGCAATCTTCCAACCGCCCACCCCGCCTTCGGCCACGGCATGACGCGCGTCGAAGTAGAAGCCAGCCCACTCAGAATCGAGTGCGTCTATGACCGAGGCGATGTCCCAAACCGGCGCTCCGATGTACTGCTCGTGATTGTGGTAGCCCGCCTGGATTCCATATTGTTTGCTGAGGCTGACGAGCCCACGGAACTGACTGGCCGCCACTTCGAGTTCTCGCCGCACGTTGACCATCTTATACTCGTAATAACCCGGCTTGAAGAATGGGATCGAAAGCTTGGCGGCTGTAGAGAGGATTGTGCGCGCCGCCGGATCGCCCGCAGAAGTGAGCTCTGTCGTGATCATCGGGACGTCCAACCCTTCTTCGCGTATCGCCTCCACTGCTTGGGGCAGATCTTCGTGGGCACGCTCAGGCCGCACGTGCCCTCCCTGGCGTACCGTCAGGTCAATCCCGCCGAATCCGACACTTTTGGCTGCTTGAGCCAGTCGGCGCCAATCCATGCCTGGCAATGGTTTCGAGAAGAGGCAGAGCGTCCCGATATAGCCAGCGCCAGGATGTGATACTGAGGCTTCGGCCATATTTAGAGATACAGCACACGCCACGGTGGAGCATCTGCCGAGAAAGTCTCGTCGCGAGAGTTCCATGGACATGATTCTCTCCTTTTATTTCCTGTGCTCAAACCCAGCGATCGAACCAGTCCATCATTTTCCGCTGAGCCTCGAGGGAAAACTTGTGAGGGCCGTTGAAAAACAGCGTGTCGAACCGCTCCGGCTTGCCGATCGCTCGATAAGACTGACGCAAGCTGTCAACGGCAGCCTTAACCCCGTCAGGGGGAAACAAGCTGTCTTGCTGCCCGTGAACCACGAGGAGCGCGCTCGGCATCGCCAGCGAGCCGATGTCCGGATAGTCCATGTATTCGAGCAGACCAGGGACCATCCCCGATGGAACCGTGTAAACCTCATAGTGAGGGATCAAGTAGCGGAATGAGGTCATCCATCCCACCACGCACGCCGCTTTAATCCGCGGATCGAGTCCGGCAAGAAAGACGGTCCTCCAACCTCCGACTGAAAGTCCCGCACAGGCAATGCGCCGGGGGTCGACTTCCGGACGTGTCTGCAAGTAATCAACGGTGCGAATATCGTCCCACACGAGCACGCCGCCCCAGGTGAATCCCGAGTGGAGAATATTCCGGAAGACGGTTTCTTCCGAGCTTCCGGCGCGCTGATTGATTTTGCGAATGGTCTCTTCCGGCTCGTGCTTCGAACGATCGTTCGTGCCACGCTCCAAGTCTTCATCAAGAATCAGCCGGCGCTCGCCGTGATAGAACATGTCAATCACGATCACTGCGTAGCCGCGTTGCGCGAGCGAGGCGGGAAAACTTATGCCGTCGTAATACTGCTTGCGATAGGCGGCGAGCATCGGGTGCTCGTTATCGGTTTCAACCAGCTTCTCCTTGCCCCAGTAGTAAAAGCCGCCGTGGTCATGCAACGCCACAACCGCAGGGACGGGGAATTTGGCGAGTTTGGGAATGAGGAAGTAGCAGGGCACTTCCACATCCGGAGTAGTCCAGAAGTTCAACCGCTCGCACACGTAGTCGCCTCTGTCCACGCGCTCGAGGATCTGAGGTCGAGGGTTTGTCACTTCCGGCCGGTAGGACATGAGCTCGAAGACTTTAGTTCGTGCTTTAGCCTTCCAAGCTTCGAGATCCTTTGGCCGGCGATGGAGAAAAGCAAGGCTCTGGTGCGTCTTTTCCTGTTGCTGCTTAACAAATGGATACAGATTTCCAAGCGCCGAGCCCTTCCAGCGCTTGCTTTCGTCAGCCGTAGATCCGGCTTGCGATACTGGAAAAAAGGCTGAAGGCTGTGCCTCTGCGGGTCGCCCCGCTTCGACGGCCAACCCGCTCAAGCCCCACAAGAGCTCGCGTCGAGTAAGTGTTTGCCGCACCTCGCAGCTCCTTTATCGACGTGATGGATTCAGTGGTCAATTCTAGCGCCGGCGTGACCGGGCCAAATAGTCTAGAAACCAGATATACCTGGTCTATCTGATTCACGCAACGCTGGGTGAAATGACCTTCCGCCGTATCCTGCAGCACGCAAAAATCCTCCCCCTGCGATAAAGCCTCGTTGGCATCACTGCTGTCGCAGGAGGAGAGGCGTGAAAACCCATCCGAAGTCCCCCAGTTCGCAGCTGAATCTAGCATTGCTCGATCGTGCGTCGGCAAAACTTCCTCCCGACCAACCGGAGGAACTCGCCCTCGCTCTGATCGAGCTGCTGGTGAGCGTCGCTGCCCTAAGAGAAGGCACGCGCGGATTCACAGGAGGTCAAAATGAATTCGAAACTCACGAATGAGCGGTTGAATCGGCGGGCGATCGTTTACCTTCGGCAGTCTTCCCCCGAACAAGTGTTTCACAACCGAGAGAGCCAGCGACGGCAGTATGGTCTGGCCGACCGGGCGCGCGAACTTGGTTTTCGAAACGTGATGGTCATCGACGAAGACCTCGGCCGCACAGGGTCCGGCTTGGTGGAGCGCCCCGGATTTCAACGCTTGGTCGCTGAAGTCTGCACCGGCGAAGTCGGCGCTGTATTGTGCATCGAGGCCTCGCGGCTAGCGCGGAACGGCCGCGACTGGCATCACTTGATCTGATTGTGCGGCCTGGTCGCCGCGGTGCTGGTGGACTTCGACGGAGTCTACGATCCGAATCTCGTGAATGATCGTTTGCTTCTCGGCATGAAGGGGGAGATGGCGGCGTTCGAGCTAAGCCTGCTGCGACAGAGATCGCTGGAGGCGATCCGCCAGAAAGCCCAGCGTGGGGAACTGCAGTTTCCTCTTCCCGTCGGCCTCTGCTGGACGAAGAACGGCAAGATCGAAATGGACCCGGATCGCCGGATCCAAGAAAGTGCTCATCTCGTGTTCAGCAAAATGACCGAACTGGGAAGCGCCCGCCAAGTGCTGTTGTGGTTCCGCCACGAGAAGATCGCCTTCCCTACTTTCTCTCGCGATCGCGGCGCCTGGTGTGGAAGCTGCCCGTCTATTACCACATGCTGGCGATTCTTACCAATCCCCTCTGCGCGGGAGCTTACGCATACGGCAAGACCGAAACGCGAACGCGGATCGTCGAGGGGCAAGCGTACAAGTCCGAAGGGCATAGCAAGCCGCCCTCCGAATGGACGGCCTTGATTCAGGACCACCATGCTGGATACATTTCCTGGGAGCAATACGAGAGGAACCAGGCGATGATTGCGGCCAACGCCAATATGAAATCGCGCATGGAGCCTAAGACGGGTCGCGGAGGACGAGCGTTGCTCGCTGGACTGCTACGGTGTCGCCGGTGCGGGCGGATGCTGCACGTGGAGTACGCCGGTCGCAATCCGCAACAACCCCGTTCTCACTGCCACAGCGCACAGCTGAGTCACGGCGAGGATCGGTGTATTTCCTTCGGCGGTTGGCGAGCGGACCAGGCCGTCGCGCAGGAAGTGCTCGAAGCCATCGGAGGCAACGCGGTGGAAGCTGCGCTGCAAGCGGCTGAGCAGATGAGGCAGCAGCGGGAAGCGCGCCGGCGCGCGGCCGAGATGGAACTGGAGCAGGCTCGCTATGAAGCTCGGCTGGCGGAGCGGCGGTACGAAGCGGTCGACCCGGAGCAGCGCTTAGTTGCTGCGGAACTGGAGTCTCGCTGGAATGCAGCTTTGCAGAAGGTGCGAGATTTGGAGAAGAAGCTGCAGACACTGGCGAGCGACCCACAGACCGTGGCGATCCCGTCCAAGGAAGTGCTGTTGAGTTTGGCGCAGGATCTCCCGGCAGTCTGGAATGCTCCCTCCACGGACATGCGCTTGAAGCAGCGGATCGTACACATTCTGATTCGGGAGATCGTGGTGGATATGGACGAGGAAAAGCATGAGGTTGTGATGCTCCTCCATTGGGCAGGAGGTCGCCACTCCGAGCTGCGGAGCAAGAAGAACGCTCCCGGTCATCGCCGCAACTGCACGAACTTGGAGGCGGTCGAAGCGGTACGACGGATGGTCGGCCAGTTCAGCGACGAGCAGATTGCTTCCACGCTGAATCGTTTGGGAATGCGAACCGGCGCGGGCAACACCTGGAATGAGGCACGCGTGTACTCGCTACGCCGCCACCACCAGTTGCCTGACTATGACGCGACCCGTTCCCCGGCAGTCACTCTTACACTCGATCAGGCCGCTGGGCGGCTGGGAATAAGTGTGACTGCGGTACGCCGCTTGATTCACAGTAAGGCGATTCCGGCCACACAAGTGGTACCAGGGGCCCCGTGGCAGATTCCAGCCGCGGCTGTGGAATCTCCCGAGGCCCTGCAAGCTGCAATGCATATCAAGAACCATCATCGTCCGAGGCCTCAGTCCCACGACGAAGGCACGCTCGAGTTGACAGGATTCGAGCTGCTGGAGGAAGAAGGGATCCCGAAACTAAAAACTTAGGAAAAATCGCAAACACTCCGTTCCGGACACACTGCCCGCGAACTGGACTTATGATTTTGAAGTCCCAATATTCCCAACAAGTTAGCGAGGTGAAGTACAATGTCACAAGATCGTTCGGGCACCAAGCAACATGGTATTTGCTGCTGTATACGACGTTGTTATCGGATTTGTATCTTATAGCATCATAAAGGGGTTATAGCTCTTCGCTTTTCTTTCGTCAATAGTTTTATAGAAGCCTTATTATCCCCCTGCCGGAAGGCAAGGGGCTTTACGGCTCCCCTCGGTAAGTCTGCTGGAGATGCTTCAGTGCGCGGCGCTGGGATCGCCTGTGGGTGGCGGGGCGTGATCTTCTTTCGCAGGCGGGCCGAGCAGCTCGGTGAGGATCGGCTTCAACACATCGGCCCACACCTGGTAACCCTTCAGCGCGGGATGCAGTTTGTCGGCGTTCATCATCCCGTCGAAGAGCTTTCCGTCGCGATCCGCCAATTTGTCATTGATGTTCAAATAGCGAATCTTCTTGCCGTCGGACAGCTTGGACAGGTTCTCATTAATCCTTTCGATGATCGGCAAGACCGCTGGGTCGTCGTTTCGCGGGAAAATGGCCATCAGGATAATGGTGGCGTCGGGCGCTTTGGCTTGCAGGACTCTTAGGATCGCTTGGAGCCCGCCGGTAACCTCCGCGACTTTGGCATCGGCCCCGGTTGCGGGAACATGGTTGCCGACGTTATTCGTGCCGGCGAGTAACACGATAACTTTCGGATTTACGCCATCGAATTCGCCGTTCTCGAGCCGCCACAGAATATTTTCGGTTTTGTCGGCGCCCCAGCCGAAGTCGGCGGCATTCCATCCGAAGAAGTTCTGTTTCCAATTGGCCAGCAGTTCCGGATAGTCGGTCGCACCCCATCGCCGGGTGATGGAGTCGCCCTCAAAATAAATGTCGATATGATCCTTTCTCGCTTTTTCGAGCAACTGCTCGTGAGCGATTAACGAATTTGGGTCGGTCCGAGGAGCGGGTTGATCCGCAGGAGGCGGCGCGACCTGCTGCGCGGCCACGGGCAAAAACGTGGGCTTGTGATGGAGGAACTTGTCCGCCCAGACGATGAAGTACTTCCAGTTGGGACCGTCGGTGTGCCCGCCATCGTGCTGGCGCCAGGCGAGTTCGCCATCGAGCAGACCAAGTTTCACGGGAGGCATTTTTGCCGTGCGATAGTCGTCGGGGACGCCGAGGTCTTTCGCTCCGAGGAGCTGGAACACCGGGCCGGCCGCCACCGTCGCCATGAAGCTGCCTTGCTGATCGAGCCATTTGGCGTCGCCCTTTTCCGGCACGCCGTAGCTGATAAAGGTCAAGCGCGGCGCGCACAAGGCAATGAGTTCATGCGCGTCCACCGGCAGGTCGCCGGCGTTTTTGCTGCCGAATGTTGCCCCTGCGGCGCCGTACTTCAGAAAGGTGCCGGCCATCCAGTGATATCCGCCCGAACCGGTGAGGTTCTCGACAGCTTCGCCGAAGTTGCGGCGATGCAGTTTGGCGCCGCCTTCGCCGGAAGAGCCGACGAGGACCAGAGCGAAGCGCGTGTCGAAAGCCATGGCCACGAGCGCCGCTTTGCCGTTGCGCGAGACGCCTTCGATGCCGACATGCTTCGCGTCGATCGCTTTATCGATTTCCAGATAATCGAGTCCGCGCGATGCGCCCCAAGCCCACGCCCGCAGCGTGCCCCAATCATCGGGCTTGCGAGGTTGCCCTTTGTTGACCAGGCCAATGATGCCTCGCGTCAAGCCCGCGCCATTGTCGGCCTGAATGCTCGCGGGATTGACGTAGGCGTAGCCCCAGCCGTCGGTGATGAGTTGTTCCGTTGCTGGCGGATCGCTGCCCGGAGATCCGGGCGCGCCGGGAATGACGAACGGCAGAGGCGCGGCTCCGGCGCGCGCAAAATCGCCGCGGCCAAACATCATCATCACGGGAACGGGAGCGGCGGCATCAGCGGGCCGCACCAGGAGCATTTGGATGTCAACATTGATAAGTGGGTAAGAGGCATTGTTCACGTGGCCCACGAGCTGCTGCTTGATGACCGGGCGGGAAGCAACCACGGCGTTTTCTGTGTTGGTGACGGTCCAAGTCACCTTCGGCACGTCTGTCGGAATCCGGCCGACCACTTCGCTTTCGAAATCCTCCACGATTTCGGGGCGTCGCTGTTTCCACCACATTTCCGCGCTCGTGACCTTCTTGCCGTTTTTCAAAGTGAGGGCATCGGGCAGGTCGAGGAAGGGATTCGCTTTGGACTCGTCGTAGTTCGCGTGATTTGGCGCGCTTTCGTTTCCGCCCGGGCCGGGGCGAAGGGCCTTGATGCCGAGCTGGTCCATCATGTTTTGGTGGTCTTCCTCTGTGGTCCAATTCATCGGGGGAGGGAAGCCCACGGGATTCGCGGCTTGGACCGGGGCCGGCGCGGGCGACGAGGATTGCTGAGCAAAGAGATCGCTAGCCGCTAGAGCAGCCAGCAGCACGAGCGTGAACTGCGCCCAGGAGGCCAAAAGCAGTCGGGTGCGAAGAATCATAGCGCCACCGAGAATAAAGAGGTTCTTGTAAACCGGCAAGTGCGCGGCGAGATTTAGGCTGTTCGTTTGCGGCGCGAAGCAACCCAAATCGGCAGTGTGATCATGACCACGAGGAGCGCAGTGAGCGCGATGTGTGACGCAATCCGGCGCGACGGTACAAGCCAAGCTTGATTCCATTGGTAGAGATCTTCCGCCGTGGAAGACATCGAGCCGGAACAAAAACCGTGAATTCGATCCAAGTACGGGCCGAACGTGTACCGCGGACCTGCGTGGCGGAGGTAGCCGGTGGCACCGCCTGGTTGGGGGAGATCGTTGCGGTCCATGCCGGAGTCCCTCCTGTCGAGCGCATCGAGGATACGTTGATGGAGTAGGGTGTCGAAAGGCACGCCGGTGACGTGTTCCAGGATGAGGCCCAGCAAGTTGCAGCCGCAATTGCTGTACTCCCACCTGGTGCTGGGCTGGGAGGTGACGGGTGGCTGGCAGAATTTCTCAGCAAACTCTTGATGCTCGTAGCGGTGGGTGGCTTCGGGTGTCGCTGAAAACTCCGGCGAATCGAAGTCGAGAGGCAGGCCGGAGGTGTGATGGAGCAACTGCTCAATGGTCATGCGGGTCCCCGTGTCCTTGCGGTACCAGGGGAGATAGTCTGAGACCCTGCCCTGAAGGAGGATTTTGCCTTCGGCGGCTTGCTGGAGGACGAGCAGGGCAGTGAACTGCTTGGTGATCGAGGCGATGCCGAAGCGGGTGCGCGGCGTGTTGGGCGTGTGCGACTCTATGTTGGCATAGCCTACGCTCCTGGCATATGACTTTACCCCGGTCGGCCACGAGAATCGCGCCATTGAAGTAGCCGAGTTTCTGATAGTGCAAAACGACCTTGTCGGTCCGCTGGGTCTTGTCGAAGGGCGGCGTTTGCCCCGCGAGCGGGCTTGTGGCGCCCAGAAAAAACAGGGTCACGAGGACGGCGAACTTGCCGGACATACCGGAGAACCTACGAACCCGCCGCCCAAAATGCAAATTCGCGGGCCCGCAGGAGCGTTGCCATCCACAAATGGCAGCCAAAATGGCGGAAGACAAATTGGCTCTTGTGGCAGGCCAATTTCTGCTAATATTGGCTCCAGGTGCGAGCCAATGCTGCCACTTCATCTCCAGCCGCAAAGCCACGTCCCTCTGTACGTGCAACTTCGCGATCAATTACGCGCCCTGGTGCATGCCGGTGATTTGCGTCCGGGCGACCGCATTCCGGCAAGCCGCGAACTCGCGACCATGCTGGGCGTGCACCGCACGACGGTGGCGAATGCGTACGCCGAATTAGAATCAGAAGGGTTGATTCAAGGACACGTGGGCCGCGGCACGTTTATCAAGGGCAATGGCAACGGTTTGAAAATCACGCCGCCCGCTCCGCCGGTGCTGAGCGGCAGCGGAGGCATTCGCTGGGAACTGCTGTTTGCCGATGAACGCGGCGAGGAAGTGCTGAGCCGGCTGACCGCTGGCGTGCCAGATCATGCTTTGTCTTTCGTAATGGCGTGCCCGGCGCCGGAGTTTTTCCCTGTCGACGAGCTGCAAATCTGCGTGAACGCGGTGCTCCGCCGCGAAGGCACGGAAGTCTTGACCTTGGGTCCTTCGGATGGCTATCCTCCGTTAAAAGCGGCTTTGCTCGAGTTGCTGCATCACGAGGGAATCGCGGCAAAAGATGAAAACCTGCTCATTACCGACGGCTGCCAGCAATCCTTTGATTTAATCAGCAAGGCGTTCGTCCGGCCGGGCGATTCGGTGATCATGGAGAACCCGACGTATCCTGGCGCGTTGGCGATTTTTCACGGTGCGCGGGCGCGTTGCTTGAGCGTTCCGATGCGCACGCACGCGGAGCCCGGGACGCCGCTGGGGCTTGACTTGGAGGCTTTGGAAGCAACGCTGGCGGCGAATCGCGTGAAGCTGATTACGCTGACTCCCGACTTTCACAATCCTACGGGCGTGTCGATGCCGCTGGCATCGCGCCGTAAATTGCTGGAATTGGCCGGCCGGTATCAGGTGCCGGTCGTGGAAGATCATATTTATGCGCGGCTGCATGCGCGCGACGAGCGCATCCCGTCTCTAAGGCAACTGGACCGTTCGAACCTGGTGATTCACATCGACAGCTTCGCGAAAGTGGCGTTTCCAGGATTGCGCGTAGGGTGGGTCGTTGCGCCACCGCAGGCGATCGAGCGGTTGCGCATCGTGAAACAGACCACGGATCTGCACACCGACCAATTGGCGCAAGCAACGCTTGCCGAATTTTTGCGGCGCGGGCTTTTCAGCAAGCACTTGGCGAAGATGCGCAAGGTTTATGCCTCGCGGCTGGCGGCGGTGGACGAAGCTTTGCGAAAGCACATGCCGGAGGGTACGCGCTGGATGCGGCCGGAAGGCGGAATGTGTATGTGGCTGGAGCTGCCGCCGGGATTCGATGCGAGCGAATTGTTGATTCACGTGAAAGAACGCGGCGTACTGTTTGCGCCGGGACGCTACTTCTACGTGCAAAATCCGCTTCCGAACACGCTGCGGCTGGGATTTGCCAGCCTGGACGAAAAACAGATTGCGCGCGGCGTGGCCACTTTGGCGGAAATGCTAAAAGTGGAGATGCGCAAACGGCAGCGCGGCGCGCGGAGAGCGGAACGCAGCCGCGTGGCGCTGGTGTGAGAGGAAGGTTTTTAGTGGTTAGTCCTAAGTCATAAGTAAAGAAAGAGTTCGAGAGACAAGACTGATAGACGGGAGCGAAGCGATAGCCAGTGGCGGAACTCCTCGCGGTCACAATCTCGAATTGCTCTACTTAAAACTAACAACTAAGAACGAAAGCCTTCTTGCAGGGTTGAGGATGGAAGAATTGGCTGACATCGTCCGGCTGGAGCCGAATCCCACGAACCCATGCTTTGGCTGCGGCGGCAACAATGCCAGCGGGATGAAGCTGACGTTCGAACAGGACAACGTGAGCCGCAGGATCGTGGGACGGTTCGTGCTGGGCGAACGGTATCAGGGCGGCGGAGGATTTGCGCACGGCGGAATCATTGCGCTGCTGTTGGATGAAGCCATGGGGAAAGTTTGCCGGTTTCGCGAAGTTCGCGCCGTGACCGCGGAATTGAGTGTGGAATACTTGAAGCCGGTGGCCGTGGATAAAGAGATTGTGGTCGAAGGACGCGAGACGGAGATGAACGGAAGAAACTTGTTTCTGGCAGGTGAGATTCGCAACGGCAACGGAGAAGTCTTGGCGCGCGCCAAAGGGCGATTCGTGGTGATTTCGCCGCGATAAAGCCGGTCAAAGGATTGAGACGTTCAAAAAGTTTCAAGAGGGAGAGGAGAAGAAAAATGGAAGTAAAGAAACCAAATGGCCATGGCAATGGCAGCAAAGGCTCGAATGAGTGGCGTGTGAAAGTCGGCCTTGCGGAGATGCTCAAAGGCGGCGTGATCATGGACGTCACGAACGCGGAGCAAGCCAAAATTGCCGAGAACGCCGGAGCATGCGCCGTGATGGCGCTGGAGCGCGTGCCGTCGGACATCCGCAAAGAGGGCGGCGTGGCGCGCATGGCATCGATCAAAGTCATTCGCGAAATTATGAACACGGTAACCATCCCCGTGATGGCCAAAGTACGCATCGGCCATTTTGCCGAAGCGGATGTTTTGCAGGCATTGGAAGTGGACTTCATTGACGAGAGCGAAGTGCTGACCCCCGCCGATGAAGAAAACCACATTTGGAAGCACGATTACCGCGTGCCGTTTGTTTGCGGCGCGCGCAACCTGGGCGAAGCCCTGCGGCGCATTGGGGAAGGCGCGGCCATGATTCGCACGAAGGGCGAAGCGGGCTCGGGCAACGTCGTGGAAGCCGTGCGGCACATGCGCGCGATCGTGAGCCAGATGAAAAAGCTGACCACTATGCGCGACGATGAGTTGATGCACGAAGCGAAGGAACTCGGCGCGCCCCTGGAACTGGTGCGGCAAATCGCCAAGACGGGGAAGTTGCCGGTGCCGAATTTCTCAGCCGGTGGAATCGCCACGCCCGCGGACGCGGCACTGGTGCGGAGGCTAGGCGCGGAGGCGGTGTTCGTCGGATCGGGAATTTTCAAGTCCAGCGATCCCGAAGCGCGCGCGAAAGCAGTTGTGAAAGCCGCCACGCACTTTGCAGATCCCAAGGCGGTGCTGGAAGCGCACGAAGAGTTGGGCGAAGCCATGCGCGGCTTGGACGTGCGGCAACTCGAAGAAAAGGATTTGCTCGCGACTCGCGGCTGGTGAGGCAGCAAAAAGGATTCAGTTTTAAGTCGTACGTTCTAAGTTAAAACCAATGCATGGATCAACCATTTCCGAATGTTTGCCTGGCGTACTTAAAACTTACGACTTATGGCCCAAGCGCGAAGCGGGCGCACTCACGCTATAAGCAAGGCGAAACCGGAGCGGGAAGTGAAGATTGGAATTTTGGCGGTGCAGGGAGATTTCGAGGCGCACGCCGCCATGCTGCAGCAACTCGGCGCGCAAACGGCCGAAGTGCGCACTCCTGCGGATTTGGACGGTTGCGATGGCTTGATTCTTCCGGGCGGCGAAAGCACGACGCAACTCAAGTTTTTGCTGGAAGAAGGACTCGCCGACAAGATCGTGAAATTCGCGGAGCGCGGCGGAGCAATTTTCGGAACTTGTGCTGGAGCGATCCTCCTCGCCAAAGACGTGCAACACCCGAGACAAGATTCGCTGAACCTCATGGACATGACCGTGGTACGAAATGCCTATGGGCGGCAGATTGCCAGCGACGTCGTACGCGGGCCCACGGTACTCAAAAAAGAGCCGCTCGAAATGGTCTTCATTCGCGGCCCAGTGATTGAACGCGCCGGGCCCGGCGTGAAAGTCCTCGCGGAATATGCGGGCAAGCCCGCGCTGGTGCAGCGCGAAAACATCCTGGCCGCTACGTTCCACCCGGAATTGACGGACGACACCACGGTGCACGAGCATTTTCTGCGCCTCGCCGGGTCACACAGGAAGCGAACGAACGGCGGCAAGTCCTCCACGTGAAAAAAGAGAAGAGCCCGGCACAGAGTGCCTCCCGCTCTCATCGTACTCGCGTACTGTTTGTGTGCGTTGGGAACGCTTGCCGGAGCCCGATGGCGGAAGCCATTGCCCAGTATGACGCCGCGGATGTGATTGAGCCTTCCAGCGCGGGGTTGTATCCTCTCGGATATATCGCCGACCTGACAAAGCAAACGCTGATAAAGAATGGCTATTCGGCGAGTGGGTTGAGCTCCGATGTCCTCACGAAAGAAGCGGTGGAAGCAGCGGACCTCATCATCAACATGACCGGGAAGCCGGGCGAACACATTCTTCGCGGTCAAGAAAATGTGGAAGATTGGCTGGTGGAGGATCCCTACGGCGAAGATCCAGAAACGTACCAGCGCGTGTTCAAAGGAATCCAGCGGCGCGTAAGTCGGCTCGCGCTGAGTCTCCGGGAAAAGCGGCAGAGCCAGGAGGCAGCAACATAGGAGCGGCGTTGCGGCGAGAAAAAACCAGCGTATCGCAAGAAGACTACCTGAAAGCGATCTGGGAGATGCTGGAGGAGAACCAGACGCCGATCAGCGCGCGGCTTGCGGAGGAACTGCAGGTGACGCCGCCGGCGGTGACCGCAGCCCTCAAGCGCATGACGCGCGACGGGCACGTGCGCGTGGACCGCAACGGGCAGATTGCCCTGACGCAGAAAGGCAGAAAATTTGCCGAATATCTTGCCATGCGCCACCAGCTCGCAGAGTTGCTGCTGACGGATGTGATCGGGCTTTCCTGGGCCAAAGCCCACGATGAAGCGGAACGGTTGGAGCATGCGATATCGCCGGAAGTGGAAGCCTTGCTGATCAAGCGCTTCGGCGACAAGAAGAGCTGCCCGCACGGCGTTCCTATGCGCGGGGGAGTCGCGATGCTGCGAAAACAAGGCGCCGTGCTGCTGGCGGATTTGCGCGCGAAAGACTCCGGCGAAATTCTTTGTGTGTACGAAAAGGATGCGCAATTCCTTGAATTCCTGGAAGGATTGCACCTGCGGCCCGCTACGACCGTGAACGTGCTGAAGCGCGAATACGATGAAACCATGACGCTGCGCGTGGACGGCAAGAGGATCCACCTTGGCAAACCCGCCACCACCCGCATCTGGGTAAGGAAGCTCGCCTAGCTTAATTTGACTTACGGGACGCGCGCAAAAACAGACGCGGAAATTAGCCGTCCTGCAGCGTCTTCCAGCGCCAGCTCACCTGCAGTGATCGTTATCCCCGATTCTCCGAGCATCCGTCTCAAGTGAGAACGCAATCCTTCAGCTTCTCGCTCCATTCGTTCGTGCGTCAACACCGTCGCGTAGACATTCAGCAAAACAAACACGCGGCGCTCGCTCAAAATCTTTCCCGAGGCCTCCAGCAATTCCGGAAGGGAATCCTCCAGCTTCCAAATCTCGCCATCCGGGCCGCGCCCGAACCGCGGCGGATCGAGCACCATCGCGTTGTATTGATTCCCGCGTCGTGCCTCCCGCCTCACGAACGTCAGCGCGTCTTCCACAATCCACCGGATCGTCCGCGTGCGAAGGCCTGACAAACTCTGATTCTCACGCGCCCACGCCACCGCTTTCCGGGAGGCGTCCACATGCGTCACCTCCGCCCCAGCTCCTGCCGCGGCCAGCGTAGCCAGGCCCGTATGCCCGAACAGGCAAAGCAGCTTTACCGGCCCAGCCGCGAGCTTCGTCCCTTCGTTGATCCAATCCCAATGACACGCCTGATCCGGAAACACCCCCACGTGGCCGGACGGCGCAGGCAGCACCCAGAATTTCAAGTTCTTTCGCTGCATCATCCAGCGTTTCGGGATGGGCTTGCGAAATTTCCACTCACCTTGCTGTCCCCGGCTTCTTTTCACAAACTCGCCGTGCGCCGCTTCCCACTTCAGTGCCGGGAGCGCTGGCTGCCACTTCGCCTGCGGCTCAGAGCGAATCAAAATGAATTCCCCGAAGCGCTCCAACTTCTTTCCATCCCCGCTGTCGAGCAACTCATAGTCCGTCCACTGCGGCGTGAGTGTTTCCATGTCGTGCGTTATTTGCGTTCGTCGAGGAGGGCTTGCAGGCGAGCATAGCCGGCGCGGCTGACGGGGAGCCGCGCGCCGTCGCTAAGGATCGCCAGGCGGCTGTCTTTGCCATAGGGCTCGATGCGCACGACTCGTTCGAGATTCACGATGCAGGAACGGTGGATGCGCACGAAGCACTTCGGATCGAGACAGGCCTCGAGGCTGGCGATGGTCTGCTGCTTGAGATGCTTCTTTCCCCGGCTGGCGAGAGCCACGTAGTCGTCCTGGGCCTCGACATAATCGAGCTTAGCGATCGGAATGAGCGTGACGCGCGTGCCGTCTTTGACTACCACGCGTTCGAGAAATTGCTGCGGAGGGCGCGCGGCGTCGGCAAGCTTTTGCACCGAAGGCATTTTTCCGCCAAGTCTGCGTTTCGCGTGTTCCAGAGCTTCCTCGAAGCGCCGCTTGCCGATGGGCTTCAGTAAATAATCGACCGCGTGCACCTCAAACGCGCGCATGGCGTATTGGTCATAAGCGGTCGTAAAGATGGCGCAGACGTCCTCCCCAATCAGCTCCAGAACATCAAACCCGGTGAGTTTGGGCATCTGCACATCGAGAAAAATCAAATCAGGCTTGTGTTCGGTGAACGCCTTGACCGCTTCGAAGCCGTTCGTGCATTCCGCCAGGATTTCCATTTCAGGATGCGAAGCGATAAGTTCGCGGACAACGTGCCGCGCGAGTTCCTCATCGTCCACAATGAACGCACCGATTTTCTTTTGCGAAGCGCTCACTGGCGAGCCTCTCCGGTTTCCGCGGGCATGGACAGCTCCACACCAAAGCGATTTGCCCGTGGGTCCACATTCATGTTGGCATAGGTTCCGTAGCGGCATTCCAAGCGCAGGCGTACGTTGGCGAGACCCATGCCGTTGCGGCGAACTGGAGTGCACTCGGGGTCAAATGTGTTTTCGATGTACAGGGAAAGTCGGCCATCGTGACATTGTGAAGAGAGCCGTATCACGCCACCTTCAGGAAGATTGGCGATCCCGTGCACCACTGCGTTTTCGACCAAAGGCTGCAGGACCAACGGCGGAACCAGCAGTGCTCTGGATTCCTCTTGAATGGCTTCCTCCACCTGCAGGCGCGCGCCAAAGCGCACTTTTTCAATGGCCAGAAAACGCTCCAGCAGCGCGAGCTCTTCGGAAAGCGGAATCGCACTTTTTTCTCCCAGCCCGAGGGTCATGCGTAGAAATTCAGAAAGCAGGATGCACATGTCGCGGGCCTTGGCAGGATCGATGCTCGTAAGCGCGCTGATGGAATTGAGGCTGTTGAAAAGAAAGTGGGGATTGACCTGCGCCTTCAGGGCTTTTAATTCCGCGTCGCGAGCAAGGACACGGGCTTCGCTGGCTTGCGTTTCCGCGCGGCGTGATTCTTCCATGGCGATCAGCACGTAGTGAAAAGCAACGGAAAGCAGGTAGATCAGGATGGCGATGGTATTGATGGCGTTTACTTGCGGACCGAATAGAGTTTTGATGGTGTCGAATTGTTTGGGGCTGAGAAAGAAGTAAGAAAGCAAAGCGCCAACCTGGGTCCAGATAAAGCTGATGAACACTGCCGCGATCAAGTGCGTCAAGAGCAGGCGGAGGAAGCTGACTCTGCCCAGGGGAGTGGCGCGACAGGGGTACCAGGCGAAAAGACAAAGGAAAGCGTAAAACAGGAACACCGGCACGGCGATTGCGCTGGCTTGCCACCAGCGGAGGCCTCCTCGAGTCGCGAGCACGTAAACGGACGTGGCAATGAGCGGAACCCAAGCGAGCAGGTAGAGGCTGAAGCGGCTGCGCGTGAACAGTGGATGCATTGGACGAGTTTAGTTTTTGATTTTGAGTCCGCCAAAAATGACCGCGCCGGTGATGACCAGCGTTTTGAGATTGGAATTCGTGGGATCGGCCACGCGGGCGGTTCGCGTTTTGTCCTCAATGCCGCCGAAGATCGGCGCCCCGCGGAAGGCCACCTGCCACGTCGGAGGGATGCGCATGTCCACGCCACCGAAAATGGTGGTGATCGCCAGAGTGGTCTCGTTTGCCTGCATGTTGGCCTCGGTGAGATCGAGTTCGACGCCGCCAAAAATGGCGGTGATATCGCCGCCTTGAAAATCCTGGCTGGCCATGCGACGCTCCAGTCCTCCGAAAATAACCGCTTCGTTGAGGGTGGTGCGCGGATCACCTTCCCTCGAGCTGGACAGAATGGGCTTATTGCCCCACTCCAGTGAACCCCACAGGACGAGAAGGCCGAGGCCGATGAGAATCATGGGCCAAAACTGCGCCCAGCCAAAGTGAGTAATGCCCAGTTGATTGAGCTGAAAAACGATTCCCGCAAGCATCAAGAGAGTTCCCCAGGGACGGTGACGATAGAGGAAGTTCAGAACCCCGGCAAGGATCACGAGCATGGGCCAGAAGCGCCAGAGGTAGCTGATGGAAATGATTCCCAGGTTATCGAGCAGGAACGCGAGGCCAATCAAGACGAGGATCCCGCCCGCAACGATGCCGCCACGGCCACGCCCGCGCAGGTCTATCCCGATCACCATGGGACGCCGGCGGGTGCCCTGCTTTTCGTCCCTCCAATTCGCGCTGTCATGAATGTTTCGATGAATCTGATCGTGAATGGAGTCGCGAAGATTGTCGCTGAATTTCTTAGGGTCGAAATTGTGTTCGTCGCTCACACAGCGCTCCTGTAGTTCCCGCACCACAGCGTTTGTTCCTCAAGATTCATTTTCGTACTCCCC
>Ga0066684_10000063_pt1 | contig 29874 bp, 17 predicted proteins | sample GraSoiAngelo_133_FD_62301 | JGI IMG/M metagenome (GOLD analysis project Ga0066684, IMG submission 62301) | Grasslands soil microbial communities from the Angelo Coastal Reserve, California, USA - 14_0929_05_20cm | ecosystem: Environmental > Terrestrial > Soil > Grasslands | place: USA... | reverse complement strand
GGTGACGAACGGCAGCTTTCGGCGCCCTAATCATCGACTCGCCGGTCACTGCCGCCTTCGGATCAGTCACTATCTTCCCTGCGGCTGGACCACCGGTTAGACCTCGCCAAACTCTTGGGAACCCCAGAAGCCAAGCGAGATACGCTCCTACGAGGTCGAAAGTCAGACAGAACCTCGGCCACCATGAGGGAACGCCACGTCGCGGCATCGATCCGCCTGGGCTTCACGCCCCGCTCCACGTACAGGGCCAGTCGCCTCCAAAGGGATCAAATCCTCCCCGGGCCGCACGAGCGCGCGTGAATTTCGCGTGATCCTCCTGTGCCCAACCGTGCTCTTTGGTACCCAAATGGCTGCTACGCCGTCCCGTCCAGCAGATCCGTGGTAAAAAGATGTGCCTACAATCAGGTACCTATCACTAAGCGGCGAGAGCCCGATCCTTCGGCCCGGCACTCATAATGCCGGGGTCGAGGGTTCGAGTCCCTCCCTTTCCACCAATAGAATCAGACTGATAGCGGTCGCCGCCTAGATTGGCCGGCCCGCTGTAAGCGCATGATAAGCGCAGAAGGTAGGAAGGTAGACCTTCTGCCAATCTTGATCACGGGATCCACGTGTTCGCAGCTGCGCTTATAAGCGCGCACCACAATGCAGCTGAGATCCTGGGTGTGGTCCGGAACAGGTTCGCATTTCGGGCGGTCGCGATTCGCACCGCCGTTGCATACTCGTTGCGGCGAGCACCACAGCATCGAGTCCTCGGTAGCCAACCTGCGGGCGTCATGACGGGGACAGGCCACGAGATAAGGATCAGCGGAGAATCTGTATCAAATGCTGCACTGAAATTGCACGGCGTAGAGGTGCCGCGCCCTGCGCCCTAGACAAACAGCAACTTGCCCGTCGTGCAGACGGATACGCAATCCGTTGCTCTTCCGCGCGATGCATTATGGCCTTATGGCCGCATGCCTGACTGTCGATAACAAGTGGCGGCGGAGGTCGCGCATAACCCACCCCGGGGTCGATAGCGCCGCATAGGCCGCATAGGCCTCTCGAGCCAGATCTCCTCATCCGCTCCCCGCGCAGAGTCGATACGGGAGCGCTTGACTTGGACGGTAAGGTGCGGCTTCGGACTGCTCAAGCCTAAGGACAATCGTTCTCGATCGACAGACCTGCCATCAGCTGCGCGATTTCAACATCGCCTTCGCCCCCTCGGGCCAGCAACCGCTGGATCACACGTCTGCGGTCGCTCGCGGGATGAGTCTGGCTAAGCTTCGTCACGCCTTCGATCCGCCCAACCGTGAGTCGAAATGAGCGAATCCTTGGCAGCAGGGTATCCACACGGCCGGGCGGGGCATCTTCGAGCGTCCACGACGAATCATTGGCCCCTTCCACAACGGCGGCAGTCCGGCGCAGGATGGCCAGCTGTTGTGCCGGGTCGTCGATGGGCTCGAGTGTGCCGCGCACGTGGGCCGAGACGTAGTTCCACGTGGGCACGGTCAGCCTTTCGCGATACCAACTCGCCGAGATGTAAGCGTGCGGCCCGCAAAAAATAGCAAGCGCGCTCTGGCCGACGACCATGGCGCAGGCCTGCGGGTTCGCCCGAGCCATGTGACCGATCATCCTGTCTCGCGCACCGTCGGCCTCGGGAAGAATCGGAATCGAAGTCGCGAGCATGCCTGAGGGACCGCACGTGATGAGCAGCGCGAACGGATATCGGCGCACGATGGCCCAGGGGTCCGCGGCTGAATACGCTTCGGGGGCGTACAGGAGTCGCTCATCCTGCATGGTTGTGAGCATCGCAGCTCATGGCACAGTCCGGAAGATGCCAAGAGTCCGTCCCGTGGTGCGTGCTACGCACCAGGCTACAACGGGCTCGAACTCGCGTTTTTCGTATAGACGACCGGAGGCGTTTTTTCCGAGGATCTGCTCCTCGAGGACTGCTTCTGTCGCTGGTGACCGCAGCACACCGCAGGCTGCTCGGTAGGCAACCGCAGCCACTTCATTGGGGGGTATACAGGTTCCTACCAAGTCGCTGGCGGACCAGGCTGGAGATTGCCTTGACCGGTGAACAGAGCGAGAAGCGATTCGAGAGTCACGTGCGAAGTGACCCGGAACTCATCCGCAAGCTCTATGAGGGCAGACTGTTGCCGTCGGTGCAAGTTGATGTGTTCCGCAACACACATCGCCTCTTCGCTACGCGCACCGTGCGGCGCGGTGCGGAAGTGCGACGACTAGCCAGCGCGGAACCCCTGTCGCCTGATGTACCCATCCCCTCACGCTCGGAAACCTACGATCTCTTCGACTACCTCTCGCGCAACCGAGTGGCGAGTCTTCTCATACTGAAGAGCGGACGCATTTCGTTCGAGCACCACGATTTCGGCAATTACGAGACGACACGGTGGCTGTCGATGTCGATGGCCAAGTCGGTTAGTACGATCTTGGTCGGGGCAGCCATTCACGACGGATCGATCCGCAGCGTTGAGGATCCGCTCACTGCCTATCTGCCAGAGCTGCGCAGTACCGCGTATGAAGGCGTCTCCATTCGTCACCTGCTGCAGATGACGTCCGGGGTGCGATGGGATGACGCACACACCGATCCGCGCTCCGAACGTCGACAGATGCTCGAGCTGCAGATTCGGCAGGAGCCGGGGGCCATACTGAGGTACATCGCGAATCAGCCGAGGGTAGCCGAGCCGGGTACGCTTTGGAACTACAGCACGGGCGAGACGCACGTGATCGGTGCGCTATTGCGTGCGGCCACCGGCCGCTGGGTTAGCGATTACCTGTGCGAGAAGATCTGGTCGAAAGTCGGAATGGAGGCCGACGCCAGTTGGTGGCTCGAGGCGCCGCAGGGACTCGAGGTAGCGGGGAGCGGAATCAGTGCGACCCTGCGCGACTATGGGCGATTCGGTCTGTTCGTGATGAATGACGGAGTCATCGACGGTGACCGCGCCCTTCCCGAACGCTGGGTGCGCGATTGCGGGGCGCCGAGGCAGGTGGGCGGAAAGCGCACCGACTACGGCTACATGTGGTGGCCGGTGCCGGACAGGGGCGGCAGCTATGACGATGAGGCGCTGAGTGCCAGGGGAATTTTCGGTCAATTCATTTACGTAAATCCGCGTCGGCAGATCGTCATCGTGGTGTGGAGCTCGCGTTCGAAGCCGAAGGGTGCCGAAGCGATCGTGGACAACGACTTCTTCAACTCCGTCGTGGAAGCGCTGCGATAAGCGGATGATCAAGGCGGTCCATCGCTGGTTGGGATTGGCTCTGGGGGTGTTGTGGTTGACACAGGCGCTCACCGGAGTTGCGGTCGTTTTCCGCTGGGAACTCGATGATGCGACGCTCCCGGGGCCTGCGAGCCCGGCTGACCCGGTGGCGCTGGGCGCGCGGATCGACGCCATCGAAAGCCGACATGCTCGTGTGTCATCGATGTGGGCCTCCGGCAACGATGCGGATCGTTTCGATATCTTCTATTCCGATGCAGCCGGCTCCGCCCGAACGATGCGTGTCGATGGGGCCGGGCGGATTCTCCGTGACGTAGCCGCCGATGCACTCGTATCCGGCGGTGGAATCTTCAATACGCTCTCGACTATTCACGAGAACCTCTTTGCAGGCGATACGGGCGCCTGGATCATCGGCCTCAGTGGCCTTGTGCTGCTTGGCAACCTCGCGTTCGGACTGCGACTCGCGTGGCCCAGGAAGGGGATGTGGAAACGGTCCATGCTCGCCGCGCCACGCGGTCCGACCGCGGGGCGACTCCAGGGTTGGCATCGCCTGCTCGGTCTGTGGCTTGCATTGCCCGCAGCAGCCGTGGTCGCAGCGGGCGTGCTGCTCGCCTTCGAGGATGGAGTCGAGGAGGTTCTCCATGCGGTGATAGCGCCGCCCGCCGCCCATGTGCGGCTTGGCTCCGCTGCCGCCGGGGCGCAGAAGCGGGTCGGTCCGGGCACAGCACTCGCTCTCGCGCTTCGTGAATACCCCGGCGCCACCCTATCGGCGCTCGCTTTCCCGAGCGGCGGCGAGCCGTGGTACCGGATTCGTCTTCGCGCGAGAGGCGAGATGACACGCATTTGGGGGGCCACGACCCTGTTCGTCAGTCAGGCGAATGGCGAGATCGTCGGCGGACGCGGCTCGATAAGACCGCTTGCAAGGCGCTTCGTTGATGCTCTCTATCCCGTTCATACGGGCCAGATCGGTGGAATCGCGGGTCGCTGTCTTGTGGGAGTCATTGGAATCCTGCTCGTCGCGATGATCGCGCTGGGCACGGGTCTTTGGTTGGCGCGACGGGGGCCAGAACGTGCATCTGCACGGGCTGACTCCGCTCCGCAGGCATCGAAAGGAACCCCATGACCGCACTTACGGAGTCCGCTGCCCAGAGCGGGTCACCCGCGGTCAACAGCGACTTCCTCGGACATCCGCGTGGACTGGCCTATATAGCCTTCACTGAAGCGTGGGAGCGTTTTTCCTTCTACGGCATGCAAGCACTGCTCATGCTTTACATGACCGGGCACCTGCTGCGGCCTGGCACGATCGAGCATGTGGCGGGAATCGGCGTGTTGCGCGGGGCTCTTGAGGGGCTCTTCGGACCGATGTCCGTCCAGGTCCTCGCTTCTTCTGTCTTCGGGCTCTACGTGGGTCTCGTCTACCTCACACCCATAGCCGGCGGCCTCGTTGGCGATCGGCTCATCGGTCGCAAGCGCGCCGTGCTCGCGGGTGCGGTGACCATGGCGGCGGGCCATTTCATGCTGGCCTTCGAAGCTGCGTTTCTGGTGGGTCTGCTTGCGCTGGTTGCTGGATCGGGACTGCTCAAGGGAAATCTCGCTGCACAGGTCGGCAACCTGTATGGCCGTGACGATCGGCGGCGGGACAGCGCTTACACCGTCTATGTAACCGCCATCAACGTCGGGGCTTTCACCGCACCGCTCGTTTGCGGCACCCTCGGGGAGCTCTATAGCTGGCACTACGGCTTCGCCGTGGCGGGCTTCGGGATGCTCATCAGCATTGGCATCTATCTCGCCGGCAGCCGCCACCTGCCACCGGAGCAACTCGGGCGTCTTCGCGAGAAGGGTCCGAGACTACAACGCGGTGACGGCCGCATCCTCTTCGCGCTGCTCATCGTGCTGGCCATTACGTCACTCTTCTGGACGGCGCAGGCGCAGGTGTGGAACGTTTATCCGTTGTGGGTGCGTGACTTTGTCGATCGTGGCGTACTCGGTGCAACCATTCCCGTCACGTGGTTCCAGGCACTGGATTCCCTGACCGTGCTCTTGTTGGCACCCCTGATCGTGCTGCTGTGGCAAGTCCAGGGTCAGCGTGCGACCGAGCCGGGCGATCTCTCCAAGATCGCCATGGGATGCGCTTTCTACGGCGGCGCCTATCTGCTACTGATGGCAGGCCAGTTGACCGCGAGTGCGGGTCACGTCGCCCTGGCGTGGTCCATCGGGTTCCATTTTCTCACTGCATTGGGGTACCTCTACGGTGCTCCCATCGCGCTGGCGCTCGTCACTCGCGCCGCCCCTGCCGCAGTGAATGGCATGATGGCGGGAGCTTATTACCTGGGCCTTGTTGTCGGCGGCATCGTGAGCGGTCGGCTTGCGCGCTTCTATGAGCCACTGCAACCCGCTGCATTCTGGGGACTGCACATGGTCCTGGTCGCGAGCGGAACCGTGTTGCTCGCGATGCTCCGGCGCCCGCTGGGGCGCGTTCTGAAGGTGACCTGATGCAGGGATTGCCCCGGGTTCGCCACGCTCTCGTTTCCTCGTTCGCCTGCGCCGCGGCGTTCACGGCGAGCCAGTGCCTGTCGGGGAATTCGGAAGGAGCCTGGGACGTCACCAACACCGGTCAACCGTACCGAGACATCACGTTCACGACGACCGAAGGAACGTGGATGAGCGTCGACGTCAGTCCCGACGGCAAGAGCCTGGTGTTCGATCTACTGGGCAGCATCTACCAGATCCCCTCGACCGGAGGCGACGCCAAGCTGATTCATGGCGGACCGGCGACGCAGCGCACGCCGAGTTTCAGCCCCGACGGCCGGAAACTCCTCTATATCAGTGACGCCAGCGGCGCCGAGAACGCGTGGATGTCGAACCCCGATGGGTCGGATGCGCAGCAGATCACGCATGAGACAGCAAACCTCCTGATGGCGATCGCGTGGGCCGGAGATGGCGAAAGCGTGGTCGGGGAATACATCGAGGGCCGCTATCCCGCGCGATTCACATCGGATCTGCGGTTGTTCGACCTTCTGGGAGGCGTCCGAACTATCGTGCCGACGCCACCGAACAAGCGCGATGTGGCAGAGCCCGCGCTCTCGCGCGACGGCCGTTATATCTACTACACGGAAAGGCTGGCACCTACATTTCAGATCTACGTCGACGCCAATCACATCAACTACGCCGTGAAACGCCGCGATCTGCAAACGGGCGCTGTCGAGGAGATGGCCGACAGCTGGGGTGGCGCGTTCGATCCGCAGATTTCCCCCGATGGCAGGCGACTCGCATTCGTTCGCCGCGTTGCGAACAAGACCGTGTTGTTCGTCTTAGAGCTTGGCACGAACGAGCAACGCGCGATCTACGACGGACTCGATCGCGACCTGCAAGCCTCCTATGAGGCTCAAGCCAACTACTATCCGCATTTTGGCTGGTTTCCTGACAATCGGCACGTTGCGATCTGGGGCAAGGGCAGGCTGTACAGGGTGGACATGGACAGCGGCAGGGCGACAGAGATCCCGTTCCGTGTCGCCGTACATCAGCGGATCACCGACCCCGTCCGCGTTGAACATGACCTGGAGCCCCATAAATTCACGGTGCGAGCGATACGTAACCTCGCGGCATCGCCGAACGGGCAGACCGTGATCTTCACGGGGCTGGCGCACCTGTGGCGCAAGGAGCTCCCAGCGGGAGTGCCCGTCCGCCTGTCTCCAGGCGCCGCGTTCAGCTTCGAGCCCGCCTACTCGAACGACGGCCGGCGACTGGTGTACGTGGAATGGGATGACGAACGAGGCAGTGCGCTCAGGATCGCCTCGGAGACTGGATCGGGCGCGCGTACTCTCGTGAGCAGTCCGGGCGTAATGCGCCAGCCGTGCTTTTCACCGGATAGAAGCCGCGTCGTCTACCGCATCCAGGAAGCGGATACCTCCATGGGTGGTGGCGGCTGGGCGAAGCCCGGCATCTACTGGGTGAGTGTGAGCGGCGGCAGAAGTCACTTCGTCGCGGACGGCGATGATGCGCCCCGGTTCTCTCCCGATGGGGAGCGCATCTACTACGTCCGAACCGACTATTCCGGAGAAAGCCCTGCACAGGTCCTGCAAAGCGTCACCCTCGACGGACTCGATAGGCGTGAGCATGCCCGCACGCCGGATGCCGATGCCTCGGAGCTGCGACCGAGCCCGGATTTCCACTGGATCGCATTTCGCGAGCGTCAGCAGTACTACGTCGCGCCCTACGTCGAGACCGGATCGTCAATGCTGATATCGGCCAGGACGAAAGAAATACCGGTCCGCAAATTGACCAATCAGGGAGGATACGGTCTGGTCTGGTCGGCGGATTCCTCGACGCTGCACTGGCTCCTGGGCCCACAGCTCTACCGGGCTCGGGTGAACGACACCGAATCGCCGGTGGTTTCATACGCCTCGGTCGGACTCGAGGCTGAGAGCGACGTCCCGAAGGGTTCCCTCGCCTTCACTCACGCTCGCATCATCACCATGCGGGGAGACGAAGTGATCAATGATGGGACAGTGGTCGTCACCGACAATCGCATTACGGCAGTCGGCGCGAGTGGAACGGTGTCGATCCCACCTGGGGCCAAGGTGGTCGATGTCACCGGAATGACCGTCATGCCGGGTCTCATCGACGCCCACGGACACATCGACTGCTGCTTCGGCGAAGGCGTCTCACCGCAGAAGCAGCCGACGCGCTACGCAGCGTTGGCGTTCGGCGTTACGATGAACTTCGACCCGTATCCGAACGATCTCACGAGTTACGAGAGCACCGAGACCACGATTGCAGGCCTTACGGTTGGCCCCCGCTGGATCGGGACTGGCAGCGCGATATGGGGTCGCTCGCAGCAGAACTCGCACTTCTACGTGCCCATCGAGTCGTTGCAGGATGCGGAGAATCTGATGGCTCACAAGGCCGCGGTCGGCGGCATCATCATCAAGAGTTATCGATATCCGCAGCGTCAGGCGCGACAGATGCTGATCGCGGCGGGTCGAAAAGCCGGCATCATGGTCGACGTTGAAGGCGAGAGTCAGTTCTACAACAACATTACGGAAATACTCGACGGTCACACGAACCTGGAGCACAGCCTTCCGGTGGCCACCTATTACGACGATCTTGTGCAACTTATGTCGCGAGCAAAGCTACACAACACCCCGACACTGATCGTGCTCTTCGGCGAGTTGTTCGGCGAGAACTACATGTACCAGACTACCGAAGTCTGGAAGGACCCGAAGATACGGGCCTACGTGCAGGAGACTCTCAGTGGATACAGCCCGCTCCTGACGCCCTACGGCGCGCCGCCGTACGCGCGCGCGATGACAACGATTCAGGCGGCGGATGAGCTGTGGAACATCGGCTTTCGCTCCGTCGCGCGGTCGGTGAAGAAGCTCGATGATGCCGGGGTCGTGATCAACGTCGGCTCGCACGGGGAGATCGCCGGGCTTGCCATGCACTGGGAGATGGCACTGCTCTCTCAGGGTGGCATGAGCAACATGCGGATTCTGCACGCTGCCACAGTCAACACTGCCAACACGCTGGGCGTGGAGCGGCAGATTGGGTCGCTGGAGGTCGGGAAGCTTGCGGACCTCATCGTTCTCGACAGAAATCCGCTCGAGGACATCCACAATACGAACAGCGTGCGGTACACGATGGTGAATGGCCGGCTGTACGACTCGCTCAGCATGGACGAGATCGGCAATTACAGCCGGCCGCGCGGCCATTTCTACTGGGAGCTGCAGCCGCGCAACGGTATCGACTGGAACGAAGCGTGGGGGGGCAGATAGCGGACCATGGTTCCTCGAAGCCATCGGATTGCCTGCGTTGCTGCACTCGGGGTAGCCGCTGCCCCGGGGTGGGCCGCACGGGATGCCTGGGACGTCGAGAACACCGGTCAACCCACGGTCGACGCGGAGTTCACCGTGACCGAGGGAACGTGGATGAGCGTCGATGTCAGCCCCGATGGGCAGACGCTCGCGTTCGATCTCCTGGGCGACCTCTACACGCTGCCAGCGGCAGGCGGCGAAGCGAGACTCGTTCATGGTGGGTCGTCCATGGAACGCGATCCGCGCTTCAGCCCCGATGGCAAGAGGCTCCTTTACATCAGTGACCGCAGTGGTGGCGACAATGTCTGGGTATCGAACGTCGACGGCTCGGATGCCCACCCGATCACCGCCGAGACCGTGAATTCCCTGACGGGGCCCACCTGGGGGCCGAATGGCGCCTTCATTGCCGCGGCCCGGCTTTTTTCCACTGATGACAAGCTCCACGCCTCGGAACTGCGACTGTTCGCTCTTGCCGGCGGTAGCGGTCGGCTTCTCGTCCCCGCGCCTGCCAACGGAGAAAACGTCCACGAGCCGCAATTCTCGCGAGACGGGCGCTACCTCTATTACACGGAGAAGGTCAGCCCGCCCACCCGCTCCGTGGTGTATATCGATGCTAACCACATCAACTACGCCATCATGCGGCGTGACTTGCGCAGCGGCACGACCGAAGAGCTCATCAAGGGGTTTGGCAGCGCGACCACTCCTGAACTGGCGCCCGATGGCTGGCACCTGGCATTCATCCGCCGCGTGCAGGCCAAGACCGTCCTGTTTCTATACGACCTGCAGACCGGAGAGCAGCGCCCCATCTACGACGGTCTCGATCGCGACTCCCAGGCAGACTTCATCTGGCAGGGTATCTACTACCCGCAGTACGGGTGGTTCAGCGACAGTCGGCACGTCGTCATCTGGGCGAAAGGCAAGCTCTGGAAGATCGACATGATCACGGCGGCGGTCGCCGAGATTCCCTTCCGGGTCAAGGCACGACACCGCATTACCCTACCGCCGCGCTTCTCACACGACCTGGCGCCCAGCATCTTCAAGGTTCGCGCCATTCGCCAGCTGGCTTACTCTCCTGACGGTAGGACGGTGGTGTTTAACGCACTGGGGCGCTTGTGGCGAAAGAGTCTGCCGGCCGGACAACCGGTACGACTGACGAAGTCCACATCGCTCGAGTTCGAGCCCGCGTTCTCGCCGGACGGCAAGCTGATCGCGTATGTGGAATGGAACGACGAGCGCGGCGGTCTGTTGAAACTGGCTGCCATGGATGGCCGGTCCAGCCGCACACTGGCGGCGAGTGGGGGTGTCTTGCGCGCGCCTTCCTTCTCCCGCGACGGCACTCGGCTCGTCTACAAGATCGATGCCGGCGACCGATGCCTGGGCGGCCACGAGGCACGCATCGGCACCTACTGGATCGACGTGCGCGGCGGAGACAGCCACTACGTGACCGGTCCGGTCGATTCTCCGATGTTCTCACCCGATGGCAGGCGCATTTTCTATTCGGTCGAAAGCTACGTGGATCATGCCACCATCACGTCGCTGGAAAGCGTCGATCTCGACGGACTCGACAAGCGCGTGCATGCGACGACGCAGGACGCCGATACTTCGGAGTTGCGGATCAGCCCGGATCTCCAGTGGATCGCGTTCCGGGATCGGCAACAATACTACGTCGCCCGGTACCGCGAGATCGGTTCACCCGTCCTCGTCACGACTTCGGGCGGTGTTCTGCCTGTCAGGAGACTGAGTGAGCTCGGCGGCTACTGCCTGACCTGGTCGGCGGATTCGCAGCAGGTACACTGGGCGCTCGGTGAGACCCTCTACTCTGTGTCGGTGGCTGACCACTTTCGTTCCGGCATGACGCCTGCTGTGGCGACAGTGACCGTGGGCCTCGAGGTGCCGGCGGACGCCCCTTCAGGCGACGTCGCTTTCACCAACGGCCGCATCATCACGATGGCTGGCGGCAACTCCGATGCGCAAGTCATTGAGCGTGGAACCGTACTTGTGCACGCCAATCGCATAGCAGCCGTCGGCACGCAGGAGGCGGTTCGGATCCCGGAAGGCGCCAAGGTGATCGATGTGTCGGGCAAGACCATCATGCCGGGGCTGATGGACATGCACGGGCACATCAACAACTGCTACTACACATCGTCCGGCCTGATGCCGCAGAAACAGCAGTCGCGCTACGCCGATCTCGCCTTCGGCGTGACGACGAATTACGACCCGTATACTTCGGAGCTCTCGAGCTACTCGCAGAGTGAGACGACCCTGTCCGGAGACATGGTGGGACCCCGGGGCATCGAGTCGGGCTTCATCGCGTTCGGCCGCGCCGGCAAGGGCGATCACAGCTTCATTCCGATCGACGGCTACGAGGATGCGAAGGTCCTGATGGAACGCAAGCGGGCGCTCGGCGGAATCATCGTCAAGAGTTATCGCCAACCCATGCGCAGTCAGCGGCAACAGCTCATCAAGGCCGGTCGCGATACCGGAGTCATGGTGGACGTCGAAGGGGAAAGCAATTTCTTCAACAACATCACCATGATCATCGACGGACAGACCAATCTGCAGCACAACTTACCGGTCGCCAACCTCTACGACGACGTTGTGCAGCTCTTCGCACATAGCCAGACCTCTAATACCCCGACTTTGGTCGTCTCCTTCGGCGAGCTGTTCGGCGAGAACTACATCTACCAGCACACCCGGCCGTGGGACGACCCGAAGGTACAGACGTTCATACAGACCACGACGAGTGGTTACAGTCCACTGGGGACGCCCCATTATGCGCCCCCTTATGTGCGCGGTATAACGACGATCCACGCCGCCGACGAGATCTACGACATCGGCTTCCGCTCCGTATCACGCTCCGTCAAGAAGCTCGACGATGCGGGCGTGATCATCAACGTGGGCTCACATGGCGAGGTCGCCGGGCTAGCAGTGCATTGGGACATGTGGCTGCTCTCTGAGGGTGGGATGAGCAACCCGCACGTGCTGCAGGCGGCAACCCTCAACGGCGCGCGGACGCTCGGCTTCGATAAGCAGATCGGCTCAGTGGAAGTCGGCAAACTCGCTGATCTGATCGTGCTGGACAAGAACCCCCTTGAGGACATCCATAACTCCAACACCGTACGCTACACGATGGTCAACGGCCGTCTGTACGACTCCTATACCATGAATGAAATCGGCAACCACGACCGTCCGCGGGGAAAGTTCTACTGGGAAGTCGGACGCACCCAGAACATCGTTGAATGGAAGAAAGCGTGGGCCCATCCATAACGGGTCGCGTGCACTGCGAGGGTGGAACTCACAGTGCATCCGGTATTAGGGGGCGAGGGCTCGAAGTACGGGTTGGATGACTATGTCGCGATCAAGTATCTGTGTCTCGGGGGCCTGACTCAAGCCTAAGTCAGCGCCTGCAGCCTGGGCCGTTCGGCCGCGATCGCCGCGACCAGCCACTGGCGAAAAAGACGGATGACCGGAACGTCCCATCGCTCCGCGCGTGCCGCCAGTCGGTAGGTCCCCATGGTCTGCGGCCCGAAGCTGCTGTTGCCTTTCCCAACGTCGACCAGGGTGCCGTTGCTCAGGTCATCGACGGCTATGAGATAGTTGGTGAGCGCAATCCCCCGGCCATGCCGCGCGGCGTCCAACGTCAGATGGCCTGCCCACAACCGTGGTCCCGTGAGGTCCAGATCGTCATGAACGCCGTGCGCAGCGAGCCAGTTCTGCCAGCGATTGAAATTCTCTTCATGCAGCAGTTTGTGGTTGAGGAGACTACGCGGGTCGCTGACGGGAGGGGCATCGGCCAGATACTTACGACTGCACACGGCGATGATGGGCACGGAAATCAGATCAAGGCTGCGCAGCTCGGCAGGCAGCTCGCTCGGCGCCGAGTATGAAGCGATGAAGCGGATGTCAACATCCGTCTCGTGAGAGGAAAAGTCCGAGCCCCGATCGCTGGGGCGTACCTCGACATCGAGAGCCGGATGCGCTTTCTCGAAGTCCCCCAGGCGCCTGGACAGCCAATGCAGCGCGAAGCCCGGGATGCAACGAATCTGCAGGCGACGGTAGTCGCCACGCCGCATCAGGTCAAGCGTCGCATGGGCAATGATGTCCATCGCGCTCGCAATCTGTCGGTGGTAGCGGATGCCGTCCTGCGTCAGGACCACGCCCGCCGCTGTCCGCTCGATCAATGTCGCACCGGTCCAGGCTTCGATCGTTCTCAGGTGCCGGCTGATGACCGCGTGGTCGCGACAAAGGACTTGGGCTGCCCTCCGAACTCCGCCGAGCCTTGCGACCGCATCGAAAGCGCGCAGTGCCTCGAATGGGGGGAGCGACTTTCGCGAGGGCGCCGTCAGGGCGGGCGACGCAAGTTCGCGCCTGTCGTCGTCGGTATTCATCGATGCCTCCGCGTGCACCCGGAATCCCTGATCCGCCAAGGGTGCCGGAAACGGATGATCCCTTGGCGTCTGCTGAACGTCAAAAGGCCGGGCGGCTGCGAGTGATCAGGGAGCGGGGGCAGCCTCCAGTTTCAGCAGCTGTGGCTCGACCTGATCGAGTGAGCGCTCGATGAGCGCCACCACCTCGTCGAGCTCCTCGTGGCTGATGATGAGAGGCGGGGACATCACGAGCGTATCGCGGATCGCGCGCACCATGAGGCCGTTCTTGATGCACTGATCGCGCACGATCGGGCCCGCTTTGCCTTCGGCGCCGCCGAAGCGCTCGTTTGTTCCCTTGCGCGACGTGATCTCAATGGCAGCCAGCAGGCCGATGGAGCGCACTTCCCCCACTCGGGGGTGGCTCGCAAGTCGCCTCAGGGAACGTGCCAGATAGGGTGCCGTGTCCTCGGCGGTACGTTGCACCAGATTCTCACGCTCGATGATCTCGATATTCTTGAGGGCGACCGCGGCAGCCGTCGGGTGCCCCGAATAGGTATAACCGTGAACGAACATGCCCCCCGCGCTGCGTAGCGCGGCCACGATCTCGCGCGAAACGCCGACTGCCGAGATAGGCAGATAGCCCGACGAAAGCCCCTTGGCCATCGATACGAGGTCTGGCGTGACTCCGTAATGCTGGAACCCGAACCAGCGACCGAGCCGACCGAAACCGCAGATCACCTCATCGGAGATCAGCAGGATGCCGTACTTGCGACAGATCGCCTCGACACGCGGCCAGTATCCGTCGGGCGGGATGATCACGCCGCCCGCACCCTGCACGGGTTCGCCGATGAACGCGGCCACGTTCTCCGGGCCAAGCCGCAGGATGCATTCCTCGACTGCATTGGCGGTTCGCTCGGCGAAGGCCTGCAGGTCCTCCCCGAAGCCCTCGTTGAACGAATAGGGCTGCACCACGTGCTCGAAGCCGGGTGCCCAGGGGCCGCCTTGCTTGCGCATCGCCTCCATGCCACCGACACTCACGCCTCCGATCGTGGAGCCGTGGTAGGCGTTATTGCGGGAGATGATGACGCTCCGTCCGGGTTGTCCCTTGATCTGCCAGTAGTAGCGGACGATGCGGATGATGGTGTCGATCGCTTCAGAGCCTGAGTTGTTGAAGAACACATGCTGGAGCTCGCCGCCGAGCAGCTCGGCCAGCTTGGCCGCCAAGCGCACCGTCGGCACGGAGGCTGTCTTGAAGAACGTGTTGTAGTAGGCAAGCTGCAGCATCTGCTCATACGCGGTCACCGCGAGCTCCTTGCGCCCGTAACCGACCTGTACGCACCACAATCCGGCCATCGCGTCCAGAAGAGAGTGTCCTTCGGCATCGAAGATTCTGCAGCCCTCGGCGTGCGTAATGATGCGATTCCCGCCCATCTCCAGGAGCAGTCGGTAGTCCTGATGAGCGGGCAGGTGGTGCTCGACATCGAGGCGACGCAGCGTCGCAAGATCGGAGACGTTTGCAGTCATGAGAAGCTCAGCGGTTGTTTCCAGCGTCAAGGGCGCGCTCGCGTGCCCGTCTGTTCCCAATGTCCAGGATTGACCACCAGGCGATCGTTGCCCACGAAACTCAGGACCAGTGGGTAGCGGCCGGGGATCGTGAACTGAGATGTGGATAAGGGCGTTAGCTCCACCGGCACGTCGCGATGAATGGCGTAGGCGTTACGCGAGCCAGTCGCTTGCGCGAAGAGCTTTGCCCCCCGCGCGGTGACCAGCACGCGCACGGTTGGGCTGAAGACGTACTCGCCTGTCAGACCTCGCAGGTCATGCTCGGAAAGCACCACCTGCGCGTTCGGTTGCGGTGCCCTGGGCTGTTCCGGAATCGATGAGAGGATTGCGTCCCACATGACTTCCGACGCCAGGACGTCGAGGTCGACGTTGCTGATCTCGGACTCGTCGACGGGCCTGTCGAGCTCGGCCGTCGACACGGCGTAGAGCACGTCGCCGTCGAACTCCGTCGCGAAGGGTTGCACCGCACGGCTCATGGAGCTGTGCACCTGCGTCGCCAGTCTCTCGAGCTGTGCCCGATCAAGTTTCTGGTTCGTGACGACGAGGCTGACCGTCGTGTTGCGCCTGCTGTCTCCGGCAGGTGGCGCTGCGCTCCAGCCGGCCTTTCGGCTTCCCGGGTAGCCTGCCAGCAGATCGGCGGTGCGGAGGTCCGCAGGCCAGGAAGGATCGGGATAGCAGGCCGCGACATGGCCGTCACGCCGGGTCACGACGCCAAATGCGTTCACGACGACGAATGCCGCAATCCTGAGTTCTCCGATCTGTCGGAAAGCTCCACCCTCTCCGGAGTAGGCGTTGCAACCGAATAGCCCCCCGGTCTTGGCGAATCGTCCGGCGCCATGTGCCCCGAGCGGAAAGACCCCCGGCCGCGCGGCGCGGAAGGCCGCTTGCGCCAGGCGCTTGTCGGGATAGATCTCGTTGAACCGCCGCGCTCCGAAGTCATAGATGATCGCGCCGACGGAAAGAGCCACGTTCGTCCAGTCGCCATCGCGGATGCCGTCATCCTTGAGCGCCGTAGCGACGGCGGTCGTATCTTCCAGCCCATACCAGGATCCGCCGGCAAAGACGACGGCGTCGAGCTCCGGGACGGCATAGCCGATTCGAAGGTAGTCCGTGTTTACGGCTCCGGGCCCTCCGCCACGAACGTCCACAGCCCCGAATACGCGGCGCGAGAAACGGAAGACCGTGACCCCCGTCGGACCTTCCTCGTATTCGCCGGTGCCGATCTGCAGTACCGGCCAGTCAAAGCGCAGTAGCTGCTCACCTTCGTTGACCACCGGCTGAAGCCGCGCTTGCGTGCCTGGCTCGATTGCGATGGCTGCGCGGCCGACAAGGGCCAGGAGGCAGGCCAGCGTCTGCGTCAGAGCCTGCGAAGCAGCGCAAGTGCCGGCCATCATTGCTGAATTGAAGCACGGACCCGGCCTGACCTGGAAGGTGACAAGCGCGAAGCCCGTGGTGACTGCACGACACCTGCCACGGGCTCAGCCCGGCTCGACGCGCAGCGGCAACGGTAAACGGCGATGCCGTTTGGTGCGGTGTGCACTCATGGATTAACGCGACCAGCGCGCTGCCGACGGAAGATCCGTGGTGCCCGATGCGCACCGGATGACGACATTTTGTCATCTGTTCAAGGGGCTGCGGGTGCACGTAGTCTCGGCGCTCGGGGTCTTCGTCCACGCAGGGGCATTGCACGAATGACAACGCGAAGCGCGGCTTTCGGTTTCGGTCTGGTGATGGCCCATTCATCACCACCGATCATCCATTGCGCTCCACCTTCGAGACCACAGAGGGTCTCCCTCTTGAACAGTCGTTTTTTGGCGCCCCTGACAGGCTACTCGGTGCCTTATTGGCCGCCGTGGCGGCGCCGACGGTCCAGACGGCGGGCGGAATTCCGCCGCGTTGAGAAGCCTGGTCGCCATTTCGCCCAGCTGCGTGCCATTCTGGGCCACGCATTCGCGGTGATGTTTCTCATGGCACTCCTGCTGCTGGAACTTCGGCTCGTGACCGAATTTGTGCGCGCGTGCGTGCGTCTTTTGCCGGTGTGGCACGCGTTGTCTCGGTGGCAGTAACGCTTGCGCGCAAATACCAGGCGTTCCGGAATGTTCTTCAGACACCGCGGCTTATTGTGTTGCCGGCTGCGACCTAATGACATTGATCCAGTGTCGCGAGAGCCGAAGAGCGTCCGTGCTACCAATGTCATCAAGCGCATTCCCATGACGGATGGTTGGTGAGATTTCGCCAGTTTCGACCCCATTCGCCGCCGGGCTTTTGTCAGTCGTGGTAAGCGTGCGTTCCGCCTGGACGTCGACACCGGCTTTTTGGACCTTGGACCAGTGGATTATTCCCGGATCAGAGGGTCGAGCGAGTCTCGTGTTGCCGGGAGGCGAGCGTGGCCAAAGTGCTCGAGGGGGGGACTGGAAGGGAGTGGAAAGCCTGACCATCGGCGGTGAACCCGACGCAGTGATCTATGATGAGTCCCGAAAAATGGCTTCTATTCCATCGGCAGAGGGCGGTACGTTAGCCGTTGAAGTTTGGAGATCGGGACGCAGGACGCAGTTGATTCCTGCCATGACGAACCGGCTGGTGCCTCGAATCCGCCACGGCCGCGAGGAGCAAGTGGTATCTCAACGGAAATCGTATTGCACGCTTGCGCCGATCATTCGCGGAGCGGTGCGGTTGGCGTTGCCCCATGCGTGGTACGGGTCGACCCACCTGTTTTCATTGGTGAGATTGGTGCCGAACAGCTCGAACGACGCCGGCCCGCGCGCGACCCCGATGCGTCCATCCAGCAGTCCAATCGAGTCCGACGTCTGGGGGACGTTGGCCGCCGGGAAGGCCGTACGATCGACGTAATCGACCTTGTCACGGTACATGTAGTCGAGGCGTACGTAGCCGGGCAGTGCAGGCGTCCAGTGGAACGCGTAATTGGCTCCCGCGGTGAAGGCGAATTTGGGCACGTAATCGACCGGATCTCCCGCGAGATCGGTGGCGGACGTGGCGTTGACGCGCACGATCTCGCTGCTGATCCGCGACGCGGTGGCGTTCAAGGTGAGCTGCTTGGTGGCACGCCAGGTGAGGCCACCTTCGGCGCCCTTGATGTGAACCGTGCCGAGATTGCTCGTCAGCGAGGTTAAGGTGGGGGTACCACCTATGGAAACGAGCACGAGGCCTCGACGCAGCATGTCGCGATAATTGCTGTAGTACCCAGAGAGCTCGAAGCGCCACACACCGTCGGCCGAAAGCCCCTTCGTGCCGAGTTCGTAGGTGATGAGCGACTCCGGTTCATATGGCGGCTGTCCGGCCAGATTGAAGCCGCCGCTACGGAAGCCTTTGGCCACGCTCGCGTACACGTTGACGTTGTCGCTGAGCTTGTATGTGCCGTAAGCGCGCGGATCAATCGAGTGGAAGCGGCCGCTCTGCTTCGTCGTGCCGTCGAAAGTTGTCTGATTGTCCCTGAAATATCGCGTGCCTGCGCCGAGTGCCAGCCGCGGTGTCAACTGGTATGAGGCGTCCGCGAACAACGACAGCTGGTTGTAGGTATCGTCGGCGATGTACGTCGAGTTCGGATAGAGAGTACCCGCGTACAGCGTGTCGTAAAGCGCGAAGAAGTCATTCAGAAGATTGCGATAGAAACCGCCGACCGTCCACTTGAGCGCTTCGCTACCGCGCGAAGTGAGGCGAACCTCCTCCGAGAACTGTTTTGCGTCCACGTAGCGTGCGTCGGTGCCCTGGAGCGCGCCCGCGTAGATGGTCTGCAGACCTCCGAAGTAGGAGAACGGGTAGTGATGCGTGTGATGAATATAGCTGGTGGAGCTCAGCAGCTCGGCGCGCCCGAAATCGTACGTGCCATCGAGGTTATACAGGTTGTAGTCGAACTTTTTCGGTATGAGGACCCTCGCTGGGTCGATGGCTACCGGAACGGTGCGATCCGGGTTCTCGTAGCCCAGCCCCAGCTTGGTTTCGTCGCGGAAGACCACGAACATCGCCTTGAGGGCAAGCGCATCGGCGGGCTTCCACAAGGCCTTGAGACGCGCATTGAGCAGATCCTGGCCATTGCCGTTCAAGATATGGGCCTGCGGCTGGTTCTGCCAGCCGCCGCCATCTTCCTTGGTTGCCGCCAGCCGAACTCCGAAGACATTGGCGGCCAAGGGCAGATTGACCATGCCGGTCTCGATGCGCTTTCCGGAGCCGTCCTGCACCATTGCCGCCGATGCCTCGATACTCCCCTGGTATGCGTTCAATACTGGGTCTTTGGTGATGTAGCGGACAGCCCCCGCCACCGCACCCTGGCCGTACAGGGTGCCCTGTGGCCCCTTGAGTACTTCGACCCGGTCGAGGTCGAAGGGACGCGCATCCATCTGGTCGAACCCCGTGAGCGACAGCGGCGCTTCATCCAGGTACACCCCGACCAAGGCGCCGTTGCCATACTGATTACTCAGACCCCGCATGAAGATGGTATAGGAGCCGGGGCCGTCCTCGCGGGTAGCGACTCCAGGCACGGCGAACGACAGGTCCTGAATGGACCTTACTCCGAGCTCCGCGAGGTCGGTGCCGCTGATCGCCGTGATGCTCATCGGCACATCCACCAGGCGCTCCTCACGCTTTTGCGCGGTGACGACGACTTCCTCGAGACCAGGTTCTGCCCCTATTGTGAACCCGGGTTGGGCAAGCCCGACTAGCACCAAGGCAGATCCGAAGAGAAGCGCGCGGGGTGATTTCATTGCTCAGTGTGTCCCTCGATGAGGATAGGACCCCGGGGATTTCCGATCGAGGATAGAGCCGCTTCCGACCGCTTGAACAGATGACAAAGACGAGTCGCGCGGTGCTCATTAAGCACCAGAGCGGGCCGGCAATCCCCGATGATCGCGTACAGGATTGGTCAAAAGAACGTCGACACAGGAAGCGAGCCGCCTGCTTTACGCGGAGATGCCCAGTCAACCGCAGCACGTCCGCGGGAGCCGCGGAACCGCGAGGCCGACATGTGCGCTACGGGGGGGGGCGGACTTGAAGCTGCGCGGATCGCCCATTGCGGCCACCGCCGCGGTGGCCGTCAGTACGCCAACGCCGGGGATGGCGGCTACTCGGACGTGTCGGTAGTTCGACTCTGTCCCTGGCCACCAGTCACATCAGGGGAGGTAAGAATCACGCCGTTTCTGCCCCTTCCAAGCCTTTCTCGCTGCGCTCGTGGGCTCTGCGAAACCCTGGAGAAGCGGAGAAGCCGCAGTGACTGCTCGATGAAGCGGCGCAGCGGATGCGCGGGACGCACAGCCGCCTTGAGCAGCTCTTACCGGGCGGTGTCGACGCCCACTCGCTCGCCGACGCGCTCACGGTTCGAGCGCCCCGGAGTGTTCCCCTTTGGCCGTCGATCCGAGCAATGCACTGAGATCCCCCTTCGTTACACGGATGAGCCAGTCCAACACCTTGCGCACCGTCGCATTACGCCGCAGCTCTGGCAGCACCAGCAGCCAGATCTCGCGCACGATCAGGGGGTTTGCTCCGCTGACGCGTTCCAGATCCGGACGGGCAGCTCCTTCAATACACGTCAGAAGACCTGCGCCATAGCCGCGAGCGACGAGCTCCGTGTAAGCGGGGCCGCCGTTCACGGTCAGGGCAACGTGTTCAGGGGGCACATTCTGCTCAATCCAGCGGAACTCCGGCCATCGGTCCGCGACCTGTGCAAAACCGATCCAAGGCACGTCGCGGCGCCAATCGAGACCTCCCCGCAACAGGGACTTGTGCACGTAAGCTGCGGATCCGAGCTCGCCAACCTTGCGTACCGTGGACTGGCCGTGTGCTGGCCGCACATAGCGGATCGCGACGTCGGCTTCATGGTGTTCGAGAACTGAATCGCGGTTCTCGCAAATCAGCTCCAGCTGTATGTCCGGGTGCGCGCCGGGAAATGCGGCGAGGTGGCGCGCGAGGAAGCCTGTCACGAACGTCTGGATTACGGAGAGACGAACCACGGCCCGTCCACTGTCTGGATCGTGCGTGAGGTCATCGTTGAGCGCGAGACTCGCGGACTCCATCTCCTGCGCGCGACGCACGACGACCATCCCGCGACTCGTGGGCGCAAAACGACCGTCGATGCGATCGAACAGCCGAATCTTGAGCTGATCCTCCAGCGCAGTGATCCGCCGGCTGAGCGTGGTCTGGTGCACTCTCAGAGCCTGCGCTGCGGCCCCCATGGTCTGATGCTGAGCGAGCGCCAGGACGTGGCGCAGGTCGTTCCAATCGATCCTCTTGGAATGCATTGCCCCACCTCAGCAGGGATTTTGAGTGAGTCCACAGCAGGCTTTGCATTTTTGCAAACTGAGTTTGCAAACAATTGAATTGTCTGAACAAAAACCCTGCATGAGAATTGCTTGAAAACGCGCTGCCGACCCCGATGGCCAACAGAACCCCAAAAAATGCGGCAGCCGGCACGGATCCCGCGACGGGGCCCAGAGCTGGCGGGGCACCTCCTGGCGCACAGAGGCCCGCTCTTGTCGCGGCGAGTGTCCACGCCGGCGGCGAATCAGGTCCAGGGCTGTGGGTTACGGACACCGAGCCGGCGAGCGTTGACACCCTGAAACTGCGCGCCGGTCGACTTGCGCGGCTTCGCGCGATGATGCGTGAAAAGGACTACGCCGCAGTCTTGCTGCTCGATCCTTTCAATCAGCGTTACGCGACGGGATCGAGAAACATGTTCGGGTACTTCCTGCGCAACTCGACGCGCTACTTCTTCGTTCCGACAGAGGGACCTATCGTTCTCTTCGAATACCCGCAGAGCGCGCACGTATCCACGAGTCTCGAAACGGTCCAGGAAGCCCGTCAGTCGAGAATCGTGTGGTCCTCGGTCGGCGGAAGGGATGTTGAGACGGCTCGGTTGTTCGCCCTCGAGATCGCTGATCTCGTTCGGCAGCATGGCCGCGGATCGAGGAAGCTGGGACTGGATCGCTGTGGGCATTTGCTCGCCTTGGCTCTGGAGCGGGAAGGCTGCACCGTTACCGACTGCCAGCAGGAGATTCTGTACGTCCGCCGGATCAAGACCGACGAGGAAATCGCGTGTCTCAAGCTCAGTATGGCCGCCTCCGAATTCGCGGTGGGGGCCGTGCGCGAGGCCATAAGACCAGGTGTGTCCGAGCAGGAACTCTTTGCCCTGATGTACAGCGAGGTTCTCCGTCAGGGTGGTGAGTTCATCGAGACGCGTCTCCTAAGCTCCGGGCCACGCACCAACCCATGGTTCAACGAAGCCAGCGGTCGGCGAGTACGACCCGGGGAGCTGGTGGTGCTCGACACGGATGTCATCGGCTGCTTCGGTTACTACTCCGACTTCTCGCGTGCATTCCACTGCGGTCCCGGGCGACCCAGCCCGTACCAAAAGTCAGTGTACCAGTTGGCCTACGAGCAGATCCAACACAACATCGGAATCATCAGGCCGGGACTGACATACCTCGAAGTCGCCGAGCGGGCCTGGAAGATTCCAGAGCGTTTTGTCGAGCGGCGTTATACCTCTCTGATGCACGGTGTTGGTATGCACGGGGAGGTCCCGTTCATCGCCCACCTGCAGGACTACGCGACGTTTGGCGGTGAAGGGGTACTCGAGCCGGGCATGATCGTAAGCGTCGAGAGCTACATCGGCGAGGCGGGCAGCCCGGAAGGTGTCAAGCTCGAGGAGGAAGTGTTGATCACGGCCACCGGCGCCGAACTGGTCTCCCGGTTCCCCTTCGAGGAAGCCCTGCTCAGCCGCGAGGTGTGAAACCCCGATAGCGCACATCCGCATTGGCGAAGAACGCAAGACTTCAAATGGGGAGTAAGAAATCGTGAACGCCAATTACAAAGTCTCATCTGCCGTCATGGCGATCTTGAGCGCACACGCCGGCGCCGCGGCTTCTGCCGCCGCCGCGGCGGGTTCTGCCGAGCAATCCGGCGCCTCCAGTGGCGGAATCGAAGAGGTCATTGTCACGGCCCAACGACGAACGGAAAGCGTCCAGGATGTGCCGATCACCATCCAGGCGCTGACCGGTGACACTCTTGCGCAGCTGAATGTCACCACGTTTGAGGATTCGCTCAAGTTCCTGCCGAATGTGAACATCACCGGCAGCGGTCCCGGGCAGGACAACGTCATCATGCGGGGCCTCGCGACCACCAACACCGGTACGCAGGCAGCCGGCGTCGTCGGCAGCTTCCCGAACGTGGCGCTCTATCTCGACGAGCAGTCGGGACAGCTCCCCGGGCGCAACCTCGATATCTATGTCGCGGACCTCGAGCGCATCGAGATCCTCGAAGGCCCGCAGGGCACGTTGTTTGGCGCCGGGGCACAGGCCGGCATCGTGCGCTACATCACCAACAAGCCGAAGCTCAACGTGACTGAGGCGAGCGTCGACGCGGGCTACGCGCACACCGCTCACGGAGATCCGAGCAACAACGTCGACGCAATGCTGAACCTGCCGGTGATTCCGGACACGCTGGCAGTCCGTGCTGTGGCGTACAACGACAACCGCGGCGGCTACATCAACAATATCCCGGCGACCTTCGCCCGGTTATCGGGAGACAAGGTCGTCCGTTACTTCGGCGGCGCAGTACCGCCCAACAGCGGTCCGATCAACAACAACGCCGTGGCAGGTAATGCCTTCAACTCGCTCAACTACAAGGGCTATCGTCTGTCGGCGCTCTATCACATCAACGATGCCTGGAGCGCGTGGCTAATGCAGGCCTACCAGAGCACGGACAATGACGGCGTGTTCTGGGAAGAGGAATACGACAGCGCGGGGAACCCTCTGCCTCCTTTATCCGTTGCGCTCTACAACCCCACGTACAACCACGACCGGTTCGAGGATACGCAGCTCACTCTCAACGGGCGCATCGGCGCGCTCAAACTGGTTTATTCCGGCGGTTATCTGCAGCGCAACGTCGATGAGGAAAAGGATACGACGGACTACTCACGCGGTTTCTATGCCGGCTACTACCAGTGCAACTACCCGGGATACCCGTTTGTGAACGGGAAACCGACGCCGAATTCACCGGGATTCTGCTATTCCCCGAGCGGCTATATCAAGGACCAGGAGAGGGCCACGCATCAGAGCCACGAGTTGCGCCTGAGCACGCCTGATGACTGGCGAGTGCGTGCGATCGGTGGCTTGTTCTGGGAGAACTACACCATTCACGAGCAGACGGACTGGAGCTACGGTACGAGCCCGAACTTTTCCCCGGTAGGGCCGCCCACTATCGATCCTTACACGCCTTCTCCGTCACTCCTGCCCGTCACGTCGAACAACCCTGACGTCCGGCCCTCCGGGGACATGTTTTTCGACGACATTACACGCGGCTACAAGCAGAAAGCGGCTTTCGGTTCGGTGGATCTCGATCTGATCCCCCGCACGCTGACGCTGACAGCCGGGACCCGCTACTACCACATCGACGACTTCGAGAAGGGCTCCAACGTCGGCAGTTTCGGCTGCGAGATCTATGGACCGTACGACGGATACGTGCCGCCGAATCCCTGCATCAGCACTCCCGCGACTGGCGTGCTCAGCAACCTGAACAACCTCGATGCGAAGCACCTGCAGACCACCTATAAGGGCTTCAAGAGCCGTGGCAACCTCACGTGGCACGTCGCCCCGGACGCGCTGGTGTACTACACCTGGTCGCAGGGTTTCCGGCCGGGCGGGTTCAACCGTGCCCAGTCGATCATCAAACCGAGCTCGCCCATCTACGGGCTGTTCGTGCCGCCGCTCGCTTACGGACCCGACACTCTGATCAACAACGAGCTGGGCTGGAAGACGCAATGGCTGGGACGACGCCTGCAGTGGAATGGTGCGGTCTACCGAGAAGACTGGAAGGAAGTGCAGATCACGGTATTTGATCCGGGGGTGACCGGTAACCTGATCTTTACCACCAACGGGCCCGGCTATCGGGTCAAGGGTCTGGAGACGTCGCTCGTCGCTCGCCCGATGGAGCATCTGATCGTCTGGGCGTCGGCGGCGTGGAACAGCAGTGAAGTCGTGAAGACATTGAATCTCGTGAATCCCACGACCGGCCAACCGATCAATATCGTCAACCCCTTCGGGGCCCTCGGCTCGCCGCTCGCGGACTGCCCGCCGTTCGAGGGTAGCATCCGCATCCGCTACGAGCTGCCGCTGCGAGACTACCAGGCGTTCTGGCAGGTGGCGGCGACCCGCCAGGGAGGCTCCTATGCCTCGACAGATCAGCTGAGTAAGACCTACCAGGGTGCGTCGGAGGTCTTTTACGATGCCGCGTTCACCACCTACGACGCATCTGCCGGTCTTGCCAAGGGTGCCTGGGCTCTTCAGCTTTACGGGTCGAATCTGACCAACGAGCGGGCGCAATTGTTCTCCGAGTACATTTCGCTCAAGGCGGTGACTATCAATCGTCCGCGCACCGTGGGGCTTCGGTTCAGCTACCGGTTCGGCGAGAGTAAGTAGCGCCGGCCCGTGTAGGCGCCGGAAGGGTTCGTGAACGATGAGCACTGCAACCGCGCCGCGTGGTCTGCACCGCAGCCTCTGGCGCGAACTGCCGGCCCTCGTTTTCATGTCGGCCGTAGCGGTGCGGGCCGATACTGCCGTGACGCCCGGAGAGCTCGACCGATTCGACGCGCAGAAGACTTCGGCGGTTCTGCCCGACGGCGAAACGCTGGCGTACATGGACGCTGGCACCCGCGAGGCTTCGCCCCTGGTGCTTATCCATGGATATACCGACTCGGCTCGAGACTGGGCACCCCTCGTGCCCCTCTTGGCGGGCAAGTTTCGTCTGATCATCATCGATCTGCGCGGTCACGGAGCCTCGAGCAAGCCGGAGTGTTGCTACACGCGTTTCGACTTCGCGTATGACATAAAGCTGCTGCTGGACGCGCTGCACATCAAGACAGCCGATATTGTCGGCCACTCACTCGGCAGCATCGTCGCGCAGACGTTTGCCGAGGTCTGGCCGGCCTCGACGCGGCGCCTGGTCCTGGTCTCGTCCACAGGCGCGCCCCTTGCGGGGAGCGGCAGTCGCTGCGCACTCACCGGTGCTCAGCCAAGCGGTCTCGACCTGGCGGCTCTCGCGCAACTGAAAGACCCCATCGATCCCGACTCGGCGTTCATGCGGGACTGGTGGAAAGAGTCCATCCGCATCAACCCGGCGTTCTTCTCGAGCCGCCAGCGACGCGATGCTGCCGCAATCCCCGCGAGCGTGTGGCGCGCGATCGCGGACCAGAGCCTGATCTGCTTCGACTTCCAGTCGATGCTCCCGCGGATACGGGCGCCAACGCTTCTCATCTGGGGCGCTCGGGATCCATTTGCGGCAGGTCCCGGTCACGATGCGCTCGTTGCGGGCATTGCGCGAGCTCAGGTCAAGACGTTCCCCTCGCTCGGGCACGATCTCTTCTGGGAGGAGCCGCAGGCGGTTGCAGACGCCATAATCACCTTCCTTGCGAAGGGTGAGTGACCCCATGATGTCTGCCCCGGCGCGGCGGGTTGGCACGGCCGGCGCCTCAGCGCCCGTGGCTGCGGCGGCCGACTATGAGGACGCGCCCTTTCGCCTGTTTCACCTGCGCATCGCCATCGCGAGCTCCGGGAGCGAGTTCAGCGACGCGTTCGGTCTCGGAATCATCGGCATCTCCTTGAGTCGCGCGACCACCCAGTTGGGGTTGACTCCCCTGTGGATCGGGTTGCTGGCGGGTGCCTCGCTTGCCGGTCTTTTCGCTGGAGCGCTCCTGACGGGGCCGGTGGCCGACCGCTTCGGACGGCGACCGATATTCGCATACAACATGGGCGTTCTCGGGCTCCTGTCATTGCTGCAGTTCGTGGTTCAGTCGAAGGGTGAGCTCCTCGCGCTTCGCGTGGCGATCGGATTCGTGCTGGGAACCGACTACGCCGTGAACAAGGCGGTGCTGATCGAGTTCCTGCCGCGGCACGTGCGCGACAGGATTCTGGGATCACTGGCGATTTTCTGGGCAGGCGGGTATGCCTGCGCTTACTTCGCCGCCTTCGCCCTCGATGCGGTCTCTGAGCAATCGTGGCGGTGGATGCTGCTCTCGAGCGCGGTCCCCTGCCTCGCGGTGCTCCCCTTCAGACTCAGCATCCCCGAGTCGCCTCTGTGGCTCACTAATCACGGCTATGGCGAGGCCGCTGCGCGCATTGTCCGCGACCAGTTCGGTCCCGATGTCATGCCCCCCGTCGGAACCGTTGCCGCCGGCGCGCACGGCAGCCGATGGAAGCAACTCCTCGCTCCGGCCTGGCGCGGGCGCACGCTTCTGGCGTGCGCGTTCTTTGCGTGCATGGTCATTCCCTATTTTGCTGTCGGAACCTTCATAGCGCAGGTGATGGCGGCCCTGAGCCTCACGAGCGCTTATGCGGGCGGCCTCATCTACAACGTCGCGCTGTTCGGGGGAGCCATCGCGGGGGTGCTGGTGGTGGAGCACCTCTCACGCCGGCAGTTCCTGATCGGCAGCTTTACCATCACGACGATCGCCATGCTGGTGCTTACCGTGTGGACAGACGTGCCGGCGGCTGCAATCACGGGGCTATTCGCCATATTCGCGGGCGTCCTGTCGGCTTCTTCAATTCTGGTCTACGTGTATCTCCCCGAGCTGTTTCCCACGGATCTGCGCGCTTCCGGCATCGGCCTCGCGAGTGCTGTCAGCCGCATCGGGTCCGCGATCAGCACGTTCCTGTTGCCGATCATCGTGGCCGCTTATGGAATCCGGACTGCACTTGGAGCGTGCGTCGCCGCGCTGGCGGTTGGTGCGCTGATCTGCCAACGGTGGGCCCCGGAGACCAAGGGACTGAGACTCGAGCTGCTCGATCAGGCACGGGACACGAGTTGATGGCGGTTCACCCGTCCGAACTACTCGGCCCTAACGAGTCCTTCTATCCACCCGAAGGCGCCGATGTCGCACCCGCATTCTGCGGCACCCTCCGTACTGCCCAGGTGCGGATGCACACCTCGCCGGAGCTCGTTCGCCCAGTGCTCGACGGCCGTGACGCACGTATCTTTCCGGGGATCACGCTGGCGCTCTTTACCCTGGGTGACCTCCTGGTCCCTGTGGCCCGCGGGAGGATCGTGCGCGAGTCCCCAGGCCATGCGACGCCGAGCTACTGGTGCGTCATACCCGAGCTCGGGCGCGTGTGGCAGGAGCGAGCGGACGGGGGCTGGTCGCGTGCCGCGCTCCCCTTGACGCTCGTCAACGATACCGACAATGAGGCGCACCAGGGACTCGCGATGTTCCTCTACAGGCAGGACGCGGTGAGCTCAATGCGCTTTCAGTTCGTCCAGCAGACTGCGCCGTACCTGCTCAAGCAGCCCTTCCTTGCGTGGGGATCGGCTCCTGTGGAGCTCGTTTCCCTCGCAGCCGACACCGAGACGCATGGCGCTCAGGTGAAAGCGGAGATCGCGCAGCGGCTGACGGCCCTGCCATGGGAGGCCCTGCTGGAGCAGGCTCCGCCCGGCACGCTTGACGGATTCGCCGGGCCAATCGCGCCGCAGTGGATCGTCGCGCTGGCTCTGGTGCGCGATGAAATTCTCTACTACCGATGCGCGTCGACCCCATGCGGCGACTATCCGTATCCGCTTGAGATGCGATTCGGGGTTCGCTCGGTGATGAAAAGCATTGGTGCACCGCTTGCCTTGCTGCGTCTCGCGGAGAGCTATGGGCCGGGCATTCTGAACCTGAAGATCGGCGACTACGTCGAGGGCCTGGATCCGAAGTATCGCCGCATCCAATTCATCGATGCTGCCGATATGGCGAGCGGGTTCGGCGGTGTCGGCACATTGAACACGTGCCCGAACGACGTCGAGGATGGCCATCTCGCGGGCGACTATGACGCCTGGTATACCGCGCCCTCCCACGACGACAAGATCCGACAGATGGCACGGACGCTCAGCCCTTATCCCTGGGAACCCGGCACCGTCGTGCGCTACCGCGACCAGGACTTTTACTTGTTGGGCGTCGCCATCGATGCATTTCTGAAGCGCACTCGCGGACCGACTGCAGATGTATGGGATATGCTCCGCCGCGAGGTGTTCGAGCCGATCGGCATCATGCAAACCCCGGCGATCAGAACCCGCGAGAAGGATGGCCTCCGCGGGTTCGTCTGGTTCAACGCCGGCTACTATCCGAAGCTGGATGACCTGGCGAAGATCGCTTTGCTGTACCAGAGCCGGGGCTCGTGGGGCGGGCGGCAGATTCTCCATCGCCAACTTACTGAGGATCTGCTGGCTGCCCGCGGCGCGTTGATGAAAAGCGGGGATGCCTCGGTCAACCGGCCGCGACCTTTAAAGCCGAGTGCCGGTGAGAGCCTCTACAGGATGGGCTTCCACTTTACGCCCTACACCGGCAGCGCAAGTCACAAGCACTGCTACCTGCCCACGATGTCGGGCTCGGGCGGGACTGACGTCATCCTTTATCCCAGCGGGATTGTTTCGATCCGGGTGGCCAAGTCTCCCGAGGTGCCCATGGACACGGACACGGGGATCGAACCCTCGACCGTTCGCTCCGTGGACGGTCTCGAGCCGTTCTGACCAACTCTGGCGGCGGGCCCGCCCGGGCTGCACGAGCGCGCGAGCGCGCGTGAATTTCGCGTGATTCTCCTGTACCCACCCGTGCTCTTTGGTGCCCAAGTGGCTGCTACGCCGTCCCGTCCAGCAGATCCGCAGTAAAAAGATGTGCCTACAATCAGGCACCTAACACTAAGCGGCGAGAGCCCGATCCTTCGGCCCGCTCATAATGCCGGGGTCGTGGGTTCGAGTCCCTCCCTTTCCACCAATAGAATACCGACGGACGCCAAATCTGCATGTTCGCCGTAAGCGCATGGTAAGCGCAGAAAGTCGACCCCCTGCCGATTTTGATCGGGAAATCCAGGCGTTTTCGACTGTGCTTATAAGCGCAAACCAAAATGCTCCTGAGGTCTTGAGGCCATCTTAGTAGTCGAGTAACAG
>Ga0066684_10000058_pt1 | contig 30320 bp, 22 predicted proteins | sample GraSoiAngelo_133_FD_62301 | JGI IMG/M metagenome (GOLD analysis project Ga0066684, IMG submission 62301) | Grasslands soil microbial communities from the Angelo Coastal Reserve, California, USA - 14_0929_05_20cm | ecosystem: Environmental > Terrestrial > Soil > Grasslands | place: USA... | reverse complement strand
CTGTTCTGATTGCCGCCGCGTAGTCTTGTCGCATTAGCGGTCGGTTGTCTTCCGCGAAAGGGGATCTACAACTTGGTCAGTGTGGCGATCAGGATTGCAGAAACCCAGCATCGATTGCAACCGTCTGGCCAGCAGAGCTCGGAAACGCTGTCCTGGGAGAACTCGATTGGTAATCTTTCGGCGGTAGCGAAGCTACGCGCCCAAAGTGAACTTCAGAAGTCACCGCCGGCATATAACAATATTCAGGGATAATTCTCTGAATTTGAGCGCGCAACCGGTCATCATTAACTGTGTACAACAACGCTTGAAGAGTCTCTAACTGAGACTTCAGTTCAGGCCAACTCGGAACAATTCCTGAAAGGCGTTTGATCCTGTCGCACGAGGTCGAGAGTACTTGCTCATATTCGTAGAAAAGCTCCTCGTGCAACTTCTCTCCAGGTCGTAAACCCGTTAACTTGATCCCCGGATGCCTTAGGGTTTGAAGTCCGCCGAACCGGCGAAGCAGGGTGTCTGCCAAGTCACCAATGCGAATCGGCTCGCCCATCTCTAGCACAAGAATTTCACCACACTTTCCGATCGCCGCAGCCTGCAGCAACAACGATACGGCTTCACCAACTGTTATAAAGAGGCGTGTGGCTTCAGAGTCGGTAACTGTCAGTGGTTTATTCTCCTCGATCTGCTTCAGAAACAGTGGCACCACGCTACCGTGAGAGCCGAAAACGTTTCCAAAGCGAACCGACAGGCATCGCATGCCTCGATCGACCGCAAGGATTAATTCTCCCAAACGTTTGGTGCATCCCATGACACTTGTAGGATTTACCGCTTTATCGCTGGAGATCAGCACAAAGGCTTCGCAACTAGCAGCCTCGCAGATATCAAGGAATCGAATCAATCCAAATACGTTGTTTTCCAGCGCAGCTCGCGGATTCTCTTCCATGATGGGTACGTGCTTGTATCCCGCCGCGTGGAAGACGATTTGTGCGCGATGGATGTCAAAAATGTTCTTTACCGGATCAGAATGTGTGAAATCCTCAACACAATAAACGATTGCAGCATCGCGATAATTTTCACGAAGTTGCGTCTGCAAGTAAAAGAGACCGGTTTCACTGTGATCGATGCATACGAGCTTTGCCGGCTGGCATTCCAAAATCTGGCGACAAAGCTCAGAACCGATTGATCCTGCTGCTCCCGTGACGAGAACTATCTTGCCGGCAAAAATATGACGTACCGAATTCAAGTCAATTTGAAAATGTTCCCGGCCAAGCAAATCATTCCAGTCAATGGCAGTCAACTCGCCCAATGGGGCCTTCGAACACTGAACCATTCGATTTGGTAAATGCTTTCGCCTGTCTTGGCGCGATTCCCTAGCTTCCGCACTGAGCGCCTTTCGCTGTGCTTTTCGCAAGCTCGAAGACTTTGACCTACTCCGTTTCGCGCTCATCAGAAGGGCTTCAGCATTTCCCCAGGCAAATTTGGGACTCATCGGCTCGATTTGACACCGGTTGGACAGCGAAGGGACGCAGTGTACGTGCTCGTTTGGTTCTTTGCAACAAAAAAGCTGCGCTTTAAGCGCAGCTCCCGGATAGCACCAATGGTCTCACGCGAAGAGTTCCTCAAGCTGTGGCAATGACGTGGACGCAAAATTGGCAACAACTCGCTCCGCTCCTGCCTCGAGAAGCTCCTCGGCACGAGCATGATCGGCGATGCCCAGGCATTTCATACCGGCAGCCTTGGCAGCTAGAACGCCCGAGATCGCGTCTTCACAAACGAGTAGGTCTTTGCATGGGGATCCCAACCACTCTGCCGCCTTCCGGAAAATGTGCGGATCCGGCTTGCCGAATTGAACGTCGTCAGCCGTGACAATAGCCGCAAATTGATCGTGAATCTTGAGCTGACGGAGGATGTAATTGACCCGACTCTTGCTCCCGCAAGAGGCAACGGCGAAAGCTATGCCCGCTCGTGAGAGCTCCTCGAGGAATTCTAGTGCTCCCTCTACTGGCTCGATCGAGAGCGCCTCTTCCCTGAAAAGCATCTCCTTGCGGTGACCGTATTCCTTGATCTGTACGTCCGGCAGATCGCCGAGAAAGTGGCGGAGAATGTCTTCCTTCTTGCGCCCGTCCAAAACGAAATCAACCTCGGCGTCTGAAACATCCAGCTCAAGAGCGTCAAAAAACTTCTTCCAAGCGCGTTTGTGGATCGGATGACTATTGATCAGTACTCCGTCCATATCAAAAATGACGCCTTTAAGCATTCTGCTCCTGCACCGTTCTGACCTTCCGTTCTGGCCAGTCACGCTGCGCTGAACGGTAATTTTCCATGGTGCCAATTATCGATCACGTAATTTTCGATCTCATAGGCAGCGATCCTGCCAATCAGGCGAGGAAGAACATCGAATCCAATATGCGCTGGCTGATGTTCTGGGACGGCGCGTAGAAATTCCCGGCATGCCAGCAGAATGCCGGAAAATGCGACATTGCCAACCGGAATTTTGGGTTTGCGGTGAATTCTGTAATCCAGCCGCCCCTTGGGTCAACCTGCACGATTCCGCATCTCGATGGATCCGGAACTTTATAGGCTCCGATTGTCGCCGCCTCCAATTCGGAATGCCGCTTCAGCATTTCGTCGAAATGGAAATCAGTCAGCACGTCCGCGTAGAAAACCCAGAAAGCTTCCTCGCTAAAAACTCAGAAACTGTTGGTTCGAATTGCTGCGCTTCCGAGCAAGACCGCTCATCGGAAACCTGCACCCGAACCCCGGACTTATCGCTCCGCTCTAGAAATTCCCGGACCTGATCAGCATGAGAGTGGAGGTTGATCAATACTTCTTCAGTTCCGAACCGCCGACATTGCGACAACCAGATCTGCAGCATCGGCACACCCGCGATGGGCAGAAGGCACTTTGGGATAGCATCTGTCAGCGGACGCAGCTGTCTTCCATGACCAGCAGCGAGCAGGAAGGCTTTGCGAGGACTGACCATCATCACCGCGAAAAATTGACCGCTGCAGCTATCGGCTCAAACGTCCACTTCATTCCACCCCTTTCATCCGCATCGATAAAGGGATCATCCACGACCACCTGAGCACCCTGAAAATCAAATTCGAAATCCATGTCACGCGCTCCCAATGCAGCAAGGCGCGTACGGACTGCTGGTTGAGCAGGCTGCGGACAGTACAACAATAGGAAGCCTCCACCCCCGGCTCCGGTAATTTTTCCCCCGAGAGCACCCTCACCACGTGCGGCCTCATACATCTCGTCAATGCGAGTGTTGGAGATTTTTTTCGAGACTCGCTTTTTCGCTTCCCATCCTTTATGGAGCAATTCTCCAAATCGGTCCAAATTTCCAGCCTTGAGTGTGGCCCGCATCAGATCCGCGCCCTCCCGGATTTCATGCAGGCTTTCTATCGCGGCACCAGCCTTGGCCCGTGTCGATTGCTCCTGCTCCTTAAGAATCGTCCAGGAATGATGGGCAGCGCCTGTAAAGAACAACATCAACTGTGATTCAAGTTCTCTTACGAGATCAGGCTCGAGATCCAGCGGCTCGACGCTCACGGACCCGTTTTCGGCGAAGCGAATGAAATTCAGTCCACCAAAACTTGCCGCATACTCGTCCTGCTTACCGACAGGTTTCCCAAGAACATTGCGAGTAATATGAAACGCCCGTTCCGCCAATTCGTACTTCGACAGCGGAATGCCAAGATATGTAGTCAGCGTCTTAACCACGTTCACGCACACACTTGCCGACGAACCCAAGCCAGTCCCTGGTGGGATCTCGGACGCAAGAAAGAGGTTGAATGAAACTGCGCATCCAAGTTCTTTCATTACCGAAAGGGGAATCTCAAGCTCGGTTCCTTTGACACTCATCCGAGAGATGTCTTCCCACGTTTCTACAACGCGTAGGTCGGACGAGATTACCTGCACTTTGCCGTCAACGCGCTTCTGAAGAATTGTGTAGAAGTGTTTGTTAATGGCGGTGCTAAGAACAGCGCCACCAAACTTCTGATAATAGGCGGGTAAATCGGTTCCTCCGCCGCCAAAACTAATCCGCACCGGCGTGCGAACGATCAACATCAAGAACCTCCGTAAAACTGCGCTCCGGAATCCGGGGGTGAGCGACGTTCGGCCCAGCTGGATGCCATATGCGGATGGCAACCGTCCAGAGAGTCTGAAGTAGCAACGAGAGGTCCAGTAACGGCGACCAATGCAGCATGTATTGTAAATCGAAGCGCGCCTTGTCTTCGGATGCATGCTGCTCTCGAAGGCCGTGAACTTGCGCCAAGCCAGTTAATCCCGGTTTCGCAGCAAGCCGCTGGCGCTGCCATTCGGAATAGTGTTTTACGCGATCCGGCGATTCTGGCCTGGGTCCAACCAAGCTCATGTCGCCAAAAACAACATTCAAAAGTTGCGGAAGTTCAGTCAAACTCAGGCGAGCAAGCCAAAGAGGTAGACCGGAGAGATCGAGTGCCTCTCGATCAATGTTCATCCGCCACATCAGAAATGGCTGCCCATGTAAACCGCAGCGAAGCTCTCGTTTGAATGGCTTCTTACCGCCCAGGACGAGATTTGCCGCTGCTAGGAGCACAACCGGACTGACAAGCACAGTGAGCGCTGACGCAATTATCAGATCGGCGACGCGTTTCGCGGCCAGCGCGAACTCTTTCGGACGTTGTTCTTCCAAACAGAGCATTGGGAGACCCTCGACGTCGAGAAAGCTCGCCTTCGAAAGATAGAGTTCGTAGCCTTCAGGAACCAGCGAAACCTTAAGTCCGGCCAGTCGGCTTAGACGAAGTAACTTTTGTACCTCCGACGAACTGGCTCGCGGATGGGCTACCACGATTTCGTCGACGCCCTGTTTCTTTAGAAGTTCGATCACGCCGATCGTGCTTGTGGGCGGCAAAGCCGGTGCGGGAAAATCGGCACGTGGCGATCCAAGAGGCATGTCGTTTGCTGAGTGGAGAAAACCAACGACGCTCTTCATCAGCTCAGGATGTCGCTGAATTTTATTCGCCAGCTCCCGCGCCACATTGCAGCTGCCCATGATTACAACGCGCTGCTGTGCTCGATTGCGAAAGCGGGACGCAACAAAGGCACGCATCAGAGAGCGAATGCAAATAAAGCCGATCAACAGAAGGGAGCCGAAATAAAAAAGCAGCAACCTCGAGTACAACTGCCTGGAGAGAAATGCCACCGACAGGGTGACACACGTCAGCAACAATACTGCGGTCATTACCTGTGACCAGACTCGCGGCGCTTCCCAGCCGTCCGAAAATCCGTCAAGTCGCATGCGCGTAAAAAGGAGCGCCCAAACCACCATTGCAACGCTGGCAACTAGGACATATTCGATGTAGCTTCGGTGCGAGGAGCTTGGGCTATGCAACCCATAGCGGAGCAGGTATGCGATTGTAGCGGAAATCAAAATCCAGAGAAGATCGGCGAGAAGAACTGCAAACTGCAGACGACGACTCATCACGTTCGGGGGAGCCATGATGAAAAAAAAGATCCTCTACTTGCAGGTCGGCCGATCGGAGCTTACCTGGGACGCAGACCGAACCTCAATTTTGGTGGCAATGCAACTCCTTGTCAACCAAAGACTTGTCTCATGACGCTTTAGCAGCAACGACTTTCTGGAGGTCTCCCTGGAGAATCTGTTTTCTCACGAGAGTGAACAGGCAGTGCGCAAGCGAAAGATGAAGATCTTCGATGATCTGCATGTTGTCGGAGGAAACAACGAGGGCAGTATCGCAAAGAGACTTCATGAATCCACCATCGAATCCACCCAAGCCGATTGTTACCGCGGCAGCGTCTCTAGCGACCTCGAGCGCCTTTAGCACGTTGCGCGAGTTTCCACTGCAACTAATCGCAAGAGCCACATCATCAGGCTGAATGAGGCCACGAAGCTGCTCTGCAAAGATATCCTCATAGCCGGAATCATTGGCCCAGGCCGTCAGCATGGGTAAATTATCCGTGAGTGCAACCGCGCGGAACCGCTTGGTTCCAGGAATCCAAGTTCCCTTGCCTAGATCACAGGCGAAGTGAGAGGCGAGCGCAGCGCTGCCACCGTTGCCGAAGAGAAAGGTAGTTTTCTCGTGCTGGTAAGCGCGATGAAGAATACGAGCAATGAAATCGATTTGATTCCAGTCTAAACTGGAAGCGGCGCGTCCCAAAATGGCAAAGTAAGACGCGGCACTCTGGATTTCGTCGGGGGATGACACATTTCCTCCAGGATTTCGCAATTTTTGCAGCTTTTAACGATCAAAAATCTGTTTGATCAAATCTGCCGAGCAGACTACCCCCTTCTCTTACAACCTCCTATCTGTGCATCGCGCGACAGGGAACTTATCATAATATGCGGTCCGTCAGTGAAGCTCCGAACGCGATGATTCACAGAGTACTGCTGAATTGCATTGGGCTTGCTCCCATAGCCAAGCGCTGCGCACAATTTCTAATAAATTGGAATGCACTGCCTTCCACCCCAACTCCGCGCGTATTACTTCAGGGCTAGCGCACAGCACAGCAGGATCCCCAGGCCGAGCGGCACCAGTCCGAATCTTCAGATGCTGGCCGGTCACCTGTTCCACCGCTCTGCATACCTCGCGCACGGAATGGCTGGTCCCAGTTCCAAGATTGAATGCTCGAAAACCAGGCAAATCGAGCCTGCTTAAGGCCAACACGTGAGCCTCCGCTATATCGAGCACGTGAACGTAGTCGCGCAAGCAGGTGCCGTCCGGAGTCGCATGCTGCGTTCCATAAATCTCAAAAAAATCACGACGCCCTGATGCGACTTGCAGCAGCAGCGGAAGAATATGCGTCTCTGGTTGATGTCTCTCGCCGTGGCCAGGAATAGATCCCGACGCATTGAAATATCTGAATGCGACGACGGACCAGCCGTAAGCCGAGCAATACCATCGCAGAATCCGCTCCAGAGCGAGCTTGCTTTCACCGTAGGCATTCATGGGCTCTTTGGGATCGTCTTCCCGAATCGGTATTCGAACGGGATTGCCATAAACCGCAGCAGTCGAAGAGAAAATAAAATTGCCAATACTAGCTCGTCTTAAGCACTCAAGAAACACGATTCCTGACACTAGATTCTTGTCGAAAAAAGTCCCTGGGTTGGTCACGGATTCGGGAATCAATGCTTTGGCCGCAAAATGGAATACGGCATCGAAGCGCTTTTTCGAAAACAATTCCAAAACCGCACGTTTATCACCGATGTCCAGGCGGTGAAAATCAGCGCTGGCGGGCACTGCCTCTCGATGGCCCGTGGATAAGTCATCCACGACGGTGACGGCATGTCCCCGCTGTAGAAGTTGTGCGCTGCAAACCGAACCGACGTAACCGGCTCCGCCTGTTACGAGGATTTTCAGCATCAATATGCTCCTGTGCCTTTCAGGACTCGCATCGGCGTGAGCAGCAGCAGTTTTAGATCCAGCACCAGGCTCCAGTTCTGAATATAAAAGATATCCATCCTAACGCGCTCAGCATAATCCACTCGCTGTCTTCCGTAAACCTGCCAATATCCAGTCAAACCCGGCTTGACTGTCAAAAGTAGCATCTTGGCCTCCCCGTATTTTTCGAGCTCGGGAAGCGAAATCATTCTCGGGCCTACAAGGCTCATCTGCCCGCGAAGGACATTGAACAGCTGAGGCAGCTCGTCGAGGCTGAACTTGCGCAGCCAGGCTCCAACTCGAGTTACACGCGGATCGGCAGTGAGTTTGTAGTTTTTCTCGAACTCCATACGCAACCCGAGGTCCTGGGCAAGAACTCCGTCCGCATCGACTTGCATACTGCGAAATTTGTAGGCGTCGAACTCACCCTGGGATCCCACTACTCGTCGACGATAGATGATCGGTCCGCCATCTTGCAGCTTGACTGCAAGAACAACCAGAGCCAGCAAAGGCGACAATGCGATTAGAAGAACCGTGGCGACCAAGACGTCAAGCAACGCCTTGACGCCCATCCCACATCGGGAAGAACGCATTTGCCCTGGTAGGGCTACTATCCTCTGTCTTCCCACTTTGGGCGAGCCGACCAGAGACACTGTGTTTTTGTATTTTGGAAGTGGATGTTCATTCATGAGTAGAATAAATTAATGAGCTGCGACCTCATAATACAAAGCCAGAGTTCTTGCCGCCGCCTCTTTCCAGGAAAAACCTTTTGCCCGCTCCATTCCTCGTGTCGCCAAGTCCTCCCGCAGCTGTTCATTGCCTTCTACAGTCCGAATCGCCGCCATTATGGAATCCTGGCTCTCCGGATCTATGAGGATCGCAGCATTCCCAACTACCTCAGGTAAAGAACCGCGGTCAGAAACAATGACCGGGCATCCGCATGCCATTGCCTCAAGAGGTGGGAAACCGAATCCTTCATAAAGCGAAGGTAGAACAAAAACTTCGGCCAAGCTGTAAAGCGCAACCAAGTCAGAGTGTGGCACGAAGCCAGTCAGGACGATCTGCTCATTCTCGCTTCGCGAATCGTCCTCAAGTGTCTGCGAATTCCAACCAGTCCGCCCGACGATTACCAGACCCAGTTTCGTTTCGTTCGCTTTGCGCATTTTATGGTAGGCCTGGACGAGAGCTGGCAAGTTCTTCCTCGGTTCCCTCGTGCCTACCACGAGAATGAACTTCTCAGGCACCCGATACCGCGCACGCACCGAGGCCAGCACCTCCATATCAACAATCCTTTTGAACGTACTGTCTACCCCAAGGCGAACAACCCTCACCTTGTGGGCGGGGAGAGCTAAAGCATTCGTAATTTTCTGCTTCGCGTCCTCCGAATCGGTCACAAGCAACCGGCTTCTCTTCGCGGCTCGACTACCAATCCAGCGAAAGTAATAGCGGCCCTTCAGGTCCATTGTCTTCGGGTAAAGCCATGGCGTCGCGTCGTGAAGAGTCCAGATGAAAGGCCGCCAACACAGTAGAGGCGGTGGGAACGCCGGGAAATGGATTAAATCCAGCCTCAGGACATTGCAGAGAGCTCCCATGAATAGCTGTTTGGCAAAGAATTCTTCTCGAATCGGAACAAGACTGGCATGGGCATTCGGAGGCAAATCTCGGAAGTCCGCATGCACGTCACCGGAGAAAAAAAGCGTGTAGCTGTTATCCGTGTCGATACGCAGTAGTTCGCGTGTCAATTTCGACGCGGCGACGAAGATTCCCGTGGCCTCCCTCCAGAGTCCCGTAAGATCAATGCCGATTCTTAATTTGCGTTTGGCAGACACGAAGCAGGCAATACTTCTCCTGATCTTGAAAAATCCATCACTGCTTCTTCGTAGACATCGCACAAGCTCGCGACAGAATCAGCCCAGTCGTGATGCATTTCGACAAACTTTCGTCCGGCTGTTATCAACTTTGTTCTGAGCGCTTGATTATCGAGCAACAGTTCCACGGCAGAGACGAATTCGTGGGGAGTATCCGCGACCAGTAGATGCTTTCCCGGCTTCAAGGCAAGTCCAGGAATACAGAGTCGGGTAGCCACTACAGGTACACCAAGGGCCATCGCCTCCAGCACTTTAAATTGAGTCCCAGCACGAAGGCGAATTGGACACAGCGCTAAAGATGCCCGTCCAAGATGAGGTCGCACGTCAGAAACCGAAGGCACAATCCGGATGTTGTTTTTTCCATGCAGCCGTCGCACGCTTCGTGGGGGCCTGCTGCCAATGATTGCAAATTGCAACTCAGGTCGCCGAGCCCTCAGCAGCGGCCAGACCGCGCGTGAAAAATACAAGGCTGCATCTGCGTTCGGGTAGTAGTCCAGCTTGCCGCAGAAAACAATCAGGTTGCTTTGACACTCGAACTGTTGAAAGCCAAAATGGACCAAGTCAACTGCATTTGGGATTACGCGAATTCTTGCGCGCGTGGGTCCAGGGGTGGGATAGTGTTCCTTATCGATCGCCGACGAGATGACTATCCGGCTGAAGAGCTGCGACGCGTTGGACTCACAAAGCGTCATCCTCCTCCATTCCACCCAAGAAAACAGCTTCGCCAGCGGATTTCGAATCAGTCCTCGCCGCCTCGACTCAAACATTGAAACACTATCGACCGCGTCGAATACTGCCGGGACTTTCCCTATGGCATCTTCCACCATCGGCACGGTTTTCAGATGTTCGGCATGCACGAGGTCGATCTCCCTGCTGTCGATCTTGGCTTTTACGCGATCACGTAGAGACTGCGAGTAAAAGTACGCACAACGCAGCGACTTAGAAGAAAACAGCGCCGTGAGACAATTCCAAACCGACTTCCAGCGGGGTAGCCGGATAACTTCCAAGCTCTGGCAGTACGGCTGCAGCTCAGAAGCGAATTGATAGTCCGACTCGTTGGTTGCCAAGCAAACCACTGACACCTGGTGGCTTTCGGAGAGACGTCGGATGAAATTGAACGGACGTGTCCGTATGAGCGACGGGACGTTTGGGACAACATACAGTATTCTCATCTTCAACAACTCAGACCCTGCTCCTTCTCTCAAGCGAGCTTTCGCTTAAATTAAAAGCCGCAAATAGAATTCCCAGCAGGATCCACGGAAATATAGTAGCCGTTATGGCTTTAGTGCCGCCGCCCGCTGCCGCTGTCACCCAGAACGCCTCTCGAAAAAGACATTCGACAATCCAGCAAACCATAAATGCCCATCCCGCCGCCCTGAGCCAGTACGGAGACTCGCTCTCATCCGTACGCGGCACCTCGAGCCTCCAAAGAAACCGGATCAGCGCAGCAAGCAACCACAGGAACATCAGCAGACCCGGCAGGCCCATTTCGGCAGCAATGGTTAAGAACTGATTGTGGGCAATGCCTCCCGCCGAAACCTCAGCGTAGGTACGATCAAAGAACTGATAGTTGCCGGCTCCCACTCCCATAACGGGATGACTCGCAAAGAGCTGCAGAGCAGTTATGTAAAAATAAATTCTCTCGAAGCCGTACACCTCGTCCGGATTATAGAAGCGAGATACTAGTCCAACGGCGCCAGACGCAAATACTCCAACCAGAAGGAAGGCAGCTATGACTTGAGACCAAACAACCAGAGAAAACATCGAGCTCACTCGCCGCCAAAGCCACAAACCTGTGACTACGAGCATCCCCACAAACGCGAGCAACCAGGTTTCTCGAGAGAAGGAAAGTGCCACTGCGATCAGACAGAAGGCGAAGAGCACGAAGATCAGCCAATATCTTGTTAAAGAACGGCGCCCAAATACGACTCCAGCGTAAAGAAACGGAACCAAAAGGGACGACAGAGGTTCAATCGAGGAATCCCAGGGCTGTTCCCAATAAGCTCGGGTGGCGCCCAGGATAGTGTAGGTTCCACCAAAACCAAAAATCAGCGCGGCAGCCGTCACCAGGGCCCCGAAAGCCACCGCGATCCCCAGGATAACCACAACTGCTTCGAGCTTCTTCCAAGTCTTCATTGTTGCCGCCACAGCAAAAGGCATGCAGATCGTAATGGCCAACAATGCGAGTTGCGAAACTTGCGTGGTGGTCCAGGAAACGTCGGAGTGGGGGAAGCTGTATGTCACAGACGGATCCGGGTGCATGCGTGACCACAACATGGACAACGGAGTGACGACCGCCATTCCCAGCAAAGGCCGGTTGATGGTCTCCGGTTGAAAAACATCCTTCACCGACCATGAACTGCGACTGACAATCCAAGCAATAAGAAATATGCCAAGTGCTAAATCACCGGGGTATAGACGGGACAGTGCGCCGCTTTCGAAAGGCGAATAACTCAACAGTCCACAAGTCAGAATGACCACGGCAAGGCTAAGAGTCGGCTTCAAGAACTGGACTGCAATCACCAGCATTCCAGCTACTCCGACCCACAACAGCGGAGACTGAACGAACAGTGTGTCGAGGGCGACAGCGAAGCCTACGATCAAAACGCAGATCTTCCACGATAGTGTCTGTGCTACTTGACGTTGTTGGAAGGCTGACCGACTGATCATCATGCGTCTCGCTGGGTTGGCTTGCGGCCACTGTCATTGAAAGTCTCGTTCAAAATTTGCAACGTTTCCCGCGCACAGCGTTGCCAGCTGAATTCCGCAGCCCTTGCCAGTCCTTTTGATCGTAAGCGGTCCCGTAAACAGGAATCTTCGAGAGCTCTCCGCATGGTGCCCGCCATCTCCTCGATAGAAGCAGGATCAAAATACTCCAGAACGTTCCCGGAAATCTCTGGGAGGCACGAAGTGTTCGCAACCACCGTGGGGACGCCGCACGCCATAGCCTCTACCATGGGCAGACAGAAACCCTCGTAAAGCGAGGGGATGACGCAGAGAGTTGCGTTTTTGATAAGGAGCGCCAGTTCAGCGTCGGACAATTCGCCCGTCAAAATAATTTTTTCGCGGTGCGGAGCAGCATTGTGGACTTTGAGAATCTCCTCATGGCCATGTCCCATCGGTCCAGCTAGTACGAGTTGCGTGTCAAAGCCTGGAGACGTCTCATGAATGAGTTCCCAGGCCTGAATCAAGCGATGGACGTTTTTCCGCAGTTGTACCATTCCATGGTGCAACACAAAAGGCTGCTGTATGCCTAGTCGACGGAGTAAATCTGCGCTGCTTTCCGGATCTGCCTCACTGGGGTTAAAAAGATCAGAATCGTAGCCTAGATACGTCACATGTACTCTCTCCGGCTTAACGCCGTAGATTTCAACTAAGTCTCGCTTTGACCAAGAAGAGATCGTAATGATGCGACGAGCGAGTCTCGCGTTGATCCATGTCATCGCGTGCAACCGTGCGCTGCTCCGATTCATGCCGCTGGGAAGACGCTTCGGGATAGCGTCGAGAATCGTGGCAACAACCGAAGCAGACCACCCCGGCAAGGAGTGCTGCGCAGTTGGCAGAAATACCAGATCGGCTCCGATTTTAGCCGATTGAAGCGCCATGCCCCCAAGCAACCACAGACCTTTATTCTCCAAAGCTCGCGTCTCGTGGACATGAAGGAGCGGGCTACGGAAGCGGTTCCGGGCCCAGTTCGCCCCGGAATGTGAAAAGCCGTGAAGCTCAATTCCAGGAAATTCTTGCCCGACACCCTTTATCCATTCGGAAAGAAGGTGCCGAAGATACACCCCTGTACCAGTACGTCTGAACCTCGCTGACATGAATAACGTATCGACGGCAACAACCATATCAGTGCTTTCACCTTTGAGAGTTGACCATGCGCATTACGAGACTGGGCCTTGCCCGATGCGCTTGATGAGCCAAAGCCCACAACTGAGTGGCTGTATTCAGGCCTTCTGTGATGAGCGCTGCCAATGCTGCTCCGACGGCGCCATATTTGGGTACCAGGAGCAATGCCAACATCGAATTCACGGATAGATTTACTGCAGCAATTCTCGTGATCGTTGAATACATGCCCCGGGAGTTGAATATCGACGTAAGCCCCATGTTCGCCGACCTTATCACCAGAGCGAGGCTGAGAACCATCAGGATTGGGTAGGCTTGCAGATACATTGGGAAGAAGCGCTCAAGAAACTCCCTGCTTGCGAGCAATGCAGTTAACGCGAAGCCTCCAATAGCGGCATATGCAGGCCACATGGTCCGCAGTACGATACGGATCGCTCGCGCGATACTGTCGTTTCCCGGATTGGCAGCGGAGAGCACCGCGTAAGCTGTCGTCGAAAAAGAAGAGGGGATCATTAGAGCCGGTTCGATGACTCTGAAGCACGCTGAGTAAAGGCCGAGAGCCACTGCTCCCGAAAACTTAAAAACAAACAAAGTGTCAAGACGGAAATAAAGAATAACCAAGGCACTCGTAATGCCAACCGGAAAACTCTCGCGCAAAAGTGACAAAGTCTGGAGAACATCAAATCTCGGCCGCAAACGCAAGTCCGACTTGGAACAAAACAAAATCAAATTCAGAGCGTCTGCAAGGGGCAAGGCGGCGATCACGAGCAGAAGTGACGCCTTCATGTGAATCGCGGCAGATGCAAACAGAACCGAAGCTGCGCTGCTCGCAACGGTCGTACTGAAAATGAGCGACATGGAAAAAAAGCTCTGGAGATAACTCGTAAAGGCCCCTAAGAGGCTCGAGAAGAGAATGGAGAGGCCCGCAATCAGGCCAAGAAAGACTTCAAAGCTTCCTTTGGCGAGGAGGAAAAGCGCTCCTGCGGCCACACCATAAAAGCAAACCGCTAGAAGCAGCTTGCTGCCCAGAATCCACTTCAACAGTTCCCCCCGCTCCGCTGTCGGGGTTTGGGTGAATTTGCGGATTGAGATCGTATCGATTCCGAAATCGGAGAACATCCGTAGAATCTCTACGATCGCAATCACCAAGGACAGTTTGCCAAAGGATTCGGGACCATACGTGCGTGCGATGGCCAGGAGAATTCCTACTCGCGTCAGGCCCGAAATTGCGCGCACCGCCACCGACGACGCAGAATTTACAAACTGCGACTCCCCGCTACTGTTCCAGAGCAGGCCAGAGAATCTCCTCTGAACCGAAACGGATCTGGCCTCGATTTCGCTCATTTACGTGCGACAGCGACGACGTCCCCGCGATTTGTGAATCCCCATAGCCACAAATGGCGCACAAAGGCACCGATACGTTTGTGCAGGGCTCGTCCATATGCAGTGTGTTTGTCCTCGTAGCAGTTCACCGCACCAAAGCCAACCTCTCTCAGGATTCCATCCAGCAAACGGGCCGGATAGAACCGCACGTGTGTCAGATCGAGCCAAAAGACTTCGGTCAATATAAGAAGATTCTTGGGATTCGGCGTGACCAGGACCAGCGTACCGCCGCTCTTAAGAACTCGATACGACTCACGAACCAACTGCAGCGCCTCCGGTGGGTGCAGATGCTCAATCACATGCGAGCAGACAACACCGCCAGTCGAGGCATCTTCAAGTTCGCCAAGATGCCGGAAGATGTCACTCTCCACAACTTTTAAGCCTCTTTCTCGGCACACTTGTAACGCGGGAGGGAAAGCCTCGACACCGTAGTTTGCGACACCAATTGAGGTGAGCAATTCCAACATCGTTCCGCGACCGCAACCAAGATCGATAACCGGGCCGGGCGCATTGTTGAAATGTTTCGCAAGTTCCCGCTGTTGCCTATGGAATAACTCCTCATCGGCACGATAGCGGCACAGATCGATGCCCAGATCGTTGAAGCTGGGTTTTTCTCGGCCACTCTCAATTCCCAAAACGCACCTGCCGCTAGCTGCCATCGGATCCCTCCAGGTCTTACAAGCAAAAGCTCAGTCCGGCTCCATGAGCCGCTCTGCTGCAGCATGCAGAAGACAAGCACCTCTTCCCTCCACCTGGCATGCCGTCTGTCCACTTTCCACGGACTTGCTGACCGCGATTCCTCGGAGAAACCGACACTGCAGGGAAAACAAGACCTTACTTCAACGCTGCGTCGTCGTCGTGCCGCGAAGGACCCCAACCTATGGGAGCTTCAACAGAAAGTCTTCCGGCGCCGTTTCTGCCAAGTCTCGGAATCCTCGCACTGACCGTCGTAAGTACTTCTTGCGCGAACATCTTTCTGGGGTTACTGGAATCGGTCAGTTCCCAAGTTGTCTTGGCAAACACCCACCCTGTGCCTATACCGACAGCCAGAGCAGTTCCTAGAAAAATAATGAGCAAGCGTGGCGGAAATGACTGCTTATCAGGGATGTTTGGAAGATCGAGTACTTTGACTGTTGGAATCTCTTTCGCTTCCTGAACTTTTGCCAGTTCGTATTGCTTTGTCAATGTCTCAAAAACCGCCTCCTGTACCCTTGTCCGGCGATACAGGTCAGCATAGGTAACACCCAATAGAGGGAGCTTACGGATCGAAGGATAAAGTGAGTCTGACCCTTGGGCGGAAGATGCCGACGCATCCTCGTCCTTGCCGCCGATTTTTTCGAGCTGGTCCTTGAGTTCATTGATCCGCGCCTGTACTGAGCGAACACGCACATTATTATTGGTGTAAATCTGCCTGAGGCCCTGGAGTTCTGATTCCGCGGCAATGAGTTCTCCTTGGAGAGTAGCTGCTGCTGCAACCATCGCCTTGCCTTGTTCTTTGATATCGATCGCAGTATTCTTGCTGGAGAATTGGCTGAACTCCTTTTCCGCTGCCTCGAGGTCTTTATTCACCGATTGCAGACGCTCCTCGAGGAACATGCGTTCACGGCGCGCAGCGGAGGTGCTTAGTTCCGCAACTAAGCTGTTGAGTTCTTCGACGTATGCCTCGCCCATTGCTGCGGCGCGCTTCGGGTCGTGGTCAGTCACGCCAATGGTGATGATTTGGCTCTTTCGGTCAACGGATATGGAGGTGTGATCAGCCAGATCTTTCCGGGCATCCGCCATGCGGCGCTCGCCGTAGAGCTTTTTCAAGTCGAACTGCTGGATCAACTTGTCTTGGACGGTGCGACTCGAGAGGATGCCAACAAAAATGTCACTTGTGTTCTTGAGGCTGAGCCCAAGGACATCGCCAGCGATTCCTCCTAGTGCCCCACCCCCGCCCCCGCTGCCCATCGCCGCTAGGGCAGTAGCGAAGCCCGATGCTGACTGATTGTCCGGTGGCATCAATCGGAAAGTGGATTCGTATCTAGCGGGGATAAGAAATGCGACTACGGTGCTGGCAAGCAGAGCGTACAGTGCGAGGCGGAGAAGGACTCGTCGATGTGCCCAAATCAGCCATAGGGATGCGAGGGTCTTCCCATCTGAAGGCTCCGGCTGCGCCGGAGTTCTCGGAATGTCCTTATCCGGCAACCCACGTCCAGGCTGACGAACGGGAGCCACACTCGAGTAGCTCATAGCCTCTCTCCTGCGGGCAACACAGGCGGTCGTGCCTCGCCTGTGGTCATTGAGCTGAACGGCATCGCCAACGGGAAGCGCAGTGTCCGAATCGCTGTCAGGTTTTGCGCCAATCTCACTTGGTTCCCCCGCCTATGAGCCGAAGGTGCTCAGGCCGGTAAGTTATTTGAACCGAGGACGAAACATTATTCTGCGGAACTCCGCTTAAAACGGGAAATGCCCAGTGCTCGTACTGCACTGTAGCGGAAGCATAGACGTCAGAACGCAGATTAAAGCTCCCCCCCAGGGAAAAGTCTTGATAACGTCCGCCTTGTAGAAACTCCTGATCGACGACACCCTCCCTATAACCGAGTTGGAACGAGTTCTTCGCAGATAGCCAAATTGTCGATGCGGCGCTGACCCCTCGCCCATCCCTACCGATCCAGTCTCCTATAATATTGCCGTTCTTGGTAAAGCCATCCCGATAAGTAGCGTTGAAGTAAAAATATCCCTTACCAGCTCCATAGCTCGGTACATCTGTGTATACACCTTCCACTCGCAGATCCACTCGGGGCAGCCCGGGGAGCCTTGCTGCATAGATTCCCGACCGCATTGCCGACATTCGAGGAAAAAATATAGGCGAAATCTCGTCCTCGCTGAACTCTTCCGCGTACCATGTCAACCGATCACGGAGTCTTGGAATGCGATACATCACATCAAAGCCAGAGCGTCGATCTCCGGGCTTTTTCGCGTCACCCGCGGAGTAGTTTGCTGCAGTAAAAGTCGTGCGAAACAGATACCCCGCCGTCAGGGAATAACCACTTCCTCCGAAAATTCCTGTTTTTGTTAGCCCAAACTCAAAATTCGGAGTGGGCTTGAAGCTGAAGCGCTGTCCTTGAATAAATGGCTGAGTGCCCAAATTGGGACCACGCAACCCGCTCGATGTAAAAATGAAATGTTGCCCATCAGTCTGACCGAGAAAGATGTCATACCGCAGTGGGCCGAGAAATTTTGACAACAAAGGAACTTGCGTGGGTGATGTGCTGTTCAGCCGAATCATATTTAGCGGTTCCGAGTTATTGGTGAACATGAGCGGACCGCCTGTACCCGGCCCCCACCACAGACTCTGCGACCCGAGCGTTACGAGGGAATTGCCAAAGTTTAGTCCAATATATGCGTCCACCACGCGGAATCGATTTTCTGCTGGGAACGCACTATTCAATTGCGGAGTACCGGGACCGGTGCCCAGGTTTGCAACTGCCTCTGCGGCTGTGATTTGCGCCTTCACCTGAGGAGAGAAGTCCGGATTAGCAGGTGCATGCTGATATTCACCTTGAAAATAGAACACCAGCGGGCCGGAAGTGGCGCGAGCGGAGAAGCCGGTGATGCTGTTGAAGCCTCGACCATATGGCCGGCCGTAGTCGTTGTACAGCGTCTGGCCGAAGTGGTATCCGTCTCTCAATACGGAGCCAGCAATTTCTGTTGCCCGAGTGTACACGGATTCGAGCACGAGACTGCGATTATCAGAGTTTCCCGCCCAAACCTCTGATTCCCGCGCAAACTCCTGCTGAAGCGACGTAACTATTGATTGAATGTCTGGGGACGCATCGTAGAGATCCGAATTCTCGGCAGCTTCGGCAGCGATACGGGCACACTCTAGCCGGGTAAACGGTCGTTCAGAATCGAAATTGCTGTGTATGAAGCCCAGCCCCGCGAGCCGGTCTATCACTGGATAGACCCAGCTCTCAAGCGGAACATAAGCAGATCCTGAGTGCTCTGCGCCCCTTGAGCCTTCGCGTACGAAAGTGCCATATTCTGCGCCAGGAAGCTCGGGGTTGTGGTGATCTCGATAGATCTTTTTGCCGATCAGGTAGCCGAAGGCACTGCCGACCAGAACATCGGAGGAATAGTGCTGCTGTGCAGTAATACGGGCCACCGATACAGCCGAGGCCAAACCGTAAGAGGCGATCTGCATCAACGGATTCGGGTACTCTCGCGCCAGAACGGAGGCAAGCGCCCAGCTATCGATCGCATGAGCGGACGGGAAGCTACTGCCTCCTTTGCCAATGTGGCCAAAATGATCGCCCTCGAACGGGCGCTGCCGGCCAACGACCACTTTCAGCGCTTCGGCTACGAGCGTCGCATTGATAAACGCTTCGCCGGCGAGCAAACCAGTTTCGCGCTGGTGATCATTGTGGCTGATGAGGCCCAGACCGTACATGCCAGCACCTGCACCGATGAAGCTGTAAAGTCCCAAATTCGAGACCTGCCTGCTCGTGTCGATCCGCCCAGGATTGGACAACCGCTTGGAGATATCGCGATCCGTAGCGATAAGACTTCCCGTTACGATTCCAAACGGGATCGCCCAGGTCGCATCGCTGTCACGCAGCTTAAACGGGCTTGTCCAGATGTGCATCTGATCGAATGCCAGATTCTTCAGAAAGTTAGCTTCGGTGGTGGGAGTCCGACCCGGTTCGTATACGCGAAGGCTCGGTTGCAGATTAGCGCTATCCGCTATGCGATGAAGCTGCTCGCAATATGCATCAGTGCAGGATGACGGGTTCACTGCGACTACAGGTACTTGCAGCACCTGTGCTTGACTCCCGCCCTGCAGTGACACGGGCTGCACGATTTCTCGCTGAACGCGCGGAAGCTCCTCTGCCGAATCCCTCGCCGAATTGCTTGACCTCGTGTTTATTTGAGGCGATGCCTGGCTGGGATGGCGTCGGTCGTGAGATTGTTTCACTTTGGAACTGGCGCTGTTCGGATTGGCTCCAACCTCGTCGTCCTCGGCGAGGCGGCGCAAAGCCTCTTTGTAGTCTGTTGGCGAATCCTCCGTCGACGAATCAGCAGCAGGCAAGGGGTCTGACGCGGCCTTCAACTGATCACGATAAGAGTATCGCGTGCCAATATCCGAGGAGTCCGCGCTTTGAGCCAAGGACTGGAGACCGCATGTCATGATTCCAACCGCGAGAATCGGAATGGAGAACCGCACAGGTATCTAGAACACTCCTACAGCTTTGGCAGTGACGGCGATGGACGAAATTATTTGCGCCGATTCGAGCAGGGTCTTGAACACCGGCGTGCCGCCCAGCAGCTTTTCAGGAACGACTACAGTATCGCCAGGTCGAAGAACGGTGCTGAGAACGCTCTGATGCCAAAAGCCGCTTGTCCCACCTTCGCGTCCGACAATCGAGCCGTCGGCTCGAACGACAAAAATCGATTTCTTGTTTGCTAACTCAGACACGCCGCCAGATTGCTTCAAATACCACTCTGCGTTTTTTCCGGGTTGGTACGTAACAGCGGTTGGGTTATAGACTTGACCCGTCACCATTACCTGGGTGGGACGCTTGGGAATTACGATTATGTCGCCTTTCCTTAGTTCCACATCCTGCGGGCCACCTTGCCACTTGCTGATATCCCCGTTGATTCTAACTACTAGCCTTCCGACTGGAGGCTCATTCTTAAGGCGATCGATTAATTGTTGCTGCTGCAGAGAAGCAGACTGTGCCACCAAGGCCGCCTCCGCCGGACTCGTGCCAGGCTTGTATTTTGGCTGGTTCGCGCTTTCCGCCTGCAAGCGCGAGATCAGGTCGATGCGATTCTGCTCTTCCATCACTCGCAGAGCATCACGACTCAGGACAATTCCCTGCGGGTACGCATCCGGCCCGAAGCCGCCAGCACGTTTCAAAACAGAACTAAGTCGTTCCCCTTCTTTGATTCCGTAAACACTCGGGTGCATCACCTCGCCCTTGACAGTAAGAGTCGCACCTACATTGTTGAAGCCGGCGATTGGACGAATCGTTAATGTGTCCCCGTCCCGAAGTGAAACATCTGCATCTCTCGAGGCGAACGCCTTTGCGATTTCCACTTGCTCGTGTTGACCCTGTATCTTCGCCCCGTCTTGAACAACATATCGCGATAGGTCCGCGAGATCGATGTATGCGCTTCTCTTGAAGCCACCCGCCAAACGTACTAGCTCAGTGGCGGTCATGCCGGAGCCAAGCGGATACTTTCCAGGACGCTCGACTTCACCTTCGATCTTAACCGACGCAGGATCAGCTTTTGTAAGATCGCGATGAATAATCAGGCGGTCTTTCGGTTGAAGCAGAAGATTGTTTGCAGGATCTCCTCTTAGCGCAGCCTCTAGACTGATACTTGCGACTTCCGTTTTCCCGTTTTGGCGCCGGAATACCTGTGCATCTGATAGCAGTGCATCGCGCGTCAAACCTCCCGCAAGATATACGGCGTCACGAATGTGTAAATCGCCACTAGTTCTGTGGATGCCAGGCTTGCGAACTTCTCCTGAAACCGTAATTTCAGGAGGATCTTCAAAATCGTAACGGCTGAATACGCGAATGGTGTCCAGCGACTGAAGGAGTAAGTCGGACTTTGGATCTCCTTTTAAGGCTTCGTCCAAGTTGAATGCAATGACAGAGGGCCGGAAATCCGGAGCTGATAGACGGATGACCTCCGCATGGCGCCGCGACGGCTCAGGAAGCATATCGCTGTAGGAGTGCAGCAAGTCGGAAATCTTCATTCCTTCTCGATAACCGTACTTGCCAGGACGAAACACGTGACCATCCAAGTAGATTGCCTGTTGAGCATAAGGAAGAATGGGAAAGATTCTTACGCGGTCCCCATCCTGTACTCTGAATGAAGCAAGAGCCTTACTGACCTGGTCCGCGCTGTCCGAATTCGGCAAATCAAGGCTCAACATCGTCCGATTCTGATGCGCTTGCACTCGCTCAATCTCTATGTGGCGAAGGGCTGATGAGGGAAGAAGGCCTCCTGCAAGCTCAAGAACTTCGTCCAGCGAATTTTCGCGCAGCAGTTCGTAGCGAGCGGGACGACGAACCATTCCGTCGACTGCAACCTCCGGTCGGGCTGGCGGAACTTGAATTGAATCGCCAGCTTCAAGCCGCTTAACATCGGAGTTCACCCCGTGCAGCAACAGTTCATAGAGGTCAACTTCCTCCAGCAACTGCTTTCCACGATAGTGCCTTACGACGCGCAGCGATCCCTTTGATGTCGGACCTCCCGCCAAGTACACGGCATTCAGAGCAGTCGACAGTGAACTCACATCGTACGGACCGGGATTGGCGACATCGCCCACGACATAGACGCGGACGGTGCGCAGCCGAGCGAGAGAGATATCGGTCTGAACATCCCGAAACTGGTTGCGAAGCTGTTTCTGGACGGCCTGCTGTACTTCGCCGAGGGTCTTGCCAGCAACGAGAACCGTTCCAACCTCGGGCAGCGATAATCTACCTTCACGGTCCACCACACGCTGAAGCCGTTGTGATACGGAGCCCCATAAATCGACGTTGACGCCGTCCCCAGGACCGATTACATAATCAGGACCAACAGGAACATCCATGGGAAGCTGATCTACGTTGCCCGTCCCATTCTGGAATACGCTCGCGCCGAAGCGCTCCAGATTCTTGCCCTGCGCGGGCAACTGTTCATACAGGTCATAGAGAGACGGCACCATGGCGTAAGGGTTGGGTTTCTTTCGGAATGTGCGATCTGAATCCTGTACTCCCGAAGCTGTCATAACCCGAGGCACAGATGAGGCAGGCTGGTTCGCGCGCGCAAGCACTTCGCGCTCAGAGGGTAACGCTGGCTCGGGCGCTATCGTCGGCACGAGAAGAGACGACGGAGTGACAGCAGACCGGCTCGAGAGCCCTGCGCTTCCGGAACCTCCCAGATCTGCTGAGGCGGTCAGCAATTGCGGCAATTCACTCGGAGTGATGCGGGGCAGGGTGCGATCATCGGGACTAAGAGTGCCTGGCCCGCTATCCGGCGAAGGACCTGCATTCTCCGCTGGCGCACCTGCCCGCACGAGGGGCCTTCGGTTACTCTCCCCACCTGCTCCATCGGCTTCTCTTTGTTTGCTCTCCTGGCGAGTGCTTTCACTATTCTCAAGCTGTTCTACGCTACGTTGGGTGAGACGTGCTTCGAACGCTTCTTCGTCCGTCGGCCTGAGCGGAAGATAGTGACGTTTTTCGATCTCGTCGCTGGCGATCTTTCGGATCGTGAACTCATCCCGAATCAGCGCAAACAACTCAGTATCGCCAAGATCTTCCTCCGCCAGAAGGAGGCCTTGATCCAGAGCCTTTTGAATAAGAACGCGCTTCACCTGTAGCTTGAGGACCGGCTCCTTCCGAAGCAGATCCACGATCACATCTGCAGTCAGTGCAGCATCTGCGTCCGGAGTGGCACTTCGCCCCTGCTGAAGTACTCGGTAGCTCTGCAGAGCCGAGTCCTTATCCCGGGCCTCTGCATAGGGATCAACCGACTGCGCCAAAGAGAAGGTTGCAAAAGAAACTAGGAGGAAGAAAGTCGAAACTGCGAAGGCGGGGAAGAGCTTCATCACACAACCGTTAAGACGAACCGAAAAGAGAAGTTCGCGTGTATTTCCCTAGGCCACTGCCACCGACAAAATCCTCTCATTACGTTAGGTTGAAGCAGCTAAGGAGGGAGCAGTTTACCATACCGAGAGCTATGCATTTAAAGGCTTTGATCACTTGACACCCCGCTTGAGAAGCGTCGAATGACATTGGATATTCAGAATTGATCACCGCATGGAAATAATGGACGCGGCGGGTGGCGAAACCTTGCTGATATTCTCGGAGGACTTGGATAAGCAAGGGCCATAGTCTGAGCCAATGAGTCATTAAGATTAAGGGAAATGAAACAGGCACTCGTGAAAGCCGGTGGCGTGATTGTGCAGGATGTGCCTGCACCACAGGTCAGCCCTAAGAACCTGCTGGTCCGCGTGCGCCATTCATGTGTAAGCGTTGGCACAGAAATGGCAAGCGTCGGGAACTCCGGGATGCCCCTGTACAGCAGAGCGCTGAAGCAGCGGGAACATGCCAGGCGAGTGATCGAGTTGATGCACGATCAAGGGGTGAAACGCACACTTGACCGAGTGTTGGGGAAATTGTCCGCCGGACTCCCAATCGGGTACTCGGCCGCGGGCGAGGTGATTGAGGTCGGACCTGAAGTCTCCGAATTTGCTGTTGGCGATCTAGTTGGGTGTGCCGGTGGAGGCGTGGCCAATCACGCTGAATTTATCGATGTTCCCGTAAACCTAGCAGTGAAAATCCCATGTGGGATCAGCACGGAATTGGCCTCGACAGTGACTCTTGGCGCTATCGCCTTGCAAGGAGTGCGGCGAGCTAATCCAACGTTGGGCGAAACCATTGTGGTGGTTGGCTTAGGTATCTTAGGACAACTAACTACCCAATTATTGCGTGCGAATGGATGTACGGTCTGCGGCGTCGATATCGACTCTGACCGCGTGCAGCTTGCGCTCGCTCACGGAATGGGCTTTGGCATAGACGCTTCCACTGAGAATTACGTCGATTGCGTCTGTCGCCTCACGCAGGGCTTTGGAGCGGACGCTGTGATTGTAACGGCGGCAGGCGTAAGCAACACCATCATCAGCGAAGCAATGCAGGCGTGCCGCAAAAAAGGACGCGTTGTGCTGGTGGGAGATGTCGGCCTTGATCTCAAACGTTCCGATTTTTATAAGAAGGAACTCGATTTCCTGATCTCGTGCTCTTATGGACCGGGGCGCTACGATCCTGTGTATGAAGAGGGCGGCCAGGACTATCCGCTCGGATACGTGCGCTGGACGGAAAACCGCAACATGGAAGCGTACCTGCACCTGCTGGCGTCTGGCCGAGTGTCTATTTCCAATTTAGGAATCCGAAAATATTCAATTGACCAGGCACCGCAAGCCTACGACGCTTTAAAGATCGGCCACGAGCGTTCATTGGTCGTGGTCCTTGAATATCCAGAGCGAGAACTTAGCGAGAACCGGGTCGTAATGTTGAAAGTTCCCGCTAAAGGAGACAACAAGATAAAAGTAGCTTTGGTCGGCGCTGGAAATTTCGCGGCTGCCACACACCTGCCGAATCTAATGGGGTTGAAGAATCGCGTTGCTCTCCATTGCGTTATGAGCCGCTCCGGCGCGAACGCCCGCGCTATCGCAGGTCAATTTGGCGCTTCTTATGCAACTACTGAATTCGAGCAGGTTCTCGGCGATCCAGCAATCGATCTCGTGATCATCGCCACACGGCACAATCTACACGGAAGCATGGTATTGAGCGCACTTCGGGCAGGAAAGAACGTTTTTGTGGAGAAGCCGCTTACTTTGAATCCTGACGATCTGGGGGAGATCGAGCGCTTCTATCAGAACAACAACGCTCCGCTCTTGATGACTGGATACAACCGCCGTTTCTCACCACTGATGAAACGCGTTAAACAAATCCTGAAACACCGGACTACGCCCATCATCGTCAACTACCGCATGAATGCTGGCTATGTTGCTCCAGACCACTGGGTACACTCGGCGGAAGGAGGAGGTCGAAATTTGGGTGAGGCATGCCACATCTACGACATCTTCAACTTCCTTACGGAAAGCAGGGCGATGATGATTGATGCGATATCCATTTCGCCCCCGTCAAAACAGTATGGTAAGAACGAGAACTTCGTCGCCAGCATTGCGTATCAGGACGGTTCAGTGGGCACGCTCACCTACACCGCCTTGGGGAGCAAGGCGCATCCAAAGGAAGCTATGGAAATCTTCGTCGATGGCAAAGTGCTGTCAATGATCGAATATAAGTCTCTGACGATTGCGGGAACCAAGGCTGGCGGCTGGAAGTCGATGACGCAGCAGAAGGGTCACAGGGAGGAATTAGAGGCTTTATCAGATTGTCTCCTTCAGAGTGCAGAATGGCCAATCTCTCTCAATGAACAGCTAGAGGCTGCACGGATAGCTTTCGAGATTGAGAAGCAAATCATTCATGGCAGCTCAGTTTTCGATGCTGAGTGAATCGGGATATCCAGCGCCGCGAGACTTTGCAAGCTGAGCAGCTTACGACGAAAGGCGGAGTACATTGCCTGCGTGAGCCGCTGCAGAGCGCAAGGCTGAAAAACGCCCGTTAAGCCGGTTCAGATGACATGGACAGAAAGAACAGTGAGCTGGGGCTGGGAAATTCTTCATTGAAGATATTGCATGTTGTTGGAGCGCGACCCAATTTCGTCAAAGCAGCGGCGGTCTTCCGCGCTCTATCGCAGAACTCGGTCGTCGATCAAGCGATCCTGCACACCGGACAGCACTACGATGTAAATATGTCCGACGTGTTTTTCGAGCAGCTCGACATAGGCACACCACGGTTCAATCTTGGAGTCGGATCGGGTTCTCCCGCCCAACAGACTGCGGACATTATCAAGCGATTTGAGCCTGTTGTCAGCGCAGGACATCCCGACTGGGTGCTTGTATACGGAGACGTTAATTCAACGGTTGCAGCGGCTCTGGTCTGCTCCAAAATAGCAATCAGGTTGGCGCACGTGGAAGCTGGACTACGCTCCTTCGATCGCAGAATGCCAGAGGAAATCAACCGCGTCCTAACCGATCAATTAGCAGACCTCCTGTTTACGCCGTCGGAGGATGCCAATCGCAACCTAGCTTGCGAAGGCATTACCTCTGAAAGGGTGCACTTGGTCGGAAACGTAATGATCGACACATTGATCCGAATGCTGCCGCAGGCGGCATTTGCGATTCCGGCAGACATCCCGGAAAACTTTATTTTGGTGACGCTGCATCGCCCGTCGAACGTGGACGACGCTGATTGGCTCTCCAATATGCTGAAGACCTTACTAGCACTGTCGCAAAGGCTTCCGATTGTGTTTCCAATTCACCCTAGGACGCGAGAACGAATGCGAGCTGCGGGATTGGAAGCATCCGGAGAAAGGATTCATTTCATGAATCCGATTTCTTACGTGAGTTTCCTAGCATTGGAACAACGAGCAAAACTGGTCATAACGGATTCAGGTGGGATTCAGGAAGAAACGACTTTCTTGCGGGTACCCTGCCTTACCCTTCGCGAAAATACTGAGCGTCCGATAACGGTGAGCATGGGTACAAACGAAGTAGTTGGTCGCGATCTGAGCAAAGTTGCCGCCGCGGCCAGTGAATTTTTTTCAGGGAAGGTAAGGCGAGGACAAATTCCTCCGCTCTGGGACGGACATGCAGCCGAGAGAATAGCCGCGGTGCTGAGACGAGAGCACGGCAAACAAGTGCTCGAGTCAATACCTCAATGTCAGACGTCCCGCACGTAGATTGTACCGAGGGGATATCCACCAGAAGAGTTCTTGGGCTCCGACATCGTGTGTGAATTGTCGATCGACATTTAAGAGATTCCTCCGGTCGCATTAACCAATGCTAAGACTCGAACGATGGAGTCTCGCCAATGCGGCAAGATCACTCCAAATTTCGATCTCAACTTCTCGCAATTAAGGCGCGAGTTCGATGGACGCCGAGCCGGAGTTGGGTACTCAGATGTCGGGATCGGATGCAATTGCGGAACCTTGTTCAATAGCTCGGGGGATGCTTGCCGAAAAACTTCTGACGCAAAACCGAACCAGGAAGTCTCGCCGGCGGCCGTCATGTGATAAGTACCCCAGTTCTCATCCGCCCCTCCCGCACTGAGAATATGTTGGAGTACTTCAACAGTGGCACTTGCGAGCGATTGACTTGACGTCGGGGCTCCAATCTGGTCGTTAACGATCCTAAACTCATCGCGCTGCCGCGCCAATCTGAGGATAGTTAGTAGGAAGTTATTTCCGCGATAGCTGAAGACCCAGCTTGTACGAAAGATCAGATGTCTACAACCTGCGCGCCTGATCGACTTCTCTCCTTCGGCCTTTGTTCTTCCATATGCATTGATCGGACAAACTGGATCCTCTTCGACATACGGGTCAGACTTGGTTCCATCAAAGACATAGTCGGTAGAGTAATGCACGAGAAGAGAGCCTGTGCGAGCGACCTCTTGCGCGAGCACTTCAGGCGCTGTTGCATTGATCGCCTCGGCAAGCTCGGGCTCAGATTCTGCCTTATCGACGGCGGTGTATGCGGCGGCATTAACGACAATATCAGGACGCAACGACCTCACGAACTGACGTACATCATCAGGTCGAGTTAAGTCCAAAGTCTCCACGTCAATGGCTGTCACATTCGAAATCTTCTCGAGCTCGGGAAGAATATCGTAACCAACTTGGCCGTTTTTTCCGATTAGCAAAGTGTTCGGACGATGGTTCACAACCATTCCTATTCGAAGAGCTCAGCCTGTGAAAGCGGTAACCCTTGCTGGTCTTTGACGGACAGTATCGGTTTTGCCGTCGGCCACGGTATGGAGAGCTCGGGGTCATTCCAAATCAAGGTCCGCTCTTGTTCCGAAGCGTAAAAGTCTGTCGTCTTGTACAAGACGTCAGCCTGATCTGAAAGAACGAGGAAACCGTGAGCGAATCCCGGAGGAATCCACAACATCTTGCGATTTTCAGCGGATAGCCGCACACAAACTGACTGGCGGAATCTTTGCGATTTTCTTCGACAATCGATGGAGACATCGAATATCTCGCCGCGTAACACCCTGATCAACTTTCCTTGCGGCTGGCCAATCTGGTAGTGAAGTCCGCGCAGCACGTCTTTCGTTGAAGTGGACTGATTGTCCTGAACAAAGTCATTGGGGAGTCCGAGCTTCTTGAAAGTCGTCTGATTGTAGGCCTCAAAGAAGGCGCCCCGGCTGTCTTCGAAGACCCTTGGTTCAACAATCAGTACATCGGGATGCTCTGTCACAGTTAACTTCATCTCTGCGCAGAGAATGCAATCGCGAACTTGGCTTCTGGTTCGCTCAAAACCTGAAGCAGATATGCCCGGTAATCCTTATTCTGAATCGACATTGCCAATCGCTCCAGCTGAACCTCATCAATGAACCCGCAACGGTACGCGATTTCTTCCGGACAAGCGATCTTAAGCCCCTGACGTTTTTCGATTGTCTGGATGAACAGTGCGGCCTCGATAAGTGAGTCGTGCGTGCCGGTATCGAGCCATGCGATACCGCGACCGATGACCTCTGCTCTCAATTGCTCCCGGTTGATGTAAGCGCGGTTTACATCGGTAATCTCAAGTTCTCCGCGGGCTGAGGGCTTTAGACTCGCTGCGATCTCTCCTACTTGCGCATCATAGAAATACAAGCCGGTGACCGCGAATCGCGACTTCGGGTATTGCGGTTTCTCGTCCAGGCTGATTACGTTCCCATTCTGGTCCAACTCAATCACGCCATAACGTTGCGGATCCTGTACCTGATACGCGAAGACCGTTGCTCCAGATTCGCGTGCCGCTGCATTACGCAACATTACTGGCAGATCATGTCCGTAGAAGATGTTATCCCCCAGGACCAGCGCGCTAGGATCGTGTCCAATAAATGCACGTCCGATCAGAAACGCCTGAGCTAGTCCACCCGGGTTCGGCTGGACCTCATAGGAAAGATTCAATCCCCACTGGCTTCCGTCGCCGAGCAAATCCCGAAACCTCGGTGTGTCGGTTGGCGTAGAAATAACTAAGATGTCTTTCATTCCCGCAAGCATCAGCGTGCAGAGCGGGTAATAGACCATAGGCTTGTCATAAATCGGCAACAGTTGTTTTGAGACAACGTGCGTTACGGGATAAAGACGTGTTCCCGATCCGCCGGCCAGTATGATTCCCTTTCTTTTTTTCACCAGAATCCAATCCTATTTGGTGCAATTAACCACGAGCATACTGAACGGCGACCCACTCCTTGTATGCACCGGTCACTACTGATTCGAGCCACTGCTTATGGCTCAGGTACCATTTGACCGTTTTTCTGACGCCAGTGCGAAATGTCTCCTGGGATTTCCATCCGAGTTGAGTGCGCAACTTCGTCGCGTCGATTGCATATCTACGATCATGGCCAGGACGATCTGTCACGAACTTGATCAAGGATGCATGTGGTCGAAAGCGCGAATCGGGCAGGATCTCATCCATTGTCTCGCAGATCGTCGTCACGACCTCAACGTTGGTCTTCTCAGTCGAGCCGCCCACATTGTAGGTCTCGCCAGGACCTCCCGAAAGCAGAATCGCCGCGATGGCCGAGCAATGGTCTTCGACGTACAACCAGTCGCGCACATTCTTACCGTCTCCGTAAACGGGAATGGACTTTCCATTCATTGCATTCAGGATCGTTAGGGGAATTAATTTCTCAGGAAATTGGAAGGGACCATAATTATTCGAGCAATTGCTGGTCAGGGTTGGTAAGCCATAGGTGTGATGATAGGCACGCACCAAGTGATCGGAAGCCGCCTTCGATGCGGCATAGGGACTATTTGGAGCAAACGGAGTCTTTTCGGTAAATTCCGGATCAGAAGGTCCTAGGGAGCCGTAAACTTCATCGGTTGACACATGCAAGAAGCGAAAACTCTTCTTCTCTTCCGCTCGGAGCTCTTGCCAATAATTCTTCGCGCAATCGAGAAGCGTAAAGGTGCCATTCACGTTGGTTCGAATGAATTCCTCAGGACCGAGAATCGATCGATCCACATGGCTTTCGGCGGCAAGGTGCACAATCGCAAATGGCCGATGCTCACGAAGAAGGCTGGACACGAGTTCACGATCGCAAATATCGCCACAAACAAAAGTATGTCGCGAGGAGGTCTGCAGCGATTCGAAGTTCTGCAGATTCCCCGCGTAAGTAAGTTTATCGAGATTAACGACGTGGTAGCTCGATTCTCTAACTGTCTGCAGCACGAAATTGCTGCCGAT
>Ga0066684_10000056_pt1 | contig 30625 bp, 19 predicted proteins | sample GraSoiAngelo_133_FD_62301 | JGI IMG/M metagenome (GOLD analysis project Ga0066684, IMG submission 62301) | Grasslands soil microbial communities from the Angelo Coastal Reserve, California, USA - 14_0929_05_20cm | ecosystem: Environmental > Terrestrial > Soil > Grasslands | place: USA... | reverse complement strand
CATAGAAGTCTGTCCGCATCACCACCGCAACCACCCTATGGACAGGTACGCCTGTTTTCATAGAAGGATGACAGGTCTACTTCTTCCTCGCATTTCGGAGGCAGAGACATCTGCCAGAGAGCAGCAATTTACAATGGACAATTCACGTACTGCGAACACCACGAATACATAGACCTCAATAGGGGTGTCAATTCTTTGCCGAAACGAGTTCTTCTTCTCTTACTGATTTTGACTGCACTGATCTGGGCTGGATGCGGGGGAAATAAAAGTACCACCACCGCCGGAGTGGCAGTAACGATCTCGCCAACAACAGCGAGCGTCGCAGGTGCGACAACCCAGCAATTTACGGCCACAGTCACCGGCTCTACCAACACGGCGGTGACTTGGCAAGTCAACGGCGCGACAGGTGGAGACGCGACAAACGGTACGATCAGCACAACCGGGCTGTACACGGCGCCAGCGGTGCTGCCGACCACAATTACCGTCGCAGTAAGCGCGGTTGCGCAGGCGGATACTACCAAGACCGCCGTTGCGGTCGTAACGCTCACAGCTCCCGCGGTTACAATCACAATCAGTCCAACCAGCGCTACGGTTATGGCCGGCGCGCCGCAGCAATTCACTCCGACGGTGACAGTGACCGGAAGCACAAATAATGCGGTCAATTGGAGCGTCAGCGGCGTGCAGGGCGGCGATGCCATTCACGGAACTATTGACGCAACTGGTTTGTACACTGCGCCCGCTTCACCTCCCAAATCTGCGATAACGGTCACGGCTACGTCGCAGGCAAACACGGCCTTTTCGGCATCGGCTCCGGTTACCCTGCAATTCGGCAACGCGAGCCTGAACGGCACTTATGTATTTTTCGTGAGCCAGGGGGATAACAGCTCAGGCTCAGGGTTCGCGTATCGAGGCGGCACGCTTCAGGCGGATGGGGCTGGACACATCACAGCTGGCGTGAGCGACGGCAATTCTGGCGCTGGTCCCTCTACCGGTGTTCCCCTAACGGGAACGTATTCCGTAGGCGCTGATGGACGCGGCACGATGACGCTTACCGACGCCTCTAGCTCGCATACTTTTTCATTTGCTCTTACTTCGAGTGCGCGCGGGCAGGTGATTGCCTTCGACTCTACGGCGGTGACCTCCGGATTCATTCGTTTGCAAGATCCAGCGGCGGTTACCGGCGGCGTGAGCGGGCCATTCGTCTTCGGCATGTCGGGTGACAACGCAGGGCCGGCGGCGGCAGTCGGTCAGCTTACATTCAGCGGTGCGACTGTAACGGGAACGGAGGATGTGAATACCGCTAGCGGAGGTCCCGTATCGGGAACGGGAATTGTGGGATCCTTTACGGTACCAGCGGGAGGGAGGGGCACGGCAACTCTAAACAGCGCGCAGTTCGTGTACTACATCATCGACGGATCTACGCTCGTGATGATGAATTTGGATGTCTCAGGACTACGAATCGCTGGAACCGCATTTGCGCAATCGACCGGGCAGTTCAGTAATGCTTCTCTTGGGTCAAGCGCATTTTTTGCGAATGGTTCGGCCGTCTCTGGGAACAAGCCGTACGCTCTGGCCTCGCGCTTCGATACGAATGCCGCGACTGGTCAATTCAGTGGCGGGGTTGTAGATGCGAACAACGGCGGAGCAATGACCACAAATACTGCATTTTCTAGTGGAGCAAGCTATAGTGTGGCGGCAAGCGGAAGAGGCCAAATTGGGACCGGTTCATCGAATTTCATCGTGTGGCTGGCTTCGCAGAAGCAAGGAGTAATCCTACAGATTGACCCAAGCTTCGTAGCCACTGGGCAGCTGTTCCGGCAACAGACTGGATTTCAATTGGTAACGGGTGGATATGCGTTCGCTACGGCGGGAGTCAACTCTGCGGGGAGTGTGTTGCAGGCCATCGATGGTCAACTCACCATTGCTGGCCTGGGCACTTCTTTGTCCGGTATGGAGGACGTCAACAGTGGGACCGCGCAGATATCGCGAACACTCACCGGAAATCTGACCGCTGGGACGAACGGTCGCGCCTCGTTTACGAGTACTTCGGCTTCGGCGAACTACGCTTTCTATTTCGTGAGTCCTGACAAGTTCATAATGCTCTCAGCGGATCCAAACACTGTGTTTTCGGGAACCGCGGAAAGACAGTGCTCGGACTGCCAGTTTTGACGTGTGGTAGAGACGCAGCATGCTGCGTCTCTACCCTGGAACGCAGAAACACCTGGGGCAGATTTGGGTTAGATGCTTATAGCCCCTAACTTCGTCTTTACTAATATGCGCAAGGCTTTCATTACGGCACTCGGCATTGGGCTTGCGCTGATCCTGCCGGCGACTCTGCACGCGCAGGAGCATGCCAAGCGTCTGGTTCTGAAAGATGGTTCGTATCAGCTGGCCACGAAGTGGGAGATCCAGCGCGATCGGGTTCACTTCTACAGCGCTGAGCGCTACGACTGGGAAGAGGTTCCGTACAGCCTTGTCGATTGGGATGCCACGAACAAGTTCAACAAGGAAAATCCGCGTGGTCTCAATCCGAACGTCAGTGCCGAGGAGATGAAGCAAGCCGACGCGGAGGAGAAAGCAGAGCGCGAGAAGGCAGAGGCGGCGCGTCCGCTGGTCGCGCCCGGATTGTGGCTTCCGGACAGTGGCGGCGTCTTCCTGCTTGATCATTATCGCGGCCAGGCGCAGCTGGTCGAGGTGGTGCAGAACGGCGGAGAACTCAACAAGCAGATAGGCAAGAACATCATGCGCGGAATCATCAACCCGATTCCCACGGGGTCGAAGGAAAGCATTGAACTCAAGGGTGCAAGCGCGCGCGTCCAGTCGCACGAGAGTTCGCCGGCCATCTATGTGGATGTGACAACCTCGAACTCCGACGAGAAGACTAATCAGCCGTCGCCGGAGCTGAATCGGCCGGATCGGTTCAAGATCGTCCGCGTACAGCCGAAGAAGGGCACTCGCGTCGTTAGTAACGTGAAGATTTCCCTGCTCGGCAAGGTTTCAAATCAGGAAGACATTGTTCCCGCCACGGCGGAAGTCGTGAGTAACGGCGAATGGGTAAAGCTGACCCCAGAACGTCCTCTGGCTCCAGGGGAGTATGCGCTCGTTGAGATGCTCGATCCGAAGACGATCAATATGTTTGTGTGGGATTTTGGCGTCAACCCCAATGCGCCAGCCAACGCAACTGCGTGGACACCTCAGCCTGTAAAGGAAAAGCCGACAGCTACAGATGCCAGTCCCGTTTTAAGTTCTAGGCCGAAGTAAACCCAACCTGAACAGGGAGATCACTGAGGGAATGGAGGTTTTGCTCCATACATTACATTTTGACGCCGGACGCAATACTGCACCCACGCAACAGTAGCTTTAGCAGTAGATAGGGAGTCTTCACCGCCCAAAAGGGTGTCGGTTCGGATGACACACCACAAGCCCCTCAGTGGCCTCCGTGCCCTCGGTGTTCAAAGTTTCTTGGTGTTACTGCAGCATTCCCTGCTGGGCGATGGCGATGTTGTCGCGGGTGGAGTTCTTGACCATGTACATCATCTCGTCGGCTTGACGGATGATTTCGTGGGCGCTCTTGGCATCTTCTGGATAAGTCGCAACTCCCATGCTGGCGCGGCAAGTCAGGTTTAGGCCCTCTTCCTCGAGGAATTGCGCATTTCGCATTACATCGCGAAGCCGCCGAGCTACGACGAGAGCCGAATCCTTTCCCGTTTGGGGAAGAAGGACGACGAATTCGTCGCCTCCGTAGCGGAAGGCATAATCAATAAGTCGCAGATGCGACTTGATCATGAATCCGATCTCGTTCAGCAGCTTGCTTCCCACAAGGTGTCCATGCGTGTCATTGACCTGTTTAAAGTGGTCAAGGTCAATGAAGATAACGCTGAACTCGTAGTTGAAACGATGGGACCGGTAGACCTCGGCTTCGAGGGTTTTGTACAAATGCCGAGCGTTGTACAGGCCGGTGCAATCGTCGGTGATCGTGAGTTCCTGGATTTTTTCAACGGCGCGGGCGTTCTCAATGGCAATGGCAGCGTAGTCACAGAGCGCGTGCAGGAAGAACATCTCGTTGTCCGAGAAGCTCTCCATGGCGCAGTTGATCAGCTGGATCACGCCGAGGACCCGATGCTTCGACTTGAGTGGGACGCAGATGATCGAGCGCGTCTGCCACTTCGTCATTTCGTCGATACGCTTGGCAAAGCGAGGATCGTTGTAGACGTCAGGAACAAGGAGAGACTCGCCATGCTTGGCAACCCAGCCGGCGATGCCTTCTCCGACTTTCAGGCGGATGCTCTTAAGTGCGTCAGCAGCGTCACCGACGGCGATGGCAAAATAGAGTTCGTCTTTCTGCTCGTCGACCATCAGTAGCGACCAAGTGTCTGGGCGGAAGAAGACGGCCATCTTTTCCATGATGGTCTGCAGAATTGAGTCCAGATTGAGAGAAGACGTGAGGGCTTTGGCGACATCATGGAAGATACTGATCTCTTCCATCTGCCGTTTGCGGTCGGTACCGGTGGCCTCACTCATCGAGTTCAAAGATGACCCAAATTGGGAGCGACTTGGGGAAAGCGACCCAAACCCCATTCAGCCTTCTCCTACTTCAGATAATGCTCATTATCCCCTAGACTCAAAAAGAGATATACCCCGCATTACATGAAAAGTAAACATTACTTTCGCGGCCAGATTGCCCCATTCGTGGTGCAACCCTATGATTTTGCTGCGTTATGAGGCTATGCCACAAGCCCGGGTGTATAACGAAATAGCGTGAGTGGCTTTGGCGAAAAGATGCGCCGGGAGAGGGAGATGCGGGATGTCTCTCTTGAGGAAATCTCGGAGTCGACTAAGATCGGCACGCGGTCGCTGCGGGCACTGGAAGAAGAAGATTTCGACAAGCTCCCTGGTGGAATTTTCAATAAGGGTTTCGTTCAGGCTTACTCTCGCTTCCTTGGCCTGGATGAAGAGCAAGCTGTAGCCGACTTTGATCAGGCTTGGCGCGAGCATCAGTCCGCGAAAGGGCCACTGGTGGAACTCCAACCAGAATCGCAGCCTGAAGAACCTGCGACATCTTCCAATCAGATGCTACTGATGGCTGCCATCGTGCTCTTGGCCGTCGTGGCGCTTGGATACTCAGTGAAACGTTATCTGAGCGTCAGAGGCGAAAGCAGCGCAGCCTCTCAGCCTGAGGTGCAGCAGGTTGCCTCCTCGTCGTCCGAAGCCCGGCAGCAGCCATTATCTCCCGCCTCAAGTCCCATTTCGAAACCTGCAGTGCCGTCGAATGTTGATTCCGAGCCGAATCAGGCGAAGGGTCATCCATCCCGGGCTGATTCTTCCCCGGAGAAGCTAAATACAGTTCAGACCAAAACAACGAACTCAACAGAAGCCGCAGCTGCACGAGCGTCTAACTCGGCGATTCTTCTGCAGGTGACCGCGCTTGAGGACTCATGGCTTTCAGTTTCGGCCGATGGCAAGAGTCTGGGGCAGGGAATCCTCAACGCACAGAAGAGTCGCACCATTCGCGCGAACAAAAAAGTTCGCCTGCGCGTCGGAAATGTGGCTGGTGTGGAGGTTTCGTTCAACGGCAGATCGGTAAATATCGACGGCGGGCCGAAGCAGGTGAAAGAGCTGATTTTCACGCCTGAAGGACTGCAGCAATAACCCCATTTGCATCCCGATTTCTGCCGTTCAGCCGTCAAATTGCGCCTCACATAGATGCGGAGTTAATGCCTTAAGTGGACATGATTATAATGACTTAGCAGTGCACAGATTGCTTGCCGATGGGGTGAGTGTCTGCTAACGTACTCTGAACAGCAAAGAAGTCAGTCACCCCTCGTGTGTGCGTCTTCCAAGGCTCTGTCCCTCAGGCGCTAACTGCTGCCTATAAATAATTCTGTGGAGGAGTAAAAGCTTGTCTTCCCGTGATCGTTTTCTATTCACGTCTGAGTCGGTGACCGAGGGTCATCCGGACAAAATCGCCGATCAGATTTCCGACGCTATTCTTGATGCCTGTATTGAAAAAGACCAATACAGCCGCGTGGCATGCGAAACGCTGCTCACAACGGGACTGGCATTCATTGCCGGTGAAATCACCACCAAGGCATATGTAGATTTCCCATCGATCGTTCGTGGCACCGTCACCGCGGTGGGATACACCGATGCGGGATTTGGCTTCGATTCCCAGACCTGCTCGGTGATCTCCTCGATCCACGAACAATCGCCTGACATCGCGATGGGGGTTGATCCCGGTGGTGCCGGTGATCAGGGCATGATGTTCGGCTATGCAACCAACGAGAACGAAGATTACATGCCGACTCCGATTTCGATGGCTCACAAACTCACTCGCCGGCTCTCAGAAGTCCGCAAGAGTGGCATCCTTGATTTCCTCCGTCCCGATGGCAAATCCCAAGTAACAGTCGAATACGATACCAACCACAAACCGGTCCGCGTGGACGCGGTGGTAGTCTCCACACAGCACTGCGAGACGGTGGATAATCGCCGCCTGCGCGCCGAAGTACTCGAACAAGTTATTCAGCAGGCGATTCCAGAGCATCTTCTCGACGCGGATACGAAGTATCACATCAATCCCACGGGACGTTTCGTCGTGGGTGGTCCGATGGGGGATACAGGCCTCACTGGGCGGAAGATCATCGTCGATACCTACGGCGGTATGGGACGTCACGGCGGCGGCGCATTCTCGGGCAAGGATCCGACAAAAGTCGATCGCTCTGCCTGCTACATGGCTCGCTATATCGCGAAGAACGTTGTGGCTGCTGGTTTGGCCGATCGCTGCGAAGTGCAATTGGCATACGCAATCGGCGTCGCGGATCCGGTGAGCGTGCTGGTCGATACGTTTGGCACAGGCAAGCTTCCGCAGACGCAGATCGAGAACCTGGTGCGCGAGCACTTCAAGCTCACGCCGAAAGGCATTATCGAGTCGCTGAACCTGCGTCGTCCAATTTACAAGAAGACCGCGGCCTACGGCCATTTCGGACGCAAGGAGTCCGAATTCACCTGGGAAGCGACCGATAAGGCTGCCGCTCTCAAGGCCGCTGTTGCAGGACAGGGCATCGCAATCGCGAAGTAGATTTTCTTTGGAGCGGCTGTAGTGGCAGTCGCTCCGCTCTTAGTTTCCCGATTCGCCACAAGCGCCACACGCTGAGGGCACACGTTAAGGAGAGCATGGCTACGGCAACTGCAACTCAAATTCCTTTTGATGTAAAAACCATCGAGCTGGCGGATCAGGGCAAGAGGCGCATCGAGTGGGCCAACCAATCGATGCCGGTGCTCCAGAGCATCCGCAAAGAGTTCATCAAGAATCAGCCGCTGAAGGGCATCCGCATCTCGGCGTGCCTGCACGTCACCACGGAAACCGCAAACCTCGCGATCACGTTGCGTGACGGCGGTGCCGATGTTGTGCTTTGCGCCTCGAATCCGCTAAGCACGCAGGATGACGTGGCCGCTTCGCTGGTTCGCGATTACAACATCTCGACCTTCGCGATCAAGGGCGAAGACAACGACTCCTACTACTCACACATCCTAAGCGCCCTCGATCATAAGCCACACCTGACCATGGATGACGGCGCTGACCTCGTTACCACCGCGTTGACTAAGCGTCAGGACGTGGTTGAGGGCATCATCGCCGGCACAGAAGAAACTACCACGGGCGTGATTCGTCTGCGTGCCATGGCGAAAGACGGTGCTCTGCGCTATCCGATCATCGCGGTGAACGATGCCGATACGAAGCACATGTTTGACAACCGCTATGGCACTGGCCAATCCACGATTGATGGTGTAGTTCGCTGTACCAACGTGCTGCTCGCCGGCTCCAAGTTCGTGATCGCCGGCTACGGTTGGTGCGGACGCGGTCTGGCATCGCGCGCCAAGGGGATGGGTGCAGATGTAATCATCACGGAAATTGATCCTACAAAGGCTCTCGAAGCCGTGATGGATGGCTTCCGCGTGATGTCCATGGCTGAAGCCGCGAAGATCGGCGATGTCTTCGTAACCGTCACCGGCAATAAGAACGTAATTGCCAAAGAGCACTTCGAGGTAATGAAGAACGGGGCGGTAGTTGCAAACTCCGGACACTTCAACGTGGAAATTGACATTCCTGCTTTGGAAAAACTTGCATCAGCGAAGCGTGCCACCCGCGATTTTGTCGACGAGTACGCATTGAAAGATGGCCGCAAGATCTATCTGCTCGGTGAGGGCCGCCTGATAAATCTGGCCGCCGCCGAAGGTCATCCAGCGTCTGTGATGGACATGAGCTTCGCCAATCAGGCGCTCTCCTGCGAATACCTTGTGAAGAACTACAAGAACCTCGAGAAGAAAGTTTTCCCGGTTCCAGTTGATCTCGACAAGCGCGTCGCACGCCTGAAACTCGAAGCGATGGGCGTAAAGATCGATAAGCTCACACCACAACAGGAAGAGTACCTGGCAAGCTGGAGCGAAGGAACTTAATCCCAGATTGGCTGTTTCGGAGCGCCGGGCGCAATTGCCCGGCGTTTTGTTTGGACCGCTATCGACCAATGCCGACGTACTCAAACCCAAGCGACCGCATTCTCACTGCATCGAGGATGTTCTTGGTGTCCACAATCAACGGACGTTTGAGTGATCGCTTGATCCGATCGTAGTCGAGGCTGCGGAACTCGGACCATGCAGTGCCGAGTACCAAGGCATCGACTCCTTCCGCAGCGGCGTAGGCGTTATCGCAATAACGAACAGATCCGTTCAACTCGGCGCGAGCTCCTTCGATCGCCGCGGGATCATAAGCCCGTACCTGAGCGCCCATGTTCACTAATCGCTTTGCCAGTTGCATGGAGGTCGAGGCAACAACGGAGTTGCTGTTGGGCTTGAACGCCAAACCCAACAGTCCGACTTGCTTACCTTGCACGGATTGCAGCGCCGATGACAGTTTTGTCATGATGCGCTCACATAAGCTCTGATTTACTTCGCGTGCAGCGCTGAGAATCTTGAGCGATACACCATTGCTTACGGCGAGCTGTGCCAAAGATTCCATTTCGGCTTCGACAAAAGGGCCACCAATGGAGGTCCCCGGCTGGAAGCAGCGCGGTGCAATCTTTTTGTCGAGTCCCAGGGCCAAAGCGAGATCGACAGCATCTGCTCGCACGTGCTCGCAAAGCGTGGCGAGTTCATTAATGAACGAAATCTTCGTGGCTAGGAAGGCTGTCGAAGCTTCACGAGCCAGTTCGGCGGTTTCGTGATTGGTCACGATGACCGGCACGCCGCGCATCACCAGGGGCCGGTACAGCATCTTCATCGCCTGGATGGCAGCATTTGAATCGGTACCGAGCAGAATGCGGTCCGGCCAATTGAAGTCTTCGACAGCGCAACCGTCAGTTACGAAAACGGGATGCGAGACAATTGCGATCTTTGATCCGGCAGAACGCAAGCTGCGCTCGATGCGCGATGCTGTGCCCACGGGCGCTGGGCTGCTAATTACCAATATGTGATCGTCGGTGCAGAAACGGGAAAGACGGGTAGCCACTTCCTCAAGGCCATCCTGGCTGTCTTGAGCGATGAAGATCATCAGCGACTTGCGGCAAGTGCGTTCGACGTCGTGCGAAAACGCGAGTCGGCCGGAGCGGACATTGCGCCGGACGACTTCCTTCAAATTTTTTTCGTAGTAAGGCGTCTCATCCCGGGCGAGTGAGGCGATACGCGGTACATCTTCGTGAAAGCATGTAACTGGCAGCCCAAAATCGGCTAGACACGATGAAACCACCGTTGCCAGATAGCCGGTTCCGTATACCGCGTGGTGCATGAAGCCTCCTGGGGTCTTGGGGAGCCGGGTAGCGCGCTCTGCAGGGGGAGAGTGCTCATTAGTTTTATGCTGTGTTTAACAAGCTGACAACGTGCGGGAAGGTCATGTACTGCGGGGAGTGGCCCTAGTGGCTTGTGTTTGCCGCAGCTTGTCCATTCCGAGCAGAGCCGAGGATCCCCATAGCTGCCAGCAAGGTAAGGGTAGGGATTCCTCGGTTCGCTTCGGAATGACAAACCTAACGAGCCTCGTACACTGTGTGTCCGCCGAGCACAGTACGCAATACCTTCGTTTGCAGAATTTCAGGAGCACCTACGCGCGTAATGTCCCGATCCAGGACAACAAAGTCGGCGAGATAACCAGGAACGAGTATCCCTTTTATTTTCTCCTCGAATTCTGCGTAGGCAGCGCCCCATGTGTACGCATAAATCGCCTGATGGATATTCAGCTTTTGGTCAGCAAAGTAAGACTTCGTACCGGCTTCATTCATTCGGGTAACTGAAGCATAGAGGCCTCGAAAAGGTGTGATCGGCTCGACTGGATAATCGGTCCCGAAAGCAAGACGCCCGGTGGATTTAAGAAATTCAGCCCAGGCATATGAATTCTTGGCCCGTTCTGGACCAATCCGAGTCTCTGCCCAGTTCATATCTGTGAGCAGGTGATTGGGCTGCATTGACGCAATTACGCCTAGTTCATGAAACCGTGGAATATCAGAAGGCGCGACCACCTGAGCATGCTCAATTCGAAAACGGAAGTCCAGCGGCGACTGCGACCCCGCCGGAGTCTTGGAATGGTTAGCCTTAACCTGGCGTAAAGCTTCCTGAAACGCGTTTAGCGCCATGTTGGCACCGCGATCTCCGATCGCATGAAAGCCAATCTGAAAACCCGAGGAGGCGCGTTCAATTGTCATCTTCGTTAGCGTGGCCTGATCGTACTGCGGCAACCCGGCGTTCTTCGGATTATCGGAATAAGGCTGCAGCATCGCTGCGGTGCCCGATCCCAAGGATCCGTCCATAAAACCCTTGAGCTGGGTGGTGTGCAGCATCGCATCGCTGCTGGGATGATGAGCTCGCTGCTGGATGAGCGTCTTGACAGGATCGTTGAAGCGCAGCCACTCGGCAATGCGTAACGTGAGTTTGCCTTCTCGTCTGAGCTGGTCGTAAACGAGGAAATCTTCCCAGGCGGAGTTGTCCTGAGCCGAAGTGAGTCCCCATTGTGCCGCCTCGCCCAGGACCAGCTCGATGGCTTGCCGACGTTTGGCTGCTGAGAGGGGTGGAATGATCTTGTAGAAAGCCTCCTTCGTGCTTTCGCGAACGATTCCTGTGAGCTCGCCGGAGCTGTCCCGATCAGCCTGGCCGCCGGGGATCTCTTTGCTATTGCGATTCAGTCCTGCGATCTTCAGCGCGGCTGAATTGGCAACCGCGATGTGTCCATCGACGCGTACAAAGAATGCAGGATGGCCTGGGGTGACCGCGTCCAGATCTTGCCTGTTAGGCAGCTGCTGCGATTGCCACAGCGTGTGATCCCAGCCACGACCGATCATCCATTCGCGGGGAGCAGCTTTCTTGGTACCGTCCGCGATCCGCTGCTTCATCTCGTTCAGGGAGCGCACGCCGACCAGATCAAGCTCGAGTTTTGCCTGCCCGCCGCTGGCTAGATGACAATGAGCATCATTGAATCCCGGCATGACGAACTTGCCGCGCAGGTCGACAATTTGCGTCTTTGCTCCTTTGTGGCTCAGAACTTCATCGCCACCCACCGCGATGATTTTGCCGTTGGCGACGGCAATAGCTTTCGCTCTTGGTCCATCAGTGGCAGTGAAAGCATCACTTGGCGTTGAGAAGTGTCCGCCGGTGTAGATGTCGGCGTTGCTGAAGATAACCTCGGCGGTTTGTGTGAAGGAGGCGGAGGTCAAGAGCAAAAGCAGACAGAGCAGGCTTTTTGTCACGGTATGCGTTCCAGAGTCGAGGACCTTTGATCAATATAGCCTCTTGGCAGTAGGTCAGCGCATGGATTACCTGGTTCCAGCCCCCTCGGCCGGTACAAGCTTGCAACTGGAATGCGGCCTACGAAATAGAGCATGTTTTTGGTCGGAACGTCGTTGAATAATGCTCCCCAGCTGCAGGCCATCTTAGCGTCTTCAGACTCGTACCGGCCGGGCGGCTGGAACCACATAATCAACGGCACACCTTAGAAGAGAGATTGGGGCTATGGCGACAAAGGCCTTCAGATAAAGCTACTCCAGGCCCGCCAACGCAAGCGCTGCAAGCAAAACCCGTTTGAGAGCAAGTGACCGTCCCGAGGGATCGAACCATTCGCGCAAAGTGTGGGCGCCTCCCCCGGTGCCTCCCGCACCTATTGTTACGGCCTCAAGTCCCATGGATATAGGGATATTTGCGTCTGTAGAGGCACGGCGCAGCTGCGACGTGATGCCCAAATGTGCGTCCACTGCCCGCATGACTTCCAGAATTCTGCAGTCGTTCGGAAGCTCTCCCGCTGGTCTATCACCGATCTTCTTGATCTCGACATTCAGTTTTGCGGGGGAGCCATCACGCGATCCGGTCGGAATCTCAGTGTGAATCACACCGCGCAGCTCATCCTCGAGCCGCTGCAACTCTTCTCCTGACGCCGAGCGCAAATCGATACTTACCTGCGCCATTTCGGGAATCGAGTTCACTGATGTCCCGCCGCTGATCACGCCAAAATTGAATGTTGTCTTCGGAGACGAAGGCAGCGCCGTCTGGCTGAATCGCGAAACGACGCGCGAAACCGCGACGATCGGGTTAGGCTGTCCGAAATCACTCCACGAATGACCGCCTGGGCCGCGGACAATCACCTCAAAGCGCCTGCTGCCGAGCGCCTGGCCAATCACGGCATCAGTTCCGCTGCCGTCAATTACGAGCGTGTAACCGATGCGTTCGCGCCATTTGGGCTGTTCGAATAGGTAGCGGAAGCCACGCAAATCTCCTTCGCCCTCTTCGCCCACGTTGCCGATGAACACCAAATCGGACTCATTGCGAATGCGCGCTTCGCGCAGACACATCGCGATTCCAAGCATGGCGGTCAGACCGGCAGCGTTATCACTTACCCCGGGTCCATAAATGCGATCCCGGTCTTCATGAATCGTGATTTCAGTTTCTGCCGGAAAAACAGTATCTAGGTGAGCCGAAATAGCGACGGCACGAAGCTCGCGATCCTCGCCCGGAAGCACACCAATCACATTTCCAATTGCGTCGACTTCGACATCCTCAAGCCCGATTGCTGCAAATTTTCCACGCAGCCATTCCGCACGCGCAGCTTCCCCGAATGGGGGAGCCGGGATACGCGCGATTTGAAGCTGCACGCGCCTCAGTTCCTGCTCTCGCAATTGAAACCAGGCAAAAGCTGCGTGTATGAGACGCATTGCAGCAAGTTGCGCGATTTCCTGCGGCACAGTTTCTGGAGCGGTACGGGTGGGCGAGTCCATGGGAATTAATCGGCGCTGGCAATAGTTGGGCGACTGTCGCGGGCAATGCACTCCATGATCTCGTGATCAAGAAGTGTTCGATGGGATTGTTTGGCTTTCTGGAAGATGCGGTCTACCGTGACCTCATCGGCAGGGAGTCCCTTGCGCTCAAGCCAAAAGACTACATTCGACTTGCCGGACATGGGACCAATCTCGATGATCTGCTCCATTCCAAAGTAATGAGACGGCACGCCTGAATAAACGGTGTTCGCGAGTTCGATGTCTTTCTTGCGGAACGCTTTGATTACTGCAGCCGCGTGCACACCTGTCGCAGTTCGAAAAGCATCATCTCCCAGCACGGGGTAATTCTTCGGAATTGGGACACCTGTGGAGCGAGAAACTGTCTCGCAGTACTCCTTCAATGAGGTAAGGTCCTGATCTTCCCATGGCGCAACGTCCATGAGCTTGAGGTTCACCAGCATCTGGTCCATTTGCGTATTGCCGACGCGCTCGCCGATACCTATTGCGCAAGCGTGGACGCAGTCTGCTCCAGCAGCAAGGGCTGCCAGGGAATTTGCCACGGCAAGGCCACGATCACAGTGCCCGTGCCAGTCGACACGAATTTGCTCCCCGCTAGGCTTCACGATTTCATCGACGACAAAACGGATGAGTGCAGTGACTCCGGCCGGAGTGACATGTCCACAAGTGTCACAAATGACAATTGCGCGTGCGCCGCATTCAATAGCGGTCTTATAAAGTCGTTTTACCGTTTCGGGATCACAGCGTGTCGTATCCTCGGTGACATACATCACCTCTAGACCAAGAGAGCGGGCAAATTTCACTGCGGATTCCGTGGTCTTCAGGAGAAAGTCGTCGCTCCAGTCCTCGACATAGCGGCGGATGGGACTTGATCCAATAAAGGTCGCGGCTTCGATGGGAATACCGACTTTGTCCTGAATCTCAGCTACCGGTCGAATGTCACTCTCGTGAGTTCGCGCCGCGCAGTTTCCCCGAATCTTGAGTTTTGCGTCTCGAATCTCGCGAGCAAGCCGCTCCACATCTGCATAAGATCGCTTTCCGGCGCCCGGCAGTCCCATATCGAGATGGTTGATCCCGAGCTTCTCCATCAGGTGGAGAATACGAAGCTTTTCCTCGATCGTGGGGTCCTTCACTGAAGGTGACTGAAGCCCATCGCGCAACGACTCGTCAGTAAGCATCACGCGGCCGGCAGGCTTGAAAGCAGCGCCAGGAACGTTGTTCCAGTCGTAAATCAGGTCTGAATGCTTCAGGGCCAAGGGTCCGTCCTGGTGGTTATGTCTGCATTTTAGAACGGAAGTCCATAGGTTGGGGATAACGTCGTCTTCCTGTCGCCTACGAAGCATTACTTCGGGCGGAAGTACAAGCCTTCGGCAGCGAGGAAAGACAAAGTGAAGCTCCAAAAGCCAACAAGAAGTAGTAAATGAAGTTGACCATCATCCCGTTGGGTACGATCTCCAACGCCCTGCCAAGAGCATCCAAGAAAGTTTGCGGTGTGGGCGGAACAATTCAAACACTACTCAGGAGAGAGAAAGCATTGGAACCAGATAGAGACATCGGACCGCATGCCGTGAACGAAGCTTTCATAACCAAGGGGAATGGCCGCGAGAAGTAAAAAGAACGCACTTTGCAACGCACGCGTTAGCCAACAAAGAAAGGGCGAAGGCAAGTAACCAATGACTCGCTCCAGCGGTTCGCGTTGCAAATCGGCCCTTGGCTGCGGATTCTATCGCATGGCCTGTTCGACCTCGTCAATCCAATCTGGACGCTTCAACACTTCGCGAGGTTTCGGACCATCCGCGGCGCCGACGATACCATCGCGTTCCATGAGGTCGATCAGGTGCGCTGCGCGCCCGTAGCCAATCCGTAGACGACGTTGCAGCAGCGAAGTGGAGGCCTTTCCAAAGTCGAGTACTAGACGCACTGCATCTTCGAAGAGTTCGTCGTGCTCATCTTCGCCGTCGCCGGCCCCTCCTTGGACGCTGTTGCCTTCCTCTTTCGGAGTTTCGAGGAATTTTTTCTCGTATTCTGCTTCGCCTTGCGAGCGCCAGAATTCGACGACTTGGGCGATTTCCTTCTCTGTTACGAGAGGAGCGTGAACGCGCTGCACGCGAGCGGAACCTGGAGCCAGGAAGAGCATATCGCCGCGTCCGAGTAATGACTCCGCTCCGTTCGCGTCGAGAATCGTGCGCGAATCAACCTTCGTTGCAACGCGGAACGAAATCCGGCTGGGCACGTTGGCTTTGATGAGGCCGGTGATTACGTCGACTGAAGGCCGCTGGGTCGCGAGAATTAAATGGATCCCAACAGCGCGCGCCATTTGTGCGAGTCGCGTAATCGATTCTTCAACGTTCTTCCCGTCGAGCATCATCAGGTCGGCGAGTTCGTCGAGGATGATGACGATGTATGGAAGCGGCTTGTGCTCGCTGTCCTCGTCAAACAGACTAGGCGTGTCTTCTGCAAAGAGCTTGTTGTACTGATCGATGTTGCGGACGCTCTTCTCGGCCAGCAACTTCAGGCGACGCTCCATCTCACGCACGGCGTTGCGCAGCGCGACGGCAGCAAGCTTCGGCTCAGTAATGATCGGCGTGTAAAGATGTGGAACGCCATCGTAGTTTCCGAGTTCGACTCGCTTGGGATCCACGAGAATCAGACGCACCTGATCGGGAGTGGCCTTGAACAGCAGTGACATGATCATCGCGTTGATCGCTACTGACTTACCTGACCCGGTTGAGCCGGCGATCAATAAATGGGGCATGGTCGCAAGATCGGCGGTTATTATTCGGCCGTTGATGTCCTTGCCCAAAGCTAGCGTCAGTCGCGAGCGCGCATCAGCGAAGCTTTGCGACTCAACGATTTCGCGAAGGTAGATCGTCTCCCGCTCGACGTTCGGCACCTGAATGCCGACCGTGCTCTTGCCGGCCATGCGCTCAATCAGGATGCTTTCCGCCTTCATGGCAAGGCATAGGTCTTCGGAAAGGCTGGTGATGCGGCTGTACTTGATTCCCGCTTCGGGCTTCATCTCGAAAGTCGTAACTACCGGGCCGGGGTTGATGTGCGTAATGGTGCCATGAACATCGAACTCCGCACACTTCTCCACCAGAATCTGCGCCTGCTCTTTGAGCTCGGCTTCGTCGATGGCGTACTGCTCATCTGGGCGCTTCAACATCGCACTTGGAGGAAGTTGGAAGGTTCCGTGAGTCTTGGGTAACACCGTCTTTCGCTTTGTGTCTGAATCTGCGCGCCTGCCAACTTCAATTTCCCGATCTTCAGCAGTGCGCTCGTCTAGCTCCGGTTCGCCTTCCTTTTCGACAGCGGAAAGCGATTCAGCCATTTGCTCCAAGCCAGTCTTTACTGGACGGGCTGATTCGTACCGATCCGAAACCTGGGCCGCCGGGGGTACTTTCTTCGCCGGAAGCAATTGACTTGTGACCATGGGCCGGTTGGCCTTGCGCCTCTCCAGCTCTTTCTGAGCTCTCAATTTGACACGCTCAGCGCGCCAATCCTGCAGGCGCTGCCATGCTGCTGTTACAAAGGTGAAGCGTGTCTCCAGCCAGTAGTGAAGTTCAGTAAATGAAAACGTGGTGCAAAGGTAGAGCGCCGCAGAGATCACGCTGAGAGCGACAATGTACGCTCCAGGCAGGTTGAAGTAATGGATTAAAAAGTCGGCGAGAAGCTTTCCAGATACGCCTTCAATCGCTAGCGCATGCATCCAGCGAAGATGTCCCGGCAGCAATCCCATGAAGGCCGGAATGAACAGCAAAAGAGTCAAAGCTCCAAGCAGCTTCTCGATTGGCGAATGGATGTGCCGCGAGCGAAACCAGCGCAGTCCGAGCATTCCCAGCATCACGGGAAGGGCAAAGACTGCAATGCCAAGGGCTTGCAAGGACAAATCGGCGATGACTGCACCGACGCGGCCGATCCAGTTGTGAGTTGGGCTGCCTTCGGACACCGAGGCGGTGTTCAGCGAGGGATCAAAGGGTGAGTAGGATGCGAAGGCAAGGAAAAGCAGCAGCGCCGCCGCGATCATCGAGAAGCCGATCAACTCGTTGAAACGACGGTTCTTAGTAGGCGTAAACGGCCGGTGTAGAGCGTTCATTGGGGCCTTCGGACCGGAGGGAGACAATACCCTCGGACGAGTCGCGGAGCGGCCAGAGCAGGATGATTATCTCAGATTCTTGGTGAAATACCACTAATTCGTATGGTTCACACGACGAGGCGAACACGAAGGGCGCGAAGGCCAAAGAAGAGCTCACGGAGACGGTTTCAAGTTTTACTTTAGGCCAAGGGTTAGAGCAGGGCTGTTTCGTGCAACAGTTTTCCTGTTCTGAACCGTGCCGGGCTGAGGACGCCTACGTTGTCCACAACCTTCGTCGTTCCCGACATGATCAAGTCCGCAACGATCTTGCCCGTTGCAGGTGCATGCATCACTCCGTGCCCGCTGAAGCCACTAGCAGCGTGGAAGCCTGGCAGTTCCTCAAACTCTCCGATGATGCCGTGATGGTCCGGTGACATCTCGTACAAACCGGCCCAGGCGCGTTTTGGATTCACCGCCAGATTCTCGAAGCATGGCACACGATCGGCTGCTCGGATCAACACTTTCTCGATGAACTCGGGATGAAAGTCGAACTTGTATCCGGGAGTCTCTTCGGGATCGTTCCATGCGAGCAGGAATCCACGACCTTCTGGCCGAAAATGAAAGCCATTGGTCATGTCAATCACCATGGGGATCTCGTGTGATACCTCCTCAAACGGCTCGGTGGGAATTAGCATTCGACGCAGCGGTTTTACGGGAAGATCGACTCCGGCCATCGCAGCCACGTCGGCTGCCCACGGCCCCGCGGCATTTACAACGGCTGGCGCATGAACTTCGCCGCGCGTCGTGGCCACACCTGCAACACGCCCGTTCTCTTTTAGAATTTCTGTGACCTCAATTGATTTCCAAAGAGTCGCGCCATTGTCCATGGCACGCTTGATGAAGCCAACCATCGAGCTGTATGGATCAACGAATCCGTCGGTCGGGCAAAAGCTTCCGCCGAGGATATCGTCGGAGCGGAGTTGGGGAACCATTTCGACGATCTCCGCCTTGGCTAGCATGCGAACGTTTTTAAGCCCGAGTGACTTCTGCAGCTTCTGATTGGTCTGGAGATACTCTAGATGTGCAGGCTTTGTGGCAACGAACAAATAACCCTGTGGTCTGTATCCAGCAGGATGCGCGAGGCGCTCGTCGAAGGCGGCATAGAAAGGAATCGAGTACAGCGACATCTGGATGTTTACCGGAGTGGTGAACTGGGCTCGAACGCCGCCCATACTCTTGCCGGTTGAACCTTTGCCTTGGTGGGTTTCGCGCTCGAGGACCAGCACGTTGCGGCATCCTGCATCAGTCAGATGGTAGGCGATGCTCGAACCGACGATGCCCCCGCCGATGATGACGACCTCTGCGGTCCGCAATGCTCCCTCCCCGGACTCGAGCTTATCCCGCGTGGAAGTGCTTCAGGGCAAGCACGATCACCACGATTCCTAGCAGCACGCGATATACGACGAAGAAATTAAGCGAGTGAGTCCGAAGAAATCGAAGAAAGAAAGCAATTACACCCATTCCCAAAATAGCTGATAAAAATATTCCGATCAGAAACGGCTGTTTCATTCCGGGCGGAAGCCCACCAGCTTTCATGACAGCGTGTGCTTTGAGCAGCACGGCGCCCGCCGTGATTGGTGCGAGCAGCAGGAAACTAAATCGCGCTGCGGCTTCACGATTCAGACCGCGGACGAGTCCTGCTGTGATCGTCGAACCTGAGCGCGAAACGCCTGGAATGAGTGCGAATGCCTGCGCGATGCCGATGAGGATCGCATCAATCGCATTAATTCCCGTGATAGTCCTGCGCTGCGCACCGAATTTCTCGGACAGCCACATCAACACGCCGACAACTACAAGCGTTGATCCAATCAGCAGATAACTGTCACGAAACTTGAGCTCAGCATATTTGTCGAGCAGCTTGCCCGCGATGGCACCAGGCATTGTCGCCAGAACGATCCACCAAAGCAGCATGCGGTCGCGGCCGCTCTCGACATCGTCGAGGTTGCCGAGTCCTGCGCTGTTGCCGGACAGGGGCGGTCGTCCTCCAAATCCAGCGACGATCAAATTGATCCATGTAGGGAAGAAGTAGACCAGCACCGCCAGTAACGTCCCGGCATGAAGTGCGACGTCGAACGTGAGGTCCATCGCAGGATCGAGTTCGCTCCAGCCGAAGAACCAGCGGGTGAGAATCAGATGCGCTGAGCTGGAAATCGGTAAGAATTCTCCGAATGCCTGTACGACTGCGAGCACAACAGCCTGGTAAACGGGCAATGAACGTCCTTTCGCTTATGTGAATCAGTCGCTGGTGTTGCCGTAAGTGGGTATCTTCTGCTGTAGAAGATATAGCAGACGCTGTGCGCGATAGGCGAAGTCCGAATTCGCATACTGCTGTGGGATTCTCTGTGCCAGTTGGATGGCGTGCGCGCGGCTCTCCTCAGCCTTCTTTTGGTCCTGGCGCTCGCGATAGATTTCGATCAGCGCAGACTGTCTCCAAGCAGCGTTGTAGAGGGCCTCAGCGGCTTTTGCCGATTGCGGATGGTCAGCGACATATTTCTCGTACAAAGAGGTTTCCTTCTCGGGACATTTCGGATCGCCTTGCCAATCGCCGCAAAGCTTGTTGTCGATCAGATCGTATGCCGCCAAATCGGCCCACTTTGTGCCTGGATACTTCTTAATCACCTTGCGCATCTGCTCTTCGTCCATCTGATGGCGCATGTACGGATCTTTCTCCTGCGCGGAGGGACGTCGCCTCATGTCTTCTACATCGAGCTGCCAGGCAATATCGGCCGAGCGATACGCGGCTTCGCCAGCAAGCGGCGAGTTCGGAAAGTACTCAGCGACACGGTAGTAGAGACGGAGCGCATCTTTATCGGCGCCTCTACGACCACCGCGACGGCTCGCTTCTACCTCTGAATCGACCGCCTCGCCATACAGGATCTGGTCGCCGTTCGGTGTGGTTTTGCGAACCAGGCCTTTATCAAGAGTCCATCCCGAAACCTCGCGCTCGCCTCCGAGCGAAGCCAGCACGTGCAGCCATTGTTGGCCGCTGTGCTCGAGGACTGCGACTTCGCGTCCGCGCTCGATAGCTCCTAGCTTTTGACTGTTTGTGTCCGGATTGACGTAAAGATTGCCCTCGCGGACGCTTACGGCGCGCTCAGTGTTTTCATCAGCGTGGGCGGTGGGAAGAACGTAAAAAGTTACCAGAAGAGCACAAATCAGGACTCTGCTCATGCTGAACATTTTAGCGGCACACGAGTGGGTACTCACATCGGCAACCCTCGCTCAGGTTTGGCGATTGGGCTGAAGAGGTGTTCTACAAGACAGTTTGCTATCATTCGTCGGTGAAATTCGATCGTCTCTTCATGTTTGTTCTTCTGGTTGCAAATCCTGCTCTTCAAGCTCAAAACCTCAATCCAACCGAAACGAAGATCCTCCAGGCAATCGAGGCCGAAAAGCAGCAGCCCGTCGATCTGTTGCGCCAACTAGTCGAGATCAATAGCGGCACCAAAAATCTTGAGGGTGTGCGTGCCGTAGGAAAGGTCCTGAAGTCGCAGTTTGAGTCGCTCGGCTTCAAAGTCGGCTGGGTTCCGATGGACGAGGTGCAACGTGCGGGAACCCTGATGGCAGAGCATCCGTGTCCTGATCCGGGAAAGTGCGGCAAACGTGTACTGCTCATTGGGCATATGGACACAGTGTTTGAAAAGGACAGCCCCTTCCAGCACTTCACCATGCAGGGGACGAGCCGCGATCCGGATACGTCGGGTGAAGCCGATTCCGAGAAGAAGACGGGCAATTGGGCTTCAGGGCCTGGGACCGACGATATGAAGGGTGGTCTTGTCGTAATGCTCACTGCGCTCAAGGCGCTCAGAGCATCAGGGGCGCTGGATCGTGCAGACATCAAAGTGGTGCTCAGTGGAGATGAAGAAGCTGCCGGTCATCCGATTGAGATGGCTCGCCGTGACATGATCCAGGCTGCCAAGAAGAGCGATGCCGGGCTGGAGTTTGAGAACACTGCTCGCCGAAACGGAATCTACTACGGCAGCACCAGTCGACGTGGCAGCATGACTTGGCGCCTTACAGCGAGCGGTGAAACCGGGCACTCAGCCGGTGTCTTCGGTGCCAATATGGGATTCGGTGCGATCTATGAGCTTACGCGCATCCTTGACGCATTTCGCACACAGCTTCGCGAAGACTATCTCACGTATAACGTTGGCTTGGTTCTCGGCGGCACAACCGCGCAGATCAACCCCCAGGAAACAGGTGGACAGGCCACCGGCAAGCCGAATATCGTGGCGCCAACGGCGATTGCCATCGGCGATCTGCGCTGTCTCTCGAACGAGCAGGTCCAGCGGGTGCAGGAAAAAATGCGCGCGATCGTTGCGCAGCACTTGGCGAAGGCCGACGCGAAGATCGACTTCTACGAAGCGTATCCGCCGCAAGCTCCGAATGAAGGCAATCGGGCATTGCTGAAGCTGCTGAACCAGGTGAACCACTCGTTAGGTCAGCCCGATATGCCGGAACTCGATCCGATGAAGCGCGGTGCTGGTGACAGCGCTTTCATTGCCCAGTACATTCCGACGCTGGCAGGCGTTGGGTCTTCAGGATCGGGTGATCACTCTGCGGCTGAGAAGATTGATCTGACCTCGATTCCGATCAATTCGAAGCGAGCCGCGCTGTTGGTTTATAGGTTATCGCAGTTGCCGACAGAGGGAAGGTTGGTGGATCTGTTGAAGTGAGTGTTACCGCCTCTCACCATTCCATACTGTCCCTGAGGCGCAGTGTTCGCAAAGGACCACCATCGGCTTCCGCCGCCGGTAGTGACGTGAAGGGCTCGATCACCCGATCACCCGATCTTCACTCTTCTCGCAGCGCCACGATCGGATCCACTCGCATAGCGCGCATTGCAGGCACATATCCGGCGGCAAGGGCCACCCCGAGCAAAACGACAGGTACGCACGCAAAGACAATTGGATCGAAAGCCGAGATTCCGTAGAGCTGGGAGCGCAGCACCGGTCCTACGGCAAGAGCAGCAACCAATCCAATTGCAACTCCCATTCCAGCGAGGCGTGCACCGCGTCCGAGGACGAGTTTCAGAACGTCATTAGGCCGAGCGCCCAAGGCCATACGAATGCCCAGCTCGCGCGTTCGTTGGGCTACCCAGTAGGCGATTACGCCGTACACTCCGATCGACGCAAGCACCAGGGCCAGCATCGAGAATGCGCCGATCAACTCGGCAGAGAACCGCCGCGCGGTAAGCGAAGCACTCACGAGGTTCGACATCGGCTGAATTCCGAAAATGGGAAGGTCCTTATCCACGGCCTCTATCTCCCGTCTGATTTGTTCGCCTACTGACGACATCCGCGTTTCCTCGTCCCTGGCTCCGCCGGCCTTTACACGCGCAACTACGCCCAACGATCGTGCTCCGGTCTGATAGAGGGAGAAGTACACGTGAGGGCTTGGGGGCGAATCGAGGGCGGTCTGTTTCACGTCGGCAACTATTCCGACGATCGTGAACCAGCGCGGCTTTTGTCCTCCGAAAAAGCCAACCCGATGTCCCAGCGCCTCTTCATGAAGGCACAGCTGCCTGGCAGCAGACTGGTCAAGAATAGCAACAGGTTCGCTCTTGAAATCGTCGCTCTCTGAAAATGTGCGTCCGCTCAGTAGAGGCGTTTTCAGCACATTGAAATAATTTGGACTTACCACGATCAGCGGCAAGTCGGGAGCGCTGCGTGGATCGCTAGTGCGGCCTTCGATTCCCAGTTTCGCAACGAATTGATCTGCAGTGAGTGGAAGAGATCCCGTAAGTCCGGCCTGCTCGATACCCGAAATGCTGTTAAGACGCTGTAACACTTCACGATTAAAAACCTGTCGCCTTTCAGGATTGCGATACGGATCGAGTTCCGGATGGTTCGGCACGGGCAACCACACACGCGCGATCTCGACGTGCGCGGGATCGAATCCGGCATCGATGTTTGTCAGCTGCCACAGTGTTCTCGCGAGCAGTGCAGCTCCGGCAAGGAGCACGAGAGACATCCCGATCTCAGCGACAACCAGACCTTCGCGCATGCGGTTCTGACGATGACTGCTGCTGCCTCCACGCGAGCTTCCACCCAGGCTACTCACCAGTTCCGGCGACGAACTTTGCCAAGCCGGCGCAAGACCAAATAAAATCGACGTTAACAACGCCAGCGCAAGAACGAAGGCCAGTACGTGAATGTTGAGCGTGACTTCATGAATCCGAGGTAGCTTCGACGCGGCGATGATGACCATGCCGCGCAACATCGCCCAGCCAATGACAACTGCTACAACGGTAGCGATGCTGGACAGGACAAACGATTCAGTAAGCAACTGCGCAATGAGGTCGCGACGACTGGCGCCCAATGCCAAACGCACACCGATTTCGCGTTCGCGTGCTGACGCCCGGGAAAGCAAGAGGTTGGCTACATTGATGCAGCCAATCAGCAAAATAGCTGCGACGGCGGCGAGGAGAATCCACAGCAGCGAGCGGGTCTTTCCCACTACAACTTCGTCCATCGGGGTGAGATTCATGGTCCAACCCGATGCTGCCGGATAAACTGCTGGATTTTCCCGGCGAAGCTGCGAAACCAGAGCATTGAGCCGTATCTGAGCCTGCGCAACCGTGATTCCCGCTTTGAGCCTGCCGATCGATCCCGGAATGAAACGTTGCTCGCGCTGCGGTGGATGCGGAAATGGATCCGCCTTGTATCCGGCAGTGCCCCAGACGTCAACGTCGGTGGCGCGGGTTCTTCCGGGATGACGAAACGCCGACGGCATTACGCCAACGATGGTGTACGCGTCGGTATCGAGGTAAATTCGGCGGCCAAGCACATTGCGATCTCCGCCGAACAATCGGTGCCAGGCTGCGTCGCTGATCAGGCAGGCTTCGGCGAAGCCGAGGGCTTCGTCTTCCGGACCAAAGATACGTCCAAGCTGCGGAGCAACACCAAGGATCGAAAAATAGCTTGGACTGGCAGCCACCAACTCGATTCTCTCGGGATGATCTCCGCCGGTGAGATTCGCGCTGACAGGCCACACTGCGGAAACCTGATCGAAGATGCCGGCTCGTTCGCGCAGGTCATCAAGCTCGAGTGGATTGAAGCCGATGTCGGCACCACCTGCGACCGGCTCATCGGCCGAAATAGAAACGAGCTGGGACGGATTGCGATAGGCGAGGGGTCTGAGGAGTACCGCGTCCACCAATGTGAAAACTGCCGTGGTTGCTCCGATGCCTAGCGCCAATGTAGTAGTAGCAATGAGCGTGAAGCTTGGATTTTTGCGCAGCAGACGCGTGGCAAACTTCAGATGTTGGAGCACGGCGGCCCTCCGTGTTGAGGTAAGACGTGCTAGGCATTATTAGGTAATCAGTTGTCCGAAGCATAGTGAACACGTAGATGCAGGGCTGTTATGCCAGTGCCGAAAAGGACCGAAAGAATCAGAGCCTAACCGCATATGCCAAGGGTCAGCAGCGGCCAAATTCCCGATTTGAAGTTTAAGTCTCGCGGTTCCCAATGTCATTTTGAAATCTAGCTGTTACCGTTCGGCCCAACCGCGCCGGAGGCGCTAAATGTGAAAGCCCAGCATGAAATGCTGGGCGAGTTAAGTCGGATCTGGAGTCCCGGAGGGACGGCACAATGGCCTGACCATCACAAAATGAATGTCGGCCCTTCGGGCCTGATATGTCGTGTTGCGGCAGTCTGCGGCTTGAGGATCCTGGTGATTGTGTTACGAGGCCCTGCCCGCTGCTGCGACCTCCTGCGGGATTAGGTAGCGGATGAAGATCACCTCGTTGTGCTTGTCGTTAAAGATCAACTCATCGGCTGCAGCTTTCGTCATGAGAATTCCAAACCCGCCAGGGCGAATCCCCTTCTTCTCGCGGATCTCCATATGTGCAACCGGATGGTTGGAAGAATGGGCAATCGCAGCATGCTCCAAATTTTGAAAACTAAAGCCTTGGCCTGGATCGGCGATGCGATACATGAGCATGCGGGGAGTTCGTACGTAGGCGATGCGAACTTTCCGATTTGGGTCGAGCTTACCTCCCCATTCCACCGCATTCTTCAGAAGCTCGCCAAAGGCTTGAGCCACCTCCCCGCGGAGCTCTTCCGAAAGTCCAACTTCGAGTCGGAGTATGAATCCCTCAATCCGCTCCGCGGTACCGCGAGTGCAGGGCGCAAGCAGCTCCACCCAGTGCGGCTGAGCGCAGATCACTTCGATCGGTGGCTCCATCTCCTTGTGTAGCGCGCGCTGCGCTCGCTCGATGATGTCGTGCGGGGGAAAAGGTTTGGCGACATAGTCGTAGGCTTGTTCGCGCACCGCCCGAAGTAAGGTCTCCGGAGTGTCGTCGGAGGTCATGATGATGATTCGAGGTTTGTTGTCCTCAGTGCGGAGATGCGCAAGAACTTCAAGGCCGCTCATGCGCGGCATCCAGATGTCGAGAATGGCGAGGTCAAAAGGCTCTCGCTGCAGCGCTTCCAGTGCATCGGCACCATTGTCAAAGCTGGTGACCTCATAGCCGCAGCTCTTCAACAGCTTGGTGATCGCATGACGCAATGCATTGTCATCGTCCGCGACAACAACACGCGCTGGTTCCTGGGAATCCGGACTCATTTGTGGGCTCCTGCGAAACCGTGGTTGCCGATGGTAACGAGTGGAGATGGGCCGGTCAAATGAAAGTTTCTGGTAGAGGCGTCGCATGCTGCGTCTCGCAGGCTCCAGATGGCGTCGGCTCCCATGATTACTTTCATCCCGAAGCGAGCGATCTGCTTTTTCGGCGTCCTACAGAACAGCAGATTCCTCGTGCAAACCCGCGCGTTTTGGAATGACAGTAATGGAAAATCCCGCCACTGAAGGCGGCAGCGTGGAGACGGCCGCCGCAGCATGCTGCGTCTTTTCCGGTCGGTGCTAAACTTTCGGCTTACTTTGCCACAGGCCATACTTCAGGAGTCTTACGTGATGACTCAGGGGCCCAATACGAATCCGCTGTCCGGCGTTCAGGAATTTCAAGATTTCCTTAACCTTTCCGTCGATCTATTCTGCATTGCGGGGTTTGATGGTTATCTGAAATGGATCAACTGCGCGTGGGAGGAAATGCTTGGCTACTCGCGGGAGGAGTTGCTCTCCAAACCATACATCAGCTTTCTTCATCCGGACGATGTGCCAAGCACCAGCGCAGCCGCTCTAAGAGTAGCGACCACCGGAGCAAATCTGATGAACTTCGCCAACCGGTACCGTTCCGTTAATGGCGAATATCACTGGATCTACTGGACGGTCATTACTTCTACCGAAAAGCGGCTGATCTACTGTGTAGGTCGAGATTTAACGGAAGAGAAGCAGCAGGAAGCGCGTTTGGCTGCGCAGTACGCCGTCACGCGCGTCATGGCGAACGCTACTCCATTAGTCTCCGCAGGCATCGACATGCTGCGTGCTGTTGGTCAGAACCTGGATTGGGACACAGGCTCAATCTGGACGCTTCTCAAGCAAGACGCCGTGCTTCGCTGCACGGACTTCTGGAGCCGGGACATCCTCGACGCGAAAGAGTTCGAAGCTCGAACCAGGGAGCTGCGTTGTCCCAAAGCGGTGGGACTTCCTGGCCGGGTCTGGGAAAGTGGAGAGCCAGCCTGGATCGATGACGTTGCACTCGATTGGAACTTTCCGCGTGGGAAATCTGCTACCGCCGCCGGATTACACAGCGGTTTTGCTTTCCCTGTGAAGGTAGAAGGCGAAGTCATCGGTGTTCTCGAATTCTTCACACGATCGCTTTTCAAACGCGACGACAAGCTGCTCGAGATGATGAGCACGGTGGGAAGCGAGATTGGGCATTTCCTGCAGCGTCGTCGAGCCGAACGGGAGCTACGCGACCATGCAGAGCAACTGGAGACGGCTAAGCATCGTGCCGAGCAGGCAGACAAGGCCAAGAGCGAATTCCTCGCAAATATCAGCCATGAAATTCGGACTCCGATGAACGCCATTATCGGAATGACTGAGTTGTCGCTGGATACAAGGCTTACTCGGGAGCAACGCGATTATCTCGAAACAATTAAGAGTTCGGCGGACGCTCTGCTGCTCCTGATCAATGACTTACTCGACATTTCGAAGATCGAAGCCAAGAAGATGGTGCTCGAACAGGCGCCATTCAACTTGCGCGCCACACTCGAGAACAGTGTGCGTGTGCTGGCTCCGCGGGTTCACCAGCGAGGTCTTGAACTCACTCTACATGTCGGACGAGAGATCCCTGAAGTATTGGTGGGCGATTGCGCACGCCTGCGCCAAGTCGTATTGAACCTGATCGGCAACGCGATCAAATTTACTGATAATGGAGAAATTGCAGTCCGAGTTGAGCTGGAGTCGCAGGATGAAGACGCGATCGGCCTTCACTTCACAGTGAAAGACACCGGTATCGGAATTCCTGCGGAGAAGCAGGCATTGATCTTCGAAGCTTTTGCTCAAGCCGATAGCTCTACTACCCGCAGGTTTGGCGGTACCGGTTTGGGATTGGCCATCTGTTCCCAGCTTGTCGAACTCATGCGAGGCAAGGTGTGGGTGCATAGCAGTCCCGGAAAGGGAAGCATCTTCCACTTCACAACAAAATTTGGGCGTGCTGATGCTTCTGCGGTGGCTGGTCCGGCAAAAATGCTCAGCCGTATGTCCGTGCTGGTAGTCGATGACAATCAAACCAATCGCCGCATTCTGCAGGAGATCTTAGCCCGCTGGAACATGCGTCCTGTCACGGCGGACTCAGCGAAATCGGCGATGGCTGCAATCGAGGCTGGGCTCGCATGGAAGGATCCGTTTGCACTGGCTCTGCTCGACGGGCATATGCCTGAGATTGACGGGTTCATGCTGGCAGAACAGATCGCTCGTGATCCCCGGCTTGCTGGCATGAAGCTGATCCTGCTTACTTCTGCCGGACATTCTGAGGATGTGAAGCGGGCGCAACAGGCTGGAGTGTCGGGATATCTGGTGAAGCCGATCAAGCAGTCCGAACTCTTTGATGCGATTATCGCCTCCACATCGGAGTCGGTGAGCAGACAGCCGCGCAGAGCGAAAAGGAAGAAAGCTCCATCGACTCGTGGCCTGCGCGTACTGTTGGCGGAGGACAATCCCGTCAATCAGAAGCTTGAGAGTCGTCTGCTAGAGAAGCTCGGACACGAGGTTACGATCGTCGAGAACGGGAAATTGGCAGTCTCCGAATCGGAATCGGGGAACTTCGATCTAATCGTAATGGATGTCCAGATGCCGGAGATGGACGGATTGGAAGCTACGCGCGTGATCCGCAGTCGGGAAAATGCCGGAAGGAATCGATTGCCAATTCTTGCTCTTACCGCGCACGCAGCTGTTGAAGATTGCGAGAGGTGTCTTACTGCTGGAATGGACAGCTATGTTTCCAAACCCATTCGACTCGCCGCTTTGCAAGAAGCAATTGCGCAGGTTTTTGCGGGACAGGACCAAGATGCAATAAAGCTTCTCGCGGAGACCCAGCAAGACACAGCTTCCCTTCCGCCCGGACTCATCGACGAAAAGAAGATACTGCAAGGGCTTGCCGGAGATCGCGAGTTAATGGCCGACGTGCTTCGTCTGTTTATTGAAGACAGCGTTCGCCTGTTGCGAGAGATGCATACCGCAGTTGCGCGAACGAATCCTGAAACAATCCGGCACGTTGCACACGCGCTAAAGGGCTCGATTGCCAACTTATCCTCAGGTCCTGCCCGGGAGCTTGCGGCGGAAATGGAACAGATGGGAAAGCGCGGCGAATTAGAGAGCGCTCCCGTGAAGGCTAAGGAGCTGGAGCACGAATTGAGCCTGCTGCAGCAAGCAGCGAAGCAGCTGCTCAACGGGACTCCAGAGTCTCGACCCCAGTCGCGGAGTCAAGGCATGAAAACGGCCACAGGAGTGGCTTAGTACCTGAACATCTAACTTCGCGCTTGCAATCTCATTCCACTTCAAGCTAAAGTGAAGGTGATGTTTTTGCGGATTTCCAACCCGCCGATCCCGTGCCTGCCTCCGGCGTGTGCGCGATGGTGCGGTTGCTTGGAAGACGCCTAATAGCTAAATAAATTCGGCATCAACCAGAACCCACATCGGGAGAGCGATGTGGGTTTTTCTTTTGGTCAACGACTAGAAGACGAAGCTGGAGGAGAGATTTATGAATAGCGAAGATAAACGTGGATCGGTTGCAGTGCTTGGGGCTGGGAAGATGGGCGGAGCCATTCTGGCGGCTCTGGCGAAGACCGGAGATTCGCGATTTGCCGATATTCGTGCCACCGTGCAGCATGCCCACCGCGCTGCGACTGTGAGCAAACAGCTTGGCATGAATATCACCATCGACAACTCGGCTGCCATCCGCGATGCTGACGTAGTCCTGCTCTGTGTGAAGCCGACTTACGTCCGCAGTGTTCTGCAGCAGATTCGTTCGGAGTTGCGCGAAGACGTATTGCTGATCTCGATTGCCAGCGCGGTAACTACGCAGGCGATCGAATCCGCTCTGGGAAGGCATCTGGCGGTAGTTCGGGCGATGCCAAACACTGCGTGCCGGATCGGGAAGGGAATGACTGCGCTATGTCCTGGACGCTTTGCCGGTGGAGAGCACTTAGTCGAGGCTTCTTCGCTGTTTGGTTTGATGGGCCGCACCGCCGAGGTAGAGGAGTCGATGATGGATGCGATTACGGGACTCTCTGCCAGCGGGCCAGCATTCATTTACACGATTCTGGAAGCATTGGCGGAGGGAGGCATCCGTGTCGGCTTGCCTCGCGACCTGGCGACTACACTGGCTGCTCAGGCAACGCTGGGAGCTGCGTCGATGGTACTTGAGACCGGTCAGCATCCTGCGATTCTGAAGAGCGAGGTCACGACGCCGGGTGGATGCACAGTAGAAGGCTTGCTCGAATTGGAAACGGGTAGCATTCGCGCTACGCTGATTCGTGCGATAGATACGACGACGCGGAAGGCGAGTACGTTGGCGCGAGCGGCGCCGAATGGCGGAGCGGAGCAGGATTCGTGGGCGAAGGCGGAGTCTGCCAGCGCGATAGGCAGTGGGGATGTGCGTCGGGTGTGAGGAACGTTGTCTGACGCATTAGTGGCCTCTCTGCAGTCGAAATTGAATATGACTCGTCGGCATCCGAGACAACAGCAGATTCCTCATTCCGCTTGTACTTCATGGAGGTCGCAACACTTTTGGGGTGAGTTCGGGATGACAGTCTCTTTTTGGGCTCCGGCATCTATCGATTTGGGCTCCTAGCTGCAGTCTAAAAATCCTGACTGTAGTCTGGGTTCCTGA
>Ga0066684_10000004_pt1 | contig 70604 bp, 51 predicted proteins | sample GraSoiAngelo_133_FD_62301 | JGI IMG/M metagenome (GOLD analysis project Ga0066684, IMG submission 62301) | Grasslands soil microbial communities from the Angelo Coastal Reserve, California, USA - 14_0929_05_20cm | ecosystem: Environmental > Terrestrial > Soil > Grasslands | place: USA... | reverse complement strand
CCGGGTCGCCGCCAGCGTTGCCTGGTCGGTTTTGCGAAACTCCGGCAGTGGCGACCACTACTCCTAAAGTGAGAGTTGCAAGTAACAAGCGAAACTTCTTCATAATGTTTTCCTCCAAACAACAAGCAGGTAACCCGCACACATGCACTGGAGGTTACCTACTTGCCGACAATATCAACCCCGATGCGAGATTCCCAACAGGTTTTTCCTCCAGAGCTTCATGCAACGAGTCTGAAGAACATGGCCTCCCGGGCTCAGAGCTATAGCATTTTTCGTTGACAATTCCATTTCGGCAGATGACGCAGATGAACCCTCGAAAGGGTTGTGAAATCGAGCGATTAGCGCTCTACAAGGCTTTTAGAATCAAATTCTTGTAAATTGGTGGCCGCGGATGCGGCAGGCTTTCCACTGAGGTGAGAAATTTCTAATGGCCTGGAAGCCTGAGATCAGATTGCGAGTGCTGATGGTCAGAAAAACCGGTCCAAGCCAGCTCGGCTAATCGTATCAAGATGGTAATTTTGGGTCGATGGTCGACCCAATGCTCAATCCTCTCAGGAATTAAGTCCCCGGGTGGTATTCGCGCTCGGTATGACCGGCCAATTGTGAGCGGTAAAAGTAGACTTCGCGCAGGTTCCCGGTGCTGTAGCGCGTTGCCTCATCGTTGAAATGAGGCGACGAGGGATGGCCGCTCTCACCGCCGGCAGTGACCGCTTTGGCGCGTACGCGGTCTCCAAATTCCACAACTGCAACAAAGCTGTTGCCGCTGGTGCCGTACCACCTCTTTGTTCCCGGATAAGCGCGTGCTGCGAAGGACGCCAGCGATCCCCAGCGCGAAGAGGTGAAGCCGACGGGAATGCTAGGTTGCGAATCAGCGAAACGCTGAACAATGTCACCATTAAGCCGCTGGTATCGGTTGATCTCGCTCCAGGGAGTCTTCCAGCTTCCGAACTCAGTCGCGAGTCTGTCGGATGCCGCAGCGAATGATTCCAGGAGCTGCTGCGGCGCTGCGGCGCTGACCGTATCGGCAGTCAAGCCTCTCTTTCGCGCGTCAATGTCTAATCGTCTTTGGACATCCTCGCCCCAGAAGACAGCCAACGATGTAGCAACAGATGAGCTCGACCAGCGAAGGTCCCACTTGCGCAGAACTTCGATTTCATCTGCCAATCTGGCTTTCAAGGGATTGTCGTCAGCCGCATTCTCCCAAGCTTTAACCAAGGCTGGAATCGGCTTCTCAAACCAGGTCAGATAGCTGTCGTATGCCGCGGCTATGAGGGAATCGAGAGTGAAGTCCCTGGTTCCCTGTAACACCCGGATGGCGTGCAGTCCACGGGCTGATTCACCGCCGGTTTCCACGTATGCAGGATAGTCTTCTCGTTTTGGGCTGCTGGGGCCGGCAGCGGACCATGGCCAATTGTTGCAGTTATACAGCCAGCCGCTTTTTGGGTTCAGCAGATGCGGCGTTTCATCAAGGGAAAGAACTCCATGCCATTCGGTTGCAGGATTGCTTCCGTCCACCGGCTTGGTCCAGTCGAAGCCGGTATCCCGTTTTGGGATGAAGTTGCCGTGGAAATATGCGATGTCGCCAGCGGAATCGGCGAAGATGGTGTTGTTCGACGAGTTCGCCTGAAGTTCCATCGTCCTCCGAAAAGACTGATAGTCCTTCGTCTTTGTGCGGGTATAAGACTGGATCAGCTGCTTTACTGGTTCCTGCAGCAACCTGATACTGATCCACTTTCCACCGATCTCGCCGATGATTGGCCCGTGGTGAGTGCGATAAATGGTGAACTTCCTGGTGGCTAGACCGTGGTCGGTTTTATAGGGCACGGCGATTTCGGTTACCACGACAGGTCGCTCTTCATTCCCATATTTGTAGTAGAGCCGATCCCCCTTTTTTTCCACGGTCTCCAGGTACTCGTCGATGGCGTCAACGCCACTCGAAGTATGCATCCAGCCAGTGTGCTCGTTGAATCCCTGATAGATGAAGAATTGACCCCAGGTTGCGGCGCCGTAGGCATTCAGTCCTTCGTCGCTCACCATCTGCAGTTCGGACCGGAAAAAAAACGAGGTGTGCGGATTGATCAGCAGCAGAGCGTGATGGCTGAGAGTGTTCGAAGGCGCAATCGCCATTCCGTTTGATCCTGTCGGTTCCGCGGGTTCGGCGTTGTCGGGCAAGAATGCGTCACTCACTTGGGTCTTACCGTAGAACGCCTCAAGCTGCTTAAGGTTCACCCGCTCTATGTCGCCACCGATGCTTCCTTCGGTGAAGGTGAGCGCCATCCATGGCTCAAATCGCTCGATGACTCTCGGTTTAACTTCCGCATGCTTAAAGAGGTAGTAATTCAGTCCGTCGGCGAACGCTCCCATGAGGCTCTTCAGCCACTCGGGACTCGATGTGTATTGCGACTTCATCGCATCCGGATCGATAAAGAGCTTCATGCGCAGGTCCTGGTATATCTTTGACTCACCTTCTGCTTCCGCGAGCCGTCCTATGGCATTGATGTAGTTAGTCTCAACGCGATTGAAGTCGTCCTCGGCCTGCGCATACATCGCTCCAAACACGGTATCGGCATCGGTTTTTCCGAAGACGTGCGCGATTCCCCAATCGTCTCTCACGATGGTCACGTTGCGTGCCCGTCGTTCCCAGCGCGCAAGCTCATTTTTTTCCGGTGCTGCAGTGGCAAGACAGGATGATGCTATGAGGAGGACGAAGAGAATTTTCTTCATTAGGCTTGAGGCTCCACGAATCGACAAACGTCCATTCAATATCACAGTGAGGCGGGTAGACAAATCTCAGACGGATCTCTAGCTCAATATTCTGGCTAGAAATCCTTTCATGCCAATCGATGTGAGGAGCGCAAGGGAAACCGTCAGCGCTAAGAGACTGGCCCAAACTGGCATATGGGGCAGGGAAGGCGTCAATGCGGTTCGCAGGCCCTCGCTCATGTAGACGAGGGGATTGAGCAGAACCACGATTTGCAGCCAGCGTACGTGCGCAAGCAGCCCCCAGGGGTAATAGACGCAGCCTAGAAACGTTACGGGAACCACGATAATGCCGAAGATCAGTCCGATCTGCTGCGGTTTCACGGAGACGCCGATTGTCAGACCGACTGCGCCTGAGACGAGACTAGCCAGCAGCACGACTACTATTAAAGTTGCCCAGTTAGCAACGTGCACGTGAACTTGTTTGGCCGGAATGAAGTAGACCAGCGGAAAGATCACAATGGCGGCGAAAATGCTCTGGATCGCGCTGAACACGATTTTTTCAACCGCGACCATTTGGACGGGCAAAGGTGACATTACCCGGTCGTGAATTTCGCGCGTAGCTCCGATCTCAACCGATAACGGCAGCGCTGTGGCCATGATTCCCTGAAAGAAGATGCCGACCGCGATTAATCCAGGAAGGATTACTGTGCCAAAGCCAACTCCACCAGGGCTTTGGAATCCTTGTCCCATTTTGGGGAACAAATACGTGAAGACGAACACAAACATCAGCGGGTTCATCACTGTGCGAATCAGGAAGGCAATGAACTCTCGGCGGAGCACGCTCAGGTCGCGCAGCAACATACCCCAGAACGCCCGCCATCGCAGGGCAGAACTATTCACGCAGGTCCCTCCCCGTGAGCTTGATAAAGACCGTCTCCAATGAGGTTTCGTTTACCGAGATGTCGCGGAGATTATTTCCAGCAATCTCCACGATGCGGGGCAAAATTCCGTCACTGCCTGTGGTAAATACGCGAAGGCCTTCGGAGAAGCTTTCGACCGAGGCCACTTCCCGTAGTTGCTGCAAGCGAGCCGCGAGGGCAGAGCCATCGGCCTGACGCAGATGCAGCTCAAAAATTTTCTGCGCTCCAACGCCGCGCTTTAGTTCTTCGGGAGTATCGCAAACCAGGATCTTTCCATGATCGATGATAGCGACTCGGTCGCAGAGCTCATCGGCTTCTTCCATATAGTGCGTTGTAAGCAGGATGGTGATCCCTTGTTGCCGAAGCGTCCGAATGTTGTCCCACAGCGCGAGACGTGATTGCGGGTCGAGGCCGGCGCTGGGCTCATCAAGAAACAGGATTGTGGGATTGTGAGCGATGGCGCGGGCGATTTGCACGCGTTGCGCGAGGCCACCTGAGAGCTCCCGTACAAATGACTTGCCGCGTTCACTGAGCTTGAACATCTCCAGCAACTCGCTGGTGCGTTTGGACGCTTGCGAGCTGCCGAAGCCGAAATATCGGCAATGGAAGTAGATGTTCTCCCAGATTGTGCACTGCCGGTCGAGGGTGTTGTATTGCGGCACCACGCCCATGTAACGACGCGCTTCAGCGGGATGAGCTATGACGTCGATGGCGGCAACCTGAACCTTTCCTGAAGTAGGAAGCGAACGCGTGGTGCAGACGCTGATTGTGGTTGATTTACCGGCTCCGTTTGGTCCAAGCAGCCCGAAGAGTTCTCCGGTCGCGACGCTTAGATCGATGCTCTTAACAGCTTCGATCGGTACTTTGCCCGTATATGTCTTGTAAAGCTTTTCGATGCTGACGATGGGTGCAGTGGTCACGACGCTTTGCCAGACTCGCTCAATTGTAAAGCCTTCAATCGACGAGATGAGATAACAGATCGAGACGCGATTTCGAACTCTGCGACGAGAACCGACTAGAGCACAGCTTCCCTGGAGGAACTGCTCGGCAACTAGACGCTCTCGCCAGCAACCGCTGTCTGCACTTGCGGGGTCACAGCCGCGACGCGACGAAGACGGAAGTCTCCTCGTTCGAATACTGTTGTGAGTGCGGCTACAACGCGAGGATCAAATTTTGTATTCACCAGCGAGTTGATAATGCGCACGACGTATTCCGGGTCCATGGCGGCCTGGTAAGGACGATTGGTGGTCATTGCATCGAAGCAATCGGCAACCATGATGATGCGGGGCGTGAGCGGAATTTCGTCGCCCTTGAGACCATGAGGATAGCCTCGACCATCCAACGATTCGTGATGCAGTTCAATTCCGGGAATCATTTCCTTCAGCATCTCGACCGGCCGAAGGATCGCGGCGCCTTTCGTCGTGTGCGTCTTCATGATTTCGTATTCATCGGGGGTGAGGGCTCCGGGCTTCTTGAGGATTCGGTCCTCGATTCCTATCTTGCCGACATCGTGTAACTGAGCTGAGATGCGGATCTTTTCGATTTCCTCCTCGGGCAGCCCGAGTTCCTTTGCAATCAGCACTGAGTAGCGAGTCACGCGGTCGGAGTGACCGCGTGTGTACGGATCCTTTTCGTCAACCGCGCCCGCAAGCATCTGAATAGAACTCATAAAGAGCGTCCGATTTTGTTCGGCGGCGCGCTTCAGGTCAAGCACGAACCGTTCCAGATCAGAAGTCATGGTGTTGAACGTGTCGGCGAGCTCGCCGATTTCTGTGCGGCTCTTCAACTGGACACGTCGTGAGAAGTCTCCTCGGGCAATGGCGCGGCTGGATTCGGTGAGGGTCTGGAGAGGGATAGCGAGTTGCCGCGCAGCAAAGATTCCGAATCCAACACTTAGCAAAATTGCTAGTGATGCAAACAGTCTTGCCTGATGCTGCATCTCGAATACGCTTTGATATGCATCAGCCTGTGTCTTCTGAGCAATGACTGCCCACTGCAGCGACGGAACCGGGCTGAATGTCCCAAGCATGTCGACAATGTGTTTGCCCCGCATCATTGCGAATTCGCTAGTGGCAACCAGTCGCGCGTGCGCGCCCTGATCAACGAAAGTTCTCACCAGCAGATTGGTGGTCATTTCCTGGCCGGTTGCATAGTGGCTGTCGGCGCCTGCAACCAGTCGTCCCTGGTGGTCAACTACGAATGTTTCCAGCCCTCCCTTACTGGCATCCCTGAGGCTATTGATCAGATATTGCAGATCAACCACTACTCCGATCATTCCCAGGAAATGGTCGTTGCTGACGACGGGCGAGCTGACCAGCATTGTTGTGCGTTGATCCTTGCCGGATCCCACTGTGAGCGCTTGCCCGTTGTAGACGCGGCCCTCTCGAGCTGCCATGAAGGCATGCTCGAGTTCGCGCTGCACAAATGCGTCGGGAGCGATGCGTCCTGCCGAAACACCTTTCCCTTCATCGTTTAGAAGCGTGGCGTAATCGAGGATATCGGACGAAGAGGTAAATCTTTCGACAAGCGCTCGCAGTTCAGGAGTGTTGACATGGTCCGCAGTAAGATTCCCGCCGCTGGTGACCAACACAGCCGCAGAGAGATTTCCGAGAGAGCTCTGCAGCGTGACTTGACGATGTTCCACATCGTCGCTGAGTGACTTTGTAACCGTATTCTGCAGTAGCTGCTCGTTGATCTTGAGTCGTTCACGATTGATCGCGACAACTTGAGTGCCATAAAAGTACAGCGGCACGACGCCTACGAGGATCAGGACACCAGAAATCAGGTAGAGCAGCGGTATACGGTTGGGTAGGCGCATGGACTTTCGGAAATTGGACGGAATTCTACCTTGATTATCTAGAAACTCCGGATGTCTAACTACGTTCTCAGGCGTTTTACTGATTACTTCGGGCCAAGGTAGATGTGAGGTGTCATTCTTCTTTGCCGGGCCGACTCATGAGTTCCCGGATTGCGTCTTTCGGCGATTTCTCTTCGTGCAGCAGGGCATGTATCTGCTCGGTGATAGGCATCTCGATGCCGTAGCGGGACGCCAATCCGAGTGCAGCATCGGTAGTAAGCACTCCTTCCGCGACCATTCCGTGCATGCCGGCCATGATGTCCCGCAGCTTGCGGCCGCGTCCCAACTCAACGCCGACAGTACGATTGCGCGACAGTCCTCCGGTGCAGGTCAATACAAGATCTCCCATGCCGGCGAGTCCGGAGAGGGTTTCCCGGCGAGCGCCGCAGGCTACAGCGAGGCGCGTGATCTCTGCCAGACCGCGTGTTATCAGCGCTGCGGCGGTGTTGTGGCCGAAATTAAGGCCTTCGACAACTCCGGCGGCGATTGCGATTACGTTCTTCAGCGAGCCGCCAAGTTCCACCCCGGGGACATCATCGGAGGTGTAGATGCGGAACATCGGATCGCTAAATTCTCGCTGAACCAGGGCCGAAACACTTGCATCAGTCGAGGCAACAGTGAGCGCCGTTGGATCTCCTCGCGCGACTTCTTTCGCAAATGTAGGCCCGCTTAGCGCGGCCACCCCCTTTATTCCGGCTGCATGCGTTGCGATTTCAGTCATTCGCTTGTAGGTGCCGTTCTCGATCCCCTTGGTTGCGCTTACCACGATCTTCGCGGTTGGTTGCAGGGCCTTGATTTGCTCATAAAGGCATCGGGCGTGATGTGATGGCATCACGGTGAGAAGTATTTCTGCCCTGCTGAGAGCGTCCGCGAGAGAGTTTGTTACGTGTACCGCTCCGGGGATTTGACAGCCTGGAAGAAATAGCGTGTTGCTTCTCTTCTTCTCAATGGACTCGCGAACTTCGGGCTCATAGGCCCAAAGTTGGATCTGATGCCGGCCGCCTCGCGCGAGCACGATCGAGAGTGCGGTGCCCCACGCTCCCGCTCCGATCACTGCGATGCGGCTCAAGCGCTACTCCGTGCCGGTACAGGAATGGATCGTCGCATTAGCTCTTGTGGAACTGCAGGCGGTTTTCGGTCCCATCAAGTAGACGTCTTATGTTGGCCTTGTGCTTGAGAATGATCAGTAGGGAAGCGCCTAACATCACGGCAAGGCCTGCCGGCGAAGACTGGTTACGATAAAGAAAAAACGCGAGCAGAGGGAATACCGCGCTGGCGATAATGGAGCCGAGCGAAACGTACCTGGAGATCAAAACGGTCACGAGAAAGACGGCGAACACCACGAGAATGGCTCGGGGCGCCAATCCGACGAAGGCTCCTACGGCAGTTGCAACCCCCTTGCCACCGCGAAATCGCAGCCAGGCAGGAAAGACGTGTCCGAGAATTGCACACAAAGCCGCGAGCGACGCGGCTAGTCCAAGATCGATTCCCGCGACCCGTAGGCTCACGAGTGATGCAAGGAGTACGGCGAAATAACCTTTCAGCGCATCGAGGAGCAATGTCGCGACGCCGAGCTTTGCCCCTCCGGAACGCGCAACGTTAGTGGCGCCAATGTTCCCGCTCCCGGTGAGCCGGACGTCTTTGCCGAGCAGCACCCGAACAAGAATCAATCCGAAAGGGATTGAACCCAACACGTACGCAACGAACGCTAAACCGAAATAGACGGCGATATGCATGCGGCTTCAGCAGAGATTAGTGCAGCGGAAAACTGGCAATCTTGCTGTATGAAGCGCCTTTCGGCGACAGCTTGCTTTCATACAGATGGAATTCCTTTGCGGTCATTGTACCGAAGCTCGGGTTCAGATCTGGTAACACCGTATTGACGTTTCGTGTCCGGCTCCTCTCCATGAAACGCGCAAGCGTCACGTGAGGAGTGAAGGCGCGCTTCTCGCGTTCGAATCCTAGCAAAGTTAATGCTTCATCAGTACCTTCAGCTAAACTTGCAAGCTCCGGGCCAGAATGAAGCCCGACCCAGAGAACACGTGGCGATTTCGGATTGGGAAAAAACCCGATATTCCTCACGGAAAGCTCAAACTGCCGAGCCTTGACCTTCTGCAGAGCACTCTCGATGGAGACGCGTCGCTCATCAGCTACATTACCGAGAAACTTCAGGGTAACGTGCAGTCCTTCTGGACGGACCCAACGCGCGTTAGCCAAGCGATGCTTAGCTTGATTGACGAACTCCGAAATGCGATTGCGAATTTCTGGAGAGACCTCGATGGCAACAAACAAACGCATTTCAAAGCAGCTTTCGCCGCACAAGATCGAGTCCGGTGAAGCTTGCCCAAAGGCGGATGCGTTCGCGATCTCCGGGCATTCGGCGTTCTACAACTTCGTGCTCATTGCCGTCTGAAATTGCGACGTATACCAGCCCAACAGGCTTTTCCGGAGTGGCGCCCGTGGGACCGGCGATTCCCGTGATTCCCACTCCGAAGGTGGCTTTCGTGCGCTCTCTTATTCCTTGTGCCAAGGCGATCGCTACCTCGCGGCTTACGGCTCCGTGCTCCGCGATTAACTTTGATGGAACTCCTGCGAGCTTGGTCTTCAATTCGTTTGAATACACCACGGCGCCGCCAAGAAAGTAACGCGAGCTGCCGGGGACAGACGTGATGCGTTCCGCCATCATGCCGCCGGTACACGACTCCGCGACGGCAAGCGTCGCGCCACGCATCTGCAGGAAATAACCAACAATCTTTTCGATCGGTTCGCCACTGCTGGAGATCACACAATCGTCTAATTCTTCCTCGATCCTGTCGGCCAGTTCTTCCACTCGATGATCGGCTTCCGCCTGCATATCTGCGCGGCTTTGAAGATGGACTTGAACTTCACCGCCCTGCGCGAGGATTGTCGTTTGCACATCCGGAACCCTCGTGTAAATAGGAGCGATGCGAGCGTCGCATGCCGATTCACCCATTGCGATACGCAGGAGACGTTTCGCAATGAATTGCGGTGGGAGAACCTCCTTCAGCCTCGGGAAACATTGAGCATCGAACAATGGCTTCAGCTCGTGCGGCGGCCCGGGGAGGAGCATGACGTAGCGACGATCGCCCTCCCAGTTCGTCTGCAACCATTGCGCCGGCGCTGTTCCGTTGAGATTACGCAAGAGAACAGCGCCATCGAGAACGTCCGCCTGACGAGAGTTGTTATCGGGCATCTGCATGCGACGTTCTGCGAAGCGCTTGTAGAGTTCAGTGATAATTTCCGGATCGCGGTGCAGTTCGATCCCCAATGCCTCAGCAACTGACTCTCGGGTGAGATCGTCTTCCGTGGGGCCGAGTCCGCCCATGAAGATCACGATCTCGGCACGAACGATAGCGATGCGTGCCACCGAAACCAAGTCGGAGCGTGAATCACCAACAACCGTCTTGAATCGAACTTGCACTCCGAGTTCGTTGAGTCTCTCGGTCAGAAATAGAGAATTCGTGTCTTGGCGGAATGGGGTCAGCAGCTCCGAGCCGATGGCGATAATCTCGGCGTTCACGTTTGCAGTATAGCTTTCAGAGTTTGGCTTCCTGATCAGGGCAAGAGCGGAAGCCCCTGGATGTTCCACGACAGGTGAAATACAGCCGATGTAGTGGCGAGTACCGCCGCGCGGCCTGGGGCGAAGCATAGCCCAACAAGATTCTGACCGGAGACGCAGAGTGTGGCCTGCTTATCTGGCGTTATGCGCACGATGCCACGCTTTCCAGTGAATGACGCAGCTACGTACAGATTCCCGCTGGCATCAAATGCCATCCCCTGAGGACGACCAAGCCCGCGGAAAAAGAGCGAGCCGTCGCCGTGCGGATCGATGCGATAGATGGCGTCATAGCTCGAAGTAGTCGGGCCGGTCACATAAAGACTCTGATCGGGTCCGAAGGCTAAGTGATAAGCCGAGACGCTGGGCTCGAGAGTGGCAAAGACGAAGGTCTGACGGTCGCGAGCAATCTTGAAGATCGTGCCACTTCGATCGCCAACATACAGGTTCTGTTCGCGATCAAACGCGATGCCGGTCGCAACTCCCATTCCTTCGGCGTAGGCCGACATAGTTCCATTTGGAGCCACACGATAGACAGTACCGTTCTGCCGCGACGAGACGTACATCTGTCCCTCTCGATCGAAAGCGACGCCGTGGGCATTCATCAACTCAGCGAGAAATGGTTTTACGTGATAGCTGGTGTCGATCTTGTAGATAGAAACGGGTACTTTTTGTCCGCGAGATCCGGAGAAGGTGACGAAGAGACTTCCTTCGTGATCGATGGCGGGATTGGTGACCGGGTGAAGATTCTCCGCGATAGGCACGGCTACCTTCAGATCGAAGCCGTTGCTCGTAGCCTCATCGGGTATTACGACGACAGGACCGGAGTTGGCGCCTTCGGGAACTCTCGCAACTACGAAATCGTCCGACGAGATCACCACACCGCCTGGCTCATCGCCGAAACGTACTATGGGACGGCGCATCTCTTGAGGACGCAGGCCACTGCCTGAGATGCGTACTTCGCCGCCGGGAAGAGCGAATTGTGGAGTGACGGATGCGATATACGGCTTGCCGTTCAAGCTCTGCTTTCCCCGCAAGCGATCTGAGATTCCCATATTTGCACAGCCCCGCTCATCGCTCGCTTCAACGGCATCGCCTCAAAGCACAGGCCAGAACTTCATCAAGGCGGCCAAAACCAAGAGCGCGTAACCACCGGCACCGACATCGTCGAGCATAATGCCCGTACCGTCTGGCAGCCGTTCGAGCGCGCGCAGCGGCGGCGGTTTCAAAATATCGAAGCAACGAAAAAGTATAAGGCTCGCTAAAAGATATTTCCAACGAAGCGGCGCGATGATGAGCGGAATCATCTGTCCCGCCACTTCATCGATCACGACAAATCCTGGATCTTTCACTCCGCTCTCTCTCGCAACCACGCTGCTTGCAGGGATGCCGATCGCGACGATGGCACAAGTTATGGCAACTGCAACGACGAAGAGATGACTCGACATCGTGCGTGACAACCCCCACCAGAGAAGCACGGTGACTACCGACGCCCATGTGCCGGGACCTGGACGAAGTTGCCCGACCCCCAAAAAAGTTCCCACCAGCCAAGCCCAATTCGTATGCGGAGTAGACGATTCTGGCTTAGTGGCGCTTGTGCTCATTTTTATCCGGCTCGGACTGTGGACGCTGATCGATTTCTTCGAGCAACTCCGGATCGAGCACAGGCGAGCTGATGCGGTAGCCACCACTCGCCCATTTGCCGAGGTCGATCAGCCGACAACGATCGCTGCAGAAGGGGAAACACTCGTCAGTGCGCAAGACGATAGTCTTGCAAGTGGGGCAGCGAAGACCGAGAGCTTTCTTGCGAACCATACCTATAGGATGCGCGCGACAAGATCATACTCGTGCGCCTCGGTAATCTCGCAACGGTAGAATTCCCCAACAGTGAGCGATTCGTGAGAACCGAAGTCGTTGATGAAGACCTTGCCATCTATCTCAGGAGCGTGCATGGGAGTGCGTCCTTCCCAAAGCAGATCTGTCTCGTCCGAGGGCCCTTCCACAAGAACATCGAATTCACCTCCGACGAGCTGCTTCTTCTTGCGCTTGCTAATGGCTTGCTGAATGCGCATCAATTTCTTTCGGCGGCGCTCGATTTCAGCAGTAGGGACTTTGTCTCCTAGCTTGAAAGCCGCTGCGCCATCTTCGTTGGAGTAACTGAAAACTCCCATCCAATCGAATTCAGCTGCGCCGACAAACTCACACAGCTCCGCAAATTCGGATTCGCTTTCACCCGGAAAGCCAACAATGAAAGAAGTGCGCAGCGTGAGGTTCGAAATTGTCCGGCGCATCTTTTCTATACTCTTAAGAAAAATGTCAGCTCCGGCTCCACGCTTCATCCGTTTCAGCACCGACGTGGATGCATGCTGCAGAGGAACGTCGATGTAGGGGCAAATCTTTTCGTGCGCCGCAATCGTATCCAGCAGCCGGCCGGTGATCTTGTTGGGATACGCGTAGAGAAAGCGGATCCAACGCAGTTCATCGATTTCCGCAAGCCGGGCGAGCAGCAAAGCGAGACCGTCTTTGATGCCGAGATCTTCGCCGTAGCACGTTGTGTCCTGACCAATCAGAGTCAGCTCTCTCACCCCATTCGCCGCCAGACGTCGCGCCTCTGCGATGACCGATTCGAAATGCCTTGAGCGGAACATTCCTCGGAGCTGCGGAATGATGCAGAAGCTGCACGGATGATCGCAGCCTTCCGCGATCTTCATGTATGCAGACGTCTTTCCCGTTGCAAGCAGCCGGGGAGTGTTCTCGTTATATAAGTAGTTGGGCAGGTCCGCGATTGCGCCCTCCCAATCAGCGCGTGAAAAACGTCCATCGGCCTTGCGCGCTCTGCCTTCCGGTCGCGAGTGTGTCTTAACTGCGCTTGGCGCTCGATCGATCAGAATCTTGAACGGTGAGTCCGCTTGAGTCGGAGCAAGCGGTGCGGGTGCAATGCCCGCCGCTGCGATGATGTGTTCGAGTTCCCCAGTGCCGACGACGGCATCAATGTCTGGAATATTTTTCTGGATCTCCGAGCGGTAGCGTTCTACGAGGCAGCCGGCCACGATGAGCTTCTGCGCTCTTCCGGCAGCCTTATGCTGTGCCATCTCAAGAATTGTGTCGACGGATTCCTGCTTTGCCGAATCGATGAACGAACACGTATTCACAACGATGATGTCGGCTTCATCGACGCGAGTGGTGATCTTGGCTCCAGCCTGATTCAAAAGCCCCATCATGACTTCGCTGTCGACCAAGTTCTTCGGACAGCCAAGGCTGACGAACCCTACCTTCTTGATAGCTCTTGAAGGCCTCGAATTGGGGCTATCTGAAATAGCAGGAGAGATTTCAGGACAAGCTTCTACGGGCATGCAATCTTTCAATTTTACCATTCCGGGCTGGCAGGCCCCACCAGGCAATTCATTTCTCCTTCGAGGCGGCTTCCATTTCGCGGTACAGCTCCGGCAGCTTTTCAGCGTCTTCAGGCGAATCGCCGAACCTCGCGCGCTCATAGTGCGCAGTGAAGCGCGCTGCAGATTGGCGGATAGTCTCCTGGCGAATGGTCTTTAGGAACTCATGGGAAGTCTGCGCGGGATTCTTTCGAATACCGCGCTTCGATAGGAGTCTCAGCACGCGCGTGTACCAGATGGTTGCTGCCGTATGCGGCTCGAGCATCGGCTTCTTCGCGATTCTGAATCGCCGAAGCACACGAAAGCCTCTCGGTCCCAGCAACAAAAGCATGGAGAGTGCGAGACCACCACCGAGCCACAGTGTCCACATGCGCTGGTGCTGTTCGAAGTGATTGCGCACCGCCCTAGCCTGGCGCAACAGACCTTCATAGAAAGACTGAGCGCCGTCGTGAAGGGAATCAAAGCGCATGCGGCTTTGACGTACGAGCGTCGAGCCCAGCAGGGTTTGATGTCCAGTGTCGTAGTTCACGACCCACTCGTGCCAGAACTCGCGCATGGCATCCATGTAGAGATACACGCGATTCCAGGAACTATGGTCGACTGAGGACGAGCTTGGAGTTGGGTCGAATGTGTACCATCCATAGCCGGGAAAGTAAGCCTCTACCCAGGAATGCGCATCTTTGGCTCGCACGATATAGCTTTCCGTTAGGTCGTTGTACTCACCACCGCGGAAGCCGTTGACGAGCCGCGATGGAATTCCAAGCGTCCGCAGCATCACGGCCATCGAAGACGCGAAGTACTCGCAGTGCCCCACTTGGCGTTCGAAGAGAAAGTTGGCTATCGGATCTATCGGGGAAATGGATGGCAGCTGCAGTGTGTAGCCATAGTGGCTCGCGAGATAACGCTCGATGTCCGATGCCTTCTGAAACGGCGTCTCGTGGCTCGCTGTAATCTGCTGGGCGAGGTCTTTGATGCGAGGATCAAGATTCGCCGGAGGCGTCATGTAAAGCATCTCGCTCAAACCTATCTGGCCATTTGGCCGCAGATTTTTCGGCATAGGCGGCGGGAGCTCCGAAGTCACCATGTAGTCGCTGATCCCGCGTGAGTTATCGGCATTGAAGATTGAGCCGGTTGAGTCGATGCTGATCGATCGATACCTGCCATTGATCGATTGCGCTTCCGGAAGCACGAAGAAGACGCGTGATCCGAAGGGTTCCAGCGAAATCTTGTAGTGCACGTGCTCGCCGTGTCCGGCCAAGAGTCGCGGGTTCGATGCTGTGAGTCCCAGAGCCCAATTTGAATTCATCGCCTGGGGCATACTGTTCTCGCGCGGATTGCTCCATAGCTTGCCATCGAATTTTGTGAGCGCCACGCCACGCCACCGTAGGTCATTCGGAACGCGGGTGCCGGGTGCAAATTTGACATGCATCATCACGACGCTGGATTGCTGCAGCTCTCCAATTTCTCCGAGTCTCACCTCTTCGCTGAACCCTGTGGAGAGATCGCTGCGAGAGCTCAACGCGCTGAGGTATCCGGCAGAAGCCTTCCGTGGAATCAGAAAGAAGAAGGCGATTGTTCCAACGACGATGCTCACCACTAGGACGATGCACGCTCGCGCGACGGACCCTGGTAATCGCCGCAGATCGCGCAGCTCCCGCGTTTCCGTCGGAGCGGATGGTTCAGCAACGATCCAGGATCGTCGCATCTCCATGCTCACAAAGGTCATGACTGCGAGCAGCACAAATACACAGAACAGCGCGAAGAAGAGAGAATCCACCGTGAGCACAGCTGCCGCGAGAACCATGCCAAATGACAACATTCCCAGATACACGTAATCGCGTTCGCGATGGACGGAAAAAACTTTCACAATCGCGGCGAACAGCAGCATGTGGATCAATGAGCCGATGAATGTCTGCGAGATCAGGAAGTAGTCGACGGCAAAGAAAAAGACATAAATGAGGGTGAAGTAGGTAGTCCACCGTTCGGGAAGAGTGACATTTACGTGCCGAAGCAGGAGATAACCCTTTGCCAGCAGTGCAGAGACGCCGAGGATCAGCGATAAGAGATCGAGCCTGCCGGTTCCAGCAAGGATCGCGAAGCCGGTGAATAGAAGGAAGTACAGAGAAATTTCGAAGAATCGTTGAATAACGGGGTGCGCGCTTCGCGCGACACTTGGCGCGTCAGAAGACATCGGCATTGAGCCCAGTTTACCCCGGAAATTTCAGGAGCAAGTAGTTCCTTAAGGACGTCGTTCTTGATGTCCGCTCAATTGGGGGAGTCTCCCGTCCAGCTGCTCTGAATCTTGTTCGCTCATTTTCACCGCGCGCTGCTGTCGTGCCTGGAACCTGCGGAATCTTGGCGGAAGCGAATGTTAATATCGGAATGTCAGATGCCGGGTCCCGCGCGATGTAATCCCGTGAACCCCGCCAGGTCCGGAAGGAAGCAACGGTAATGGGCCAGTGCATGTGCAGTGGGCTCCCCGGTATCTGGCTCGCTTAGGTTTTGCCGACCGTCAGAGCTGCTTTCGACGGCCAACTCACTCCTGGAGAATGGTTTGAGACAGCTTCAGCGGGCCAAAATCAGTGCCCTCGGAACCTACGTTCCTCCCCGACTTCTCACCAACGCCGACCTTGAAAAAATGGTCGAGACCAACGACCAGTGGATCCAGGAGCGCACCGGAATTCGCCAGCGTCATCTGGTGGACAAAGGAGTCGCTACTTCAGATATCGCCTGCGAAGCTGCGCAGATAGCGCTTAGAAATGCGGGAGTTGCTCCATCCGAAGTCGAAGCAATTATCGTTGGTACGGTCACGCCAGACATGCTGTTTCCTTCCACGGCTTGCCTCGTTCAATACAAACTGGGAGCGCCGGGCGCTTGGGGGTTCGATCTCTCCGCCGCATGTTCTGGATTTGTTTACGCGCTGCAGTGCGGAGCGCAATTGATTCAAACTGGATCACACAAGAAGGTGTTGGTGATCGGCGCCGATGTGATGTCTGCGATTATCGATTACACCGACCGCGCTACCTGCGTGATCTTCGGCGACGGAGCTGGCGCAGTGCTCCTCGAGCCCGCAAGCGATCGGGAAGATTTTGGACTGATCGACTTCATGCACGAAGTCGATGGATCCGGTGTTTGCTCCTTAAACATGCCCGGCGGCGGCAGCTTGCACCCAGCAACGCATGAAACCGTAGATAAGAAGATGCATTTCGTGCATCAGGATGGTGGTGCAGTCTTCAAATACGCCGTCCGCAAGATGGCGGAATTCTCGGAAAAAATTCTTACTCGAAATGGATTCACGGGGACCGACGTAGTCGCCTTTATTCCTCACCAGGCAAATAAACGAATCATTACGGCGACGGCTGAACGGCTGGGCTTGGCATCAGATCGCGTCATCATCAATATCGGTGAGTATGGAAATACCACCGCCGGAACTATTCCTCTGGCCATGCAAAGCGCTCTGGATGAAGGCAAGCTGAAAAAAGGTGATCTTGTGCTGCTCGCGTCGGTTGGAGCCGGATTCACGGTGGGAGCCACGCTTTTGCGTTGGGCTTACTAGCCGGCCGCCGCTGTTTACGCTGCCTTCTTCTCTGCCGAATGCAGCATCGGCAATCCTTTTTGCTTCCGGCGCCACAGGTAAGCTGCCGTTGCGAGTCCCCCAAGTACGGCTAGAACGATCAGTGTCCAAATGATCGGCCGCGAATACAGCTGCATCGCCCGAACAATCGACTGCCCATATTTCCGTCCTAGCCACGCCACAACGCCGTAACGAACAAGCCTTCCGCCGGCGTATGCCCCGAGAAATTTCGTTTTGGGAACTTTCATCACTCCAGCGGCCAGCAGAAATGGTGAGAGCGGAAACGGTGGTGGTAGGAAGGCTGGAACGGCTACAGCCCCAACTCCATACTTCTCACTCCAGCGATATACATTCTTCACTTTCCTTTCGGGAATGCGCTTCGCAAGTCCCTCTTTTCCGCCTTTCACTCCGATGCCATAAGTGATGTAAGCACCGAGCGAGGAGCCGATCGTCGCTGCCAGAACATAGATCCACCAGTTATGTGGGGAAGATCCGACGAGGAGAATGAGCAGGAGATCAAGGCTTCCAGGAGTGGGCACAACCGATGCATCCGCCAAACCGAGCAGGACTTCGCCGATTGGTCCTAGCGCGCGCAGTTTTGCCCACACTCCACCCGCGATAATCAGCCCGGAGAACACGCGCGTAACCTAGCTGGTTAGACGCGGTTTTCAGAAGTCGAGTTGCGGAATGTGAGTTCCGGAACCAGCTGCAGCTCAGGTGCGGAGGGAAGTACTCCGTAAGAAGCTGCAAGTTCGAAGAACAGTTTCATACCCGATATGCTTTCGGTATCGAGGTAATAATAGATGTTATCTCTTAGATAGCTGCTTACAGCATTTTGGGAAATCGAGAGCTTGGGTGACCACTGATCTGCGATTTCGGGGATATGCTTCAGCCCTTTGTCACGGGATTCGCGAAAGACTTCTCCCACTCGACTGAGTTCCTCCTCCGGCGCAGCATCTTCACGCACCGCCCAGAACGCAAAGACGAAAGGTTTTCCAGTCATGTTCCACCATTCTTCTGCCAGGTCCCAAGTTTGATATTGCGCCCGATCTACCTGCAGAGCAGGGTCTCCGATCAGCAATGCAGCGTCGTACTTCTGCAACATGGCATCCAGTCCTGGCTCCGCGGAAGCGAACGTGACATCCCGATTCTGCATTCGCAGAAGCACCTGAACCAGCGCTGCAGATGTGCGCGATGATGAGTCCAGAGCCACGCTCCGGATTTCGCTGAACCGTTGCCGGCTTATGAGAAGAATCGAACGGACTGCACCCTTGCTCGCAATAGCAGCATCCGGAAGAACACGCAAAGAGCGAATGGTCGTGTACGCAGCAACGGGAATAATTCCGATATCAGCAGAGCCTTCCTCAAGCAGCTGTGCGCAGCGTGAGGGAATCGTGTAATCAACCTGGAATTGTTTGCGCAGCTCGGCAGATCGCGAGCCCTGTTCGAAGTCCCACATCAGCGGAGCGGTGTTCAGATAACTGATGGCAGAGACTCGGAGTCGAGACATTCATGGAAATAGTAACAGGCAAAGAGGATCGGCTGATCGGGTGAAGTGAAAGGCGAAGTTGTGATTTCGTCATTGCGCGATTTAGTGAGTCCAAAAATCGCAGGAATCATTCGACTGCGAAATAACCGGACTTTAACTTCACCCAATCACCCGATGGCCCGATCACCCGATTCACTTTAGTTCCTTGACACTCTGACAGTCCTACCTGTATCGTCCGCGTCCAGTTTGCTCCGATGACTGATTCCGCAGCGGTTTCTCGTTCCATTCAGCCAGATGTCGCCACTCTGCAGTGGCTTGCGCTGACGCTTACGCCTGCGATGGGTCCCATTCGGGGACATCGGCTTGTTCAACAATTTGGTGGTGTAGAACGCGTATTTAGCGCCTCGCTCACGGAACTCGAGGCGGCGGGATTGCCCGCAGCCTCGGCGCAATCGATCGCGCTGGGGAAGTCCTTCTCGCAAGCCGAAGAAGAATTTATGAAGGCGCGCGATGTTGGTGCGGAGATTATTTCGTTTGAAGACGAGCATTATCCCGCCCGGCTGAAGCAGATCTACGACCCGCCTTTGGCACTCTATGTGCGTGGAAATGGTGAGCTGCTGGCTGAGCCGAGCATGGGAGTGGTCGGAACTCGTCATCCTACGCCGTATGGCATGGGCATGGCCGAACGGTTATCGAACGATCTTGCGTCCCGTGGGCTCGTGATCGTGAGCGGCATGGCGCGAGGTGTCGACACTCACGCTCATCGCGGAGCGCTCAACGGCAAAGGCAAAACGCTTGCGGTCTGGGGCACTGGAATCGACGTGCCGTATCCGCGCGACAACCGGCGAATTGCCGAGGCGATCATTGCTGCCGGAGGAGCACTGGTCACTGAGTTTTCGGTGGGGACGTTTGCAGCCCCGCAGAACTTCCCGATTCGGAACCGAATTATCAGCGGCCTATCGCTGGGAGTGCTGGTAGTCGAAGCTGGCGAGTACAGCGGAACGCGCATCACGGCTCGTTGTGCGCTGGAGCAGGGAAGGGAGATTTTCGCCGTCCCGGGCAATGTTACAAATCGAAACTCGTGGGGACCTAATACGCTGATAAAACAAGGGGCTAAGCTCACGGCAACGTGGGAGGATGTGTGGGAAGAGCTCCCCGTCGACATCAAGCTGCAACTCGAGGCAAATTGGCGGGTTGAATCCCCGAAGCCGGCTGAAGCATCTCTATTCGCGGATTCGCAGCTGTCGCCGCACGAAAAGCGCATTTTCGCGCTGCTGAAGCCCGACGAGGTTACCCAGCTCGACGTGATTATTGAAAAGCTGGAGGGAGAAATCTCCTCATCGGAAATCTTTTCAGCACTCTTTGAGCTGGAACTGGCAGGCAAAGTCAAACAGCTTCCAGGCAAGAATTACGTTAAGACGTTTTGACCAGTTGGCCGATATCTTTCGGCTTGTGATAGTTTCGCAACAGACTTTGCATTAAGGAAAGAACATTGTCCAAAGCTTTAGTCATCGTTGAGTCGCCGGGCAAGGCGAAAACGATCAATAAGTATCTCGGCAAGGATTACGAAGTCGAAGCCTCGCTCGGCCATGTTAAAGATCTGCCGAAGAGTCAGATCGGTGTCGATTTCGATAACGACTTCGAAACCGAGTACATCGTCATTCCCGGTAAAGAAAAGGTCTTAACGAATCTGAAAAAGAAGGCTAAGGGTGCGTCCGCCATTTACCTCGCGGCTGACCCGGACCGGGAAGGCGAAGCTATTGCTGCGCACTTATACGAGGAACTTGGAGAAGCAAAGCCCAAGAAGAAGCGCGGCGGTGGTATTCCCATTCATCGCGTGACCTTCAACGAAATCACTTCAAAGGCAGTGAAGGCCGCGTTTGATCATCCTCGAGAGATCGACTGGAATCTGGTTGACGCGCAGCAGACGCGTCGCGTTCTTGATCGCATTGTTGGCTATCAGATTTCTCCGCTGTTGTGGGACAAGGTTCGCCGTGGACTCTCAGCCGGTCGTGTGCAAACTGTCGCTCTGCGTTTGATTGTCGAACGCGAACGAGAGATCAAGGCGTTTGAGAAGAAGGAATACTGGACAATCGACGCGCATCTCTCGGCAGTGAAGCCGCCGGCTTTTGATGCGCGTTTTACAGGAATTGGCGGCGAGAAGACCGAAGTTCCGAATGGGGAAGTATCCGAGAAGATCACAAATGCGGTGCGCCAAGCGCAATGGAGCGTGCGTTCTGTCGAGAAGAAGGAACGCCGCCGCAGCGCGGCTGCACCATTCACGACGAGCAAGTTCCAGCAGGACGCCTCGCGCAAGCTGCGTTTCAGCGTGAAACGAGCGATGATGCTTGCTCAGCGTCTGTATGAAGGTGTGGAACTGGGGGATGAAGGATCGGTAGGTCTGATTACCTACATGCGTACCGATTCGATGCGTGTTGCGCAAGATGCGCTCGACGAAGTGCGCGAACTTGTTGCCTCGAATTTTGGCAAAGAGTTTCTTCCAGAGTCGCCCAATATTTACAAGTCGAAGAAGGACGCGCAAGAGGCGCACGAAGCGATTCGTCCGACATCTGCACTGCGTCACCCTGACTTGGTAAAACAGTATTTGCAGGAAGATGAATTCAAGGTTTACAAGCTCATTTGGCAGCGCTTTGTCGCTTCACAAATGATGCCCGCTGTATTCGACCAGACCTCAGTTGATATCGACGCCGTCGCGGATCGCACTTACAACTTCCGCGTGACAGGTTCTGTGCTCAAGTTTGAAGGCTTCCTCAAGGTTTATGAAGAATCGAAGGAAGTCAAGGACGAAGAGGATGAGGCGCTGAAACACAAGCTGCCGCCGCTGGAAGCAGGTCAGAAGCTCACACTGAAGGATTTGAAACCGGAGCAGCACTTCACCGAACCTCCGCCGCGTTACAACGAAGCCTCGCTCGTAAAGGAATTGGAAGAGCGTGGCATCGGTCGTCCATCGACATATGCCGCCATTCTGGGAACCATACAGGAGCGCCAGTACGTGCAGAAGATCGGCGGCAAGTTCATTCCAACGGAAATCGGTCTCGTCGTAACCGACTTGCTGGTGAAGAACTTTGCGGAGATCTTCGATCCGGCTTACACAGCTCGCCTCGAAGAGGAACTCGACGAAATTGAGGAGGGCAAAGAGAAGTGGACCGACGCGATGTCGGAGTTCTACAAACGCTTCCAAAAGGACCTGAAGTATGCGCAGAAGCACATGGAGAATGTGAAGCGCATGGAGAAGCCCACTGATGAGAAGTGCGAGCGCTGTGGCTCGCCACTCGTCCTGAAGTGGGGCAAGTTCGGTTCATTCTTCGCCTGCAGCGCGTACGACAAGGAAGATCCCAATAGCTGCACGTTCACCAAAGAGAACGTCATCGATCTACCCGATCTCGAAAATGCCGACCTGCAGGAAACTACGCAGGAGGAATACTGCGAGAATTGTGGACGCACGATGGTCCTGAAGCGAGGCCGTTTCGGTCAGTTCATGGCTTGCACCGGATATCCAGAGTGCAAGACGACGCGCCGTCTCGATCAGGGCAAGAAGGTTCCCGACGTTCCGCTGGAGGAGATTTGTCCGAAATGCGGCCGCAACATGGTGCTGCGTCACGGCCGCTATGGCGAATTTGTATCTTGCAGCGGATATCCTGAATGCAAGTACGTGAAACAGAACTTCATCGGAGTGAGCTGCCCGCTATGCGCGACGGAAGGACGCAAGGACGGCGAGTTGGTGGAAAAGAAGGCCCGGCGTCGCGGCAACATCTTCTACGGCTGCTCGAATTACCCAAAGTGCGAGTTCACTTCCGCATACAAACCTGTTGCCGAGGAATGTCCGGAGTGCGGCAGCCCATATCTGCTTGAGAAGAATTTGAAAGCAGGTACCTTCCTGGTGTGCCCGAACAACAAGCGCACGGCCTCGGAGGAGGAAGAGCCTCAGCCGAAACGCAAGAAGAAGCCGGCAAAGGCCAAACGCGAGGCTGCGGCTGAGACTACCGAAGCCCCAATCGTCAAGTGCGACTACTCGAAGCAAGTCGCCACCAAGGAACCTGTGGCAGTGGCGTAACGCGCACTTCTGTTTTTCTAAGCGACTAAGGTCGCCAATGCTTCGCGGTTTTCATTTCGCAGGTACTTTACTTTCTTACTCCTTTGCCGCTGGCCTGGGAGCGGAGGTCCAGTAACTCCGGATCGGTTCAGGTCTTGAGGGCGAAGATAAACCGATTTAGCCTCGTCCATTCGGATTCAGAGTACCCCCATAGGCCAAATTGCCTCGAACGCTAGCCGCCATCTCAGCGAAATTTGCAAATCCGATAAAGTGCGCCGTGAAAGCGCGTCCTGATACGTTCTAATAGAAGATGTCTGTGCAGTTTCAGCTTCTGATCCTCAGTGCCTCATTCGGCGTCAATTCGAGCATTTTTGAGGCACTCCAGATGCACTTTTGAGGCACATTCAAAGCCAGTTTGGGGCAGTTTTGTACAACTTATCAGCGCATGACGGTGCCTGGAGATGCGGAAATCGGTTACGATAGCGATCGCCCATCCATATTCAAAAGGAGTTCCGCAATGGCTGATCAGACTCTCTCTCCAGGTATGACCAACAAAGCAACGCACGGCGATGTCGACATCATTTTGCGCTTGTATCAAATGCGATGCGAACCGGTGATGCGCGAAGCCCGCAAGTTCATGACTTTCGACTTCTGGCCGAGCAGTTTTGAGGAGCTTGGCAAACTCTTCGGCGCCGGAGGAAAGGAGTTCGCTTACTTCCGCCAGGTAACTTCCTATTGGGACATGGCGATGTCATTCGTGGCACGTGGTGCGCTCGATCAGCACCTGTTCCTCGACAACTGCAACGAAATGATCTTCAACTACGTGAAGCTGAAACCGTTTCTCTCCGGATTACGCGAGACGGTCAACCCAATGTTCTGGAAAAGAATTGAAGATTTCCTTACCAGCTCACCTGAGGCACAGCAGAAGGTTGAGAGCATCACCAAAAATGTGGAGCGCGTCCGCGAGCAGCGTAGGAAAGCTGCGGCGGCTTAATCCCCAAAGACAACACGAAGGTCACGAAGGCGCACAGCGAGACGTCACGAAGCTCCTTCGTGTCCTTGGTGAGCACTTCGTATCCTTCGTGTTCGCTCTTCCCCCGGCTGTGCTCCCCGGGTACTACCGTCCAGTGGTAAGATGCCCCAGTTCCTTCCAACCTCACTTCTGAGGAGGCAGTATGGCAACAGCAACTCCGCTGCAGATGCAAGATGCAGTCAGTCAATTCTTAGCAACCCCAAGGAAACTTCTAATCGACGGCAGATGGGTCGCTGCTTCGTCGGGTAAGACATTTGATTCCATCGATCCCGCAACAGGTGAAGTCCTCGCCCGAGTGGCTGAAGGCGACAAGGCAGATATCGATGCCGCGGTAAAGGCGGCGCGCCGCGCATTTGAGAATGGTCCCTGGACCAAGATGTCGGCGAGCGAGCGTGGTCGTATCATCTGGAAAATCGCCGATCTGCTCGAAGAGCACACTGAAGAATTCGCCGAACTTGAAACTCTGGACAACGGTAAGCCGATTTCGGTCTCGCGCGTTGCCGACGTTCCGCTCGCCGTCGATCTATTTCGCTACATGGCAGGATGGTCAACTAAGATCGAGGGCAACACGATTCCCATTGCGGGACCATTCTTCGCCTACACTCGACGTGAGCCTATCGGAGTCGTCGGACAGATCATCCCGTGGAACTTCCCGCTGCTGATGGCGGCATGGAAACTTGGACCTGCGCTCGCGACTGGATGCACCGTCGTTCTCAAACCGGCCGAGCAGACTCCTCTGTCTGCAGTGCGTCTGGGGGAACTGGCGATGGAAGCTGGACTTCCTCCCGGTGTGTTGAACATTGTCACCGGCTTCGGCGAAACTGCCGGCGCTGCGCTGGCAGCCCATCCAGATGTGGACAAGATCGCCTTCACCGGCTCTACCGAAGTCGGAAAGTTGATTGTTCACGCTGCCGCCGGAAATCTGAAGAAGGTGACTCTCGAGTTGGGCGGCAAGTCGCCGAACATCGTTTTTGACGATGCCGATGTGAACAAAGCGACTGCAGGCGCTGCCAACGCGATCTTCTTCAATCACGGACAATGCTGCTGCGCCGGCTCTCGTCTCTTCGTGGAAGACAAAATCTTCGACAAGGTAGTCGAGGGTGTGTCGGAATCGGCGAAAAAGATCCGTGTGGGTCCAGGTATGAACACCGACACGCAGATGGGACCGCTGGTTTCCGAAGAGCAGTTCCGGCGCGTGTGCGGCTACATGGAGGCAGGCCTGAATGAAGGTGCGAAGGCGGTGGTTGGTGGGAAGAAAGTCGGCAATCGTGGTTATTTCGTTGAGCCGACGGTTCTGGTCAACACCAATCCCAAAATGAAAGTGGTGCAAGAGGAGATTTTTGGGCCGGTGGTTACAGCGATGCCTTTCAAGAGTGTCGGCGAGATCGCCGCCGAAGCCAACAACACTAGCTATGGACTTGCGGCGGGCATTTGGACGAAAGACATCGGCAAAGCCCACGCTCTAGCGAATAAACTGAAGGCCGGTACGGTGTGGATCAACTGCTACAACGTCTTCGACGCGGCCATGCCTTTCGGCGGTTACAAGCAATCCGGATGGGGCCGTGAAATGGGTAAAGAAGCTCTGGAGCTCTACACCGAGACCAAAGCGGTTTGCGTGAAGATTAACTGAGCTGGATTCCTATAATAGGAAGAGGCCGGAAGAGTCCTCCGGCCTCTTTGTTTCGTATCGTAAGTTATTTACCCTCAATTTGGTTAGCGCCTTTCATCCAGCGCCCTGCGCCCATAGCAGCTGATGTGTCGGCTGTTGTTGTGGCGCGGGGGATCTGCTGTTTTCGCTGCTGATCAAACGGCAGACCCCAGCCCGCCTCAGATTCAATGGGCAAATGCGGCTGCCATGCTACGGCCTGAGGGGTGACATCAGGTATTTTGACGTCGTTCGTGGACCTCAAGCTGAGCTGAAGCCCTCGAAAAATGCAAGTAGATCCTTAGCTCTTAGCAAGTCTCTTCAGGACTGAGCGATACTTTTGCATCACTTTCCTTGCGACCCGCAGCTTGTGCCCCTGAGTCTCCGGTGCTCCACGGAAGCGTTTCCCGACTGCTTCTTAAGCCGCTGTTGCTTCTTGCTTTGCGAGTGCGCATCATTCCGCTCGCAGCGTCTGCATAGGATCGATCGAGGCGGCCCGCCGAGCTGGAATCCAAGCGGCCGGCAAAGCGCCTGTAATCAACAACACGCAAGTAGCACCCAATACAAACGGATCTGTGGGCGAGACGCCATAGAGTAGATCGCGAACCAAACGAGTAGAAAGCAACGCTCCGAGCAGACCAACTAGGCATCCAAGTGCGACCTTCCGTACGATTTGAGCCGTGATCCACCGCTTTACGCTCTGTGGTTGAGCGCCGAGGGCGATGCGCACTGCGATCTCCGCTTTTCTAGATGCGACGGCATAAGCAGCCACGCCGAAAACTCCCAGAGCTGCAAGAAACAAGGCCAAGCCAGCAAAGATCGATAGCAGCAGAGTGAGGAACTGCCGCTGGCGCAGGCTCTGCGACAAGTAGTAGCTCATCGGGTGAATGCGGACTGGAACTTCTTTGTCGATAGTGTGAATTGCGGTTTCGGCGGCGGCTGCGATGCTTTCCGGATTTCCGCTGGTGCGCACCAGCAGCACCATGGTGCTGTGTTGTCCTTGGGCTTCAGGGACAAACATTTCAGGTTCCGTTTCAGCATCGAACCCGAACTGCTTTACATCGTCCACGACCCCGACGATCTGCAGCAGGTCACCGGCCTCGCCTCGACCGCCAAAGCGAAGCATATGTCCTACGGCGTCCCCAGTCGGCCACCATTTGCGCGCGAACGTCTGATTGACGACCGTAACGTGAGCTGAGGATGCGTTATCTGTCGAGAGAAACGTCCTTCCCGAAATAGTGCGAATTCCCGCAGCGCGAAAATAGTTTTCGTCTGCAACGTTGTGCAACGCAATCGGCAGATTCGGATCATCAGGCTGTATTCGGCCCGGAATGGTATAGAAGTAGTCTCCGCATTCGCCAACCAATGGTGGGGTGCATACGTTTCCGACATCAATCACGCCGGCGACGGCTCGCAGCCGATCGACTGCCGTAGAAAAGAAGCTCTGACTTGCTTGTTGCGCCTTGTATTTCTCGCCGGTGAGTACGATATCCAGGCTCAGCAGGTGCTCGGGTACAAAGCCTGGATTCACTGCGAGCGTCTTTCGCAGGCTCTGAAGCAACAGTCCAGTTCCGGCAACCAGCACAATCGTGACCGCCACCCCGGCGACGAGCAGGGAAGAGCGAATCACTTGCCGGCGATGTCCGGCATAGGCAGAAACTGAATGACTGCGTAATGCCTGCTCCGGGGCGATGCGCAAGGTAGCCCAGCCGGGGAGCACGCTGCAAACAATGGCGATGGCCGCGGTCACGGCAAAGCTAAACGTCAATACCGGCCATCGGATCGCCGTGTCTCCAAGGCGCGGAATATCTTGCGGCCCCAACCTCAGCAAGAACGGCAAAGATGCATATGCGATTAGAACGCCGGAGGCTCCGGCGAATACAGCCAGCCAAAGGCTCTCGCCCAGGGATTGCTGAAAGATGCGATATCCGCTCGCACCGAGAGCAGCGCGAACGGCATATTCCCGTTCCCGGTCGGCACTACGCGTTAGCAGCAAGTTGCTGACATTGGCACAGCCGACGAGGAGGACGATCGCTACCGCCGCCATCAACAACGAAAGCACCGGACGAATGGACTTGAAGTAGTTTTCCTGCAGACGATACATCAGCACCGAATGATCGCCATTGGTGGCCGGATACTCAGCTGCGATCCGCGCTGCAATTCCCTCCAGTTCAGCGCGCGCTGCATTCTCGGTAACTCCAGGACGCGGACGAGCCAGCACACTGATACTTCCATGCGCCGTCCGATTATTGAATGAAGGATCGGCAGCCTCGGGACCAAGCGGCACATACATGTCTTCGGGACGGCTGAGGAAGAAGTGAAACTCTGGCGGCATCACTCCGACGATGCTGTATGGTTTGCCGCTCAGGTTTACCGACGATCCAACTATTTTGGAATCGCCGTGAAGCTGATTTTGCCAAAACGAATGGCTCAGCATCACGACTGCCGGAGCGCCCGGCTTGTCCTCATTGGCACTGAATAGTCGGCCAAGAAATGGACGAGCGCCGAGGAGAGGAAAGAACTCGGCGGTCACTCTTGCTGCGCGCGGCAAACTGGTGTGGGTTCCGTCGAAGTAATCGAAGTGCTTTAAGTCGTAGGCCGCGAGTCCTTCAAAAGAATGTTGCTGCGCCCGCCACTCTTCGAAGTTCGGCCAGGCAACGCTCATAGCTTGCGCCTTCGCGGACTCGCGGAAAACGTACAGTTGTTCGGGATGCGGAAAGGGCAGGCTGTTGAGCAGTACCGCCTGGATCACGCTATATACGGCAGTCGTAACTCCCATGCCAAGAGCAAGCGTGAGAACCGCTGTAAGTGCGAAGCCCGGTGAATTGCGCAGACGGCGAAGGGAATAACTGAGATCCCGGATGATCATCATCAATACTTCTCCAGACAGCTTTCTCTCGGCTGGTGTGCATTTTCAGGGCCAGGCAGTTGCGATGCAAGTAGTTGTTTGTGGGTAGTGATTGGATAGATGTGGAACCGCAATGTTCCGAAAACAGCACCCAGTGTTCGAGCGCGAACACCGGCCTGGCAATCGGCTTCAACCCAGTGAAAGTCGAAGATTCCACCGAGTGCTCCGTTGCACAATCCGGCGCTAATGAAAGCCCATGACATTCCGCAACCCTCTGTGATAACTTACTACTTTGCGTCATGAAGCACTTGCAAGAAAACAGTAGCAACGTCGATGAGCTGTCGGCAAAGGAGCGAGCGGTTTATTCGCGCCTCAACCCTGGCCACGTGCCGCAGCACATAGCGATCATCATGGATGGGAATGGACGCTGGGCGAACCGGCGACACTTGCCCCGGTTTGTGGGACATCGTAGCGGAGTTCAGACAGTACGAGGCGTAGTAGAGACTGCGGCGCGAATCGGTTTGTCTTACTTGACGCTATACGCGTTCTCCGCAGAGAACTGGAAGCGACGCCCGCGCACGGAAGTAGATTTTCTGATGCAGTTGCTGCGTCAGTACCTCAAGCAGGAAGTTCCGCGTCTGAATCGGAACAATGTGCGCCTTACGTGCATTGGCCGCATCCATGAGTTGCCGAAGACGGTGCAGGAACGACTGAAGTGGGCTGAAGAGGCGACTGCCGGCAATACAGGCATGGTTTTGACACTGGCGCTCAACTACGGAGCACGCGCAGAGATCGTGGACGCCTTCCGCGCAATCATCACTGCGGCCAGGAACAATGGCGGGATCGATCATCTCCACATCGATGAAGAAGTCGTGAGCCGTCATTTGTATGGCACGATGCCAGATCCCGATTTGGTAATTCGCACGAGTGGCGAGCTACGCGTCAGCAATTTTCTACTCTGGCAGATCGCGTATGCCGAAATTTATGTGACTGGCAAGTTGTGGCCTGATTTTGAAGGCGTTGATCTGCTTGAGGCTATCGCCGACTATCAACGTCGCGATCGGCGCTACGGTGGGCTCAGCGCTTCCTCCAACGGACGTGCTCAGCGCGTCTCTGGAAACGGTACTCGGCCGGATGATTCGCTCGCCAGCGAGCTGGCCCTGCACAAATAGACACCTTTCAATCACTTTCGCGCGACTCCTCGGGATGATTTAATTTCTGCAATGCAGCGCGTTCTCACCGCAATTGTCCTCATTCCTCTCGTAGTGCTGGCGGTTTTCAAAGCGCCGTTCTGGCTGTTTGCCCTCATTCTCGCCATCATCGCTTTGCCATGCGCAGATGAGTACTTGAACATTGCGGCTGCGCACAATCTGAAGCCGTTGCGGACACTCACGTACGTCGCTGTGCTCGCAGTGCTCGGCTACTATTATGTTTCGGTTGTGATCCGTCAGGTGCGTCCCCTGGGTTTACCAGGTTTGCAGACGCTGCGCGATCCCTGGACGCAATACCAGATTCTGCTCGTCATGGTGAGTCTCATGCCTTTTGTGTTGCTGGTGGCCGCTATGCAAACAGAAGACTTGCGTCAGGCGCTTCCTTCCGCGGCGGTGTCATACATCGCGCTGCCATATATCGGTATCACTTTGGGATTCCTCCTCTTTACTCGCGGTCTAATCCCGGATGGAGCATTCGCGATTCTTTATTTATTGCTCGTGGTGTGGGCAGGCGATATCTGCGCCTACTATGTGGGAGGCGCAATCGGTCGGCATCGATTGGCGCCGCGTATCAGTCCTGGCAAATCATGGGAGGGCGCGGCTGCGTCGATAGTTGGCAGTATGATCGCTGGAACCTTGATGTTGGTTTATAACCGTCCTATCGCCGAAAGGCTTTACGACTGGAAGCTATTGGCAGGTGAGAGCGTCCTTTCGGCGAAGCCGAGTCCCGCGCCCAATGCCATCTGGATGGCTATCTTAGTTTCGGTATCAATCAACATCGCTGCTCAGCTTGGGGACCTTGTGGAGTCAATGATGAAGCGCGGCGCCGACATCAAGGACTCGGGAAGACTACTTCCGGGACATGGCGGCATACTCGATCGAGTTGATGCCTTGCTGCTGGCGTCACCAGTACTGTGGTACTATTGTTCTTTCCGCAAAATAAACTTCTAGACGTGAGTAATCCTCTCAATCCAGCTTCTCTGCTGGAAGTTTCTCCCGATTCCAAGCGCCGGATAGCCATCCTTGGTTCCACGGGATCCATCGGCGTCAGCACGCTAAAGATCGTTGAAGCTTACCCGGAACGCTTTAGCGTGACATCACTTGCGGCCGGGAACAATGTTGAAATTGCATTCGAGCAATGTCGCAGATGGCAGCCCAAGCTGATTTCAATGGCTACCGAGGAGCGAGCGTCTGAGCTGAAAAATCTGCTCAATGCGGTAGGTCTGCGGATTCCCGTTCTTTCCGCCGCGGCCGGCACAGTTCAGGTTGCCACTCATCATGACGCTGATTTTGTGGTGAGCGCCATCGTTGGTGTTGCTGGTCTGGAAGCGACGTATGAGGCAGTCCGGGCGGGGAAGTGGGTTGGACTGGCAAACAAAGAGTGTCTGGTAGCGGCTGGTGAATTGATTACCACCGAGGCTCGACGCCAGCAAAAGCCGCTACTCCCAATCGACAGCGAACACAACGCGGTCCACCAGTGCATGCGTGGAGGCAGTCTCGCTGAAGTCACAGCGGTGTGGCTGACAGCTTCCGGTGGCCCATTCCTGAACACCCCAAAGTCTGAATTCAGCAACATCACTGTGCAGCAGGCGCTCAATCATCCGACCTGGAAAATGGGGAAGCGGATCACCATTGATTCTGCAACTTTGATGAACAAGGGATTCGAAGTCATCGAAGCTTGCCGGCTTTTCAATCTGCCTCCCGCGCAGGTCAAGGTGATTGTCCATCCGCAATCAACGATTCACTCTTTGGTGGAATTCCGCGACGGCAGCATTCTTGCTCAACTGTCGGTGACAGACATGCGGCTTCCCATCCTGTATGCATTGACCTATCCGGAGCGGCTGGAATCAGGGTTGAAGTTCGACTTAACCAGCTTAAGAAAGCTCGATTTCTGTGCTCCTGATATGGAGAAATTCCCTTGCCTCAAACTAGCGTACGAAGCAGCCGAGGCCGGGGGAGCTAAAACCATTGCCCTCAATGCAGCCGATGAGGTTGCAGTTGCAGCGTTTTTGGACGGTGTGATCGGTTTTGAGGAGATCCCCAGGACAATAAAACGGGTGCTGGACGAAACTACTCCATCGCATCCTGAATCTATTAAACAAGTACTGCAGATTGATGTCGAAGCAAGGGCCTTTGCTGCCGAGGTGACAGGGTTCGAAAAGCCCTCATTCCCAGCATTGGGGGTGTACACTCTTTAAGCTCCGGCCTTGGAAACATTGAAATCTTAAGATGCAAACATTGACTAGTTTTCTTGTAGGTACCGCGTATGCAGTTGTGGCGGTAGCGTTTGTGCTCGGAGTGATGATTCTAGTGCACGAATTCGGCCACTACGCGGTGGCAAAGTTGTGCGGCGTTCGCGTGGACGTCTTTTCTCTCGGATTTGGAAAGCGCCTTTTCGGGTTCCGGCGCGGCGACACTGATTATCGGATTAGCGCGCTGCCTCTCGGCGGCTACGTCAAGATGGCAGGCGAAAATCCTATGGATGCTCGTACTGGGGATCCAGGTGAATTTGTCTCTCATCCGCGCTGGCAAAGGCTCCTCATCGCCGTTGCCGGTCCAACGATGAACATCCTGCTCGCGGTTGGAATTGTCACCGGCGTATTCATGGTGCACTACTCGCACGACTGGTATCTCGATCAACCCACGCGAGTCGGATGGGTAGAGGAGAACTCTCCTGCCGCAAAAGCGGGTCTGATGCCGGGAGATTTGATTACGCAGATCGACGGAGTCTCGAATCCACTTTGGGAAGACACCAAGGCAAAGATCACGATTAGCCCGCAACAGCCACTACCAATCACACTGAAACGTGGCGATAAGAGCATTTCTTCGACGCTAATACCTGATACTTATGGTCCGAGCCATGCCGGAGAAGCCGGCCTCGAACCTGCCGGTGGGATTACCGTCGAGGGCATGGAAGAGAATATGCCTGCTTACAAGGCGGGGATCCGCAAGGGAGACGAGATCCTTGCCATTAATGGAACGGCACTTCATTCCATCGGTGAGTTAACTCACTTCTTGCAGCAGGACAAAGGCAAGCCCGTCGAGGTGACGGTAATGCGCGCCGGCAAAACCAGCAACTATCAAATGACCCCAGTGCTGGCCCCGAATGGCGAGGGCGCGGAGCGATACCGGATTGGTTTCTCGCCCGGCGTACGGCAGCACATTGACCGGCTGACTTTCTCGGAAGCTTTAAGCCGATCGGTAGAGACAAACAAGAAATACGCTTTCCTGTTAGTGGAACTCGTCGAGAAGATGGTACAGCGCAAGGTTTCAGTCAAGATGATGAGCGGTCCCATCGACATCGCGAAGGTTTCGGGTGAGGCTGCTCGCGAGCCAGGCTGGACGCCTCTGCTTCTCTTAATGGCAGGCATCAGTTTGAATCTCGGAATCTTCAACCTGTTCCCAATTCCTATTTTGGATGGCGGTGTGATTCTGCTGCTGCTGATCGAGGGGTTGATGCGCCGCGATATCAGCCTGCACATCAAGGAACGAATTTACCAAGCAGCATTCGTCTTCCTGGTGCTGTTCGCGGCGATGGTGATCTTCAACGACATTACAAAGAGCCTCCCAGGATTATCAGGATTGCTGCGATAAGCTCGCCACATCAGAGCAAACGAGAACCGGTCTTTTTCGAGGCCGGTTTTGTTTTTTCGATCAGCACTCAGCAGTCGGCACTCAGCATTCAGTCATAAAATATTCCTGGTGGTTGACGCCAGATCGTTTCCCTCAACGTGTAGTGCCGTACAACCGCCTGAATGACAATGCTGATTGCTGAGTGCTTCTGTACATAACGATGGTGTCTGTCCTTAGTAACTAAGTAGTTTTCCTTCTTCCGTTTGTAACCTTTCTGCGTTGACAATAAATGTCACCTCGCACATTCTGCGATTCATTGCCTATCTGTTAAGACAGGTTCGTGGAGCGCGTAACGATCAGCAGAAACCGTGCGGTTGCTGTCGCGTTGTCCAATCCATTTAGGGAATTGTTGAGGCCGGTGCGATCCGGTCCGGGGAAGCGAGAGTATGTCTCAACGACTGGGCGATCTCCTGGTTCGGGAAAAGGTCATTAATCATGACCAGCTGACTCAGGCGCTTAGGAAGCAACGAGAAACCGGCGGTCGCCTTGGATCCGTGCTGGTAAAGATGGGCCTGCTCACGGACGAGGAGGTCACGAACTTTCTCAGCCGCCAGTACGGCGTTCCGGCTATCAATCTGCAATTTTTTGAAATCGATCCTAATGTCATAAAGCTTATCCCGCAGGAAACCGCGCGCAAACACCAAATCCTTCCGCTTAGCCGAGTCGGCGCGTCGCTGACGATTGCCATGGTGGATCCGACCAACGTCTTCGCCATGGACGATATCAAGTTCATGACCGGCTTTAACATTGAGCCGGTGGTCGCTTCCGAAACCGCGATCATGGAGCGGATCGAGCAGGCGTACGCCGGGCCGGAGGCGGAGCAGGAGAACCTCGAGGACATCATTTCCTCCATGGGCGAAGAGGCCGAGCTGGAGCTGCAGGCGGACGCCGAAGAGCTTAATGCCTCTGACTTAGAAAAGAGCGCGGAAGAAGCGCCCATTGTAAAGCTGGTGAACTTAATTCTTACGGACGCAGTCAAGCGCGGCGCCAGTGACATTCACATCGAGCCATATGAAAAGGAGTATCGAGTTCGCTTCCGCATTGATGGTGTATTGCAGAACATCATGCAGCCCCCGTTGAAGTTGAAGGATGCAATCACTTCTCGTATCAAAATCATGTCGAAGCTCGATATCAGCGAAAAGCGTTTGCCGCAAGACGGCCGCATCATGATGAAGATGAACCTTCACGGCCGCAGGAAACAGCTTGACTTCCGTGTGAACTGTCTGCCTACGCTGTGGGGCGAGAAGATCGTTCTTCGTCTGCTCGACAAAGAGAATCTGCGGCTCGACATGACAAAGCTTGGCTTCGAGGCCGAGTCTCTCGCGAAGTTCCAGCATGCTGTACTGAAACCCTACGGCATGGTGCTAGTAACTGGCCCTACTGGTTCAGGCAAGACCAACACACTCTACTCGGCCATTTCACTTCTTAACAAACCAGACACCAACATCATGACTGCCGAAGATCCGGTGGAGTTTCAGCTTGCCGGTGTCAACCAAGTGCAGATGAAGGAAGCGATTGGGCTGAACTTCGCTGCAGCCTTGCGAGCCTTCCTGCGTCAGGATCCGAACACGATCCTGGTCGGAGAGATTCGCGACTTTGAAACTGCTGAAATCGCGATCAAGGCTGCTCTTACGGGCCACCTTGTGCTCTCGACGCTGCACACCAACGGTGCTCCCGAAACCATCAGCCGACTTATGAACATGGGCATTGAGCCCTTCCTGGTTGCGACTGCTGTGCACTTGATCGTTGCTCAGCGATTGGTGCGTCGCATCTGCACGAATTGCATCGAGCCGATGGAGATAAATCCGCAGGCGCTGCTCGACGCCGGCTTTACGCCGGAACAGTTAAAGACCGCGAAGGTCTCGAAAGGGAAAGGCTGCTCGGCATGCAATAGCAGCGGATACAAGGGACGCGCTGGCCTTTACGAAGTAATGGTGATCGATGACGACATTCGCGAACTGATCCTGGTTGGCGCGTCTGCTGTGGAGCTTAAGAAGAAGGCGATGGAGCACGGCATGATCACGCTTCGCGGAAGTGGTTTGCGGAAGGTGGCGGACGGCATGACCACATTGGAAGAGGTTGCTCGTGAAACTGTGCACTAGTAGCGGCAAGTTGGAAGAAAAACTGATTGAGCCTGGACTCGAACAGAGGAAGCAATGACTGCGACGCTAAGTGATCTGTTAAAGAAGATGTTGGAGATGAACGGAAGTGATCTTCACATCTCCACCAATTCCCCACCACAGGTGCGAGTGCATGGCCATCTCCAGCCTCTGGATATGCCGATGCTCACTCCGTCAGAAACAAAGCAGCTGGCCTACAGCGTGTTGACGGACGCGCAGAAGCACCGCTTTGAAGAGAATCTCGAACTCGACTTCTCGTTTGGACTGAAGGGACTGGCGCGCTTCCGCGGCAATCTCTTTAATCAACGCGGAGCGACGGGCGCTGTCTTTCGCGTGATCCCGTATGAGATCAGATCGTTCCAACAACTAAACCTTCCTCCCATTGTGGCAAAGCTGTGTGAAAAGCCGAGAGGACTCATTCTGATTACGGGTCCTACCGGGTCGGGAAAATCGACTACGCTCGCGGCCATGATCGACAAGATCAACACCGAGCGTCACGATCACATCATCACCATCGAAGACCCGATCGAGTTCGTGCACCAGAACAAGAACTGCCTCGTCAATCAGCGCGAGGTCCACTCTGATACGAAATCATTCAGCGATGCCTTGCGCGCAGCGCTGCGTGAAGATCCTGACGTCGTGCTGATCGGCGAGATGCGCGATCTTGAGACGATCGAGTCAGCGTTGCGTATCGCTGAAACGGGCCACCTCACTTTCGGCACCTTGCACACGAACTCAGCCGCTTCCACGATTAACCGTGTAATTGACGTTTTTCCCTCGCACCAGCAATCCCAGATTCGCGCCCAGCTATCGCTGGTTCTCGAAGGGGTGCTCTGCCAATCGCTGTTGCCAAAGATCGGCGGCCAGGGGCGCAGCTGTGCGATGGAGATTCTCGTACCGAACGCGGCCGTACGCAACTTGATCCGCGAAGACAAGATTCACCAGATTTACTCAGCAATGCAGTCTGGGCAGGACAAGTACGGAATGCAGACGTTCAATCAGTCTTTGGCGAGTTTGTATTTCAGCAAGCAGATTTCGCTTGAAACAGCATTACTGCGTTCGTCAATGCCAGACGAGCTGCAGGAGATGATCAATCGCGGACAGGCGGCCGTGGGGGCCAAGGCGGCTCCAGCCGCGGGACGCAAATAGGAATAACGGGGATTTTATTCTCCGTACGATAAACGCAGGAGAGAGCGATGCCGATCTACAAATTTTCAGGAGTCGATGCTTCCGGAAGCAGAGTTGCCGGCGAGCGCGAGGCCACGAACAAGCAGGTGCTCCAGGCGAACTTGCGCAAAGAGCGCGTAGCCAACATCGTGATTAAGGAAAAGGGCAAGGAGTTTACTCTTCCCACGCTCGGTTCCGGCAAGGTCCCGGTAAAGGACATCGCCATTTTCTTCCGGCAGTTTTCGGTCATGATCGACGCCGGTCTGCCACTTGTGCAATGCCTGGAAATTCTGGCGGCTAATCAGGAGAATCCCGCCTTTCAAAAGTCGCTCACAGGCGTCCGAGTGACCGTGGAAGGCGGCTCGACTCTCGCCAACGCCATGCGTCAATACCCGAAAGTCTTTGATGATTTGACCACAAACATGGTGGAGGCGGGTGAGACCGGCGGTATTCTGGACGTCATCCTCCAACGCCTGGCTACGTATGTAGAAAAGGCCGTCAAACTGAAATCTGCGGTGAAGTCAGCCTTGATCTATCCAGTTTCGGTTATTACGATCGCGGTGCTCGTCGTGGGCGCACTGCTCAAATTCGTTGTTCCCATTTTTGAAAAGCTGTTTGCTGGATTGGGTGTCGATCTGCCACTCCCAACACGAATCGTCATTAGTTTCAGCCAATTTGTGCAGAACTTCTGGTGGGTTGCTATCGTAGGTTTGATCGCAGCGGTCTTTGGCATCAAGCAGGTTAGAAAAGATCCCAAGGGCAAGTACCTCACCGATAACCTGCTGCTCAAGCTGCCTGTCGTCGGAGTATTGCTGCGAAAGATCGCCGTGGCCCGATTTACTCGAACTCTAGGTACGCTTATCACCTCCGGAGTCCCCATACTTGAGGGACTCTCAATTACTGCTCGTACCTCCGGCAACGCTGTACTCGAACAAGCGCTTCTGAAAGTGCGCAAGGCAATCGAGGAAGGCCGCACCATCGTTGATCCTCTCAAAGAATGCGGCGTGTTCCCGAACATGGTCACGCAGATGATCGGCGTTGGCGAAGCGACTGGCGCGATGGACAACATGTTGCAGAAGATCGCCGACTTCTACGAAGACGAAGTCGATGCCGCCACAAAAGACTTGCTGACGATGCTGGAGCCGTTGATGATCGCATTCCTGGGCGTCGCGGTCGGCGGGATCGTCATCTCACTCTATATGCCGCTCTTCTCCATGATCGCGAAGCTTTCGGGCTAATCGAATCCGGGCGGAGGCGGGACACCGCCTCCGCCCAAACTTTTATTTGTTTATGCACGGTTGTAAAAATTTCGCATAACCCAAGGCCCGGGTCGTTCATTCTTAGATCCCCATGCGTACATTCGACGAACGAACGTGGTTGAGCTGGCTGGTGAAGGTGAGGATCATTATCATCACCTTCCTGCTTGGTATCGGGCTGGCCATCATTCGGCTTACCCACACCAATGTGTCGGAGTGGGCGTTCGTCAGTGTCATTCTGCTCTGGTACACGGTGGGCGTGTTCTTCCTCCTGCTTTACTCAGTCTGGGAAGACTTTGCCCTACAAGCGCGCATTCAGGTAATCAGTGATCTTGCGCTCACAACCGCCGTCATCTACATCACCGGCGGAATCGATACCTCTTTCAATTTTCTTTACCCGCTTGTCATCATTGTCGCCAGTATCCTACTTCCGCGCTGGTGGGCGTACCTGGCGGCAGCTCTTTCCTTCATTGCATTCGGCGCAATTCTCGATCTCTCGTACTACCAGGTGATTCGCTCCTTTTCGGTGTCTCGTCCTGATCTGCAGTCAGTTCAGCTCGTGGTTGGCGTCAATTTCTTCGCCTACATGGCTATTGCCTACCTGGCCAGCAATCTAAGCGCGAAGCTGCGGCAAGTCGGCGTCGAGCTGCACGTAAAGAGCGACGAGCTGCAAGATCTCCAGGTGATGCAGGAGAACATCCTGCATTCGATGCGTGGCGGACTCATCACCACCGATCTCGAAGGCCATATCAATCTCGTGAACCAGCCGGGGCTGAACTTTCTCGGGCGCAAGCTGAGTGACATGCTGGGGACTCACATTTCAACGGTCTTCATTGATCCCATGCCTGAGGAGGATTCCTATCCAGTGCAGGATGAGTTGCGGGCGGCTACTCCAGATGGAGAGAAAATCTTCGGCCTTACAGTAACCCCACTCACTATTCACGATGGTGAGATTGTTGGTTTCGTTTACACCTTCGCCGATCTGACGGAGGTAAGGCGTCTGGAGAATGAAATTCGTCAGCGAGATCGGCTCGCTGCGATTGGACGTCTCGCGGCCGGCATTGCGCACGAGATTCGTAATCCGCTGTCATCGATCGCGGGCTCAGTGCAGGTCCTCTCCACGATGGCGACGCTCAATGAGGAGCAGCAAGTCTTAGTTGACATCGTGCGCCGTGAGTCGGAGCGCCTGAACAATATCATCTCCGACTTTCTTTCCTATTCTCGCGAGAAAAACTACAAATTTGCCCAACATGACTTGCTGCTCTTACTCGACGACACACTCCGCTTAATGGAGAACCGGCCTTCTCGCGGCAGTGCCGAGTATCGCTTGGTTCGTAACTTTGAGGCGCGTGAAGCATTAGCTCTCGTTGACCCTGATCGCCTGAAGCAAGTTTTGTGGAACCTATGTGATAACGCATTTCGCGCCATGCCTGACGGAGGTTCACTCAAAATAACTCTGAAAGCGCGAGGCAGCAATTGGGCGCTGTCGTTTAAAGACAGTGGTGTTGGTGTGCCGCCAGAGCAGCTCGAAAAAATTTTCGAGCCGTTTCAATCCAGTTTTGAGGGAGGTACTGGCCTTGGATTAGCCTTGGTCTACCAAATTGTTCAGGCTCACAAAGGACGTGTTTATGCGGTTTCTACCCCCGGAGAAGGCGCGGAATTCGTAGTGGAGATCCCACAGGCCATGGCCCTGCCTCGGGCGCTTACTGTTGCCGAAAAGAGAGTGCGCGCCTCTATGGCTTTATCGGAGAGAGTGAATGGCTAACGTTTTAGTCTGCGACGACGAACGCTCGATTCGCGAGTTGCTCGATATCGCACTACGGAAGGAAGGGCACAAAGTCGAGACGGTAAGCTCCGGCGAGGCTGCACTGCGAAAGATGGAAGCGGCTCGCTACGACGTGATCGTCACCGACATTAAGATGCCGAAGATTGATGGCATCGAGGTGCTGAAGCACGCACACCGCTTGTCGCCCGAGTCGGCTGTTGTCCTGATTACTGCGGCGGGCGACTTCGATTCCGCCGTGCAAGCTGTCAAAGCAGGCGCTTTTGACTACATTCAGAAAACGCCAAACGCGCTTGTAGAGGAGGTAAGAGTCTCGATTGGGCGCGCGGCGGAGGTCATCGAACTGCGTCGCCAGAATCAGGCTTTCCGCCGCGACGCCGCCAGCCGTAATTCGATGGACAATATCATCGGATGTAGCCCGGCAATCAATACGCTCAAAGAAACGATCCGTACGGTAGCTTCGACGGGCAGCACAATTCTGATTCAGGGAGAGAGTGGAACCGGTAAGGAGCTCGTGGCACGGGCCGTCCATTCGTGTTCGCAGAGAGACGGACAACCGTTTGTCTCCGTCAACTGTGGCGCCTTTCCCGAAACGCTACTTGAGACCGAACTTTTTGGATATATGAAAGGCGCTTTCACGGGCGCGAATCAGAATAAACAAGGCCTTTTTGAAGTCGCCAGCGGCGGAACTATCTTTCTGGACGAAATCGCCGAGATGAGTCTCGCCATGCAGGTGAAACTGCTACGCGCCTTGCAGGAGCGCACGATTCGTCCGGTGGGTGGAACATCTGAAATCCCCGTGGATGTTCGTGTGATCGCCGCCACTAACCGCGACCTGCAGGAGATGGTCGAGCAAAAGACGTTCCGCGAGGACCTCTACTACAGAATCACAGTGATTCCGATCGAAGTTCCTCCTCTACGGGCTCGACAGGAAGATATCCCTCTGCTAGCCAACCATTTCCTCAAACGCTATGCGCCCGCAGCCGGGAAAAACATTTTGCGCATCTCTGATGAGTCCATTGAGATGCTGATGGCATATGACTGGCCCGGGAATGTCCGCCAGCTGGAAAACACGATTGAGCGCGGTGTCGCGATGGAGATTGGTGAAGTGCTGAACGTAATCGCTCCTGGGGAGCGTTCCAAGGCTCGAGTTGCAGCTGAGGCAATGGGGGCTCTATCCCCAGAGTCGGTGGCAGTGCCTGCCGATGGAATCGATATGGAAGCTTACGTCGCCGACCTTGAGCGTTCCATGCTGCAATCAGCGCTGCGGCAGTCAGGCGGCGTACAGACTCGCGCAGCGGAAATGTTGAAGCTCTCGTACCGCTCCTTCCGCCACTTGATGAAGAAGTACAACCTTTAGACCTTCCCGAAACGGTAATCACCGATCTCTCGGGAACCCGCTTCTACACGGCCCACAGGCTCTCGTCTTGATCGGAATGCAGTCCGCGATCCTCGCCCGTGATCCAGTCCTTGCGTTGAGGTGTACACACATCGATTGCGACGACGTCTTCCAGCACTTCGGACGAATGCTCAACGCCGCGCGGGATCGTCAAGACCTGATTCGGAAGCAGCGTCACTGCGCCTGTCGGTAATTGGAAGCGCCAGGAGCCTTTGAGGAGGAAAATGACCTCTTCCTGGTCGTGGCAATGAGGTCTGGTTACCGATCCTTGTTTTGCCTCTAGTCGCGCGAGTGTCAGGCTCTCTCCAGTTGCTACCTTTCGCCGATATTCGCGTGTCAGATAGTCGGGACGCATCTTGTTCATGTCATAGACTGCCATAATGGTTATCCTTCTAGACTGCTACCGCCTTTTTTTCATCCTTTGTTTCGGCTGGGCTTTCCGATCGATTCTCCATTTGATCGGGACCGATAGTCGTGGGATTGACGAACGGCATCATGGAACGCAACTTCGCTCCCACCTGCTCAATTAAGTGCTCGCGCTCGCGGCTGCGCACCTGATTGAACCAGGGCCGACCTTTTTCGTTCTCCGCAATCCACTCCCGTGCGAAGTCCCCACTGCGTACATCGGCGAGCATTTGCCGCAGTGCCGCATAAGTCTCTTTTGTGACAACCTTCGGGCCGCCCGTGTAGTCGCCATATTCAGCCGTATCGCTTACTGAATAGCGCATAAAGTTGAGCCCGCCCCGGTACATGAGATCGACAATCAGCTTGAGCTCATGCATGCACTCAAAGTATGCGATCTCCGGCTGATATCCAGCTTCGACCAGCGTTTCGAATCCGGCTTTGATCAGAGCGCTCACGCCGCCGCACAGGACAGCCTGTTCGCCAAAAAGGTCCGTCTCTGTTTCCTCTGCAAAAGTCGTCTCGATGACCCCGGCGCGCGTGCAGCCGATGCCTTTTGCGTAGGAGAGAGCCAGAGCTTTGGCTTTGCCGCTGGCATCTTGATGCACAGCCAGGAGTCCAGGTGTTCCGCCGCCCTCTGCGAAGACTTCGCGCACACGGTGACCGGGCGATTTTGGCGCGATCATGATGACGTCGACGTTAGCTGGAGGCTCGATGGTCTTGAAGTGAATATTGAACCCGTGTGCGAACAATAGCGTCTTGCCGGCCGACAGAGCAAGCGCGATAGCCTCCTGATAGAGCTTTGGCTGCACGGTATCGGGTACGAGGAGGACCAAAATGTCGCCCCATGCAGCCGCGTCCTTTGGAACCAGCACCTCGAATCCGGCCTCGCGCGCCTTCGCTCGTGAACGGCTTTGGAGCTCCAGCGCTATTCGGACTTGAACTCCACTGTCGCGAAGGTTCAACGCGTGTGCATGCCCCTGGGACCCATAGCCGAAGACCGCTACTTTCTTGCCTCTTATCAGTGCCAGATCTGCCGAGTTTTCGTAGTAGATGTTTGCCATTGAGAATTTCCTTTCTTAGGAACAGTTACGCAATAGGTTGAGGTGATCTGAGTTCCAAAATGGTGCAGCACCCTTAGGGGTGCGCGCCCCCGGAGCAAAGACAGGAGCGCTTCCTCGAGTCATGGCGACGCGGCCCGTGCGCGTCATCTCAAGAATTCCGTACGGACGGACGCCTTCGACTAGACTGTCAATCGCGTCTTCCGGTCCCGTGGCTTCGATCACCAAGGACTCAACGGCAACCTCAAGAACTCTGGCGCGGAATGCTTCGACAACGCGCATTACTTCCGGCCGCACGTCCTGCGAAGCGGCCACCTTCACGATCACTAATTCGCGATGGAGCGACGGAACCGAGGAGATGTCATGGACGTGAAGAACCTCGGGCAGTTTGTACAAGTTGGCCTCGACAAGCGGTGCTCCTTGAGCATCGATCCCGACTACGACCGTCATTCGCGAAATTTCTTGCAAGTGTGTGTGTCCGACAGTCAGCGACTCAATGTTGTACCCTCGCCGCCGGAACAGCGATGAAACCCGGTTCAGAACGCCCGGATGATCGGCAACGTAGACAATAAAAGTGCGTACCATGTTCATGCCTCCGATGCCGCGGTCTCGACGAGCGGACTCGGGCGGCGAATCATCTGGTGCAGAGCCGCTCCGCTGGGTACCATGGGAAATACCGAGTCTTCCTGTTCCACCATGAAATTGATTAGTGCAGTGCCTCGACGCTTTCGCGCTTCGCGAATCATTGGTCCAACCTGCTCTCGATTGCGCGCCGTGAGCCCCAGCAATCCGAACGCTTCGGCTAGTTTGGCGAAATCTGGACTGAGTAGGGGCGTTGCGGAATAGCGGCGGTCGTAGAAGAACTCCTGCCACTGTCTCACCATGCCCAGATATCCGTTATTGATTACAGCGATATTCAGGTCAAGTTCCTCCTGCGCTGCTGTGGCCAGTTCCGCCATTGTCATTTGGAATCCGCCGTCCCCTGCGACGACCCAAACTTCGGAGTCGGGGCGTGCGAACTTCGCGCCGATGGCTGCCGGTAATGCGAATCCCATTGTGCCGAGTCCGCCGGAAGTAATCAGTGAACGCGGCCGTTCGTGCTTATAATACTGGGCTTCCCACATCTGGTGCTGGCCTACATCCGTGACCACGATGGAATTGCCATCGGTCTCGCGCCACAGATCATGAATGACATGCGCGGCATAGAGATGACCATTATCGGGCAGCCTCTGAATATCGCGGACCGCAGAGTCTCCCTTGAGCCCATCCAGGTAATCGAGCCAGCTGTGCCGATCGGCGCGTGCTAAATCGGGAATGATTCGGGTAAGAACCTGGCGCAAGTCACCGAGCAGAGGGACGTCCACGCGAACATTCTTGTTGACCTCCGCCGGATCGATCTCAACGTGAATCTTCTTAGCCTTCGGCGCGTATGTTTTGAGCGTGCCGGTTACGCGGTCATCGAAGCGCATGCCAAAGGCGAGGAGCAAATCCGCTTCCTGGATGGCGTGGTTTACCCATGCCTCTCCATGCATGCCCATCATTCCGAGATTGAGAGGATGCGAGGCAGGAAAGCCTCCGATACCGAGCAGCGTCATGGCAACCGGGATCGAGGCGCGCTCAGCGAACTCGCGGAGTTCGTCCATTGCGTTCGACAGCAGAACTCCGTGACCGGCGAGAATCACCGGACGCTTGGCTGCATTGATCATTGCAATCGCGGCGGCATGCTGATCAGAATCGAAGTTCTGTTTGCCCTCTGTTATTGGCAGGGGAGTGTAGGTGGAGCGGTCGAACTCGCAGGAAGACTGCTGCGCGTCCTTAGTGATATCCACCAGCACCGGACCGGGACGCCCACTGCGGGCCAGATGAAAAGCCGCACGCAGTGTAGGCGCGATATCTTCTGCTCGCTTGACGAGATAGTTATGTTTGGTGATCGGCAGAGTGATGCCAGTGATATCGGTTTCTTGAAATGCATCGGTGCCAAGGAATTTGCTGCCTACCTGCCCGGTGATGCAAACGATCGGCGAGGAATCCATCATGGCAGTAGCGATTCCAGTCACCATATTGGTGGCGCCGGGACCGGATGTCGCTATTGCAACACCCACGTCGCCTCCAGCTCGCGCATATCCGTCTGCCATATGGGTAGCGCCTTGCTCGTGGCGAACGAGAACGTGGTGAATTTCCGGGTACCCACAAAGCGCGTCGTATGCAGGAAGGATCGCGCCGCCGGGATAGCCAAAGACGTGCTTCACTCCTTCTCCGATCAAGCACTCCCACAGGATTTGCGCACCGGTTCTCATGGTTTCTTCACTTCCTCCGCCTAAATCGTGACCGCGCCGCGCGAGGCCGACGATACCTGGTTTGCGTACTTCGCCATAACCCCAGTTCCATATCGGGGCTGAGGCGGCTTCCAGGATGCGAGCCGCTGTTTCAATTCCGAATTGGAAACATCCACGCGCAACTCGCGCTTCTTCAGATCGAATACGATCACATCGCCTTCACGCACTGCGGCTATGGGTCCGCCATTCATAGCTTCGGGAGCGACATGGCCAGCCATCAGCCCATGAGTGGCGCCGGAGAATCGTCCATCGGTGAGTAACGCGACCGAATCGCCGAGCCCTGCCCCCACAAGTGCTGCGGTAACGGCGAGCATCTCGCGCATACCCGGACCGCCCTTCGGTCCTTCGTAGCGAATCACGATTACATCGCCCGTCTTGATCCGGCCGCTCTGCACAGCAGCGAACGCCAGCTCTTCGCTGTCGAAGACGCGTGCTGGTCCTGCGTGATGTTGAAAATCGTGACCTGCGACTTTCAGCACACAGCCTTCCGGGGCGAGATTCCCTTTCAGAATCACGAGCCCGCCAGTCGGTTTGAGCGGATTGTCTGCGGGACGCACTACTTCCTGGTCGGGGGTTTCGACCGCGTTCTTCGCCTCTTCTCCGATCGACTTGCCTGTAACCGTTAGCGCGTCGGAATGTAGCAGGCCGGCTGCCGCCAGCCGTTGAGCGACAAGCAGAGTTCCTCCTGCTTCAAACAGATCAGTAGCTACGAACCTGCCACCTGGCTTGAGGTCTGCAATAAGTGGAACGCGAGAACTGATGCGTTCAAAGTCATCGATTACAAACGGAACATCTGAGGTATGGGCAATCGCGAGCAGGTGAAGAACAGCATTCGTGGAGCCGCCGGTGGCTGCAACGCTGGCGACGGCGTTCTCGAAGGCTGCGCGGGTAAGAATCTGCTTCGGCAGACGTTGCCCGGCCACGAGTTCCATAACGAGACAGCCTATTGCCTCCGCCTGGCGCATCTTCGATGGATGAGTCGCGGGAACGCCTCCGCTCCCCATCGCTGCGATTCCAAGAAACTCGCAGACCATGGCCATCGTGTTTGCGGTGAATTGACCGCCACACGCGCCGGCGCCAGGACAAGCCTTGTCCTCGATTTCCTTCAGATCCGAATCCGCCAGCTTGCCGCGGCTGTGAGCGCCGACCGCCTCAAAGACATCCTGAATGGTGACGTTCTTGCCGCGAAAAGATCCTGGAGCGATGGAACCACCATACAGAACGACTGATGGAAGATTCAGTCTCGCGACCGCCATTACCGCGCCCGGAATGGTCTTGTCGCAGCCGACCAGGACCACGAGGCCGTCGAAGTGATTCCCGCGCGCTACCAGTTCAATCGAGTCGGCGATAACCTCACGGCTCACAAGAGAGGTACGCATGCCCTCTGCGCCCATGGTGATACCGTCGGAGATGGAGACGGTATTGAACTCCATCGGAGTCCCGCCGGCTTCACGTACCCCGCGCTTAACCCCAGCGGCAAGCTCACGCAGATGATAGTTGCACGGACCAATTTCCGTCCAGGTATTCGCAACGCCAATAATGGGACGACGAAGGTCTTCGTCTGTGAATCCCACTGCCTTGAGCATGGCGCGCGCAGGAGCCCGGCTTGGTCCTTCGGTAATCGCCGCGCTGTTTCGTTTCCCCTGGTTCATTACAAAACCTCGAACTCTCCCTAAAACACTTGAGGCCATCATCCGCTGAATGATGGCCTCGAACTCTGTTGCTTCTTCAGGCCATCATCCTGTTGCCATAAGCAAAAGGAGGAGTGTAAGCAGAGAAATTCGAACGACAGTAAGCACAGACAAAACCTCACTTCCACGGAACCCTAAACCATTTGTGCTTACGCTGAAATTCATGGAGACATCTACCCGCTCAATGGATTGGAACTATAAATGTCGCTTATGAAGAAGTCAACAATATAAGCGGAACCTCCTGCCCGAGCTGCTCATCGACTTTCCTGATGCGCACTATCTGAAGTTTCGATTGGAACCCAGAACCGGCTGCCTATACACCTGAACAGTAAGCTAGGGCGCAGTGTCCCCTGTGAAATTTCTGATAAGGCGGCAGATGTGCAGCAAGGCTTGTACGATCCCCGGTTTGAACACGACTCCTGCGGTGCAGGTTTCATTACGCGAGTCTCCGCCGTGCCCTCCTTCGAAGTGCTCCAGATGGGATTGGAAGCTCTCTCGCGTCTAGCGCATCGAGGCGCGATTGCAGCCGATGGACGGAGTGGAGACGGAGCCGGCATTACCGCATGCCTGCCGCAAGAATTGTTTAGGGCGTTTCTACGCGAATGCGGTTTGCGAATCGGCGGTACTCAACCCCTTGCTGCGGGAATGATCTTTGCCAATCTGGACGAACTTGCCGTTAGCGACGAGATTCTCCGTTCCGCTTTGGAACAGGAGCAACTGAGTTTGCTCTGCTGGCGTGACGTGCCGGTCAATGAAGAAGCGCTTGGAGCGACCGCGCTCGCTTCTATGCCTGTCATCCGACAGGCCCTGATCACTCCGCTGGTTGCGATGCAGATTAACGAGCTGGAAGCCCGGTTATATCGTGCGCGCAAGATATTCGAACGAGCAAACCTAAATTCCTACATCGCCTCACTGTCGGCTAAGACGATTGTCTACAAGGCACTCTGTACGGGAGCCCACCTACGCGAGTTCTATCTCGACCTACAGGATGCTAATTTTGAGACCGCCTTCGTAGTTTTCCATCAGCGTTACGCGACCAATACACATCCTTCGTGGTGGCTGGCGCAGCCATTTCGCCTGCTCGCTCACAACGGAGAGATCAATACTATCGGCGCCAATCGCACTTGGATGAAGGCGCGCGAAAATCAACTTCCACCGCACTGCCTGCCGATGCTGCGGGAAGGCGGCTCGGATTCCTGTCACTTGGACGAAACTGCCGAAATGTTAGTGCGAGGCGGACGCGACGTGCTGCACAGCATCGCGATGCTGGTTGTGCCTGCATGGCAGGCCCATCCTGCGTTTCAGGATCTCGCTGGCTTCTATCGCGAGCATGCTTCGATGATGGAACCATGGGATGGTCCTGCAGCCTTGGCGTTTACCGACGGTCGCTATGTTGGCGCCGCCCTTGATCGGAATGGCCTTCGTCCGATGCGCTACGCCATCACGAATGACAATGTGGTCGTTGCTGGATCAGAAGTCGGTCTGTTTGACTTGGACGATCAATGCGTCTGCGTGAAAGGCCGTCTTGGTCCGGGGCAGATGCTGGCAATTGATCTGGAAGAGCACTCGGTTCTCGAAGCGGAGGGAATCAAGCAGCATCTTCTGAAGCAAAGCCCAAAGCGGAACTCACGGTTGTTGAGTGTGCCGGCGGTCTCAGCACGGATTGAGCCGATTGCGAACGAGCGCTTGCAATCCTTATTCGGCTTTACGCGCGAAGATCTCAAGCTGGTCATCAGCCCCATGGCGCGCGAGGGTAAAGAAGCGGTCTGGTCTATGGGCGACGACACGCCGATTTCTGCTCTCGCGCGTGTTCCCAGATCGTCTTATAGCTACTTTCGACAGCGGTTCGCACAAGTCACTAACCCGCCGATTGATCCATTGCGGGAAGACCTGATGATGTCTCTTCGCACCCTGCTAGGCCGCAGGCCATCGTGCTGCGACGATGATGAATCAGTTGCGACGCTGTTGAACTTTGCCTCGCCGGTGCTTAGTGAGTCTGAACTTCAGGGCATTCGCGTTCAGCCGCTCGTCAAGGCCACTGAGCTGCAATGCACGTCCCCGGCGCTCGCCAGTTTGGAGCAGTCCCTCGACGAACTTTGCCGTAAGGCAGAGCGTGCGGTGGCGGAAGGCACTGAATTACTCATTCTGTCTGATCGGAATGCAAGTCCGGGAGATCTGCCGATTCCGATGGCGCTTGCTGTCGGTGCCGTGCACCATTGCCTGATTAAGGCCAGCCTACGCATGAGTTGCGACTTGGTTGCTGACAGCGGCGATGTTTGGGACGTTCATCACGCGGCCGTGCTGATCGGTTATGGCGCCGGAGCGATGTGTCCATGGCTGGCGCTTCGGAGCTGCGAGTCTCCGCAGAAATTGCTGGAAGCGTTAGCCAACGGCTTGAAGAAGGTGATGTCCAAATTGGGCATTTCCGATGTAGCGAGTTATCGCGGTGGACAGTTCTTTCAAACCATCGGTTTCGATGAGCGGATCGCGCAAAAATGCTTCACAGGCACTCCGAACCTGCTGGGCAAGATCAGTTTCGAGACAATTCAGCAGGAGCTTATCCGCCGCGCTCAGCTAGACGACAGGCACGAGGCCGAACTCAACATCCTGCAGGATTACGGCTCAATCCGGTATCGCAAATCCGACCACGCCGACCAGCACGGATGGGCTCCGCCAGTCGTGCGCGCGATGCAGACCGCCGTAGGCGTAGCTCGCGGCAAATCGGAACTTACGTCAAGCGAAACCGCGTGGAACGGCTTCCTGAATCAGACTGATTCGCTTAAGCCCCACAATCTTCGCGATCTGCTCGAGTTCGCTCCTGGGACTACTCCGATGTCGATTGAGGAGATCGAACCAGCAGCTAAAATCGCGCGCCGCTTCGTCACGAGCGCGATGTCTCTGGGTTCGATCAGTCCCGAAGCGCATCGCACTTTGTCTCAGGCAATGAACCTGCTCGGAGGCAAGTCAAATACGGGCGAAGGCGGGGAGGATCCGGAGATTTATCGCATCCAGCCCGACGCGAACAACAAGGTCAAGCAAGTGGCATCAGGCCGCTTTGGAGTCACCGCCGAGTACCTGGTGCAGGCTGAAGAACTGGAGATCAAGATCGCCCAAGGTTCGAAGCCCGGAGAAGGGGGACAGCTTCCTGCCGCCAAGGTGACTGAACTCATCGCCCGATTGCGCCATGCACAACTGGGAATGTCGTTGATCAGCCCTCCCCCACATCACGACATTTACAGCATCGAGGACCTGGCCCAGCTGATTCACGACCTGAAGCAAGTGAATCCCAAGGCTCGCGTCGGCGTGAAGCTGGTGTCTGAAGCGGGCATCGGAACTGTAGCTTCCGGCGTTGCTAAGGCCTATGCCGATTACATAGTGGTTTCAGGACATGCCGGAGGAACTGGCGCATCACCGCTGAGCAGCATCAAGCACGCAGGCGCGCCCTGGGAACTCGGACTGGCCGAGACGCAGCAGACGCTGATGCTCAATGGACTGCGCAGTCGCGTCCGTTTGCGAGTCGATGGTGGCTTGCGCACGGCGCACGATGTTGTAGTCGCCGCTCTCCTTGGAGCAGAGGAGTTCGCTTTTGGCACTGCAGCCTTGGTGGCAATCGGATGCGACATGGCGCGCCAGTGTCATCTTGATACTTGTCCGGCCGGGATTGCCACGCAGCGACCTGAACTGCGCGCCAAATTCCGCGGCAAGCCGGAGCATGTGGTCGCCTACTTCATGCGCCTTGCTGAAGACGTGCGGCGACTGCTCGCGGAGCTCGGCCTGCGCTCTATTTCCGAAGCGGTCGGCAGGTGCGACCTGCTGCAACAGGTCTCGACTGACGGGAGGCTCGATCTCTCGCGGTTGCTCTTCCGGAGCGAGGGCGATGCGCCCCGGTGCATGACGCCTCGAAATGACCGTCCGTCCGATCACGAGCCGTTCGGACTAGGTCTGAGCGCCGAGATCGCCGCCACTGTTCGCCGTGGCCAAAGCTTTGATCGCGAATTCCAGATTGGGAATCAGAACCGCTCAGCCGGTACTGCGATTGCCGGAGAGCTGATGCGTCAGTTCGGCGCGCGAGGGCTAAACAGCAGCGAAGTTCGTCTCTTATTCCGAGGTGCCGCTGGTCAGTCCTTCGGCGCGTTTTGCGTTGAGGGAATGGAACTCACACTTGAAGGCGAGGCAAACGATTACGTTGGCAAAGGGCTTTCCGGTGGCGCAATCATTCTTAAGCCTCGGGGAGCGGCGGTGACCGCCTCCAACGAGAACGTGATCCTCGGCAACGTGGCTCTGTACGGCGCTACCTCTGGACGCCTATTCGCCGCAGGACGTGCGGGAGAGCGTTTTGGGGTTCGGAACTCCGGTGCCGTCGCAGTCGTGGAAGGACTCGGAGACCACGGCTGCGAATACATGACCGGCGGCTGCGTCGTCGTGCTTGGCGACATCGGATGCAATTTCGCCGCTGGAATGACAGGCGGAAAGGCCTATATCTTCGACCCCGCGAATCTCACAGAAACTCGGGTGAACACGGAGTCGGTCGAAGTAGGCATTCCCTCCTACCAGCAGCTTCATCAATTGGAGATGCTGGTGCGTGTCCACGCCCTGCTTACCGAAAGTGCCTGGGCACAGCAACTGCTTGCTACATGGCTGGAGTGTAGCCGGCTGTTCCGGTTTATCGCACCACGGCAGACAGCGAAGGCGGCTTGGATCGCTCCAAATGTTCTCGCGATTCCCGAACTGGGACCGCCAGCGTTTCCGCAGGCCTGATCTGGCCGGTAAGGACGCAGCATGCTGCGTCCTACCAACGCTTAGGCCGCTGTCGCGGCGGCTCTGTGCCTCGAGCCCCTGAATCCGTAGTACGCGATATAGAGATAGCAGATCACCGGCAGAATGAACGCATGGTGAATTCCAATTCGATCCGCAAGCAGGCCTTGTAGCTCGGGAACAATTGCTCCACCAACGATCGCTGCGATCAGCAACGCAGAGCCATCTCCTGTTAAGGGTCCGAGTCCGTCGACACCTAGTGTGAAGATGCTCGGGAACATGATCGAATTGAAGAGGCCGACGAGCAAAATCGTCCACATGGCGAAGTGGCCGAAGCTCAACATCGACGCAGTTACGAGCAAAGCCGCTACGATCGCGTTAAAGCCAAGGAGTGCGCCTGTACTAATCTTTTGTAAAAGTGCCGAGCCGATAAAGCGCCCTACCATCGCACCGCCCCAGTAATACTTCAGCATGTCAGCCGCGTCTTGCAGACTGAGTCCACCAATATCGGAGCGGTTGAAATAATTAGTCAAGAAGCTGCCGATCGAAACTTCGGCGCCGACGTATACGAAAATGGCAACGGCACCGAGAACCAAGTGTCGATACCGCCAGACCGAGTCATGCACCACTCCGTGGGCCTCAGCAGACTGGATCCTCGGCAGATTGAAAAACCCGATAATGACCGCCAACACAAACAGCGCGACTGCGAGTCCAATGTAAGGTCCCTTTACTGATGCTGCCTGCGCCACGCGATAGTCATGTAACTGCTGGGTACTCATCGTTCGCAGGACTTCGACTGCGACCGGAGCTGCCACAGCTCCGAGGATTAACTTGCTGCCGAAAGTAGGCGCCACAGTCGTGCCCAGCGAATTAAAGGCTTGTGTCAGATTCAGGCGGCTCGATGCCGTTCGCGGTGGTCCCAGCACCGCCACATACGGATTTGCGGATGTTTGCAGGATCGTCATGCCCGCCGCTAGCGTAATCAGGGCAGCCAGAAACAACGGAAACGAGGGAACTGCGGCTGCCGGCACAAACATGAACGCGCCGAGTCCCATCGTCACCAAGCCCGCGACCATCGCCTTCTTGTAGCCGAAGAAATCAATGATCTTGCCGGATGGGAACGAAAAGACGAAATACGCGGAGAAGAAGGCGAACTGCACGAGCATTACTTCCGCATAGTTCAGATCGAAGATGCTCTTCAAGTGAGGGATTAAAATGTCATTCAGGCAAGTGAGAAAACCCCACATGAAAAACAGAGTGGTGACCATCGCCATCGCGCGGTAGTTCGTGCTCTGCGGCGTGGTCTGGATTGGGAGAACGGTCGTGGTTCCGCTAGTCGCAGGCATTCGGGGTAGATGTCCTTTGTTTCAGCTAAAGAAATATAACCGAGAATACGAACCGAAGTTGGGGATTTCGTCGAAGCAGGAATACCGAATGCCTATGCTCGTTTCGCTGCACTTATAGCTGTTGTGACTCCGACACTCGTGTTCATCCAGCGAGCTACCAGGGTTTGGACGCAGGCCTGTCCGCACAGGTGCTTCACGTCGGTGTCGTGTGCGCTCATGTTCTCCCAGGGATAGACCTTCAGCAGGGGACGCTCGGGAGCATCCTCGAATGGTCTGTAGCGTTCGGTCCAGGCAAGCCACCAATGGTCCACGCTACCTTTCTGCTTGCCGCAAATCTCGCAATGAAAAGTTTCGGTCCAAGTCATGGAAGTATCTCCACTAATCTAACAAAGTAAGTGAGACGCAGCATGCTGCGTCTCTACTGGGCTGAGTTACGGCCTGGCATACGTTACGGCCTGGCATACATAGCGCGGCTGGCAGCATGCTCTCGCGCGCTGCATACGTCCTTTGCATCGCCAAGCACAATCAGGACTAATCCCGCATGACAGGTGACGTTTTCGGGAGGATTCACCCAAAAGCCGTGCTTCTTTCCATCATGGTATGCATCTTTGATTGCGAGGGGTAATAGGTTGTAGCTACCGCGCAATTGCAAGTCGGCCACGCGCTTGCCAATCCAAGTTGAGTTTTCAGGGATTTCGATTTCCTCGATCCGCAACGTGCGGCTCTTGTCCTTGAGCATGAGGTCAAGGAAGTTCACTACATGGGGACGCAGTACTTCGCTGGCAATGCGCATGCCTCCGATCTGGTTCGGAGAAACGGTGGAGTCGGCTCCGGCTTTCGTCAGTCGCTCAGCAAATTTCTGGTCAATGCAGCGGGCTACGATGCGCAAGTCGGGGTTTTTCTGCCGGGCTAATACCGTGATGATGAGATTTTCTTTGTCGGAGGCCAGCGTGGTGATCATGCCTTTGGCGCGGTCGATGACGAGCTTGTCGAGCATGTCGGCGTCTGTGGCATCGCCAACGAGATACAGCATCTCGCGGTAGAGACCGCTGTCGTCATTCACCATTCGGTTGATGTGATCTTCATTGGTCTCAATCACCACAAACGGAGCATGAGTCCTTGCCAGCTCCTCAACTGCGTGGCGCCCAGTGTCGCCCAGGCCGCAGACGATGTAATGATCTCTTAGCTCGTTGATACGCTTAAGCATCCTACGTCTCCAGAAAATGCTGGTGATCTCACCTTCGACGAGGAAGGCGGTCACCACCGAGAACACATACAACATGATCATCACGCCGAAGACGATCACGAAGATGTTGAAGGCCCGCAGCATTGGGTTGTGGGCGGTGTCGACGATCTCGGTATAACCGACGCTCGACAGCGTGATGATCGCCATGTACAGGGCGTCGAGTAGCGTGACCGAGGGACCTCCGAGAATCCGATAGCCCGTTACGCTGATCGCCACAACGATGAAGAGGAAGATGAAGGCAATCCTGAGTTGTCGGCGGAGTTCCATTAGGGCCGGGTACGGGTGGGGAAAGTAGCTGAATCTTAGCATGAAAGAGATGCTTTCCCGTTCAAAAGCCTTGTCTTGCGGTGCTTTCAGGTATGTTGCTTAGCGCATGGCTAGCGAAGCTGACAGCTTCTCTGATGACCTCACCGGATTCGTTCTCGCCGGAGGCGCCAGCCGGCGGATGGGTCGCGACAAGGCCCGGATTCCATGGGAAGACGGTACCTTGCTCACCCACGCCATCGAGCAAATGAAGTGCGCGGCTTCAAAGGTCTTCGTCATTGGTGCGGTGGTGCCAGAGAACTTGCCGGTGCCGGTTCTGCCAGACAAGGTTCCAGGTCTCGGGCCGCTGGCAGGAATTGAAGCGGCCCTGAGCAATTCCGCGACTCATTGGAATCTGGTACTGGCAGTTGACTTGCCGTTGGTTACGCCAGCCATGCTCAAATGGATCTCAGATCTCCGAACTGGCGCCGTGGAGCGAGCCCTGATCCCCCGCGTGAAATCACGACTTCAGCCGCTGTGTGCCATTTATCATCGCGATCTCTTGCCCGAAATTGACAAAGCATTGTCTCTGCAGCGGTCATCAATTCATCGCTTGTTAGAACGGCTGAGTACGCGCATCATTGAAGAAGATGAATTGATTGCCGCCGGTTTCGTTCCGGAAATGTTCTTAAACGTGAACAGTCCCGAGGATCTGGAGCGCGCCCGAGCGATGGCAAAGACGAAGCATGGCTAGCAACGGACATCATCTCGCTCACATGAACGGCAACTTGCCGGAAGGTCATCCGTACATCGAGTTCAGAGACGTTTGCAAAGCCTTCGGACGGCAGGTTGTGTTGCACCATGTGAACCTTGACGTTCTGCCCGGACAGACGATGTGCATTCTGGGCCGCAGCGGCGTCGGCAAGTCGGTCTCACTGCAGCTCATCATGGGGTTCCTGAAGGCGGATAAAGGAGAAGTGATTGTCGCCGGGGAAGACATCACCCGCATGGACGAGCCCAATTTGGAACGAATCCGCAAGAAAGTAACCATGGTCTTTCAGAACGGAGCTCTCTTCGACTCGCTATCGGTGGGAGAAAACGTAGCCTTCCCCCTACGCGAACGACGGGACCTGAACGAAGAGCAGATATTTCAGGTGGTCGATGGCTTGCTTGAAATGGTGGGTGTCAAAGCGATGCGCGACCTTCTTCCTTCCGACCTCTCTACTGGCATGAAGCGTTCAGTGGCCATCGCTCGTGCTTTGGCCGCTCAGCCCGAGTGCATCCTGTACGACGAGCCCACGACGATGGTCGACCCCCTGATGGCCCAGCTGCTTGGCGACCTTATTAAAAAACTGAAGTTCCAGCTGAAACTCACCAGCATCGTTGTTACTCATGACATGCGTCTCGCCCACAAGCTCGCCGATCGCGTGCTCTTCCTGCACGAAGGCGTAGCGCTCTATTTTGGGACTATGAAGGGAATGAGCGAGAGTGATGATCCAGTCTTACGCCAGTTCCTGGACCTGGATGAGCTGAAGCTTCCCGGCTGATGAAACACGGCGATGGCAAATAGCAAAGACGCAGCAAGATTCGTCGCTTGCGGGCAATTCGTAATCGCAAAAATCGGGACTTGAATAAATTCAATCACAAGAGTACCTTTTCGGTCCTCGGACGATAGGACCTTTGGGTGTAGTTCCGCTTTCCATCTGAGTCCTGTCCGATGTTCACTATGCCAGGGACTACACCACGATGGACGCGCGCGAGCTGATTAAGTCGAACCCAGCAGAGCTCTCTGCTCAAAACACACCTGCGTCCCAGGGCATTCATTACGGTTGGGCGCGGCTTGTTCCTCTAAATCCGGTTCAGCGTGTAGTGCGCCTGCTGCATAAGCATGTCTGGATCATCCTGGGCTGTACCTCGCTATCGGTGTCGGTGAGTGTGCTCTACGCGATGCGCCAGCCTCGCCTTTATCGTGCGACCACAAACATCGCGATTGATCGCGACAGTAACGCCACCGTGCCACTTAACAAGGCCTTTGCTTCAGCGCTGGGGGACGCTGACGATTACAGCGTCAGTCTGGAAACGCAGATCCGTGTTCTCGCAAGCCGTAGCCTTGCTGAGGTTGTAGTTCGCAAGCTGGACCTGGCGCATAATGCCGAGTTCATGCGCGATGCAAACCGGCAGTTTGCCTCTCTTCGTGAGATTGCACCTGCCCCGGAGAGCATAGCCGTGCAGGCGCTTCTCTCCGGACTCTCGGTGAAGACGATCAAGAACACGCGAGTGGTTGAGGTGAGCTTCACGGGCAGATATCGCGATCTAAACGCCAGAATCGTAAATACTCTGGTCGACGTTTTTATCGACGACAATATCCGCTCCCGCTATGAGGCCGCAAATCGCGCAGCCAAATTCCTTTCGGCACAACTGACTGAGTTGCGCGCGACAGTTGAGGAATCTCAGCAGAAGCTGGTTGCGTACGAGCGGGAACATAACATCCTCATGGTCGACGACAAGCAAAATGTTGTTACCAGCAAGCTCAATGAACTGAACAAGCAGCTGACGGCCGCGGAAGAAGATCGCATGGAGAAGGAGGCCTCGTACCAGGCAATTGCGGCGGGTAGCCTTGATCGCATCGGCGAAAACAAAAGCGGAGAGGCGCTGCAGAGTCTTCGCCTGCGTGAAGCTGAACTGAAAAACGAATACGCGCAGGCCACAACTACGTACGGTCCCAACCATCCAAAGGTTATAGAGCTGACGAATCGCATCAATGCGATAAACCTGAGTATTCAGACAGAACTCAAGAGATTGCAGGCAAGAGCCGAGCTTGAATATCAGGTTGCATCGCGGCGGGAGCAGAAGCTGCGGGCCGCCTTTGAGGCGCAAAAAGTCGAAGCCAATCGATTAAATGTGAGCGCCATTCAATATGGACTACTAAGAAGGGAATCCGAAGCAAACCGCCAGCTCTACGATAACCTTGAAGAACGCATGAAAGAGGCCGGCGTTGCCGCCGGCCTCCGCTCGACAAATGTCCGGCTGATAGATCCGGCTGAGGCCACCGAACTGCCGGTCTCGCCCTATCTTCCACGCAGCAGTTACTTAGGCCTCTTTCTGGGATTTCTTCTCAGCGCAGCAGTGATCGGATTCAGGGAAAGCATGGATCGTGCTCTTCGTGACCCGGCGGACGTTGAATCATTTACGGCAATGCCGTCGTTGGCAATTATTCCGCAACATCGTGGTTCGCCGCGATTGCTCACTTCGAAAGTTGGCGAAGCACCTCAAGTCCTCAGTTTGACTGAACCTCGCACTGCTATCGCGGAAGCGTATCGCTCTCTTGGAACGTCGATTCTGCTGGCGTCTCGTGATTTGAAATCGTTGCTGGTTTCAAGTCCGCTACCCGCTGAGGGTAAGACGATGACCGCTGCGAACGTCGCGGTTGTCCTCGCCCAACAAGGCAAGGCTGTACTGCTAGTTGACGCGGATCTTCGCAAGCCTGGACTGGATCGGGAATTTGGAATTGCCGGCACGCCGGGGCTGAGCGATCTTCTTTCAGGCGGAGCCGGTGAAGAATGTGTTATTCACAAAATCGAAGGCGTGGCAAATCTATCCATCGTAGCGGCGGGAAGTTCGCCGGCGATGACGGCTGAGATGCTTGGTTCGGACAGAATGCGTGCAATTATGGAATCATGGCGTGAGCGCTACGATTACGTAATTCTCGATACACCGCCGATTATCGCGGCTACGGATGCGGTGCGCCTTTCAAAGGAAGTTGATTCTGTGCTGCTGGTGATTCGTTCCGGACAGACCCCGACCGATGCACTCGCTCGAAGCTGTGATGTGTTGAATCAGGCTAACATCCCAGTGTTAGGCATCGTCGTGAATGGAGTTAGCCCACGTTCATCCGGATCGTACTATTACGGATATTATCCCCAGCTCGCGAAAGGTTATTACACCAATTCACCCCAGGTCTGAATTGAGAAGATAACGCTCGTTTGTTCAAGCAGCCTTATTACGGCGGGTGGTGCGCTGAGGCGTTGTTTCGTGCATCCTGCGGTCGGATTCTGCGGCGGCGCGGCATAGAGAGAGCACGACGATAAACAAGAGAACCCAAATCGCAACTCCTAACGCCCACCACATACGACTCGACTCGATGACACCGTCCTACTCACACTTAGATGCTGAATCTTCAAAGGAGTCGTTTCCTGTCGTTTCCCGGCGCAACTCTGCCCGCTTCGACAATGGCGCTGTCTTAAGTCCAACGTCGGAGACGTCGGCTGAAGCGTTCTTTGAGCGGCACGCCGGTGCTTTGGCTGATTGCTACCAGAGCGGGAGCTACGCTCAGCGCCGCAGCCTGGTTCGCGAAATTATCGGTGAGGAACTGCTTAGACGGAACCGTCCGGTGACGACGATCAGGCTTCTCGACTTCGGTTGTGGGAGCGGCATCCTGTTGAAAGATGCAGCCGATCTTGGCCTACAGGCCACGGGAGTCGACAGCTGCAAAGGCATGATTCTTGCTGCGCGCGATCAACTCGCCGGTTTGCGCAAGCAGGTCAGCCTGGAATGGCTTCGCAGCAGTTCCGCAAAAGGGAACTACGAGCGAGAGAGCTATGACATAGTTTTGTGTCTGTCCGTTCTCGAGTTTCTTCACGATATGCGAAGTGCGTTGTCGCGTATTTGCGCTCGTGTGATGAGAGGCGGAATTCTCGTCCTCTCGGTTCCAAACCGGCACAGTTTGCTGCGAAGCCTGGAAGGCTTCATCTATCGCAATCCACGTGCGTTCCATTGTTTCCCTCGGTTGCACCATTTGACTGGCGCTGACTCATATCTGAACTACCAGGTTCATCAATTTACTCGCGCTGAGTTATCGGGCTTTCTCCATGAATACGGACTGAGGGAAGAACAACATCGATTTCACGTAGCTCCGCCCCTGTTGCACTGCTTGGGAAGATTTGAGCCCATTGGAATGATGCTGATGGCGGTCTTTCGTAGAGTTTGAGATCGTGGATTTGAAAATGGTCTGGCTTGGAGAGATGCTCCTGTCACGACTCGATTCATGCTGACCCGATCTATGCAAGAGTGAAACAGTATTAAGTCAGAATTCGGCCGAGGCAGGAGGATCCACGTACATCACTGCCTCCTTACTGCCGAATTCGCGGATTCACCACCGCATATAGGACATCGGTTAGAAGATTCACGGCTATGTATGTAAGTCCAATCGCGAGGATGCAACCCTGAACGAGAAAGTAGTCGCGGCTGCTGATTGCGCTGATAGTCAGGCGTCCAATTCCAGGCCACGAAAAAATCGTCTCCGTGACTATGGCGCCCGCGAGAAGTGAGCCAAATTGCAGGCCGAGGACTGTGAGCACGGGAATCATCGCATTGCGCAGGGCATGCTTGTAGACCACTTTGCTCTCGCTCAAGCCTTTTGCGCGAGCGGTGCGTACATAGTCTTGACTCAACTCCTCGAGCATGGCGGTCCGCACCATTCGCGTGAGGATTGCCGCCAGTGCGCCTCCCAGCGTGACGGCAGGTAATACTAAGTGCTCCCATGTTCCGGCTCCTGAAACTGGAAGCAGGCCAAGCTTGATGGCGAAGAACAGAATCAGAATCGGCCCGAGTGCAAAATTGGGAAACGATAGGCCGAAAAGGCTTACGACGCTCAGTAAGCGATCGTCCCAGCGATTGCGCCGTTGCGCGGAACGCACCCCTGCAGGAATCGACAGAAGGAGTGCCACGACGAGAGCCGCAACTGTCAGTCGCAGCGTGTATGGATAGCGCTCCCAGATGACGCGGCCAACATCCTGATTCAGTCGAATGGATTGCCCCAATCGTCCGTGCAGGACTCCCTTCCAGTACTGCAGATATTGTTTTCCTATTGGCTGATCGAGCCCATATGCATGGCGCGCTACCTGAATATCAGCACTAGCCGCTCCTTCGCCGAGCATGGCTTGAATCGGATCGCCGGGTACCAGGTGAATCAGCAGGAAGACAACCGAGACCACCAGCCACAGTACGGGCAGGGTGTACACAAGTCGGGAGACGATCAGCCGAATCATGCGCCGTTTCCTGACGCTGCTCTAGGATTCATGGAAGAGAGAAGGTTGTTCTTCCGCTTGAGGTTCTGGTGTGCTGAGCGCCTCGACCTTAACTTGAAGGACGCGACGGTCATACATCTGAAGGACGGTGTAGCGGCGTGCTTCGAACTCGACCGAATCGCCGGTCTGCGGCAAACGTCCAAGGCGCCACATGATGAAGCCCCCTAAAGTTTCGAAGCCTTCATCGCGGGGCAGGCGAATGCGCAGGTGCGACTCGAGATCGCGAACGTTCGCGCCGCCTTCCAGAACCAATGCTCCGGTGTCGAGCAGATGGGGCTGGACGGTGACATCAAACTCGTCCTCAATCTCGCCGACGATCTGTTCAAGGGCGTCCTCGACCGTGACGAGACCAACCGTCGATCCATACTCATCCACAACGATGGCGAGGTGACGCTTGCGCTGTCTGAATTCCGCCAATAGATCGATCACCGGTTTTGTTTCGGGAACAACAAGAACGTCGCGCATGATGTGTCGTACGCGCAATGTGACTTCCGGCGGGAGTGGTCGTGCTCGCGCCGAAATGCGCAAGTGCATGAAGCGCGATAGGTCCTTGGAATAGAGCATGCCGACAATGTGTTCTTTGCCCAAAGCGGGATCGTAAACGGGGATTCGCGAGTGTTGATCCTCAACGACGCGCGCCATGGCATCTTCGAGCGTCATATCCGCAGGCAGGGAGAATATGTTCTGGCGTGGTACAAGGATCTCTCGCACGGTCATGTTCTCCAGCTCCAGCGCGCGGTGCATGATCTCCTCCTGTAGCGGAGGCAGCAGGCCGAGACGACGGCTGGAGGTCAGAATCAGCTTCAGCTCCTCCGGAGAATGCATTCCGCCCTCCCGCATCAGTCGTGAGCCGAAGAGCCTGAGCACGGCGTTGGCCGAGCGCGTCATGAGGTGCAGTAATGGACGCGAGATGGTGATGAAGACGTCCATTGGCCCTGCGACAGACAGAGCAACTTGTTCTGCACGTTGCAGCGCCAACGACTTGGGAACCAGTTCGCCTAAAATGACGTGAAAGTAGGTGATCAGAACAAACGCAATGATTACCGCGCCGGTGTGTGCATACACTACGGCGTGGGGCAGTCCTGCCAGAGGACGAAGGAGCAGTTGGGCCACTGCTGGCTCCCCAATCCAGCCTAAAGCCAGACTGGCGAGCGTGACTCCAAACTGCACCGCCGGCAGAAAGTCGTCCAACCGCTGCTGCAGCCGTTGAACGGTGCGGGCGCCGACTCGTCGGGCATCGATGAGCTGCTGAATGCGCGTATCGCGGACGCTTACGATGGCGAACTCGGCAGCCACAAAGAAGGCGTTCAAGGCCACCAGCAGCACGACTACCAGAATGCGAAGGAGCACCAGAGGCGCCATCGTTGCTTAGTCTAGCATCGGCAGCTACTTAGCTCAGGTGCAGAATGGCCGGGATTGGCGCGTATTGGGAATGCCGCAACCGGAATCCTAAGGAAATCCTAGAGTTAAATTCTTAGTCAGGTGCTTACTTTTATGCGATTTTCAGGTCTAAGGTGCATTGCCTTTGTGTGTCCGCGCGGGCACTCTGGATCCATCAGAATTAATATTGAGGAACTCGGGGCTGATTACGCGCGTATGAAGCCATGAATGGGGTTGGAGGAAGAAGTGGCGAACGGCAATTCTAATCATAAAAAGAAGAGACGACGTATTTGGTGGATCGGAACGGGATTATTTGTTGTCCTCCTTATTGGAGGCATAGTCACCAAGGCGACCAGCAGCAATACAAAGATTGATCCTACGAAGATCGCAATGGTTGAAAAGGGCGATCTGGCCAAGAGCGTCGTGGCTACCGGCAAAGTACAGCCGATTACTAAGGTTGAAGTTAAGTCCAAAGCCAGCGGTATCGTGAAGAAGTTGCTGGTCGACGCTGGCGACCGCGTGAAGCAGGGCCAGGTTCTCGCTGAACTGGATAAGGAAGAGCTTGAGGCCCAGGTGCGTGAGAACGAGGCTCAGCTCAGCGCGGCAGAAGCTAATTTTCGCGCTGCTGAAGCCGATGTCGAGCGCAGCCGGGTCGATGCCGCTGGCGTGGACGTTCCCACTTTGCAACGTGCTTACGAGCGAGCTAAAAGCATGGCCTCAGAAGGAGTAGTTTCGGCGTCAGCGCTCGATGACGCTCAGCGCAACTATGAGATGGCGATGAACAAGCGCGACATCGCGCGCGCGCAGCTGATCGTTAACCAGGCAAAGGTAAAGCAGGCTCAGGCCCAAGTGACGCAATATAAGGCATCTCTCGCGCGCGCTGCTGAGCAATTGAATTATGCGACGATCGTCGCACCGATTGATGGCATCATCCTCTCCCGCGATGTAGAAGTCGGAGATGCGGTAAGTTCCATTCTGGTATTAGGTTCCTCGGCGACGCTGGTCATGACCCTTGGCGACATGAAGCAGGTCTATGTCGACGGCAAAGTCGACGAAAGCGATATCGGCAAGGTCTATCTCGGACAGCCCGCTCGCATCAAAGTTGAGTCGTTCAAAGACAAGAGCTTCAGTGGCAAAGTCACAAAGATCGCGCCGATGGGGGTTGAGAAAGACAACGTGACCACCTTCCAGGTGCGAGTTTCCATCGACAACTCCGGAGGTGAACTTAAAGCGCTCATGACGGCCAACGCTGAGGTCATTCTGGAAGAGCACAAGGGCGTGCTGATCATTCCGGAAAATTCGATCATTTACGACAAGGACAAGAAAGCCTTGGTTGAAGTTCCAGATCCTAAAGGCAAAGACGGCAAGAGAAAGGTTCCGGTTACCGTTGGCATTTCCAATGGCGCAAAGACTGAGCTTCTGGCTGGCCTGAAGAAGGACGATAAAGTCATACTGCAATAAGTTTTCTCCAAGGACCGCGATTCCCGCGGTCCTTTTGTACGTCGATACTCGCTCACAAAACGGCGGCTCCACAGTCCAATTCAGGAAGTTGTGAGGAATACATGAACAGGAAACTGCAAATCTCAGCGGTCATTCTGGTCCTGACCTTCAGTTCTGCGGCCTACGCAGAAGCAGAAGGACACTTCGAACGCACATTGAAGGTCAGCGGTCACGTCGATCTCGACGTGCAAAGCGGTTCGGGCAACATTACTGTGCATCCCGGTGACTCCAGTTCCGTCGTAGTCCAGGGGCACATCAAGGCTGGCAGCTCCTGGTTCAGCTCGGGTGGACTGTCCGCCGAAGAGCGCGTAAAACGGCTGGAGCAGAATCCGCCGATTGACCAGAATGGGAACAGCATCCGCATCGGTCACATTCAGGATGAGGCTCTGCGCAACGTTTCAATCAGCTATGACATCGCCGTTCCCAAGGACACATCGGTCCAATCTCGCACCGGCTCGGGCGATCAGCATGTAAGTGAAGTGAACGGACCTGTGCGCGCGAGCACCGGATCCGGCAATGTGACTGTCCGCGATGTTGGCGCCGAAGTGCGTGCGAACGCCGGCTCCGGAAACCTCGAGATCAAGAACGTCCAGGGACGCACGTCCGCGGAAACCGGCAGCGGAAACACGGTTGCGACCGGGATTGCAGGAGGCTTCGACGCGCGTGCCGGCTCTGGCGATATCACCTTCGAGCAGACCGCCTCAGGCTCTGTTCGTGCCGAAACAGGTTCCGGCAACATTCACCTGCGCAATGTCTCTGGAGGACTGGAAGCTGGCGCCGGCAGCGGCGATGTCGAAGTGCAGGGCAAGATGGCCTCCGACTGGCGTATTCATACCGGCTCAGGAGAGGTGCAGGTGAAATTGCCATCCGATGCCAAGTTCAATATTGACGCTCGCAGCAGTTCCGGAAATGTTGAAGTCCATCATCCCGTCACGATGCAGGGTGTCCTGAAAAAGAACCACATCGAGGGAACCGTGAACGGCGGCGGCACTCTGCTCCAGGTAAGTACCGGTTCGGGAACGATTCGGGTTGATTGATTCAGCAGGGACGCAGCATGCGGCGTCTCTACTTTGTCAGATCAATCACCTGCGGCACTATCGTTCCGTCCGCAATCGTCAATATTCCTACAGAAATGGGAAGGCTGAATCTTCTCGGGCCGGCGCTCCCCGGATTGAAAAACAGAACGCCTTTTCGCCGCTCGATCAGCGGCTGATGGGAGTGGCCGAAGATTACGGCAGCAAATCCTGCAACGCCCGGATTGAGGTCGAGCTCTTGCACGTTATGCAATACGTAAAGACTGACACCGCCGATCTCGAGCATCTCCGTTTCGGGAAGATTCCTGCCCCAGGCGGAAGTATCGATGTTTCCTCTCACTGCGGCCACAGGCGCAAGTTGGCGGAGCTGATCGAGGATCGCAGCGTCGCCGATGTCCCCGGCGTGCACTATGGCATCCACTCCACACAGAGCTTCTAAGGCCTTAGGACGGAGCAGACCGTGAGTATCTGAGATTATGCCAACCCTCAGTGTTTGAGGTACTTTCGAGGATTTGTTTCGAATGACTAAGATGCCTTTCTTAACACCCCAGGGCAGTTAGCCGGCTTTGGCGGCTTACCCCTTGCGGGCAGTGCTTGAGCAGCTCTCGAAAACTTACCGTTTAGTCAACCGAAGCCAATACAGCGCCATCTCACTGACTGCGACCCATGGGCCTGCTGTCACTAATTCTTTGTCTGTAGGGCGCTCAAGAGCGCACTTCGTTCTGGGCAGGCAATCATCAATCACCACATCAGCAGGAGGAATTGAGTAATGAAGAAAAATCTCTATCGGCTCGGAATGGTAATCGCGATGAGCGCTGGATTCGCGCTGGCTCAAGGCACAGCGTCGCAGACAACGACTCCGAAGACCTTCCCGGACCAACAGCAATCTCCATCTGCTGCCCAGAGCACGTCGCAGAATCCAACGTCGGCACAGCCGTCGAGCTCGGATCAGCTACCATCCAGTAGCCAGACTCCTTCCTCTTCGTCGTCGACGTCGGCTGCGCCGAGTTCGAGCAGCAGCGACCAATCGAGCACGACTCCGAGCAGCAGCCAGTCGAGCGCCTCGCCGAGCAGTTCATCGCCGAGCAGTTCCAGCACGTCGACTTTACCGCAGTCTGATCAAAGCTCACCGTCGTCAAGCTCGTCTCCGTCGTCTTCCAGCAGTTCGCAGAGCACTTCGCCCTCGACTTCGGGAAGCGCGACTTCACCCTCCAGCTCCACTGACCAGAGCTCCAATCCCTCATCCAGCTCCTCGTCATCCAGCAACCAGAGCACGAATCCGTCGAGCAGCAGCCAGTCCGGCGCTTCGAGTTCCAGTTCGGGAATGCCGCAGAGTGACATGAACGGAAGCTCCGACGTTCAGAGCAAGATTACGTCGGCCCTCCAGGCCAATCCGAATCTCTCCGGCGTCAGCGTCAGCTCGAGCGACAAGGGCGTCATTGAACTGACGGGCACGGCGAACTCCGCGAAAGACCGCAAGGAAGCCGTGCGCATCGCCAAGGAAAATGCCAATGGCATGAAGGTGAAGGACCACATTAAGATCGGTGCTTCGGCCATCAACAACAGCGGCACGACTCACTAAACCCATCCACTCAGCAAGGGCGGCCTGAAAGCCGCCCTTTTACTTTTGCTCATAATTCCCAATTCGAAACCCATAGGGACAATGACGGCATCCCGACTGGCAGCAGTATCCCCGCTTCAGTAGATAGTGTTCTGTAAAAACATACAGACCGTTCTCGATGTAGTAATCGACGTCCTCGACCAGCGGTTCGCCCGAAGACGATTCGCGCGGCTGTTGTTCAGTCGCCACTCGCGCTCCGAATTGCAGTGTCACGAGCGGCAAGGATTTGCATCACGGGACTCGGTCCAGCCTCTTCGACCAGGGATCCGTCGCGGAAGCTGACGCTGTGTCCTGAGATCGCGGGCACGCGCTCTCCAGGCACGATGATGCCGGCGAGGTTCAGCGGATCCGCCGCAGACACGGTGATGGTTTCTCCCGAGGGCTGAGCATTGCGCATCGCGCGCAGCGATTCGACGGCTTCGGGCAGCGCGAACTGTTCACCGATGAAGCCCGAGACGAATCTGCCGCCACGCACCTCACCGCGATCTTCGAGGCGGCGGAAGGTCAGCAGCAGTTCGCGCCATTTTGGGAGAACCGATTCTCGCGCCAACAGCTCGCGGAAGACCAAACCATAGCGATCCAGCAGCATGCGGCAGGTCGCTTCGAGCGCGGCAGCATGATCGCGCGCCGGTTCCGTATGCATGATCGTCCAGCGCCCGGCGCTGTGGCGCGGACGGCGTGCACGTGCAGTTGCGGTTGAGCGTCGTGGGGCCACAAGCGTGCGGAGGTTATCGAAGCCATCTGCAGTGACTACACCAGCAGCAACGAGCTCCCACAAACCAGTTTCAACTTCCGCTTTCAACTTTCCCGTTCCACGCACAATGTCCGTGAAGAACGACGCACCGCGCGATTGCAGATAGGCGAACACTTCGTTTGCCACCGGACTCAAGCAGCGCTCGATCGCGTTTGGTTGCTGCGAACGGACCGATGTCATCCAGTCGGACTCATCACGCAAAAAGAATGTGACCGGCGCAACGCTGGTCGGGACTACGCGGCGAGTGCTCTCCGAGGTGGCTTCGAGCGTGGCCGGATGTGGCGAGAGCCGGCCCCAGCCCACGGCCCCCGTAAGGCAGAGGTGGTCGAGGTCCTTGGGATCGTAGTCCCTGATGCGTTGCGGCAGAATCTGCTTCTCCCATGCATTGGCCGGAATTTCAAACCCCTGCATCTGCCGCAAGACTTCGAGCAGACCGCGCTGGCCGTTTAACTGTGTGCCTGCAGCAACGTGCTGCCAGCGTGGCAGCCAGCGCATGAGCTGGGCCGGAGTTACGGGCTGAATCTGTTTTCGCAGAACTCCGAGTGTTAGACGGTGAATGCGCGCCAGCAGTCGACGGTCACACCACTCAGTGACTCCGTCATGACGGGCGAATTTGCCGCGCAGGATAGATCCCTTAGCCTCGAGGCGGAGCAAAGCGATGTCGATTTCGTTTGCCGGCTGATGTAGCGCTTCGGCGAGTTGCTGAGCGGTGAGTGGGCCCGAGTGCATCATCCAGCCAGTCACCATGGCAAGTCGGGCATCGTCTGCGCCTGGCACTTCACGTTCGGCGGATTCGATTGGGAATTCTAGTTCCGAATCGGGATAGAGTGCGCGGAAGCTGGTTAGCTTCTCAGCGGCTACCCAGAAGTAGCGGCCTGCAACGCGAGCACGAGCGGCGCGACGTTGCTGCTTGAGTTCAGAGAAGAAGCCACTCCAGGACACTGTATTCCAGGCATTCTCGCTGGAGCCTGCTTTGGGCAGAGACACAGCCGAGGGCGGCTGTGCCACAAGGCTTTCAGAAGGCAGCGCCTCACCTTCCTTAAGGTTTTCTGGCAGCGCAATTAGTGTCAGCAGAGCATCGTGCAGCTCGTCCCCATCGCGGACGTCGGGCCAGGCTTCGTCACGAACCTGTTCGATGGCGCTCAGGTCGAGGCCTCCGACTTCCTGCAGTACCGAATCGGGAAGCGTGCGCCGCATCTCCACGGCTCGCGCGCGGCGCTCTTCCAGCGGGGCATCGTCCAGATAGGCATAGGGCGCCGAGTTCAGAATCTCGTGCGAGAACTGTGAAGGCACCGGCGTATCCACCGCCAGCAGGTGAATGGAGCCATTCGAGATGCCGCGCAGCAAATTCTTCAGGCCATCGATGTCCATCGCTTCAGTAAGGACATCTTTCATGACCTCGCGAACCAGCGGATGATCGGGAATCTTGATATCGCCTTCGATGTTTTCCTGGCAAGCAGCCACATCGGGGAACACTGAGGCTAGAAGATCGTCGGAGCGGATGCGCAGAATCTGGGGAGGAATCTTCTTCCCATTACGGTAGCGAAGCAGCGCAAGCGCGCGTCCGGCGTCCCAGCGCCAGCGGGTTTTGAAGATGGGCGAGTCGAGTGCCGCTTGTTCCAGCACTTCCTGCACGCTTTCTTCACGCAGGAACTCGAAGACATCGGCGAGTGGAAAGCTGTGCTGCTCGGCGAGAGCGATGTTCAGGCCGTTCTCGGTGGCTGAAGCCTGCAGCTCGAAGTTGAAGGAGCGGCAGAAGCGCTTGCGCAGCGCCAGTCCCCACGCCTTGTTGATGCGTGCCCCCAGCGGAGCGTGAATCACCAGCTGCATGCCGCCGCCTTCGTCGAAGAAGCGCTCGGCAATGAGCGTGCTTTGCGTGGGTACAGCACCCAGCACCGCGCGCCCTGTGACGATGTACTCGACGATCTGCTCGGCAGCAGAGTCGTCCATGTGGCATTCGTCTTTTAGCCAGGCGACGGCCGATGCCACTTCGGGAATGTTCTGGGAGATGCCTACCGGAGTAACGTTAGGCGTGCGTTCGTCCACTTCGGCGCGGATGGCCGCGACCTGATGTGATAGCTCCGGCGTCCGCGCTGGAGCCTCGCCGCGCCAGAAGGGAATTGTCGGAGCAGCTCCCTGAGCGTCTTCAACCACCACACGTCCAGCGGACTCGACGCGATGGATCCGCCAACTGGTGCTGCCCAGGAGCATTACATCGCCACGTTGGCTTTCCACCGCAAAGTCTTCGTCGAGGGTGCCGACCACCGCCTCTTCGGGCAATGCTACGACCGTATATAAGGAATTGTCAGCAATGGCACCGCCATTTGTCACAGCGATCATCCGGCTGCCGCGGCGGCCTTTGAGAATGCCATTGACCCGATCGCGATGCAGGTACGCTCCGTAGCGTCCCCGACTGGCGGCGATGCCGTCCGAAAGAACGGTCACGATCTCTTCAAAGTCGCTCTCAGCAAGGGTGCGATAGGGATACGCGCGGCGGAGTACGTTGAACAGCTCTTGCTCGAGCCAATCATCGGCAGCGCACATAGCAACAATCTGCTGGGACAGCACGTCAAGCGGAGCTTCAGGAACCATGAGCGCGTCGAGTTCTCCCGCTTCGATGGCGCGCACAAGTGCTGCGCATTCGATCAGTTCGTCGCGCGTTGTGGCGAAGATGCGGCCTTTGGGAATGGCTCCGCGCCAGTGTCCGGCGCGGCCGATGCGCTGCAGCATCACGGCAATAGAGCGCGGCGAGCCGATGTGGCAGACAAGGTCGATGTGTCCGACGTCAATACCGAGTTCCAGGGAAGCTGTGGCCACCAGAGCCTTTAATTCGCCCTTCCGCAAACGGGACTCGGCATGCAAGCGCAGCTTGCGCGAGAGGCTGCCGTGGTGCGCTGCCACTGCATCCTCCCCAATTCGGTCGGCCAGACAGTGCGCTATGCGCTCTGCCAGGGAGCGCGTATTGACGAAGATCAGCGTGGAACGATGCTGCTCGGTGAGTTGCGCGAGACGGTCATAGACCTCGTCCCACATCTCATGCGTCATCACCGCCGAGAGTGGACTCGGAGGAACTTCCACAGCAAAGTCGAGCCGACGCCTGTGGCCTACGTTTACAACTTCGGGCTCTCCGGAGGCACCCGCGAGAAATTTGGCTACCAGTTCGATGGGCTTCTGCGTCGCTGAGAGCCCAATGCGCACCGGCTTGCGATGCGCGAGCACGTCCAGGCGCTCCAGCGAGATGGCCAGATGCGCGCCACGCTTGTCGTCGGCAATGGCATGGATCTCGTCCACGATCACGGTCTCGACATCGCGCAGCAGCTCGCGGCTCTTTTCCGCCGTGAGCAGAATGTACAGAGACTCAGGAGTAGTGACCAGAATGTGAGGTGGGGACTTGAGCATCCGCTGCCGGTCGGCGGAAGGCGTATCGCCGGTGCGCACAAAAGTGCGGATCTGCGGCATAAGGAAGCCGCGCTCACCGGCAAGGCGAGCAATCTCCGCCAGGGGACGCTCCAGATTCGTAGCAATGTCGTTGCCGAGGGCTTTCAGAGGGGAGACGTAAACGACCTCAATCTTGCCCTCGAGCTGACCGGTGACAGCCTTGTGGACGAGGCGATCAATGCAGGCGAGAAAGGCAGCGAGGGTCTTACCGGATCCGGTAGGTGCCGCAATGAGGGTAGAACGTCCGGAAAGGATGTAAGGCCAACCTTGTTCTTGTGGCTCAGTGGGAGTGCCGAATTTTGATACGAACCACTCCTGCACCAGCGGATGCGCCCAAGCCAGCGCCTGCGGCACATCCACCTGCGCACCCCTTCCGCTCTCAATTTGTGTAAGATCGGTCATTTACAGGACTTAGACTCGGCATGCGCCAGAATTTCTACAATTTCGATTGCAGCGAAATGAGCAATCGAACATCTTGTAGTTACTCGCGGATTCGGAAAAGGATTTTTAGACCCAATCGATTCAGCATCTTCCCGGTTATTTCTTGGGCACTTCGGTGCCAAGTGAACCCCGGCGTAACCCCGAATTTTCCACAGCGTAACCCCGAAATTTCCACGGCGTTACGCGATCTCTATCAGCGTGGCCGAAAGGGCAGGTGATGACTTGCCGTAAGTCGCAAAATTCCTCCGAATCCCACAAGATCCCTGAAGGTCCCTAGGGATATCCCATCGTGATCCCTAGGAATCGAATGCGACTATCGCAGCGACCTCAATCTTCCCGGATCGGCTGAAAGAGCAAGCGAACCGCTCGGGCGCAGAAAACTGGCTCAAACCAGAGTTATCTGGAATTCCTGCACTCAGAGTCACGTGGAGAGGCGCGCTGGCGAGAACTCGCACCGAATAATTATAGGCGAATAAAAGGCAAATCGTCAAGGACTGGCGTGACTATTCACTTGACAAAAGTACGACTCTGCCGTAATCTCGTCGCATCGGTAGTTAAGGCTCATTTCTTCTTAGGTTTAACCGATGCTGATGCTCGCAATTGTCGCCG
>Ga0066684_10000002_pt1 | contig 86829 bp, 76 predicted proteins | sample GraSoiAngelo_133_FD_62301 | JGI IMG/M metagenome (GOLD analysis project Ga0066684, IMG submission 62301) | Grasslands soil microbial communities from the Angelo Coastal Reserve, California, USA - 14_0929_05_20cm | ecosystem: Environmental > Terrestrial > Soil > Grasslands | place: USA... | reverse complement strand
GTTAGTCAATCGTCGTCAATTTGACGCGGAGCTCGAGGAGGAGGTGCGCCTGCACCTGGAGCTGCGCCAGGAGGAACATCTCGCTTCAGGCATGGCGCCGAATGCGGCTCGCGAGGCCGCTCAACGCCAGTTCGGAAATGAAACCGCATTGAGGGAGAAGAGTCGCACGGAGTGGGGCTGGGGATGGATTGAGGATTTTCTCCAGGACGTGCGCTTCGGCGCCCGAATGTTGCGTAAGAGCCCAGGTTTCGCCACACTCGCCATACTCACGCTGGCGGTTGGGATCGGAGCAAACACGGCTATCTTCAGCGTGGTCAACTCCGTTCTCCTGCGTCCACTGCCTTATCCTGACGCGAACCGGCTGGCGATCATTTGGTCCGGTTTGGGAAACACCAACCGAGCGCCTGCTTCGAACTTCGAAGTTTTTCAGATTCGCCAACACACGAAGGAGTTTGATCAGGTTGGCGGCATCTGGGTGACCAACGGCGCTCTCCCCGGAGATGGAGACGTGGAGCAGGTGAAGGTGGGCACAGTTACCGCCAACTTTCTGCCGCTGCTATGCCCAAAGCCTGAACTCGGCCGCTTCTTCGCGCCCGAAGACGAGCCGAAAGCACCGAATGCCCAGCGGCCGATCATCATCTCTCATGGAGTCTGGATGCGGCGCTTCGGTGGCGATCGGGGCATTATTGACCGCGTGGTCCGATTTGGGCCGAGATCGGCAGTTGTGATTGGCGTAATGCCTGAGAATTTCCGGCTGATTCTTCCCGGCGGATCGAGTATTGCCGCAAATGTCGATGTCTTCTATTCGACTGGTATCGATGCGTCCGATCCTCTTGGGCCGGCATATCTTCGTTTAGTTGGGCGCCTGCGCCCGGGAAGCAATATCGCAAGAGCCCAAGCCGAAGCGGATTCCATCGCAACCCAGATCACTTCGTTTGACGGAAACTCAGGGATTTCCAACTTTCGCCTGTACGTCTATTCGCTTCAGGCAGAAGACGTGCGCGAGGTCCGCGGCACCTTACTCTTTCTTTTTGGCGGCGTTGCTCTAGTGCTGCTCATCGGATGCACAAATGTTGCTAATCTGCTGATGGCGCGGGCCACACAGCGCCTGCGCGAAACCACAGTTCGCGTTGCACTCGGCGCATCGCGGGGAAGACTTGTGCGCCAACTCCTGACGGAGAGTCTGCTCCTTGGCTTCCTCGGCGCAGTGCTCGCCCTTGGCATTGGCTGGGCCGCCGTGCGTGCAATTCTGGCGGTCCGGCCGCCTTCGCTGGCAAACCTCGGCGAGGTTCAACTGGACTTGCGCGTCCTGGCCTTTACCTTCGCAGTGGCCATAGTTACCAGCGCGCTCTTCGGGCTCGCGCCGATGATCACAGTGAATCGCTTTGACTTGGTTCAAAACCTTAAGGAAGCGACACGCCCGGCAGGGTGGACTGGAAGGCGCTGGAATAGCGTACTTGTTTCGGCCGAAGTGGCTCTGGGATTTGTACTCCTCATCGGAACCGGTTTGCTGATGCGGACCTTCGTCAACATTCTGCGCGTTGATCCTGGCTTCCGCGCAGAAAACGTCTTCACTTTTCAGCTTCCTCCGCCGAATTACGAGATGCTGCGGCAATTGCAGCAAAATCTTAGAGCCCTTCCCGGTGTTGAATCCGTTTCGGCGGTCTCGCATATTCCGCTTGAGGACACTGCGAACTGGTATGACTATTACTGGAAGCAAGGCACGCCCACCGAACTGCGGAGCACGGTTTACGCAGACCATCGTTCTATTCTGCCGGGATATTTCAGCACGATCGGCGCGACGCTGCTTCATGGCCGCGATTTCATGGAAGCTGATAATGCTGCACACGAGCACGTAATTATCATCGATGATCTTCTCGCACACGAGCTCTGGCCGGACGGCGATGCAATCGGAAAAAAGCTCAACATCTCAGACTCTCCCAGCGGTCCGTATCAGTTCCAGCGAGATTGGGCTGTCGTTGTCGGTGTGGTCAGACACATTCAATGCCACTCGCTTACAGCGATCGTGCGGCCGCAGATCTATGTTCCGTTCCAGCTCGCGCCACGGCCAATGGCGATTGTCATTCGCACTGCCGGCAACGTCTCTGGTCTTACTGACGCGGCGCGCAAGCAGGTAGCCCTGCTGAACAAAAACATGCCGGTCTCCCGCGTTGCGCCTCTAACGGATTATGTAGAGAGAGCGCGTTCCGAGAGCCGCTTTGCCTCGTTACTTGCGATATCGCTCTCCGCAATCGCGCTTCTGCTGGCCTGCATCGGCATCTATGGCGTTCTGTCGTACTCGGTAGCGCAACGCACCAGTGAAATCGGCGTTCGCATGGCGATCGGCGCTCGCCGCGTGGACATAATGAGAATGGTGCTGGCCGATGGATTTGCGTCCGTCCTGCTCGGTTTAACCGGCGGCTTCTTACTGTCGCTCGTCCTGACGCCGCTGCTTGCGGGATTGTTATTCGGCGTGAAGCCAGGGAATCCGGCGAATTACGTGTTGATCGTGGCGATCGTGCTGCTCGTAAGTGCGCTTGCATCATTCCTTCCAGCACAACGCGCAATGCAGATCGATCCGCTCACGGCTCTGCGGCATGAGTGAATCATCTTGGCAAAAAGTCTGGCCAAGGCCTCCTAACGCTGCGAATGAGTCATCTGTGTGTTTGTTGCTGATACTGCCGCTGTGGGCTGAGTCTGATTCACCAGCGCGTTCGCCGCGTTGGCTGCCAGAACCCATCGGCTGGCGACGTCAATGACGTATTCGTCTTCAAACCAGAGGAAGCCGAAGTCGTCGATGCATTCCGGGAAGTCCGGCTTGATGATGATGTAACCCGGAATCACGCCGCCAGGAATAAACGTATTGTCCGCGCGGTTGTTTCCGTAGGCCTTCAGCTTGGAAACTGTTCCGACTCCAGAGACATAGGACGTGCTCGATACCGGATGCGTGCCGAGGATGTAGTTGGCGGCGCGCAGCGTGTAGTCGGGGCTGACGATCTCGGGGAAGGCTTTGTGCAGGAAGTACATGCGCGCACCGAGATCGATTACTTCGATGGCGCCTCCCCAGGTGCGCAGGCTGGGCGGGACTCCGAAGGGCGTGGCGGCCAATTGCTTATCCAATTCGGCGACGTAGGAGCGGACCGCGGTTTCGACTTGATGTTTGAAGCCCGCGTCCATGTAGGGCAGGGCGAGCACGGCCATCCAGCCGCCGAAGCCAAAGCGCTTTTCCACATTGGGAAACATTTCCAGAACGTGCTTCTTGTAGGCCTGGCCGCCGTTAGTCGCGAGGAGTAATTGCACCGTCGCTTTCCACTCTTCATTGCGGACGATTCCTTCGGCGAAGTTCTGTGGTGTTTGCCGGCCGGGCGGTGACTTGATCGGAGTGGGATGCGCTTGTTCCTCCGTCCACAGCTTCACGGCCGTTTCCAGACAGTGTTTGGCCAGCCCATCGTCCCAGCCCTTTAGCGCCTGGGAGGCGGCGGCCAGCGCTGCGATGGATCCGTATTGCAGGCGCGGCTCTTTAGTGGTGAACGCCCAGCGATCATCGGGAGCGCCGGAGAAGTTTCCATCCACCTGGTGCGGGGTGAGTTTTGCGTTGTAGACACGTCCGTCAGTCTTCGATGCTGCGTCGCCCAGGTGCGTATACTCGCGCAGATTGGGCTCCATGATTTCGGGTACCGGATGGCCAATGGAATTGATCTGTCCGAGCACCTGCAAGACGCCGTGCTTCACCTGTTGTACCGCATCGGGAATGCCGTCAGGCCGGTGCATCTCGACTGTGCGGGCGTTCTCATCTACGGTGAGCTCGTCCCATTTCAGGCTGAACTCTTTGTAGGCGAGCGCGAGGTCCTGGATCACCGCGTATTGGGTTTCCGCGCGGATGTCGTAGTCGCCGGCGTCGTACCAGCCGCCGACGTTCAATCCGGGAATGTGCTGGCCGGGCTGAAAGGGAGAATCGGTGTTCGGACCCAGCCATGCGCCGTCGAAATGATTTGTGTTCGGAGGAGCCTGGCGTGCGTCGTCGAGGTGCGAAACGCCGTGCCACAAACGGTAGCCTTCGCGCACGGAGACGTGGTCCATCTCAACGGCGAGATAACCGTCGAGGCTGGATTGCCAGCTGCGGCTGTAGACGTCTTTGGAGATAGGAAACAGGTCGGTGCGCTGGTCTGCGTATTCGATCGCGTACAGGCCGGGATCCTTCACTGAGGAGAAGTCGAATTTAGCGTAGGCGTACCGCAGCCACGGCTTGGGCGCCGAGATCGGCGCCTCGAAGACCGGCTTGTAGGAGCCGTCGTCGGCAAGGCGGAGCAGCTTCGCCATTTTGGGCGCGTCGAATTTCGGATCGAGTTCGATCACAGCGACCTTCGGGAAATTCGGAGCGTAGCCGATCTGACTATGCGCGATCATCGGCGGACGCGTCCAATTCGGGATCACGTTCGGACGGATGTGCCAGACCACAGCGCCTTCGGACTTGCCGGAGGGAATCAGAGTGCGCAGTACGAACCAGCCGTTCTGCGCGCGATTGCGTCCGTCGTAGAGGGCGAGCGGGCCGGTTTCGGAACTGATGCTGATGCGATGCAGAGGATCTTCCGTAGCGAAGGTGATGTTATTTCCCGTAACCAGCGGAAGCGGCTGCGTGTATCCCTTCGCCTCGTCCCACTCCTCCTGGTAGGGCAATTTCTTCGGATCGTCAGGGGAGGGCAGCACTTTGTGCATTTCTTCCTGCGGGCTGCGCGGGAAGATGCCGAACGCGTTGCCATCGGCGGCGTAGGTCTTATCCATATAAATCGACGGCAGAAATTCCAGATTGAAACCCGCGCGTCCAGCCAGCTTCTCCGGCAAGGGCTTATCGAGATTCACGCTCACGCGCACGCCGCCCGGCTCGGCAGCCACTTCCAGGCGATAGTCCATCTGATAGCTGGGAAACGAGAGATCGGCGGTGAGGCGGTTGTGATCCTTGTCGGCGTGGCGTCCCTTGAGCTGCGCCACCAGGTCCCACTGCTCGGGAGTGGGCATGAGGCGTACATCGCCGTTGGTCGCGATGCGCTCGCCATGAAGAATCATCTCCATGGCGGTGTTCTTCTGGTCGACGAAAATAGGGTGGAACGTGCTGTCGTAAAGCATCACGTTAAAGCCCTGCGTCGCCAGATAACCTGTCTCGGTGACTTGCATCGTGAAGTCAGCGCCCAGAGCGGGCAAAGAGATCAGGAATACCAGAGTGAACAGGAAGCGAGTGGGCATGAAGGTTTTTCCGGGGACTAAGAGTACCGAAACTGCCACTCAATTGCCAAGTCTAAAACGTTTTAGGCAAAAACCAGTATTGTCTGGTGGGGCTACCACATTGCACCTTCCATTCGGGCAGGACCCACGGGTAGGGCGAGCGTTGATCCTGAACGCGGGTACGCATTGTGCATCATCCTTTATGGAATGCGAGGTTTACCTGCGCATGAAGAATCAAGCCCACCGGATTAGGGATTTTGATATTGGCTCTCAAGCTCAGTAAGTGAGGCGCAAGTCATGCACCCATACTGAATATGGATCGGGATTGCCGTTGGCGTTCAGTTGGATGTGTACGCCGAAGTCGCCGTTCAGACCATTTACAGGTTGTGGGTTGAAGGCCATGTTTACAGGCACGATGTTGCCGTTGGCGCCGATGGAGACAAATACAGCCTGGCCGTTGCTGCGCTGGAACTCGAGCCGCAGTTGGGTGTGAGTTGAAGGCGCCGGCCTCGCGCACGGTACCGAAGTGGGAACCCAGCGCTGATTGGCAGGATCCCAGAGTTGCCAGATGCCGTACCCGAACGAGCATTGCGTGGCGAAGTCGTACCACTGGCCATCGACGATCTGGTTAGCCTCGTACTCGATGCCAAACGACGCGCCGGGATTCTCGATGTACTCGTCGAGTGTCAGAACAAAATGTGAGGCAGTGGGATCGGTCCCCAGCCGCTTCCACCACAGCGCATGTCCCCATGCAGCTCCCTGACCCAGCGAGAATTGCGCCGTGCCGGACTGGGGATAGTTGAGTCCCTGAGTCATCGAATAGCTGATCGTTCCACCTCCGGAGCAGGTGTCGCACGAATCCCAACCAGCCATCTGCTCGATATTGCTGATGGTCACATTCGGGGATGGGACCGGAGCGGGCGATGATGTCGGGGTCGGATTCGGGCTCCCACCTGAGGAACCCGGTGCAGGCGGAGTCGTTGTGCCTGTAGGTGCGGGCGCTGTTGTGGATGAAGGCGCCGAAGGCCCGGAACTCGAAGCTGGGAGGGGACCCGTAATTGTTGTGCTGGTTAGCGATGAAGCTGCGCCACCGCATCCAGAGATCGCTAAGAAGAGTATGGCCGATAGACCAGCGCTCAGCATTGCCAGGGGAAAGAAACGCATTTCCCGATTTTAGAGTTCACTTAAGTCAAGACCGAAATGGAATCGCGTCGTAATTCGGAATGATTACGATGGCCATGAGAGTAGCTGAAGAGCAACTCACATCCGGCGCTGTCCCGCCGCGGGCTGTGTGCTGCCCCACATCAGCGCATGGCGCAATGAACCATCGCTTAGGGGAACTAATCCGAAAAGTGCTGATCCAAATGCCTTGGTCCAATATGTTCGTGTCGGTGGTTCTGGCTTGATCATGGCAGCGGAAATTGGCAGCAGTATGAACAAGGGGTTTAACATTGCCATGCTCAGTGGTGGTAGTTCAATTTGCTGGAAAGAGGATACGAATGACGACAAGCGTGAGTTCAGCGAGAACCGAGGCGACCGGAGCTGGCAGCATCCTCGATGCAGCAAACGGCTTGGCACTGGTTCGCGTGACGGTCGGGGCAATGTTTGTATCGGTTTTTTTCGAGAATCTGGGAAAGGGCCTTTACAGTCCGGCAAACTATGCAGCTTTGATCAACTCCTACATTAAGCAGAGCCACTCGCCTGCCGTGTGGAAGTCGGTGATGGCGCTGGCTGCGAATCATGCGACGATGGCTGCTCCTATGCAGGGCTTGACCGAGATCTCTCTCGGCATCCTGCTGGTCATTGGTCTGGTGACTCGGCCGGCAGCATTTGTGGCTTTTCTATTTCTCGGCAGTCTCTGGATGTCGGAGTTGGGCCTCGGATGGATCTGGGAACTGTTGGTTCCGGTCCTGGCGTGCCTTGGACTCGCCATTGGACGTGCCGGACGAAGGTGGGGCATGGACGCACTGCTTGCAAAACGGTCGCCCTCCTCTCTGTGGTGGTGATCGAGCGAAGCGGTCGCACACTCTATGCCCGATATGCTGATAGGTGGAGCAGGCCGATTCCGGCCTGCATTCACAATCCGAAAAGAAACCTATTCAGCTACTGAGGTAAATTGGGTGCAGCCAATTTACCGCCAGAGGTTAAAGCCAGAATATGAGCATTAGCAGCGACGCAGGCCCGAAGCTGCCTGCTCCACCCAATTGCCGTACAGCTACTTTGAAATCGTCTTAATTCACGTGCGAGTCTCGGTCATTATTCCTACTCACAATGAGGCACAGTCGATTGGGCGCGTTCTTGCGGATCTTCCGTCCGATCTCGCGACCGAAGTCATTGTTGTTGACAGCAACTCGAACGATGGCACGGCGGAAATCGCCGCGAAGCTGGGAGCGCGCGTCGTGCAGGAACCGCGTCGTGGATATGGACGCGCCTGTCTGACAGGACTGGCGAATACCAGCGCGGCTGATGTTGTTGTCTTCCTTGACGGCGACTACAGCGACCGTCCCGCTGAACTTCCCATTCTCTTAGCGCCAATCAGCAATGGAGTTGCCGATATCACGATCGGAGGCCGCATCGGCGAGCACGGCGCTTCCGCGGCGCTGCCTTGGCATCAGGCGTTTGGAAACCGACTCGCTGCCACTCTGATCAGATTCCTCTACGGTCTTGACATCAGCGACCTTGGACCTTTTCGGGCCGCACGTGCCGATGTACTTCGCTCACTCGCGCTGGAGGAAACCACATACGGCTGGGCGGTTGAGATGATTCTCAAAGGCGCGCTGGGCGGATTCCGCGTGGTTGAAGTCCCGGTGAGCTATTATCCGCGCATCGGAAAATCGAAGATCGGCGGTACGCTGAAGGGCAGTATCGGCGCCGCCTGGTTCATTCTCAGCTTGATCGCGAGATACTATTTCCGGCAGCGGAGAGCCGGAAGTCCGCGGCCGGCGTAGGTTCCCCGTCAAAATCTATGACATCTTCAAGCGAGACGGTGGTGCATCCTTCAGGGAGTGACCGTGTGCTGGTGATTATGGCGAAGGCACCACGCCCCGGCACAGTTAAGACGCGTTTGACTCCGAACCTCTCTCCTACAGATGTCATTTCCTTTTACTGCTGTCTCCTCGACGATACGCTGACACTGGCGCGGTCATTGGGCGATGTGGAAGTTGCCATTATGTGCCCGGAGTCCGATGTGAGCGAGTTGACCCAGCTGGCAGGCGAAAACGCAAACGTAGTTGCGCAGAAAGGTGAAGGTCTGGCTGCGGGGCTCACTTCAGTGTTTGCCCACTTCGCGCGAGATCGTCACCGACGGACGATTGCCTTCAACAGCGACAGTCCACATCTGCCGCGTTCGGTTCTCGAAGATGCATTCGAAACTCTCATCTCGCATGACGTGGTCGTGGGACCGACCCACGACGGAGGCTACTATCTCGTAGGGGCAAAGCCTGGGCATCCTACGCTTTTTGCACACGACGGAATGGGCACCACGAGCGCACTGGAGAGGCTACTATCACGCGCACGAGCTCTTGAGCTGACGGTGGGTTTCGCAGATCCATTTTGGGACATTGATGTAGCTGACGACCTGGATCGTCTGGCAGCGGAGTTGCGCCAAGCTCCGGCAAGAGCGCCGCGCACGGCACGGTGGCTTAAAGAGTGGGAGCTTGCGGCAGCACAATTGCGTACGGGCACGGGAGAAATGTGAAGATGACCCCCGCGTGGAGAGTGCATCTCCTCGGCGCCACGTTGTGCGTGGCACTGACGATCTGCTCACGCAACTTCGGCGATAGAGGCGGACCGTACTTCATGGCCTCATTGACGCTTGCGGGCGTCGTGTACCTCTTAGCGATCCGTGAGTTTTTTGCCAGGCCAAGATTCTCCCGACGCGTTGTCGTCATTGGCCTCCTGCTGGCTGCTGTGTGGCACATTGAATTTCTTCGGATGCCGCCGGGCGCGGATGACGATATTCATCGATATGTTTGGGATGGCCGCCTGCAGAGGCTCGGCTACAACCCTTATCTTGTCGTTCCCGGCGATCCTTCCGTTAAAGGGCTGCATACTCCCGAAACCCGCACCTTGAACAATCCGGATCTACCGAGTCCATATCCAGCGGGAGCGCAGCTCTTCTTCCGTGCCTTTACCGGTATTCACGAATCTGCGTTTGCGCTGAAGGTAGCATTTGTGGTTTGCGAGCTCGCTATTGTTCTCTTGTTGTTCGATGTCTTGCGTTTTAGCCGGCAGGGCGAGCACTTGGTTCTGGCGTTCGCGTGGAATCCATTGTTGGCGATTGAGGTAGCGGGAAGCGGTCATATTGACATTGTTGGCGCGCTATTGCTGCTCGTGTCCGCTGCTGCGCTGCTCCGCCGATGGCGTGCGACTGCGGCCGTTGGATTTGCCCTAGCTGTAGCAGTTAAATTTCTGCCGATCGTACTTTTGCCTCTTTACTGGAAGCGCGTTCGCATTCGGGACGCTGTGCTAGCGCTTAGCCTCGTCGCCCTTCTGTACCTTCCATTTCTGAGTCACGGCCGTATTCCGGTCGGCTCGCTCGGCGCGTACGTGCAGAGTTTCCGCTTTAATGGTCCAGTGTTCGGAGCGCTCGATCGAGTGGCGCCGCCGCAGTGGTTAGCTGCGCTGGCAGTGCTCGTTGGATTAGTGACTGCAACCTGGCTTAGAAGCGCAGCGACCGAGTGGTCTCCGGAGACGTTTGCGTGGCCAATGGCAGCATCTCTCTGGTGCGCACCCGTCGTATTCCCCTGGTACCTTCTCTGGCTGCTGCCATTTCTGACGTCGGCTTCGACACTGCTGATTGTGCTCTGGACTGTGAGTATTTTCCCGACATATATAATGTGGCACTTCCGCGCACTTGGGCGTCCGTGGGGATCGCTTCCTGCTTGGGTCATGCTGCTGGAATATGGATGCCTGGCAATGGCCGGTGCAATTCTTGCTTTGCGCCGGATCACACGATCGGCGACGTTACTACGCCAAACGAGCCAAGTAGAGTGAAGCCAACTTCACGAGATGTATTCTTGTATCCGGGAACCTTTGTGCGTCATCCAAGCGACATTTACTTCATTGATTGAGGAGGATCTCTATGGCAAAGCTGGGCCGTTCAACGATGATCCGTTTCCTATTTTTTGCGGCGCTATTCCTTGCTTCGAACTTGTGGGCGCAAGAGCGCGCGCCGATTCTCGAGCAGATCGCTAAAACGTACGGTCTCGACTCGTTTGGACAAATCGAGGCTATCCGCTACACCTGGAATGGTGAAATCCCCGGAGTCTTCAAACTCAGTCACAACTGGGAGTGGGAGCCTAAGACTAATAAAGTCTCTTACGAGGGGAAAGACAAAGACGGTAAGCCGGTCAAGGCCACTTACATCGAGTCTCAGCTCAGCAGCCAGCCAGACAGCGTGAAGAACGAAGTCGAACCGGCTTTCGTCAACGATAACTATTGGCTGATCTTTCCTTTCCATGCCTACTGGGACAAGAGTGCTACGGTGACCGACGAAGGTATGAAGAAACTGCCGGTGGGAACTGGCTCGGCCAGGCTGGTCGTAGTGAAGTATCCCGCGGAAGCTGGCGGGTACACGCCCGGCGACACCTGGGACCTCTACGTCGCCAAAGACAACCGCGTGCAGTACCTCGTCTACCATCGCGGCGGGCCCAAGCCGCCACAATTAGTGATCGCCAGCTGGGCAGGCTACAAAAAGGCAGGTCCGGTGCTTGTCTCAACCGAGCACCGCGGCACCGCCGACGGCAAGCCCCTGCACATCTTCATCTCAGATCTGGCGGTTAAGCTGACCGGTTCGAATACCTGGGTGAAAGCGCAATAAGTCGCGCGCAGTAAAAAGCTATTTCCACGTGCTCTCGCAACTGTAAAATGCGCGGATTCCGATGAAGACTAAGTTCGATCTGGATATCGCGCGAAAGACGTTCGCGTCTGGCCTCTTGCCGGAATTGATCTCTGTTCTGCGCCGCGGTAGGCCGGGCGATCTTGTCGCGGTGATCGGCGACGAAGAGAGCATTGGACCTGAGTTGGAAACCTGGTGCCGATTCACCGGAAACCCACTCCTGGAGACCACGTCCGAAAATGGCCGCACGCGGTGGGTTTTCCGTTTTGGGACTGCAGCAATGCCTGCCGAAGAAAATCGGCCGGTCGGTTCCCGCCTTTGGCTGTACACCAACTTCGACTGCAACCTGCATTGCGACTACTGCTGTGTGCGTTCCTCGCCTACCGCGCCGCGACGAGAGCTGGGGCTCGAGCGTGTACAGCGCATTGCGCGTGAAGCTGCCGAACTTGGGGTGAAAGAAATTTTCGTCACTGGAGGCGAGCCGTTTCTGCTCGAGGATATCGGCGAGATTCTGCTGGCCTGCGCTGCGGCCGCTCCCACTACTGTGCTGACCAATGGCATGTTGTTCACCGGCCGTCGCGCGGAAGGCTTGCGAGCGTTGCCTCGCCAGCGAATTGTTCTGCAAATCAGCTTGGACAGCCCAACGCCAGGGCGGCACGACCTCCATCGTGGGTCCGGAACATGGGCTCGAGCGCGCGCAGGTATTCAGCACGCTCGTGCGCAGGGGTTTAGAGTGCGGCTGGCTGCAACCGTTTCAACTGATGCCGAGGCTGAGGAGTTCCGTCAGTTCCTCGACGAAGAGAAGATTGCCGCAGAGGACCGAGTCATACGCCGTATGGCGTTGCGCGGCGCTGCCAGCGAAGGTGTTGCCGTCAGTCGAGCCGATCTGGTGCCGGAAGTCACGATTAGTGCTGATGGTGTGTACTGGCATCCGGTGGGGGCGGAAGATGCCGACCTGCTGGTTACGCACGACATCTTTCCTTTGGCTGAGTCCTTCGCTGCCGTCCGCCGCGCTTTCGAGCGCGAAGGCGAACACGCAAGTAGACTGGCGAGAATCTTTAACTGTGCGTGAAGCTTGTCCGCGCTTACGGCCAAAAATCTGGCTGGTTGAAGAGCCTGCGGAAAGATGGTGTGACAACTGAAGTGAAAATCGCTTAGGGAAGGGCACTGGCTTCAGCCTTGCCGTGCAGTCGTTCCAAATCAGCACAGCTTTAGCCGATGAGCTGAGTCTTTCTTTCGTGCTCCAACCTCAAGCGGGCGCTAACACTCCAAGACAATCGATAGAACTCGCCTAAACGGCACGACTCAAAGGCGTGCCGTTTTCTAAAGCCTGAATGATTTTTCTGAAGCTCGTAAGGCCAGATCGCCTCAGCCTCTCAGGCCGATTTGGCCAATGCCTGCTGCAACAATCCCTGTTGCGCGGCCGCGTGCCGCAAGGCCGAGTAGCCATCGAGGTGAGGCGTTACCCAGCGCTGCAGCCCTTCCGCATCGAGAATCGCGCGATGAACTGGATTCTCGTAGTCCATAGCTAAGAGCGCTTCGACAAACCGGCGCTCCTGTTCGAGGGTAAGATCGGGCCGGGCCGTGAACATGCAATGGTTGTACGCCGGAGAGGACCATATCTCACAGAGGCCTCTTTCCGGCACCAGGCGCTCCTTGCGGACGGTGTCCCAAAATGGGCTGCCGATAGCGCCGGCGTCGGCTCGACCATCGAGAACGGCGCGAACGACCTCCACTTCGCTGGTACCGGTATCGCCGTGTTTCCCGACGTCGCTGTCGAAGCGCAGCGTTCGGTAGTCCCTTCCTTCGCACATCCCTTGCTGCTCCAAGAAGTGAACAGGAAGGATCGCCGCGTGTCCGCTGTCTCGGCTGCCGAGCGCGAGCGTGCGATTTCTCAAATCCGCGAGTGTCGAAATGGGACTTCCGTTGACGGCGATGATCGTGGTCATCCAGCCGAGATCGGTGTCGCGCATAGCGATTGCACGACAGGAGTGGCCACTCCACTCATCTGCCTGCAGGTAGGCCAGGTTCGTATTCCAGGCAATATCGATACGCGGCACCGCCTCGCCGGGTTGAGCGAGCAGCGCGAGGACCTGCGCCTCATAGCTCTGGAACAGCACGACCTCAACATCAAGATGTGCTTCCTCATGAAAATATCCCCGCATCCCCTCCCAAATCGTGACCACTTTGGGATTGTATGCAACAGCTCCTAACCAGATTGTCTTGCGCATAGGCCTCCACGGCGGCATTTCACAAAAATATTTTCTTGCTTTTCGCAGCCGCTCATCTAGAAGAGCGGCATGCCTAAAAGGGCCTTTCCGATGAACTCGCGCAGAACATCTCCGGTTGGCGCCATCACAGCGCCCGCGTGCGCATCGCGGAAGAGGCGCTCGATGCCCAAATGTTTTGAGAAGGCCGCACCGCCGCAAACGCGCATTGCGGCTGAAGTCACGCTAATCGCGACGTCGCCGGCAGCGGCTTTGGCTTCAAGCACGCGCAGCATGGTGGTCTCGCGCGGGTTTTCAAGATGGTCGACTAAATCGTCGATGCGTGCCGACAGCCCATCGGTCTCGATCTGCATCGTCGCGAGCTGCGCGCGTAGCGTAGGCAGGCTCTCGCCGAGGCTCTGGCCGAGGTGCTCGAATTTTGCAGTCTTCAGATGCGAGGCCGTCCCTGCAACCGCCGCTCGGCACAATCCCAATGACACCGATGCTGATCCCAAATTGAACAGCGGGAGCACCATGTTCAACATCGCGGGAAAACCTGCGCCGTCGTCCGTGAGTTGAAAATGGGATGGCACTTCGCACTCTTCGAGTGCGATTGGCGCAGAGGCGTTGGCGCGAAGTCCCAAACCGTCCCATGGACCGGCAACGGATAGGCCGCGTGTTCCTGCCGCAAGAAGATAAAGAGTTGAGTCGGTAGGTCCGTCGCCCTCAGGCGCAAGCGCGGAAACGATGTAGCTCTGCGCATGGCCCGCGCTGGTGACCCAGGATTTCTTCGCGCTAATGCGTACGCCGCTACCGTTGCGATGTGCTCGCGATATTGGTGCCCAGAAATGACTGCGTGAGCCGGCTTCACTGAAAGCGAGCGTCGCTAAATGGCGGCCAGCGCCGATCTCCTGCAATATCGGCGTGAGTGCCTGAGCTGCGCTTGGACGGGCTGCCGCGATCGTGGCGGCGCCCATGATGTGCATTACATACACCATGGCGACAGAAGCGTCTGCCTCAGCGAGCGCGGCGGTGACAGCCGCAAACGTGCGTGGTCCCAGGCCTGAACCGCCAGAATTCGTGGATAACAAAAGCCCGAGCAGCCCGGACTCTCCGAGTGATTCCACCGCCTCCGTGGAAAATCGTCCCGCCTTGTCGTTTTGCCCTGCACTTGGCGCCAGTACACGACTGGCCAGCTCGCGAGCTTTCGAAACGGCTGCTTCATGAGTCATGAGGCACCTGTCTTCACTATATGCAGCGGAGCCAAGATTGTACGCTGAGCCGCGCGTGCAGGATCAAGCTTCGCGGCCAAATTTTCGGAGCATCAAGCGGATGTGCCACTCGGGACACCACCGGGAACTCCGCAGCATTCAGCATTCAGGCACATCGAGAGCATACGCCGAGCGTATATTGGTATGCGCAACGGCGACGGTCTTGAGTTGTGCGTTGCCAACTTCTCTCCGCAGTCAACAGCCAACCCATCATCCTTAATTCCTCAATGGAGATCAGCATGAAGGCCATTCGAATTCATCAGTATGGGGATGCCGATACATTGAAGCTGGAAGATGTGCAGCGAGTATCCATCGCGGACGACCAGGTTCTCGTTCGAGTTCACGATGCCGGAGTTAATCCAATCGATTGGAAGATCAGGCAGGGGTATCTGAAGCAGGTGATGCCCGCATCCTTTCCGCTTACCATCGGGCAGGACTTCGCTGGTGAAGTGGCAGATCACGGCAAGGCTGTCGATCGCTTCGCAGCGGGGGATCGGGTGTTTGGTTTTGCGCAGGGCGCATACGCAGAATACGTTGCGGCCTCGGTTTCTGAAATCGCCGCGATGCCTGCATCGATGGACTTCGTCACGGCAGCCGCGCTTCCGACTGCTGGATCGACGGCGCTGCAAGTTATCCGTGACGTCGTGAAAGCGAAGTCGGGCATGACCATTTTGGTACACGGCGCCGCCGGCGGTGTGGGCTCGTTCGCCTCGCAGATTGCGAAGAACTTTGGAGCCCGCGTGATCGGCACGGCTTCGGGTGACGACATTGAATACCTCAAGTCCATCGGAGTCGATGAGGTGATTGACTATCAGCGCGAGAGGTTTGAGGAGAAGGCGGGCGAGGTCGATGCGGTGGTCGATCTCGTCGGTGGCGACACTCTGGTGCGCTCATACATGGTGGTGAAATCCGGTGGTGTGCTCGTCACCACGGTTCAGCCAGTCGATGAAGCAGCCGCAAAACGGGCTGGCATCCATGCGGTTATGGTATTTATGCGCAAGAATGCGGCAGACCTGAAGGAACTCGCAAAGCTGGTCGAGCAAGGCGCTTTGAAGCCCAGACTGGCTCAGACGATGAACCTCAGCCAGGCGAAAGAAGCGCAGGAACTTAGTGAATCCGGCGGGACACATGGGAAGGTGATACTGAAGGTAGCCTGAGGGAAAGGCGACAAGTTAAAGGGAAGAGGGGATAGTACATCAGAACTGTCCGCGGTAGGGATGGGTTAGAGCGATCGGGTGATTCAATTGGCCACAGAAGGAGCACATCAATGGGCGATCGAAATAAAAAGGATGAACTCGGGCCGGCGTCGGCTGGTCAGTCTGGCGACATTCAGCAATTGTCTGATCTGGCTGATGCAGATTCGGAGAGTGTGGAGGAGCTTCTGGAAGAGGGGAATGCGTTCGAGGCTGGTGTCGTTGAAGGCGTCGAGGGCGCTGAGTCGCCGGATGTCTCTGAGGTGAAGACGCGCGAAGTTCCGGAAGATGATGTGCCGGGCGAGTACTTAGAGAATGATGAGGATGTAGCGTGAGCGAATAAATCGGGGAGCACTTAGTCGCGTCGACAGTCGAAGACAAAGCCGTGCTAGCCGCTACCGCAGGTGGTTTTATCTGCCTTCCAGGACATGCACGTCAGGTTCGCTCAGCTTTGCTGGATTGGCGATGACCTGGACCTGACGATTGTTCCGTCTCTGATCGTGAAGCTGGGGCGTCTGAAGAGCCTTCCCCGTGGATCCCACAGAATCCCAAGGCTCCGTCGATGAGCATCTGCGCCTCTGCCGACTTTGCCCACTTGCCTGCCACTTGTTCCATGCTGACACTCACCCGGTTCCAGTAGTCTGCACGGCGTTTCCCATTCTGGAACGTTAAAGCTTCGATAAGACCTCCAATGAAGGAGGCGCCATCACAGATTGGGACGAAATGGATCGGGATGAAGCGGCCCGCTCGCATTGACTTGTACTCACCTTGGGACGAAAATACGCGACGCCTACAGCTTTGCCAAAGGAAATCCCGGTTGGGATGCAATTCACCATCCGACAAGTTCCTACAGCAGAGCTATCGCTCAGAGGAGGAGTTGTGAAGACCATCCGTCGATTCCTAGTCATTGCAGCATTACTCAGTGGTTCGCTTCTCGGCACAATGTCGGCCCAAAATGGTTTCGTCGAAACCGATCTTGTCGCTAATACATCGCCCTTGACTGATGCCAATGGCATCATTCATACGCCTCTCGTGGCGGATGATCACCTTAAAAATGCCTGGGGTGTGGGTGCATCCGGTACTTCGCCCTTTTGGATTTCTGACAATAACGCGGGTGTCTCCACGCTTTACCGAGTTACAGCCTCTGTTCCAGTGGCCACGCTGGGACTGGTAGTTTCCATTCCCAGGCCGGGAGATCCGCTGGGGAATTCGGGAACACCGACAGGACTCGTCTTCAACATTAATGGTGGCGCAAACGGCGGATTCAAGGTCTCGGGGGTTGACGCGAACGGAAAGCCGGCCTCTGCATCGGCGGCGTTTTTGTTCTCGACAGAAGATGGAACGATTCTCGGCTGGAATCCAGGAGTAAATCCGCTGGGCTTTGACCCTGTGCGAGACAAAGCGAAGGCAGGCACATTCGCGATTATCGCAGTCGACAATTCCTCCAACCCTGATGCAGCCAACGGCGCTGTGTACAAGGGACTGGCAATCGCCACCGATAGCGCAGGCAGGACTTTGTTGTACGTTCCCAATTTCCGTTCCGGGAAAGTTGAGGTGTATGACAACACCTTCTCTACACCGCGCAATTTGCCGGCGAGTGCGTTCTTTGACCCGAAACTGAAAAAAGGCTATGCACCATTCAACATAGTTCTGATGAACGGAAAGCTCTTTGTCAGCTATGCCGTACAGGATGAGACGAAGCACGACGATCTGGCCGGTGAGAGCCACGGCATTGTGAACACTTTCAATCTCGATGGCAGCGGGCAGGAGCGATTCGCGCAGTATGGGCAGCTCAATTCGCCCTGGGGAATGGCACTCGCCCCCGCCGGTTTTGGTCAGTTCGCCGGCGATATTCTGATCGGCAATTTCGGAAATGGCCACATCAACGTGTACACTCCGGGCGGCGAATTCGTGGATAAGCTCCGCGATCCGCATGGACAAGCGATTGTCATCGACGGCTTATGGACGCTGAGAGTCGGCAACGGTGGCAACGGTGGTCTCACTAACACAGTGTATTTTACCGCTGGTCCAAATCAGGAAACTGACGGACTTTTTGGCGGTCTCACGCCGCAATAGCAGGCAACGGGGAACAGCCGGGGACCAGGTTGTTCCCCGGCACTCCAATCTCCGTGCTCGCCATAAATCCTCGGCTTCCGGTGGAACTTCTTGACAGAGGAAGGTGTCTTATTCTGCGGAGGAGTCTATGCACCGTCAGATTGCCAGCCGAATGCACATGAAATACAGGCGTAGTCGGCCAACCAGCGCGGCTGATACAACTTTTTTTCCCATCGCGATGATTGTGGTGCTCACCGTTGTGCTCGTGCTACTCATGCTCCTCGCGGCGCACCGATAGCCTTTGACGAGATTGCGACCGCCAGGTTTCACGTATCGCCGAGCCTCTAGGCGGAGGTTTGATGCTGCTCTGGTCGATTGCGTTCGCGCAAAAGACAATCGTCACTGCTAACGTGCCGCCTGCTCGCCGTTCTGAATTGAATCAGACACTTTACGCAGCCGCTCGAGGATCTCGGAGGGAAAAGGACACGCCTTGCGCGTCGCCTGATCGATATGCACGCCGGTCAATTCTGAATTGGCAGCGATTTCTTTCGATTCGTCGTGCACAGTCTCATGCTGAAAACGTACTAACAGAGGGCGCCCTGCGGATGCAGGGCGCCGCTGAGTCGAAGGGAATCGGTTACTGGTTTGCCGCAATGATCGTGACAGATGGTCCCTCTGCACCTTGAGCGCGTTGTGTCTGCTTACGCGAGGATGCAAAGTGGAGCTTGCCACGGAGCGTCACCACATCGCTCAAAAAGTATTGATCGCCGATGTGACGGAACACTAGCTTAGTTCCGGTGACGGTGTCGTCGATTTCGGTGGCTCTAGTCAAAATTCCGCGATGATCGCCAATGAACGCGAGACCCCTATTGTCGTTTGGGAGTGACTCTCGAATGGTATAGGTGGCCGCCGGCAGTGTGTTTCCACCGACCACGAAATCAAACGGGACCGCAACCTTCAGCGCCTGAGCATTGGCCGTCGCCGCAGTGCAAAGCGTGACTCCCGCAATGAAAAACAGAGCAACAAGTTTCTTCACAGCTTTCTCCTTGAGCGCGTCTCTTTAGTATGTGCGCGCATCGATATAGAGCGTTGCAGCTGTGTTAACGATTCCGGAAGAAAGAGAATCTGCGGGAGCAAGTGTCATTGTGGGACTGGAGGGAAATGGAATGGGATTATTGTGCATCGCCATAAGATCGCAACTGCTGGCGCGCTCTTTACTCTGACTCTGAGGGAAGGATTCGGGCGATGAACAGCGGTCGGGTTTCCTCTCCAGCCTGGCCTTCCCGTGAGTGGATCGGGAGAGCGCCGTTCGGCGCAAGCTGAAAATCAGTAGTTATAAGGGGAGCATCGATGCTCCCCGCCTGTCCCTGCTTTTGATCCCGCGTTTCTTCCTTATTTACCGGAATATCTGTAACCGATCAACATTTCCATTCATCTTCGATTGCGACTGCATTCCCGCACATGCTCAAGTGTTGAATCCGTCGAGCCGAATTGGGAGTTTGCAGCCTTGACACGCACCCCAACGGGATTGCTCCGAAACCATTGCCCTTCGGTAGCGTAACCTGGCAGAGTTCCTTCGACAGCAGCAAGGTGTGGGCGCAGAAGAAGAACGCGGTTCCCGCAGGTTCGGAAGATAGTTGCCCAAATGATGGCGCAATCGCCTGTCTCTTATTGCAGTCAATAGGCTCGGACAACGGTCCAACTGGGGGCAGCTTCCTGACGCAAACTACGTTCATCCAGCGCCTGAACACCAAAGGTGGAACTGCGCCGGCTGATGGTTGCTTTACCTCTGCCGATGTAGGCAAGCAAGCCTTGGTGCCATACTCGGCGGACTACTACTTCTTCCGCAAACAGGAATAGTTTCATTACGCGGTTGACTTCTCGTGAGTAATGTTTCGCGACGAGAAAGGAGGGCGGCTGGGGGAGCCGCCCTTAGCTATTTCTCGACAAATGCTTTAAGCCTGGACAATGTCTCGTCCCACTGCTGCGAGACAATATCCAGATAGAGTCGAAGTTCGTCGATTGGTTCTGGATTGAATTTGAAGCGGCTCTCGCGACCTTCGCGGATGCTGTACACGATCCCAACGCTTTCCAGTACGCGAAGATGTTTGGTGATCGCCTGGCGCGTAAGTCTAGTGCCTTCGGTCAGCTCAGAAATAGAAGTGGGTCGCCCACGGCTGAGCTTCGTTACGAGCCGCAGACGCGTCTCGTCTCCCAAGGCTGCGAAGACAGGCGCCTGGCGCAGTACGGCGAGGCGATTATGGGTTGCTGGCGACATAGCTCTCGATGTTGTGGATCTGAGTCTCCCATCCGCCTTCGTTCATGCGAAACGCTTCCTGGCGGCGGTCAGCCGGTATCTGGTCGAAGCCGGATTCTGTGACCACAAGCAGCGTGCCGTGCGCAGTCTTCTCCAGCCTGAACTCGACAAGGGTAGGCTTCTCTTTCGAATAATCCCTTTTGGCATCGATTCCGGCCGGATGCCAGGTGAACGAGAAAAGACGCTCCGGCTCCATTTTCTGCACGACGGCTTCCCACTTCAGGTGCTCGTAGCCGGAATAAGTAACTTGTCCATGTGAAGCCTCGCCTGGTTTGAATGGGCCATCGATTTTCACGCGAAACCATTCGCCAAATTCTCGATAATCCGTTAAGGCGCGCCAGACCCGCGAAACTGAGGCTTTCAATTCGATGCGCTTCTCGATACGGTCGGTCATCCAGTATGCAACCTCCAAGTTGCATATTAACCGGAGGCAAAATAAAAGGCAACCATAAGGTTGCCTGTTACTGAAGGCATTACAGGTCGTGTCTAAACCGCACGCTTATTCGGTTTTGCAAGCCAGCCGATAACGAAGCCAATTGCCAGTCCTGCCGCAGCTGCAGATCCCACTGCGGCCAACGGATGCCGCTTGATTTGATAACGGCTGTCATAGAGTACGTCGTCGGCTGTGTTCTTGGCCCGCCTCATGCCACGGGATACTTCTTCATATGCCGAGTCCACCGTGCGGCGAAGGTCTTCAACCACTTTGACGGGCAGGCTGGATACCTCTGAGCGGTGTTTTTGTATTTGTCTAACCGTGCTGTTCTTCATCAATCTACCTCCAAAAAGTCTGGGCACATCCATTAAGGATACCGATGGAATAGAGGTGAGACACGCAAAGTTTTAAAAAAAAGCGGAGTAGCGGACTCGCGGTTATGGCAGCGTGAATGCCATCACGTAGTCGCCCTGCTTCGTTCCAAGCTTGCCGTGTCCACCCGCGCAAATCACAACATATTGCTTGCCGTTAAGCATGTAGGTCATCGGCGTGGCCTGGGCGCCGGCAGGCAGTTCGAAGCTCCACAGCTCCTTTCCTGTTTCGGAATCGAACGCTCGCACGAAGTTGTCCATGGCCGCGGAGGTAAACACCAGGCCGCCTGCCGTAGTCATGGGTCCTCCGAGGTTGATGGTGCCGGTGCTCTTGCCAGGAATGAAGCTTCCCAGAGGCACTTCCCACGCCTTCTTTCCCGAAAAGAGATCGACGGCCGTCACAGTGCCCCAGGGCGGGGCATTGCAAGGCACCTGGCCAGGGGAGAACAGGAATGTCCGATATATTCCAAACGGAGCCGGATCTTGATCGCCAAACTCGCCGTAGATTCGGTTGTCTTGATCTTTGTTGGTCTCCGCTTCATAGTTAGCGCGTGGAATGAGCTTTACCCATGCGACAAGTCGATTCGTATTGACGAACATTAAGTGATGCTGCGCATCGTAGGCGGCTCCTCCCCAATTTACACCCCCCACGTTCCCAGGAGCTGTCGCCGTGCCTCGCAGCGTCGGTGGCGTAAAGATGCCCTCCGCACGAGAAGCGTTGAGCTTGTCCTGGCACCACTTCAAGGCTTCCGGAGTCGGTCCCCAGGCATCGGCCGCAGAGATTTTTTCTGGAACAAGCGAGATGGTAGAAAACGGCTGCGTGGGCCACGTCTCCTCGCCGGCAATATCCGTTTGCGGGAACGGACGTTCTTCCACTGGAAGCAAAGGCGCGCCCGTGAGCCGGTTCAGGACAAACACATGGCCCATTTTGGTATTGATCACTACAGCCGGAGTTCCGTCCTTCCAGGTGAATAGTGTGGGCTGAGCTGCGACATCGAAATCCCAAAGATCGTGATGCACGACCTGGAAGCCCCAGACAAATTCCCCGGTAGAAGCGCGTAGAGCCACAACAGAATTCGCCCACTTGTTATCGCCTTTGCGGCCTCCGCCGTAATAGTCGGGAGCGGCGCTGCCTGTTGGGATGAAGACGAGGTCATGATCCGCGTCGACTGAGAGCGTTGACCACGCATTGCCACCGCCGGTGCGAGGCTTCGTGTTCTGTGCCCATGGAATCGGGTCCCAAGTCCATCGCAGTTTGCCGGTGCGGGCGTCAAAGGCGCGAACAATGCCGCGTCCGGTATCAACCTTCCAATTATCGGCGATCGAGGATCCCACGATGACGAGGTCTCCGGCGATTGCCGGAGCAGAGGTTACTTGATATCCGCCGGTCCATTCTGTCTGGGTTGCTGCATCACGATTAAGATCAATCTCGCCCTTAGTACCGAAGTCGCTGCAGAGCTTTCCGGAGTCGCCATCAAGAGCTGCTAGACGAGCGTCGAGAGTGCCGATGAAAATGCGCAGACTGCACGGTTGTCTAGACTTGGCTTTCGCGTCGCGCCATGCCGAGACGCCGCGCGAAGCAACTTCCGAGTAGTTGCGTTGCAAATTGACGTGTGGATCGTACTCCCACCGCTTCGCGCCGGATTGCGCATCGAGTGCGATCACATGATTGTAGGGAGTGCTGAGGAAGAGAACCCCATTCACCAGGATGGGAGTGGCTTCGAAGGCTGCTTTCTTTATCAGCCGCGTTGGGGTGTCATTGGCGCCGGTGCGATAAGTCCATGCAATTTTGAGGCGCGCAACGTTTGTTCGACTTATCTGCGACGCAGGCGAGAAGCGAGTTCCTCCAGGATCATTGCCATAGGTGGGCCATCCCGCTTCAGAAGCAGACTGAGCGTGGAGAATGGCGAACGATATCAGGAGAGAAAACAACAGAGACCGATGGCAACGGAGAGATCGTTTGCAGGTTTTCATTGAAATTGTGCGTATGCAGAACCACAGCACCACCAACCCCAAAAACAACAGCACCACCCGCTACCGCAGGTGGTTCCGCTTACGTTAACGGGCAGCGATCAAAAAGACAAACAAAAGGATCGAGAAAAATTGAAATCAGGAGGTTAACGTTCAATTCACCTCTACATCTGTAAAGCCAAGAGCTTGGACCAAAGCCGTAACCGTCCCTCGGGCATTGGTCGAAGCATTGTTCAGGATGCCATCGATCAAAGCGGCCTGCAGGAGCTGGCGTTCGGCTTCGGCGCGAACCTCTGATTCCAGATTGGGATCGGCTGGCACGAGCAATCCCGTCTCACGAGAATAGACTCGGGTCTGGTTGTTATCGACACGCGTGGAAAAAATCTCCGCGCGAGGCAGGCTAATCTTCACCTGCTTTCCGTTTACCTGGACATCACTGGATTGCAGTTTGCCTAAATCGACGCCAGCGAACACTTCGCCACGCACAATCAATAGCAGGCGCTCGCCTGCCAGGGATTGCGGCAAGAATCGACTTTGCCTCTCGCCTGTGACTACCTTTTCGAGTGTGTATTTCACGGATTCCAGCCGCTGCAGACGCTGGATGCGCTGCACGATCGCAGGCTGATCGAGATCGACATGCAGAACCCTCTGAAGCCAGCGGCCACGACCAGCGGGATAAGAAACCAGGAACAGCAGGAACACTGCTGTTACAAAGCCAGCCAGGAAGATTCCAAGTCTTCCCAGACGGCTTGGAGCACGCAAGTTGTCTGTTGGCAGGATCGACATCGCAAATTCAATTGACTAAGACGAAAACTACAGTCAAAGGCAAGAGCAAAGCAAGAGTCCAGTCAGGAGGACACGGTTTCAAACATTACCAATCTTAGTTTGCGTCCAACGCGCCTCGCCGATCTGATCGAGCAGCCACGCGGAGCTTCGGTGCATTGAGCGGCCTCCCTCGCGACAGGTAAAATCGGTAAAGTGGACTAAAAACCCGCGAGTGTGGCCCTGTAGCTCAGATGGATAGAGCAGCGGTTTCCTAAACCGTTGGTCGGGTGTTCGAGTCACCCCAGGGCTACCATTTTGTCGGCAATTTGCCTTAGTGCCAGCTTCGGTATAGCGCGAATGCCAGACATCCAAGCGTAATCAGGAGAGACAGGAGATCAAGGATGATCTTCGTCTTTTGTGCCGCTCTGCGGCTTGATGTTGGGATGTTTTCGATGTTGATCACGGAACCGGTCCCTCAGCGCTTCGATCTATCCAGATTGAGCGGCAACTCCCATTTTGGGCAGGAAGTTATGAGTCGCTGCTGACAGGGGACAGTATTCATCCAAAGTCGTATATCCGCAATGTACCGTAGTAACGTTTCTTCCGTAATGCCAAGCTGAAGCAACCAACTCGTGATTGGCAACCATCGCGCTCAGAGCGCATTGTTACCTGTGTGCGACAAGGCTCAGACCGCGATTACGCGGGTTATCTGGTTTTGCCGAGGCGAGCGGCGTAAAGTGCTGGCATGATCATCTGGGAAGACGATTTCACGGCTGCTCAAAGGCCAGGTTTCTTCTGGGTCATGTTCCCGCTTCAGTAAGCCCCTGAAATCTACTCATATCTCAATGCCTTTGTTGGGTTCACGCCTGCTGCGCGGCGTGCCGGCAGCGTCGCGGCGAGCATAGCTACGCCTGCGATGACCACAACAACTCCGATTAGAGTCAGTGGATCGGTGTTGGATATACCGTACAACTGGCTGCGCAGGTAGCGAGCAAGCAACAGGGCAGCCGGCACGGCGACCACGACGCTGATTCCGGCGAGCCACAATACCTCGCGCAAGACCATCTGTACGACCGAGCTCCGGCTCGCGCCGAGGGCCATGCGAATCCCAATTTCACGCGTGCGCTGCGCTGTGGAGAAGGCAAGTACTCCATATAGTCCAATGCCGGCCAGAAAAGTCGCCAAAATGCCAAAGCTCACAGCAAGAAAGGCAACGATGCTTTCGTTGGTAACGTTGTTGTTGATCTGCCGGTCCATCGTGAGCAGAGAATCGAGTACCAATTTCGAATCGAGGTTCTGCATGGCAGTACGGATCGTATTCATGGCCTGCTCAGGCGCTTGCCAGGTGCGGATATAGAACTGCATGTACGTCAGGCCGTTCTTCGGATCAACCTGCATGTAGGGTATGTACACGGTCGGCTCTATCTCACGGCGAAGATTGCGGTGTTTCGCATTCCGCACAATTCCAATGATCTGAAAGTCAGGCTTGTTCTCAGGCCCTCCCCCACGCGCGAAATTGTGTCCAACCGCCTTCTCGGGAGTTCCAAAGTAACGGCGGGCAAAGGTCTCATTCACGATGGCGACTTTCGCGGCGCTTGCGTGATCCTGGTTATTGATGTCTCTTCCAATTAAGAAGGCAAGTTTAAGAGTATCGAAATAACCCGGGGTGATCTCCGCCCACTCGACACTCATTCGTTCGCCCTCGGCCGGCGTATAGCCGGGGATTCCTATGCCACTCATGCTCTGATTATTAGCCAGCTCAGGATCGCTGGTGGCCGCGGCTGAGCGAACTCCGGGCAGTACCGCCAACGTATCGATGATGCGTTTGTAGAGGTCCAAGTTCTGGTTAAGCTGGTAACCTGCATAGCCCGGCGAAATGCCAAACGTCACCAGATGATCTGAAACAAAACCGACGTCAACGTTTTTCAGGTTATGCAAGGTGCGCACAAATAGTCCCGCTCCAAACAGAAGGAGCAGGCTAAGCCCCATCTGCAGAGCAACAGAACTGCGGCGCAGCTTCAGTTGACCACCGCTGGCCGTAGTAAGTTGTTGCTTCAACGTCTGTACCAAGTCGGGACGCCAGAACTGGAGCGCTGGTGCGAGGCTGAACAAAAGCCCAACCGTGACGGAAACGGCGAAGTTGAAGACTAGTACGCGCACATCTGGCGACGGGGAGAAGGGAATCTGGCCCAATGAATCGGCCCAAATCTTGCGAAGCAATAGCTGGGTCACTTCGGGAGCAATGGCTAAACCCAGCACTCCTCCACCAACGCCGAGCACCACTCCTTCGATCACGAGCTGCTGGACGACTCGCATACGCGAGGCTCCCAGCGCATATCGCACCGACATTTCGCGAACTCTTCCGGCTGCACGCACCAGGAGCAAACTAGCGACATTGGCGCATGCAATGAGAACGACGAGCCCGACCATCGCCATCACGATCACGAGCGGCGTGCCGATCTGATCGCGCACGGGAGAGAATCCTTTAGCCGCCTCGTGCAATTTCAGATGGGACTTGGCGACGAATCCTTCGCGAAACTTTGGTGTCGCATTGGGAATCGCCTTGAGTTCTTCTTCGCGCAGTGAATGCCAGAGTGGCGCCAGGCCAGACTCCGCCTGGGCGAGTGTCATGCCTGGCTTGAGTCGTCCAACGATATTCAGCCAACGCGAACGCCGGTTATCGAGATCGTTCCATCCCGGAGTGATCTGCGGCTTCATCATCATTGGAGCAAAAACGTCGGGCGCGGCTCCAAGGACGAAGCTCTTAAAGCCGGGCGACGCTACTCCGACGACCGTAAAAGGATGGCTATTTACCAGGATGGTGTCGTTCACTACTCGGGGGTCAGAACCGAATCGTCTCTGCCAATATCCGTAGCTGAGCACGACGACAGGATTGCGTTCCTGCGCCTCATCATCCGATTGGACGAGCACCCTGCCTAGCGCGGATTTCACGCCAAGAACGTCAAAGTAATTTCCCGATACGAGCTCGCCTTGCACCAGTTCGGGTTGGTTGTGCCATTGCACTCCGACCTGGACCTGGTCGGTCGCTACGGTGCCGGTGAAGACTGAATTCTTGTCGCGGAGATCGCGATACATGGGATAGGAAAAATAGTCATCACCGTCCCCGCCATAGGCGTTGATTCTTCCGCGATCGCTTCCCGTGCCCTGGAGCATCACCAGCTGCTCAGGGTCCTGAACCGGCAAGCTGCGCAACATTACCTGATCGAGCAGGCTGTAGATCGCCGTGTTCGCGCCGATGCCCAACGCGAGTGTCAGGAGCGCGGTCACCGTGAAAGCCGGCGATTTTGTTAGTTGGCGCAGCGCATAGCGAAGGTCCTGCAGAAAGCGGTCCATGGGACTCCTCAGTTATGAACACACGGATTCGGATTTCCAGATGCATCTGGCTATCCACGAGAGGTGGCTGTAAGTAACTGACTCTACGTTCCCAATCGGCGGCAACATGGCCGAAATAGACGCGGGACGTTCGATTTTGAACAGCGGGCGTAAGGCAATCCCCAGATGCTATGGCCAGCGCCGAAGGCGCGGAATTCTGAAGCCCATGTGCGATTAAGCCGTGGGAATGTGTGAAATCGTAAGCGAGAGCCCGAAGGGCGGCATTCCTGAGAGGACACGATGAGGATCCACCATAGGCACGAACAGCGAAGAATGCCGCCCTGCGGGCTCGTATTTGTTCTTGGTCCCACATCCAGGCCGGTCGCACATCGGCTACAGAATTCCGCGTCTTCGTCGCTGGCCTTGGGAGTGAGATCAATGACCGATAAAAGCAGCGGTCTCCGTGCCCGGCTTGCGCGCATGTTCCGGCTCTTCGACAAATGAGCGGAGCTGCTTCAGCAAGAGCAGCAGGCATACGATTCCGATTGCGAGCAAGACAGTTCCACGAGTGGGTTGACCAAGGATTGCGTATCCTGCGCCGAACAAAAATGAATAGACCATCGCGCATCCCAGCAGCCAGAGTGCGAGATTGCGGCCGAGATCCCGTGTGGGCTTTACGTCTTTAGCGATGGCCGCCACGTGCTTCCATCCGCGTACATCGGGACGGACGTGCCGGTAAAAGCTCACCAACACCTCCTGGCTCACCGGTCTCGTCATGAATGTGGCGGTCAGCCAGGCCACTGTGGTGATCGCCGTAGTTATGCTTGCGCTCTTGGCAAACACTACGGCGGAATTTCCCGAAAAAGGATGCATAATCCGCAGCGCGAGTGAAACTACCAGCGCCACAACCATCGCGCTGATCTCGCTCCAGGCGTTAATGCGCCACCAATACCAGCGCAGCAGATAAACCGCTCCGGTTCCTGCACTGAGTTCAAGCACCCACTGCCAGCCAGACTGAATGGATGCGAGTTGTGCGGCTACAAGCGCTGCGCAGACTACTAGAAACACCGTGACCAGGCGCGACACGAGAATGTAATGCTTCTGCGATGCCTCGGGTTTGATAAAGCGCTTGTAGAAATCCGCGACGAGATAAGAGGCGCCCCAATTGAGCTGCGTCGCGATGGTCGACATGAAGGCTGCGAGGAATCCCGCGATAGCAAGCCCGCGCAACGAAGTAGGAAGATGCTGCGTGAGTACCAGCATGTATCCGTCTTCTGGATGACGTCCGGCAGCCGAACCGTCCAGATTTGGGTACAGAACGATCGCGACCAGCCCAACGAGAATCCAGGGCCATGGACGCAGCGCGTAGTGCGCGATATTGAACCACAGCACGGAGAGCAGTCCCTGTTTCTCATCCTTGGCGCTGAAGATTCGCTGAGCGATGTATCCGCCCCCGCCGGGTTCAGCTCCGGGATACCAGAATGCCCACCACTGCAGACCGAGATAAGCGAGCAGTGTGATCACGGGAAGTGTCCACCATGTCTCCGCAGTGAGTCCGCTGGAAAAGTCAGGAAATAGCTTTAATGGATTGCCATGTAGACTCGTGGGCATAGGGGGTTGCGCGACTTGCAATTTTCGCAGCAGTTCGTGCATGCCTCCGGCTGCGCTGATTCCGTAATACGCAACTGCGATAACCACTCCCATTTTGAGAACGAACTGGAACAGGTCGGTCCACAAGACGCCCCACAATCCGCCGATGGCAACGTATAAACCCGTAAAGGGAACGATCACGAAGATGCAAATTGCCAATGCTGTGTGCTCGCTCACGCCTATCACTACGCTTACGATGCTGATCATCGCCTTCGTTACCCAACCGAGAATCAGGCAGTTCATGAGCAATCCGACATAAACAGCGCGAAAGCCGCGTAGAAATGCCGCCGGCTTGCCTGAATAGCGCATCTCCGCGAATTGCACATCGGTTAGCAGTCCGGATCGACGCCAAAGTCTGGCGAAGAGGAACACGGTCATCATTCCGGAAAGCAGGAACGACCACCAAAGCCAATTGCCAGCGATGCCCTGCGTGTACACAAGCCCGGTCACAAGCAGTGGGGTGTCGGCGGAGAAGGTCGTCGCGACCATCGACGTTCCGGCCAGCCACCACGACACGGATCGGCCCGAGACGAAGTACTCTTCCATGCTGCTGCCGGAGCGTCCCCGGAAGTACAGCCCCATGAGGATAGTGATGCCCAGGTAGCCAATAATCGCCGACCAATCGAGCCAGGTGAGATGCATGCGGGAAGATTAGCCGCGAACGAGATAAGAGGCAATCAAAAGCTTCAAGAGAACGATTTATGAAGTCTTGTTTCGGCCTGCTTTGCGCCTCAGGGATATTGGTGGTAAAGAGGTGCTATTATGCGCAACGCCGTAGCAGATTCCTGACGATGAAAAAATTATTCTTCCTGCTGCTCGTGCTTACTTTGGCCTTCATTCCCTCAATGTCATTGGGCGCTTCCGTCCAAAAGCAACTGATCGATCTGAATCATGGATGGCAATTCCGGCTTGCGCCTGACAGCTCTCTGAATCATGTTCCCGGAGTTGAGCCTGACGTGGATTCGGCTACGCTGCAGCGAGTGGCCGGTTGGACGCCGGCGGAGGTCCCCGGCTGCATTCAGACCGATCTGCTGCGCAACAAAATCATTCCCGAGCCCTTCTATCGCGACAATGAGAAGAAGTTGCAATGGATCGGCCTGGAGGACTGGCAATATCAAACAAGCTTCGACGTCTCTGCAGCCATATTCGCGCGTAAGCATATTGAGCTTATGTTCCAGGGGCTCGATACATACGCGACAGTCTTTCTCAATGGTCAAGGCGTGCTGCACGCGGAGAACATGTTTCGCATCTGGCGCGTCGATGCGAAGCCTTATCTAAAGCAGGGGAGCAACACACTGCAGGTAGTGTTTCGGTCCCCGATCAACGAAGTGCTTAAGCACATTCAGGGCATGCCGTACCATTTGCCGTCTATCTCGGTGCATGACGCGGATGTAGAGAAGGGAATTGGCACCGATCCGTATACGCGGAAAGCTCCGTATCAATATGGCTGGGATTGGGGTCCACGCTTCGTCACCATGGGCGTGTGGAGGCCAGTAACGCTGGAAAGTTGGGACGAGGCCGTGATTCGCGATCTGCACATCGCTCAAGACGAAGTTACCGCGGACGTCGCGAACATTGCTGCAAGTCTCGAGATCGAAGCGGGGGCTAACGCTCCAGCTAAAGTGACGATCAGCTACACGTCGCCTGAGGCTAAAGCTGCAAAGAAGATCGAGAGAACCTTCACATTACTTCGCGGTGCAAACCGCGTTACTGTTCCGATCGAGATCGAGAAGCCCGCTCGCTGGTTTCCTTCCGGATACGGACCACAGTCTTTGTATGAATTCTCAGCAACACTGGAGATCCGAAAAGGATCTGTGGATCAGGCGAAGACTCGTACTGGTTTGCGTTCCCTCCAGCTTCGCCGCGATCCCGACCATTGGGGCCGGAGTATGGAGTTCGTGATAAACGGCATTCCCATATTTGGAAAAGGCGCAGATGTCATTCCGTTCGACAGCTTTCCCTCGCGAGTAACTGCTGAAACATACCGCGAGATTCTGCAGTCAGCCCGCGACGCGAACATGAACATGATCCGCGAATGGGGAGGCGGAACTTATGAGAGCGACGAGTTCTACAACATCTGCGACGAGCTGGGGCTGATCATCTGGCAGGACTTCATGTTCGGCGGCGATATGCACCCGGGCGACGCAGAGTTCCTGGACAACGTGCGTCACGAAGCCGTCGATCAGGTCAAAAGGCTACGCAATCATCCCAGCATCGTGATCTGGTGTGGCAACAATGAAGTGGAAACCGGATGGATGCACTGGGGAGATCGCCAGCAGTTCAAGGCCGAGGTAGGGCAAAAGACAGCAGAAAAAGTCTGGCAGGACTACATGGTGCTCTTCAATCGGGTGCTGCCTGATGTCGTTATTCAGCATGGCCAGCCAGTGCCGTACTGGCCGAGTTCTCCAAGCGCCAACTTCGAAGATGATCCGGATACTCAGCGCATCGGCGACATGCATTACTGGCAGGTGTGGCACGCGCTGGCTCCGATTGAGAACTACAAGCAGCAAGTGCCGCGATTCATGACCGAATTCGGATTCCAGTCGTTTCCCGAAATGAACACGATCAAATCCTTCAGCACACCGGAGGACTGGGACATCAGCTCCGCGGTAATGCTGTCGCACCAGAAAAATAAAGGGGGGAACGGAAGAATCTATGACTACCTGTTGCGCTACTTCGGTCAGCCGAAGGATTTCGCCTCCTTTCTGTATGCCAGTCAGGTGATGCAGGCGGAAGCAATCAAGATGGGAGCTGAGCACTTTCGCCGCAGCCGCCCTCGCACGATGGGCTCGCTTTACTGGCAGCTCAACGACTGCTGGCCAGTGGCGTCGTGGTCAAGCATCGACTATCACGGGCGTTGGAAGGCATTGCAGTACTATGCGCGACGCTTCTACAACGATCTGCTGGTGAGTCCAAACGAAGAGAACAGCGCACTGCAGATTTACGTTGTTTCGGACAAGCAGCAAGTTCAGCCAGCCCAGTTGCGCGTACGGTTGGTGGATTTGGCCGGCAAGGTGCTCGAAGAGAAGTCCGCAAATATTCAGGTGAAACCTCTTGCCAGCGATGTTTACTTGAGCTTGCCCGTGACGGAGCTCTTAGCTCAGCGCCAACGCGAGCAGGTCTTCATCGATTCTCAGCTCCTGGTAGCGGGCAAGTCTGTATCTCGCAATCTGTATTTCTTCGCAACAATGAAGGATATTCGCCTGCCACGGCCGGAGATCAAGGCGAGCATTGAGAGCACTGGGAATTCATATCGAGTGACTCTGCAGTCTTCGCAGGTCGCGCGAGATGTGTATCTCTCCTTCGGCGATCTCGATGCAAAGTTTTCGGATAATTACATAGACCTGCTTCCCGGCGAGTCTGTCCAGATCGACATCACCAGCAAAGCTTCTCTCGATCAATTGCGGCAGGCGATGAAGGTAGTTTCTCTCTATGACGCGTTTCTTCCTCAAACAGAGCACGAAGTGTCAGGCCGAAGGGCGAGCCCGTGAGCGCGCGCTATTCCCAAATTGATTTAGGCGCCTAGTCTCTTCAAGGCCGCAGTAGCCGGTGCGAAGTCGCTAGCACTAGCTTTGGCAGTTAGATAAGCCTTCTTTGCTCCGGCTGCGTCACCGGATTTTTCGAGCACCTGGCCTAGTAAATACTGCGCCTGGAAAACAGGAGCATCCTCGGACTTTTCGCCCTGATCGATGTAGCGCTGTAGTAGCGTCACTGCGAGCGGGAGGTTCCGGTTCACGCGAAGGAGCAGGGACGCAGAGTCGAAGAGAGCGGAATCGTTTTTCGTGTTCAGTTTTGCCGATTGCTTTACGGCTGCTTCGAGCTCATCAAGACGGTTGGCGCGTCGATAAAACGAAGCGAGATCGAAGATGCGGCGATGGCCAGGATCAGCTTGCAGAGCTTTCTTATATTGCTGCTCGGCATCGCTGTTGTGTTTTTCATGCTCAGCGATGCGGGCGCGAATCCAATACGCAGTTGCCGGCTCGATTTTTTCAACTGCGTTTGCCTGGGCGGCAGCCTTATTGGTGCCACCACCGAGGAAGCCCGGCGCTTCAATGTAGTACTCGCTCAGGTCCGATCGGGCTTCGATGTTCCTCGGATCTAGTTCCACGGCTTTTTCAAATGCGATCCGCGTTTTCTTTGCGAGGTTAATTGCAGTGAACCAGCTTGAGTGCTCCGCCTTCTCGCCATAGGCTCGCCCGAGCCAGAGCTGATTAAGGCTACTGTTTGGATTCAGTTTTGCCGCGCGCTCGCATTCGGAAACGGCGGCGTCCCAGCTCTCCTCAGCATAGTGAACGCGGCACAGAAGATTGTGCTCTGCTGCTCCGGACGGATTCGTGCTCAGAGATGTCTTCAACATCCGAATCGCTGCATCAGCTTCGCCGTTCACGAGTAGCTGGTGAACCGAGTCAAGCGGCGCGTTTGCCGGCGAGACTGCCGAAAGCGCGAGTACAAAGGTTAAAACTAATGAGAACAAGCGGGGGACTGGCATCAGAAGTTTACCGGGCGCGAACCTCAAGTCCAGGTCGTAGTGGAGTAGCCGGGTTCATGCTGGTGAGAGCAACGAGTTCTCCTGGCTGGAGGCCGGTCATGATTTCAATGCGGGTATTGTTTGCGATGCCGGCCTCCACCGCCTGACGTTCCAGATGTCCATTTCGAACCACATACACATAGCGTCCGTTCTCGTCTTCATGCAGACCCTCGCGGGCTATGGTCACTATGTCTTTTTTGTTTGCAATACTGACGTTCACCGTGACGTTGATGTTCGGCAAGAGGCGGCTGTCCTCGTTGTCAACTGAGGACAGAACCTGCCCAACATTGCGGGTTCCGTAAGTGGTGATGGTATAGGGCATCTGACTGATTTCGCCGCGCCACGTCTTTCCCGGAAGGGCATCCCAGGTGACCGTCACAGGCTGGCCTACTCCCAGCTTTCCCAATTCGGGCTCGTCGACAAAGGCGCGTACCTGCACGCGATGCAGATCTGCAAGCTGAATGAGAAGCTCCCCCTGTTGAACGTATTCACCCTGCTTGATGGGAATGGAGTACACCGTACCGTCGAAGGGAGCGCGGATTGCACTGTGCGCCAGCAGGTCCTGAGCTGCGGTGTAGGAAGCGCGGGCCTGATCGACCTGGGCTTCAACGCGATTTACTTCCGGACGGGAGTAGCGATCTTGTTGCTTGTCTTGCAGCACCTTGAGTTGGGCCTGAGCCGCCGTCAGGCGATTTGCTGCTTCGCGGACTTCGGACGGAGCTGCAGCTCCCGTTTGAGCCAATTTTTGCAGAGCGTCGTAGTTCTTTTGCGCAGCATCGCGCTCGGCTTGTGCCTTTACCAGCTCGGAGCGGGTATTCAACACTTCTTCCTGCGTTCCCCCGGTATTGATAGCGTGCTGGTCGGCCTCTGCGGCTTTCATCTGCGCCAACGCTCGCGCTGCCTGGGCGCGCGCATCGGCATCGTCAAGTTGCATCAGGAGATCGCCCTTATGGACTCGCTGGCCTTCGCGGACGTAAGTGTTTCGAACCGTCGTCGCAGCAGGAGCATGAGCCTCGAAGTTTTGTATAGGCTCGACTTTGCCATTGGTGGAGATCGTCGTGACGAGGTCTTGCTTGGTTACGTGGTCGACTCTGACGGAAACTTCGCCCTTGCGGCTGGAGATGAATGCGGCGAGCACAATAACGGCAAGGATGGCGATAATGATCCCTCGCCAAACGTGCTTTCCATTGCCGCTTTGTCTCGTGAGCTCTGCCATCAGGAAACAAACTTAAAGTATATCGAACCGTGCCAGCGCTTTTTTCGGCAGCTCGAGCTTGAGCCTGCTCTGCCACCGTTTCTCATCAGATGTCCACGGGAGTGATTTCGGCTCAGCGACATCTCAACCAACAGAACGTTCCATCTAAGTCCAATGACAGCTTACGTCTATATACGTTTTAGTTATGGGAATTGGACTGCGAAGAGCCAGAGAAGTCACCGTAGCCGTGTACCGCGAAGTGCAACGCACACGTGTGCTGAACATGGCGGCCGGGCTTTCCTACTACTTCCTTCTGTCGCTGTTTCCCCTCCTCATTGCGTTGGCCACGCTGCTCGGTTACCTGCCCATTCCTAACTTGTTCAACCAGAGCATGGACTTCGCCGCCCGTTTCGTTCCATCTGAGGCAATGGGATTGGTTCGCAGGATTCTCCAGAGCGTACTAACCCCGAATCGCGGAGGATTACTCTCGATTGGGCTTGCCGGGACCATATGGGCTGCTTCGGGCGGTTTCTCGGCAATGATCGATGCGCTCGACATCGCCTACGATGCCCGTACCAGCCGGCAAATGCTGAAACAGCGACTGCTGGCTGTGGAACTGACGTTTATGACCGGTGGCCTGATGGCGATTGCCATGTTGCTCACGATGGTGGGCGACCGCGGTGGTCACTTCCTGAGCAATGTCCTTCACCTCTCATATGTATTCGAGCGGAGTTGGCCGCTCCTGCGTTGGGGCATCATTGGACTCTGCATTGTGCTCTCGATGGAGCTGCTGTACTTCTTCGGACCCAATGTGAAGCAGAGGTTCAAGCACACGCTGCCAGGCGCGCTTCTCGGAACAGTGCTCTGGATTCTGATTTCGGCTGCCGTAAACGTCTATGTATCGCACTTCGCCAACTACAACAAAACCTATGGGACGATCGGCGCCGTCATCGCTCTCTTGTTCTGGCTGTACGTGAGCAGCATCGCGATTCTGATCGGGGCTGAGTTGAACGCAGAGCTTCTGAAAGCCGAGGGCAAGAGACTGCAAGGACAGCAGCGCGTCGCACCTGGGCAGGCAGTCGAGATGCCCAAGGCTGCCTGATTGGTGTAGACGCAGCATGCGGCGTCTGTACCAAGCACCGTTACAATAGGGAGGATGTCCCGAGCTCCCGCATACACGCCAGAACATGCAAAGTCCGGATTGGATTTTGCCTTTCCTGAAATCGAGACCTGGCCGAATCAATTTCCCGCTTATGAGATAGACATTGATATACCGGAATTCACATCCGTATGTCCGAAAACAGGATTGCCTGATTTCGGCCTTCTCACAATCCGTTATATGCCACGTAAACGCTGTCTCGAATTGAAGTCGCTAAAGGAATATCTGACCTGCTATCGCAACCTCGGTATCTTCCAGGAAAACATTGTGAATCGCGTGCTCGAAGATATTGTGAGCGCCGCCGATCCGGAATGGGCGGTAGTACGAGGCGTCTTTCGTCCGCGAGGCGGAATCGGAACAACGGTTGAGGCACGCTGGCCGCGTCCAGCAGCGGGTTCTAAGGAACGTTCCTGAAGATGCAGCGCGCCACGCGACCGCTGCTTGCACTTGCACTGCTCACCGCCCTCAATTTTCTCAACTACATCGACCGCTATATCCTGCCTGCTGTTCAACCGTTGATCAAGCGGGAGTTCCATCCCTCCGACACCGCGCTAGGCGCACTGACGATGGTGTTCATCCTCTTCTACATGTGTGTCGCGCCAGGCGTTGGATTTCTTGCAGACAGGAAATCGCGCAAGACAATAATGGCCATCGGCGCACTGATCTGGAGTGCCGCAACTCTCCTGACAGCGGTGACATATAACTTCACTTCTCTCCTGATTCGCCACACTGTCGTCGGAGTTGGAGAGGCGACTTTTTCGCTGATCGCCCCGGCCTACATTGCCGACCTGTTTCCGCCGGAAAAGCGGGGACGGGTTCTATCTTTTTTCTATCTGGCGATCCCGATGGGCGCAGCTCTAGGCTACATAATTGGGGGCGCTCTCGGAACTCGATATGGATGGCGCTCTCCTTTTTACGTGTGTGCCATTCCGGGATTCATTGTCGCTGTCTGGTTTTACTTTGCAGCGGATGAGCCGCTGCGGGGCGAGAGTGAAGTCGCCCTGCACACGGTTGAGCGCACATCCTTTCGAGGGCTGCTGCGCAATCCAGCGTTCTGGACAGCTACTCTCGGTCTCGCAATGATGACCTTCGCCATAGGCGGAATCTCCGTGTGGATGCCGACATTCCTTGAGCGCGAGAGAGGCATACCGCTCGATAGAGCAAACTACTACTTTGGACTGATCACAGTGATTGATGGACTGGCCGGAACAGCGGTTGGTGGTTGGCTGGGAGATATCTGGCTGCGCCGTTCGCGAGGAGCATATTATGCAATATCGGGACTCAGCGCTTTACTTGCTCTCCCCGGCGCAGTCTACGCCTTCTATGGACACCCGGCTTGGATTTTTCCGTCACTCGCGATCGCTGAGTTTTTCCTCTTTCTGAACACAGGACCCTTAAACGCCGCCATCGTGAATTCAGTCGCCGCTCCGATTCGGGCTACGGCGATTGGCATAAATTTGTTCATCATTCATCTTTTTGGAGATGCGTTTTCTCCGGTTCTTATCGGGGCCATCTCTGATCGCAGCAGCCTGCGGCTTGGTTTTTCCGTTACATTGGTTGCGATGGTTGTGTCGGCCGGCATTCTTTTCATGGGCACTCGCTTCGCCCCGCCGCGAACGCAGGAGCGGGAGCTTGTAGGAGCCTCGGCTTGAGCCGCTGGATCTGGCTCATTAGCGGCATACTGCTCGGAGCAGACTGGCTGCGGCGTTCGCTTCGCACTGCCTTTGGTATGGCCAAACTTGCGGATGTGACCAGTCCAGAATGGGACAGGCTACCTCGACCTGAAGGGCCACAGCCAACTGTTGCGGTGATCGTTCCAGCGCGGAACGAGGGTGCAACCATCAACCGATGCCTGCGCTCCTTGATAGCTCAGGATTATCCGAATCTGCAGACTCTTGCTGTGGATGATCGGTCCACCGATGCTACGGGATCGATCATGGATGAGGTCGAAACAGAATCGCCGGGAAAACTTCGCGTATTACATATCAGTGAGCTGCCTCCCGGATGGTTGGGGAAAACTCACGCGATGTGGCGTGGTGCCAGCGAAACGCAGAGCGATTGGATCCTATTCACGGACGGCGATGTTATTTTTCGTGAAGACGCCCTGCGACGCACTCTCGCCTATGGCGAATCAACGCTTACGGATCACCTTGTAGTCTTTCCCACGCTGATCATGAATGGATTCGGCGAGCGCATGATGCTGGGCTTCTTTGGCATCGCTTCATCGCTCCTGCTGCGCCCGTGGAGGGTGAAGGATCGTGACGCGCCCGATTTTATTGGAGCCGGGGCATTCAATCTAATTCGACGCCGCGCCTACGAGAAACTCGGTACGTATCAGGCGCTGCGCATGGAAGTGATCGATGATCTAAGACTTGGGGGAGCCGTCAAGGGCCATCGTCTGAGGCAGGATTGCGTAGTAGGTAACAATCTCGTTCGCTTGCGATGGGCAGAGGGGGCGTTGGGCGTGGTGCGAAATTTGCGCAAGAACGCTTTCAGCCTGCTGCATTTCAGATGGCGGCTAGCGGTCTTGGCCTCTATAGCGGCGGCAATCTATCAGTTGGGTCCGTGGGTCGGACTAGGTCTCGCTCCTGGAATTGCGAAGTTTGGATTCGGCGTAGGCGTCTTCTCGATCGCTTTACTTTATTGGCGAATGGGGCGTCAGTTCGGAATGTCCGCTTGGTTCTTCTTGACTCATCCACTATCCACGGTCATGTTCATCTGTACGTTGCTGAATTCCGCCATAAGCTCACTCGTGCACGGCGGAATCGTGTGGCGAGGAACCACTTATCCGCTGGAGGAAGTCCGAGCATTCTCCGCGGAAAGACGGAAAGAGATGCAACGCATGCGGGACAGCATTTGATGCGCGGACGATATGAATTAGGGACTTTCACGTAGTCCAAATTCACGCGTCAACTTTGCGCTCCTGGCAGACGATCATGCTATGCTCTGCGGCAGGTCAGTTTGGAGTTTCTTCTGCCGCCCCGCTCTCTTTTGTGCGTTGTAGTCTTAGCTGTCTTCTCGACGTGCGTCCATTCCCAAAATGGTAACGCTTTCCATCCTCAGGAGGCGAATTTCGGACAATTATTTCAAGCGATTTCTGCTGACGAGGATTACGACGCAACAATTTTATATTTTCAATCAAGATTTAAGCAGAATCTGGGAAATCACAACGAAGCTCTGCAGCTAGCCGAAGCTGCAGTGAAAGCCAATTCGAAGAAGGCGGCCTACCATTTGCAGCTCGCCAGTGTGCTGAGTGAGGAAACAAATCATGCGAAGTTCTTCAGAAAAATCTCGCTAGCGAAACGAATACGCGCTGAACTGGAAACCGCTTTGAAACTCGAGCCAGCGAATCCCAATTGCCTTTTCGGGATGATGATGTATTACGAGCAGTCGCCTGCCATGCTGGGCGGTAGCAAAGAGAAAGCGCATCAATTTGCCAATCAGATTGGCAAAATCGACCGATCAAAGGGCTATCTAGCGCAAGCGCAGCTCGCTCGCATAGAGAAAAAGAATGGCGATTTGGAAGATTTGTATCTGAAGGCCTTTCAAGCTGACCCAACCAGCTTGGATGCCTTGGCGTCGCTAGCTGGCTTCTACGCTTCCGAGGGTCCAAAGAAAAAATACAACTTTGCGAACAGATAGGCGCCGTTTTGATGTCAGCGCGGGGCTTTGATCAGTTCCCGAAGTGCCTCACAAGGGCCTGAGTGAGGCCTTCCATCGTATACTCATCGGCTTCAACGTCTACGCGCAATCCATATTCACGCATCGTGCCTGAAGTCACGGGGCCAATCGAGGCAAACTTCACCTGCGAAAGCTTCGTGGGAATGTCCGTGCCGACCACAACCGTAAAGAAGTTCTGCACGGTCGAGGAGCTTGTGAAAGTGATGGCATCCGGAAGTGGACGATCAGTGAAGACACTTTGCATGCGCGACTTCGCATTCTCGGGAATTGCACTTTGATAAGCCTCTACTACGTCGACGTGTGCGCCTGCCGCGCGTAGTTCGTCGGGAATTACGTCGCGCGCAACCTTCGCTCGAACCAGCAGAACTTTCTCGCTCTTTACGAGCTTTCGGAGAGATCGTACGATTTCTTCAGCGACGTACTGGGGAGGCACAACGTCCACAACCAGCCCATGATCCTGAATGCGCTGTTCCGTGGCCGGGCCGATGGCTGCAATCTTCAGATGTTGGAGCGAATCGATACTCAGGCCGAGCGGCTCGAGCCGCGAAAACATCGCTTCCACTCCGTTCACGCTGGTGAGGATCAGCCAGTCGTATTGAAGGATGCCCTTAAGTGCGGTGTCGAGCGCATCATATGAATCCGGTTCGCGGATCTCGATGACGGGTGCTTCAATCACCTCTGCACCAAATTGTTTCAGCAAAGAACAAAGGTCATCGGCTTGTCTGTGAGCGCGTGTCACAACAATGAGCTTGCCGGCCAGCGGGCCGGAAGTGACCAACTCTGCCACGCGGTGCGCCTGGGGATCGACGGGTTTCTTCTTTGCCATTGCCATGCGAAGAAAGCAGGATACTACGGTTGCTGAGGTACGGAAGCCTCTTTCCCGTAAACTGTGTCGAGGATTTTGCTGGCCCCTCGCGAGAGCAGGGCCTGCCCGACTTCTACTCCAAGCCGCTCTGGATCGGACCCCTCTCTCTTTTCTCGAATGATCGAGCTTCCATCGGGACTGGCGACCACGGCCTGGAGCAATAGGCCTCGCTGAGTGGGTTCCGCATAAGCTCCGATTGGGACCTGGCATCCGCCGCCTAGTCGATTCAGCGTTGCTCGTTCGCATGCGACTGCTGCACGCGTGTGCGGATGATCGAGGAATGTTACCGTCTCGATCGTCGCAGCGTCGTCTGCGCGAGTCTCGATCGCGAGTGCGCCCTGTCCGGCAGCGGGACATATCTCTGTCGGTTCGAAATGGTGCCGGACCATCTGAGTCAGTCCCAATCTGGTCACGCCAGCAGCCGCCAAAATGATCGCATCAAACTCGCCGCTGTGGAGCTTTCGCAGTCGAGTATCGACGTTACCACGAAGCGGAATGATCTCGAGGTTGGCACGGAGTGAGTGCAACTGTGCCTGGCGACGCAGACTGCTGGTTCCGAGGCGCGCATTCTTTGGCAGCTTTTCAAGATGCGAATAGCGGACAGAGAGGAAGGCATCTCGCGCATCTTCCCGTTCTGGTACTGACGCCAGCAGAAATCCGGGAGAGAGCTCCGTAGGCAGGTCTTTCAGACTGTGCACAGCGAGATCGACACGATGCTCCGAAAGGGCTTCTTCGATCTCTTTCGTAAACATACCCTTGGTCCCGACCTTGGCCAAGGCTACATCCGTAATCTTGTCGCCGGTGGTCTTAATTACCTCGATAGATACATCGTGCCCTCGTCCCCGCAAAAGGGCGGCGATGTGATTAGCTTGCCACAGGGCAAGTTGAGATCCACGTGATCCGATACGAAGGCGAGCCATTAGCGGCGAGAACCGGGCTTCTGCTCGGCAATTTCGTTCTCGTCTGAGGCGACGGAGAGCGTGTGATCCAGCGGCTTATCAGAAGCCTTCGAGATGTCGTCCTTAGAGATGCCTGATGCTCCATTCCAGTGCGAAGCATCGTTCTCGATTCCAAAGATGGAACGCAGAAACTCCGCGGTTGAGGCAAGCTGGTCGGATCCGCTAAAGCCTTTGAGCGTCGTGATGGGAGCGTGCAGGATCTTGTTCACAATACTTCGAGTGAGGTTCTCGATCGCAGTCTCTTGTTCCGGGGAAAGCGGACCGAGTCGGCCACGAAGCCGATCGACTTCGGACTGTCGAATCTGTTCAAGTCGTTGCTGCAGAGCCACGATCGTCGGGACAGCATCCAAGCTCTGGATGCGCCGCCTGAAGCGCTCGACTTCTTCCTCGACTAACTGCTCGGCGCGCGCAGCCTCGCGTCCGCGATCGCTCACATTGGCTTCGACTACATGCTGAAGATCGTCAATGTCATAGACGAAAATTCCTTCCACCTGGCTCATGCTCGCATCCACGTCGCGCGGAACCGCGATGTCGATGAAAAACATCGGACGGTTCTTGCGGCGATGCATGAACAACTCGCCGTGGTCCCGCCGGAAGATTGCGTGAGGCGCTCCGGTGGAGGTGATCACGATGTCGGCCTGATCGGCAGTGCCGTAGAGCTGATCAAAATGAATCGCCGTGCCGCCTACTCGCTCCGCCATTCTCAGTGCGCTTTCATGTGTGCGATTGGAGACAAAGATCGTCTCGGCTCCGTGCGATCGCAGATGGCGAGCAGCTAATTCACTCATCTTACCGGCGCCCACGACGTAAACCGTTCGACCATGCAGGCTGCCGAAGATTTTCCTCGCCAGTTCCACTGCCACGGATGCGACAGATACCACGGAACTGCCGATCGCGGTTTCGGTTCGCACGCGCTTCGCTACGGAAAAGGCGCGGCTGAGCAGGGCATCGAGGTTCGAGTGAACTGAACCTACGGCTTTGCCGATGGCATAGGAATGCTTGACCTGTCCGAGGATCTGAGACTCGCCTATGATCATCGAGTCGAGACTCGCTGCGACGCGGAAGACGTGTCGCACGACATCGTCCCCGCTGTGTTCGTAGAGATACTCACGCAATGCCGATACATCAGTCAGCAGGTAGTCGCGAATGAAGCTGTGCAGATCAACGCCGCTTTCAGAAGCCACGGCAAACTCCACGCGGTTGCAAGTCGAGAAGACAACGCACTCCGCGACCCCGGTATGCTGCAGCAACTTCCGTGTAGCCTCCTCCAGACGCCACTCCGGAACTGCGAGCCGTTCACGTACTTCGACAGGAGCGGTCTTGTGGTTCACGCCGAGGAGTTGGAGCTTCATCGCGAGACGAACCTGTGGACGCCGCTGAAGTAATTGGCTGCCCAGACGCTAAGCGCAGCAGCGAAGGCAAAAGCAGACAGCAACGCGGCGCGGCGTCCTCGCCACCCGGAGTTCCATCGCGTGAAGAGCATCACTGTGTAAACGCCCCACATCAGCAAGCTAAGGATGATCTTGGGATCCTGGAAATAACTGGACCCGTACTCCATCTGGGCAATCACGGAACCCGCGATTAGTCCGATGGTCATGAATGGGAAGCCGATGAGGAGCAGGCGATAACCGATGTTGTCGATTGTCTCCAGGGCCGGAAGTTTTCCGGCGATTCCGTTCAGGTCTTTGCGTTTCAGGCTGCGTTCGTGTAGCAGATAAAGGACGCTTGCGATGAAACTGAAAAATAGCGCGGAATATCCCACCAGGATCAGGATGATGTGTGTGTAGATCCACCCATTACGCAATAGAGGTGAAATCACCGGTGGGGCGCTCTGTGCCAATGCGGCAGAAAGTGATAACAGGAAAGCGATCGGTAAAACGACGATGCCCGGTGATGTTGTTCTATATAAGTAGAAGACCCCGATGAACAGCAGCATCATAAGAAAAGCAAGCAATGATTCCGACTGATGCAGCGGATTGCCGGCCATGCCACCGGCAATGAACGCCTCCACTAAAGCGACGAAATGCAGTGTGACCGCCACGCCAGCGATTGGCAGAGTTGCGCGCGACAGAATTTCACGGCGTCGCAGTAGCGCTACGAGCGCGTAGAGCATGCTGAGACCATACAAACCTACGGCGATACGTAGCCAAAAAAGAGACATACAAACCTGTCAGCCAATTCGACCCTGATCCCCCCTTGTTTTTCGAGATATCAGAGTTGTAGCGGCGCAATTTAGAGGCGAAAGATACCAAACATTATACGCAGCACCGTTCTGAAGAAGCCGTTACGCCAGTGCAATCACCTGATGGTCGTGGCATTCTGGACGGTAATCTTCGAGCAGACGATCGATCAGGTCGACGCCATATTTAGCCAGAAAATAAATCCCCGCCAGCCGGCGCTCCTGAAGTTCCCTTTCGGGAAACAGCAGTGAACTGAGCATGCTCGCGTGCCGGTCCAGAACCTGCTCGCGGCGGAGATGGGCGCGTGCGGCTCGCGATTCCAGTCGCTGAAGTTGATGGCGCATCTTGCGCGCCGCGATCTCGCCGGCCGACCCGACGGTCGGATCGAGCTTTTCCAAAGCGCGGAGTAGTGGAGTCAGCAGGCGTTCGAGGTGCTCGCGGCTACGATCGAAATCATCTTTTATGTCAGAGGGAATCGTCCTCCGCGCCAGCGCCGTCAGGAAGTCTTCTTTAGGTTGGAGCACATCGCGCAGCCTGAGCCCGTACTTGCGCATCCAGCTGGCGAGACGCGCCTCGATCAAAGTAGTCGAGAAGCGAGGCCAAACGGGCGTGGTCCGGCCCATCAGACGTTCGTAAACAACCTGCACCTGAGCAAAGTAGGCGGTCTCGGCGGGGCCAGCGACGTACGCTGCTGTCGGCAGCAGATAGTCTTGCAGGACCGGTCTCAACAAAACATTTGCGGTGAATAATTCCGGATTAGACTCAATCTGGCGCTGCAGCTCATTTTGGGACCATTGCTGGCCGTTGGCGCTGAAGGCTCCATTTTTCCGATGAATCGCGAGCCGCTTTTCCTCTCTGGAAAAAAACAGAAGCGTCGACGCCTGTGTGACCTTCACCTGCGCATGATAACCAGCTGTTTCGAGCTCCTTTGATCGTGAGAGCAGCGCGCGGGTTAACTCATCCGAGTATTCGGCCGCCGAACGCAGCAGCGGAGCACCAATTTTATGGAGCTCTTTATCTGATGGTTCCAGCAGGATCAAGCCATATCGAGAGAAGATCTTGCTCATCAAAGCCGCGAAGGAAGAGGAGAGCGTCTTTCCCGGACTGTAACTCGAGCGCACTAGGTCAATCGTCTCCGATTCGCCAACAAGCCCCTGCAGTCGGTCCGCGAGCCATCCGAGGTCATTTCCAAGAACCACAGTCCCGACCGGACAACCGGGGCAGCCTTCGGAAGACGTTTCCAGTCTCTGCAACTCACCCTGAGTATCAGGCATGAAAACATGGTTTACCTCGGCCAAATCGTGGTCCTCTGAGGCAAGCCAAAAGATCGGAACCGCTTCCACTCCTCTTGCCGTGAGCTCGCGTGAAAGCCGAATGATCGAGATGGCCTTATAAAGCGTGTAAGCCGGTCCAAGAAACAGACCTATCTGCTGGCCGCTGACAACGGCACAAGCTCCGTCGCGAAGTTTCTCGATGTTGCTGAGAACCTCCGGGCCTGCATTCCAGGCAAGATTTTGTTTGAGCAGGACGTCCGTGACCCGTTGCCGACGGTCAACCGGGATGCTCACGCTGCCAGCTCTAGCTGCGAGCTCGTCTAAGGAGAGTGTGGAGGTGGGATAGAAGGGCCGAGCCTGTGGATCACCGCGTAGAAAATCGAGAAAAAGGCGGGAGGTGCCGGGCACATCACGGAAGGGAAGACATTCCTGGTCCAATCAGGCCTCTCTCGCTCAAGTCCATACTACAGTGAGGGTTTGGATTTCGGCGGCGCGTAGAAAGATGCAGAAAGTGCCTGTTATCCGGCAGCCATTGCCGGTTCCGTGGCATGTTGCTGAATCTCCCGCCAGGCGGAACGTACGTGCTCCTCGTCAGTGTAGGTTTGACCAATGCACATGCGGATCACAAATCGTCCGTTGAGTTTGGTGTGGGACAGAAACAACTTGCCTGACGAATTCAGCCTCTGCATCAGAGCTTCGCTTGCTGAATCCGGACCTTTCAGGCGGAAGCAAACCAGATTCAAGGAAACAGGAGCCACAATCTCAAAGCGGGAATCGGCTCTAAGCCAGCTGACGAATTCATTTGTGAGTTCGATGTGAGTCCGGACCATCGCCCGCAGACCTTCAACACCGTAAGAGCGGATCACAAGCCACAATTTCAGCGCGCGAAAGCGCCGGCCGAGAGGAATGTGCCAGTCGCGAAAGTCCACGACGGCGCCGGTCGCTGACGCTGTATTGCGTAGATACTCAGGGGTGATCGTCAGCGTTTCAGTCAGTTCTTTCCGGTCGCGGACGTAGAAGCAGGTGCAGTCGAAGTTCGTGAACATCCACTTGTGGCAATCGAAGCAGTAGCTGTCTGCCAGTTCGAGCCCTTTATGGATGGATCTGAACTCTTCGCAAAGCGCTGCCGTTCCTGCCATGGCGGCATCTACATGCAGCCAGATATTGTGCTCGCGGCAAATCGTCCCAATCTCTGGCACAGGATCAATAGACATTGTGGACGTAGTGCCGACGGTAGCACCCACAAAGCAGGGAACACGCCCCGCTGCCGTGTCTTGTTGAATCGCTCGCGCCAGCGCCGCCGGTCTCATCCGAAACTGCTCATCCACTTCGATTACGCGCAGGTTCTTGCGGCCAATCCCGGCAACCTTAATGGCTTTCTCCATCGAGGAGTGTGCCTGAGCCGACGTATACGCACTCAGTCGCTGATCGCAACCATTCTCATTTGACCCGAAGTGCGTCGCTCGCTCGCGACCCGCAAGCACAGCGCAGAGATTCGCGCTGGAAGCAGAATCCTGGATCACACCGCCGCCAGAACTGGTCGACAGAAAATGTTTGGGCAAGTCGAGCATCTCAACCAGCCAGTCGAGCATGCGCATTTCGAGTTCAGTGCAGGCCGGACTCGTCAGCCACAGCATTCCCTGCACCCCGATGCCTGACGAAAGTAGATCCCCAACTAATGAAGGCGGCGAGCTGTTGCCGGGGAAATACGCGAAGAAATTTGGTGACTGCCAGTGCGTGATGCCCGGGAGGATCTTGCTTTCGAGGTCTCTCAGGATAGCTGGCAGCGGTTCCGGAGCGGAGGGCGCCTGATGCGGAAGAGACGCGAACACTTCGCCGGGCTTCACTTGCGAGAGTACCGGAAACTCCGGCGCACGCTCCAGGTACTTAGCAATCCAGTCGAGTGCGATACAGCCGTTACGAAGAAGTTCCTCTGCGGCCAAGCGAGATTTCTTGTTGGTATTTCCCATTTCTGTTTTGGCTGTCGGTTTTCGGCGATCTGCTTTCGGCCACTATGGCATCCCGCAGGATACGAGAAAACCTTGCGAGCTGACAGCTGTAGGTTCTAGAAACGCACCTTGAAATCCGGCTCCTGATGCACGTGGATGCTATCGATAAAGCGCACCTTGCCTGTACTGCGCGTCATGACCAGTGACTGAGTGCGGATTCCATCCCCAAAGAAGCGCACGCCTTTGAGCAACGATCCATCGGTCACGCCGGTGGCGGCGAAAACGATGTTCTCGCCCGGCGCCAGGTCTTTAGCGAGATAAACCTTCTTCGAATCCTTGATACCCATATTCTTCACTCGCTCTTCCAGCTCCGGTTTGTCCACCACCAGCCGCGCAAAGATCTCGCCGTTCAGGCAGCGCATCGCAGCCGCGGTTATTACACCTTCAGGCGCTCCACCAACACCCATTACCGCGTGGACACCGGTTCCCATCACTGCCGCGGCGATTCCCGCCGAAAGATCTCCGTCGCCGATTAGCTTTATTCGTGCCCCCGTCGCGCGGATCTCGGAGATAAGCTTTTCGTGCCTGGGACGATCAAGCACGATGACCACAAGGTCTTTCACATCGCGGTCAAGGCTCTTGGCAATCATCTTCAAGTTGTACTTCACCGGAGCGTCGAGATCGATTCCATCCTTGCACGGCGGTCCAACAACCAGCTTTTCCATGTAGCAATCTGGTGCGTGCAGCAGCCCGCCGCGTTCCGAAGCCGCGAGAACAGTAATCGCGTTGGCGGCTCCCGTAGCGCACAGATTCGTTCCTTCCAATGGATCAACGGCGATATCCACTTCCGGAAATGCCGTGCTCTCGGGATGTTTCGCTCCGACCTTCTCGCCGATATACAACATCGGAGCCTGATCCCGTTCACCTTCGCCGATGACAATCGTGCCACGCATTGGCACCGAATCCATCGCGCGGCGCATCGCCTCGGTCGCGACTTGGTCCGACTTAGGACGGTCCCCCATGCCCATCGTTTTTGCCGATTCGATCGCCGCCTCTTCCACGATGCGAGTGAATTCGAGCGCGAGTTCGAACTCCATTGCTTGGCTAAGACCGTTAGGCGAGGTAATCGTGTCGACCTGGGTTTTTGGCATGGAGAACCCTCCAATAAGGATGCTGATGCTTATGCAGGTGGGAGCAGCCTGCAGACGAAACTGCCGATTATATCGGAGCTTTGGACTACATGGGTTCCGGCCGCCCTCGGCCGGTGTAAGCGTGCCCATGCCCTCGGCCTGCAGCGGACCAAAAATCATCAATTGATGCGTGAAGTATGGAGTGTAAGTTAGCCTAACAATACTGCGCTTTTCAGCCTGATACCGGCCGGAACCCCACGTTTACTTCGTGACCGTTTTTGCCGCTGACATATTGTCGAAGCGATCCCAAACGCGCACGACTATAACGTGCTCGCCAGAATTGACGACTTGGCTTGGATCGTCGCCACCACCATCACGCATACGCGACCGCTTGCCCGGTTTTTTGGCATTGTCCGCAAGGATGACTTGAGACTCCCCAGGCGGCAACAGAGCAGCCGAAAAGTCGTACTCCTCCGTTGGTGAGTCGGAAAGCTTTCCTACGGGCTCCACGTAATGCCATTCGCCGGCGTCGATTGAGTATTCAGCGCGTTTAATGGGTGAAAAACTGTCAGCGGCGCGGAAGCTGATGTGCATGGTGTTTCCCTCCACCTTGGCTTGGAGGGATTGAACCACAGGAGGCGTGCTGTCGACTTCAAAGCGTGAACTAATCTTCTCGTCACTGAGCGCCTCGTCTGGCGAGTGCGAAGCAGCGTCCGAGGCCACGATGCGCACTACATACCCTCCATCCGGCAGCAGGCTCGAATCCCACGAGTAATACTTCTCAGTGATGTTGTCCTTCAGCAGCTTCCAATCGCTCTCGTTGTCGCCTCGGTAGTAGATGGAGTAGACAAGGTCGTCGTCATTGTCGTCATGTGCGCCCCAGCGCATGGCAATGTAGTCACGATCTTTGACCGCCGACGGCGGCGTGTCAAAGCGTACAGGCGCCGCAACCGTCGGCGTATTTCCCAAGGGAATGTTTACGCTCTCGCTGGTTGGTTTCTGCACAGGCAAAGAGGTGATGCGCGCGCCAACTTGCACGTTGATATCCTCCATTACGGGAGCAATATTCTTCGGCAGGTAATTGATCGCCACGTTTTCGATCTGGGTATTCGGATTTCCAGGATGTAACGACACTTTCCATTGCACAAAGCGCGCCGCCGGGATCGACAGCCGCCCGGCCGTTTTGAGATCGATCTTGGTCCATGGACTCCAGTTGCGATCGGGATTGTCGACATTCCCACTGCGGGCAAAGAAATCAAAATCGCCGGCACCACGCACTTGCGGACGTCCCCACTGCGAGAAGCTCTTGGCATCGAAGACGTCGCTTTCATACGTTCCTGCCTGATCGCGTCCAGGGCCGAGCACAAATAGCTTTCCCAGATTGGCCGTCACTGCATACACCGCCCCATTGCTGGCCCGAGCCATCGACGTAATCTGGTTGGCACTGAGCTTCACCAGATCGCGGTAAATTTCCGTTCTGGAATTCGGCGTCACGGCATAAATGTGGCCGCGATTGCCGGTACCCGCAAGCAGCTGTCCATCCGGCCCGAAGGTGAGCGCGTACACAAGATCGTCCTTCGACGTCCAGATGCGGCTCGGGGATCCATCGCTGGAGATCAAGTAGATCTCGGAACCTCCGCTTAGCTGTCCGGGCAGAGCGGGCGGAGGAGCCGAAGCCACGGCAGGAACACTGGCACCGATAGGAGGTGGAGGCTGTGGAACCGGAGTCGCTGCCCCGCGCTTTTCTCCCACACCAGCAGCGAAGATGTTACCGGCAGAGTCGGTGGCGAGCGCGGTGATCTCTTTCTTGGGAGCGCTATACAAAACGAAAGCCTCGCCCGCCGGCGGAATCCGATACACAAGCCCGCTGCCGTCCGACCCGGCAATCACAGTGCTCAATGCGGGCGCAGCCTTTTTATTGCGCTTGCCATCTTCTTGCTCGGAGGTTGACTTCACCAGAGCCAGGCAACGGATATGCGCTTCGTCGCTCTTGAAGAAGACCGATCCTTCTCCGTTTTTCTCAACTTTGAAGATCTGCCCATTATCGCCGGTAGCAACGTACATCGGACCAGCCGGATCAAGTTCAATGTCCCAGATGTATTTCGTTTTGGGATCGAAGAAGACAGAAGACTTGTACATATCCTCGGCTGTCTCGGTCTTCGAAACCGTCGATTCGGATGGCGTGGCCTCTTCTTTCTTTGCTTTCTTCTTTTCGGGAGCAGGCGAGTTGGGCTGGAGCTTGTACACACGCCCATCGGGAGAGGTAGCTGCGTAGATCGTGCCGTCGCTATCGATGGCGAGCGCCTGCACCTGAAGCTCTTTGGCTTCGAAGATCACGGCCGCCTTGCCGTCCGGAGTCACGCGATATACGCGAGCCGGCGATCCCGCTCCTAAATAGGCATTGCCTTGCGCGTCGCTCACAACCTGCCAAATGTACGTGGAAGGTGATGTGTAAATTGATTTCAGCGATGGGGCGAGCTGCAAGCGGCCATCGCTTGAGATCGCGACGCCATTGCTCGTCCCTTTTTCAAACTCTTCGAACTTGGATTGTTGCCACAGCTGAGTGCCCTCAGCCCAAACGGCCGAGGAGAGTAGAAGAAGGCAGAGCGCCTTCAGAAAGCCTTGAACCATATTTTCAAGTGTAAGCGAAAAGACTGGCCGAGGAGCGAACACGAAGGTCACGAAGAGGCGGCTGCCGGGCTGTCAGCAAGCGGTTTCGGCCTGTCCGCTTGGTTTGAGCAAGACAGCTTACTGGCCGAACGCTGACAGCTCAGTGCTGATAGCTGTCCTGCGTCACCGCAGCTTGCCCTGAGCGAAGCCGAATGGGTGTTCGCCTCGGCCTTTTTTTCCGAAGTACCCACAACAGTCCACAGCTTTGCCCTGATAAGCGTCATTGCTTCCGGCAGCGGACAGCCCTAGAGTCGAATGCCTCCAACGGCGTTAAACGGGCGACGCTGGAGTGGTGACTGCGACGAACAGGTGCGGGCTGGGCCGCACCTGTTATCCACAAATTATTAACAATCCGAATTCCGCCAAAAACAACCGTTCGGTCCTGTCGGGCATTGAACAGCAAGGGGTTAACCGTTCAGCAGCTGCTCTGCATTTCGGCTACAATATATAGGGCTAGACTATTGACAGACCCAATATGCAGGTGTAACTTACGTTTCCACCCACTCCTGAAAGTCGAGGCAGCGGGTGCAGTAGCCCTCCCCATCGGAATGGTTTTGCGATCGGGTGAGTTTCAAAGCGATGTCTCCCAAGACCGCAAATCTCGGATTCATCAAATCGCAAAATCATCCAATTTGCGTCGGACCCCTTGGACGGTCAGAGGTGAGCGTCCGTATGAGAAAAACCATTAACAGGGTGCCAGCGGTGACCCCAAGAAGTGGCTGTCGGCTTTCGGCCAATCGGTTTTTCTGTAATTCAAAAAACGGATTACTGGCCGAACGCCGAGAGCCGACAGCCTAGTGCCGATCGCAGACTGAAAACAGCGAATCCCTGAGTAGGAGCCCCATGGCGGAAAGTATTCATAAGACGCAAGTGGCAACCGGAGCAACCGCGAAGACGGTGCCCGCAGCCTCCACCCCTGCAACTAAGAAAGCGCCAGGTCTCCAATTCCGTCGTTACTTCACCAAGCCGGGTACATCGCCCTACGACCAGTTCCAGTGGGAGCTGCGTACGGCGTCGATTACCGACGCACAGGGCAAGACGATCTTTGAGCAGAAAAATGTAGAGACTCCTAAAGATTGGTCGATGACCGCAACCAACATCGTTGCCAGCAAGTATCTGCATGGAGCCGTGGGAACCCCCGAACGCGAAAGCGGAGTTCGCGCCCTGGTGGGCCGGGTGGCCGAGACCATTCGCGACTGGGGAGTCAATGGCCGCTACTTTGCCACTCGCTCGGATGCCGACACATTTCATGACGAGCTCGCCTACATCCTCCTCGACCAGCGCGCTGCGTTCAATTCGCCGGTATGGTTCAACGTAGGATGCGACCGTCTCGAGCCCAACTCCGACGCGCAGAACTGGCACTGGAATCCCGAATTGGGAAGCGTGCAGTTTGGCGTGACCGGATATCGTAATCCGCAGTGCTCCGCCTGCTTCATCAACTCGGTGAAAGACTCACTCGACTCCATTCTTACATTGGCCAAGACCGAAGGCATGCTCTTCAAGTGGGGATCGGGAACCGGCACCAATCTTTCTCCTCTGCGCTCTTCGACCGAGCAGCTCTCCGGCGGAGGCACAGCGTCAGGTCCTCTGAGCTTCATGCGCGGATTCGACGCCTTTGCCGGCGTGATCAAATCAGGCGGGAAAACTCGGCGTGCAGCCAAGATGGTGATCCTGAATGTCGATCACCCCGACATCGAAGAGTTCATCGATTGCAAGCGGGAGGAAGAGGCTAAAGCCTGGGCGCTGATCCGCGAAGGTTACGACGGCAGCACACCAGACTCACCGGCCTATTCGTCGATCTTCTTCCAGAACGCAAACAACTCGGTGCGGGTGACCGACGAATTCATGAACGCGGCTATCAACGACGAGAACTTCTTTACCCGCAGCGTGAAGGAGAAGAAGCCGTTCGCGTCGAAGAAGGCCAAAGATCTGCTCCGCAAGATCGCAGAAGCAACGTACTACTGCGGCGATCCCGGCATGCAGTACGACACCACCATCAACAAGTGGCACACGTCGAAAAACACGGCGCGCATCAATGCTTCGAATCCCTGCTCGGAGTACATGTTCCTCGACGATTCGGCCTGCAATCTCGCCAGCATCAACCTGCTGAAGTTCTACACGAACAACAGCTTCGACATCGAAGCCTACAAGTTTGCCTGCGACTTGCTGATCACAGCGCAGGAGATCCTGGTGGATAGCTCGGGCTATCCGACCGAAGCAATCGCGCGCAACTCGCACGACTACCGCCCGCTGGGACTCGGCTACGCCAATCTCGGCGGATTGCTGATGGCCGCAGGTCTTCCATACGATTCCGATGCCGGACGCGACTACGCCGCCTGCGTAACGGCCATCATGTGCGGCGAGGCGTACTACCAGTCGTCCCAGATCGCGGAGCTGTGCACGCAGCTAGCTCCGGCGACTCCGCTTACGCAAACCGCAGAGATCACCGGCGCAGCCTGCCCCGGCTTCTATGTCAACCGCGAGCCATTCCTGGACGTAATCAGGATGCACAGAGCAAGCGTCAACAACATTGGTTCTTCTGTGTCCTCTGTGGTGAACGATAAGCAATTGCCCAAGCTGATCGAAGCCAGCAAGGAAGCTTGGGATAACGCGCTCACACACGGCGAGAAGCACGGTTATCGCAATTCGCAGGTCACAGTGCTCGCACCAACGGGCACGATCGGCTTCATGATGGACTGCGACACCACAGGCATCGAGCCCGATTTGGCACTCGTTAAGTACAAGAAGCTGGTCGGCGGCGGCATGATCAAAATCGTCAACAACACCGTTCCGACGGCTCTATTCAAACTCGGCTACTCCGGTGAGCAGGCCAACAACATCGTCAGCTACATCGACGCCACCGGCACCATCGAAGGCGCTCCAGGTCTTAAGGACGAGCACCTGCCCGTCTTTGACTGCAGCTTCAAGCCGTCCAAGGGAACGCGCTCCATCCATTACAGGGGCCACATCAAGATGATGGCGGCCACGCAGCCGTTCATCTCCGGCGCGATCTCAAAGACCGTCAATCTGCCGAACGATGCAACCATTGAAGAGATTGCCGAGGCGTACATTGAATCCTGGCGCCAGGGCCTGAAGGCCGTAGCCATCTACCGCGACGGCTCCAAGGGCGCACAGCCACTCAACGTGTCAGACGGAAACAAAGCAAAAGACACAAAAGCCAGCGGCCAGCAGCCAGTAGCCAGCCAGCAGATCGTGCCAGAAGTCCAGGACCAAAATGGGCCACCGAAAGCCGTGCGCCATCGCTTGCCCGAAGAGCGCGCCTCTCTCACGCACAAGTTCTCCATCGCTGGGCACGAGGGCTACATCACTGTAGGTCTCTATCCCAACGGACAGCCGGGCGAAATCTTCATCAAGATGGCCAAAGAAGGCTCCACAGTCTCCGGACTCATGGACGCCTTCGCAACATCAGTCTCGCTGGCTCTGCAACACGGCGTGCCCCTGAAAGTGCTCTGCGAGAAATTCGCGCACACCCGCTTCGAACCCAGCGGCTGGAGCGGCAACGGCAAGATCGGCTTCGCCAAATCGATTACTGACTACATCTTCCGCTGGCTCCACTTCCGCTTCGTAGAGCCCGAACAAGGCGATCTGTTCGAAGGCATGCTGAAACGCAATGGAGTCGTGGATCCAGCCGCGTCGGCCGGAAGTTTGACGGCGCCGCCTGAGAGCGCGGTCAGCACGTTCCCCGCTGGTGCACAGCCTGGATTAGCCGGCAGCCGGAAGCTGGAAGCCGGCAGCGTGCATCCCGCCGATGCACTGCGCGAGATTGTGGACTTGGGCGACGCGCCCTCGTGCCACGTCTGCGGCTCCATCATGACTCGCAACGGAAGCTGCTACAGATGCATGAGCTGCGGCAGCACCAGCGGATGTAGCTAAGGACTGTTCGAAGCTGTGGTGGGTGACTTGGTGATATTGGTTTATTTCATCCGATCACCCGATTCAGTTTGCCTCTGGCCGAGAGGAGCACTCCCCCGAATGCGCGAGACGAAAGAGCTGTTGAGACCAGTTGAGGAAATCGAGTATCAACCCGAGCCAGGCAGTCTGGCAGGTTTCATTGCGAGCTTGACGGAAAAGGTAGACGAGCTCTTACTCGCCGCAAACTTGCGGCCCAATTTGGAATAGGTTTTTCGCTCCTAGCGTCAGTGCCTTGCCTGCGGCCAGGCGTCGAAGTCGCCGAGTTGTTGGGCTGCGGTTCGGCGCATCGCGTAGGCGACGGCCCACACTACAACGCCGGAGGTCCAGGCGAGCAGGAAACAGACAGCAATGCCCGAGATCAGTCCGTAGTATGAGGGCCATTGCCACGCCTTGTGAGGCAGCTCACCGCTGATGATCCTCCCGTAGAAGTGCGATACTCCGTGTATCTTCGCGATCATTCCGAGGACGATTACGAACACGATTGTCATCATGAAGATGGCGGATCGCGGAAAGCGGCATCTGGTCTGTCGAATCATGATTCCTCCGATCTTTAAGCCCTGTGGTTCGCTAAAACCGATGGCTTGGAGCTGCTCGCGCACGGCCCCGCCGGCAAGTCCGAAAAATTCCCGCAGATAAAAAGTTGCGCGCTCGCACATGCCCTTGCGTTTGTTCTCGTCTTGGGCCTCGACAAAGACGTCGAGCATCTCGTTGGCGAACTTGCAACGGTGCGCACGTGGATAGAGCCTGAGTAAGCATCGGTAAAGCGCGATCATGTTTGCTGCTCCGTTGCTATCACACGTAAGCCGGCAAGCCGGGTTAACTGCTTCAAGCGCGCGATCTCCTGCTGGAGAATTTTGCGACCTCGAGCGGTAAGCCGATAATCCTGGCGGCCGCGCGCTTTGTCGTCGGCGCTGTGCCGCGTAATCCATCCATAGTCCAACAGCCGCCGCAACGCTCCGTAGAGGGTGCCTGTGCTGAGCCGCACTCGCCGTTCGCTCATCTCTTCCACACCCTTCAATATGGAGTAGCCATGCTGCGGCTGCTCTTTTTGACGAAACATCGCTTTGCTATTTCCCTACCGCCTGCACGAGTTTCTGTATCGGTGTAACGACGACCAGGAGAAGTTCCGACTGTCCCTTCTTCATCGCTTCGAGCTGCGCCATCTGCTGATCCGCCCAGCCGGCCGGAACCGAGGCGCGAGAGCCCAGCATATCAAGGGCTTGCAACCCAATCGTGGCTGCGGTAGAGAGGTTTTGCGAAACCAGACTGTCCTCAGACAGGAGCGAATTCTGCAGCGCAGGCGACAGGCGATCGTGATTCAGCTTCCAGTCGATCATGGTGTCTCGTGCCACCGCGACGTCGTCATCGGAGACAGTTCCCGCGACGATGCGATCGACTAAGCGCGCAAATTTCCTTCCTTCAAGGCTTTCCGGCGGCACGGCATCGGGCAAGCGGTTGAGTGGAGCGTCAGCACCGTATTTTTGCGTACCTGAGCGGGAGTATCCCTTGACCGGCTCGATTGTTGTCCCCAACGTTCGGAGCGCCTCAAAGTGCTGTGGAGCGAGCCGTTCTTTCATCGCGTGCAATGCCGATTGATGAGTGAGCCCGAGCGTCTCCAGCCGCTCGCTTACGACTTCCATGCGGGCATACATCGAGTCCACATCGCGCACCTCGGCGGGAGACCAGAGGCGTTCGGCGACTACTGCCGTGCGCGGCCAGATACGGGAATCGACATTCTCGGCGCTCACCATCTCCGACCACATACATGCCTCTCCGCCGAGGATCATCTTCTGCTGGTCGGGCGAGAGCTTGGCAGCATCACCGCCAAGCGGATCGTTCAGGTAATGCTTCTCGGCCGACTCAGCCAGATCGAGGTAATAACCGTTCGAAAGTAGCGCGCGATTGCCTTGCTGCACTGCTTTTGCCTCTGATTCTGGTCCGCGCCAGGAGTGAACAACCACGTCTTTCGGTAGATCGGAAGTAAGGACTTCGTCCCATCCGACAGGTGTTTTCTTGTATTTCAGAATGATCTTGACGACGCGCTGCGTGAAGTACGTCTGGAGCTCCTCGTTGGTCTTCAGGCTGTGCGACTTCATGAAGCTCTGAATCTCGGAATTCGCCTCCCATTGTTTGCCATTGACCTCGTCTCCGCCGAAGTGAAAGAACTCGTCGGGAAATAGTCCCGTCATTTCCTTGATGAATTTGTCGAGGAACTTGTACGTGGATTCCTTCGTGGGATCCATCGCCGGATCGAAGACTCCCCATTTAGTCTCGATTTCATATGGACCGGGTGCCGATGCCAATTCGGGATAGCCGACGAACCATGCCGTAGTGTGTCCGGGCATGTCGAACTCAGGCATCACGCGAATGCCGCGATCGCGCGCGTAGGCGATCAGCTCCTTGATCTGTTCCTGCGAGTAGTAGTGACCGGCGGAGCCCATTTCATGCAATTTTGGGAATTTCCTGCTCTCGACACGGAATCCCTGGTTCTCGCTCAGGTGGAAATGGAGGACGTTCATCTTGACTGCTTCCATGCCGTCGAGAGTGCGTTTTACGACTTCGACCGGCATCCAGTGACGACAGGAATCAAGCAGGAGCCCGCGCCAGGAGAATCGTGGAGCGTCTTCGATGTGCACGGCGGGAGCCGCAAATCCTTGGGGGCTGGGTGAGACAAGCTGCAACAGCGTCTGCAGTCCATGAATTACACCGATAGCCGTTGGCGCGGCGAGCTTGGCGCCGCTGACAGATACATCCAGCTTGTACGACTCGTCCTCTCCAAGCTTTTGCACTTTTTCGGCAATGCGATCGCACTGGATCTGGATCGTTGCCTTGCCCGCTTCGGCAGTCAGGTAGCGCAGCGGAATTCCACTCTGGCGCGATAGGTGATCGACAAATCGCTGCGCGGCGCTTCGGACACGTGGATCATCGGCACCGCTTAACGCAATAGTGAGTCCCTGTTGGACCACCCACTGTCCTGAGCCCGCATCGACTTTTGCAGGCACAGGCATCAGGTTCCACGGCGGGCCGGATTGGGCTGCGTTAGTCGTTGAGGATTGTGTTGCGAACAGGGAAGTGGCAGAAAACACGCAAAGCAGGACAAGAAATCTCATCTATGATCCCGGTTTGGATTTGAAAACGAGCAGCGGAGCAGATTATCGCAATTCGTCGAGAAGTGCTTGCATCTCGGCGAGAGCGTGCTGATTTCGCGTGCGAGAAGCGCAGGCGATGCCGTCCTGGAGCATCTTGCGCGCTTCAACCTCACGGCCCGCTTTCATCAGCGTCTGCGCGGACATCTGGTACGCTGGCGTGTAGTCGGGATTCGCCCCAATCAGCCGCGCAAACTCGCTCAGAGCGGTATCGGAATCGCCTTTATTGGCATATTCCATCGCCAAGCCGTAGCGCGCGAAAGCGTCGTTGGGGTTCTGCGCAAGCATCTCCTGAAGCATTGCCACGCGGTCCATAGGCTATTTGTGCGCGAGCGCTCCGACCATGGATTCGAAGATGCGAAAGCCGTCGTTCATTCCCAATAGCGGATCGGAGCTACGATCCGGGTGAGGCATCATGCCCAGCACGTTCCGTCCAGCATTGCAGATGCCAGCGATGTTCTCGATTGAGCCGTTGGGATTGGCATCTGGAGTGATTCGCCCGTCAGCTGTCGAGTAGCGGAAAATGACGCGCTCCTCGCGATTCAGTTCTGCAAGCGTATTCGCATCGCAGAAGTAATTGCCTTCCATGTGGCCAATCGGAATCTCCACCACTTCACCCTGAGTGCAGGTATGTGTGAAAGGCGAGTGCGTGCTCTCGACGCGAAGCTTCACCGGCTTGCAGATATATTTCAACCCTGCGTTGCGCATCAGCGCACCGGGCAATAGGCCAGCTTCGCACAGGATCTGGAAGCCGTTGCAGATGCCGAGCACCAAGCCGCCGATGGCGGCAAAACGATTCACTTCCTGCATAATCGGAGCGAACTTCGCGATCGCTCCGGTGCGCAGATAGTCGCCGTAGGCAAATCCGCCGGGCACGACGATGGCATCGCAATCCTGGAGGTCGTGGCTGGCATGCCACAAGAACGTGACAGGCTGCTTCGCCGCCGCAGCGATAACGTGATAGGCATCGTGATCGCAATTGGAACCCGGGAAGACGAGTACGCCGAATTTCATGGTGTAATTTCAGTCTAGCATTGTGGCCGACACGATCCCGAGAACAGATTTTGCATGGAAATTCGCACGCACCTGCGTACTACCGGTTCTGCCCTGAGGAATTGGTTCATCGCCACTTTGCAGGATGCCGCTGCCGTGGGCGCGATGTGGCTTATCGGCCTGCTCATCCTCCGCGTTCCTCTTGCCTTCGTTTGGGCGATCATAGGCGGAGCCTGCCAATTCATTCCTAATTTCGGTCCGCTGATCGCAGTGATTGGGCCCGCGTTATCGACACTATTTACCAGTCAATCCGACGCGATGATGCACCTGCTGTACGTCTTCATGCTGTACGCAATCATCGCTGTCATCGACGGCTTGGTGCTTCAGCCGTACCTGATGAAGCGCAGCAACAAGGTACCGATTTGGGCCTCGATTCTCTGTCCCATTGCGCTCGGAATCGTCATCCCGTTCTGGGGCGTCCTGCTGGCGCCGCCGCTGCTAGCGGTGATTTATGCGTTCAAACGCAGGCAGCTTCCGCAGGCTCCGCCGCGCTGAGTAGGCTTTTGTTGCGTGCTATACTTCTCGTTTGTTCTCATGCGGATGCGGATTATCAGCGTCCAACTACATATCAAATTCGCTTCTGAGGTTGTTGCATGTCTGGCCACTCAAAATGGGCCACAATCAAGCACAAAAAGGGCGCGCTGGATGCTAAGCGCGGCAAGACATTCACGCGGCTAATCAAGGAAATCACCATGGCCGCTAAGTCAGGCGGCGGAGACCCTGAGGGTAATCCCCGTTTGCGCACGGCCATCGCCGCTGCCAAGGCTGAAAACATGCCTGCCGACAACATCAAGCGCGCAGTTCAGCGCGGCACTGGCGAGCTCCCTGGCGCAACTTACGAGGAAATTCTCTTCGAGGGCTACGGCCCGGGTGGTGTGGCGCTCCTGGTCGATGTCACGACCGATAATCGCAATCGTACCGTCAGCGAGATCCGCCACGCCTTCGGCAAGAACGGTGGAAACCTTGGTGAAGCTGGCTCTGTGGCCTGGATGTTTCACAAGAAGGGCTACATAGTGGTGCCGAAGTCAGTGGCAAAGGAGGACGATCTTATGTCGCTGGTCCTCGAGAACGGTGGTGAAGATCTTCGCGACGATGGCAATGATTGGGAAATCGTCACTGATCCCGCAGCCTTTGAGAGCGTACTCAACGCGATCAAAGGGGCCAATGTAGAGACTTCACTCGCCGAGATTTCGATGATTCCCCAGAACTACATCAAGCTGGAAGGACACGCCGCTAACACAATGATTCGACTGCTCGAAGCCTTGGAGGATCATGACGACGTCCAGCACGTTTACTCCAACTTCGATGTTGATACAAAGCAGCTCGAGGAAGTCGCCGGTTAAGAGACGAAAAGCAGTTGTCGTACAGCAGAATTCTCTGTTTGTTTCACTTTGCGGCTTCCGTCATCCATCTGCCGGCAGCAACTTCTTACCTCGGGGTCGCATCTTCGGCCTGTGAGCGGCAGTGCCTGCGGCAACGGAACCAAGCCCGCCATGAGCGACTGTGCCTGGCTCCCGTTACAATGGCTTGCCACGTTCTGTGCGCCAGTACGTACGAGCGCGATCGATTTCGCTTTCGACGAGGAGAGAACCGCTTGATCCCGAAAAATTTCAGAAAATTTGCGTTAGTTGCCACGCTTTGTATTTTCTCGGCGGCTTGTGGAAATAAGTCCGGGAGCAGTAACGAACCAGCTCCTGCGGGCCAGCCGACAGCAACTTCTACCCCCGGAACTGCGGGAGAAAGCTCCAGCGCTTCCAAGACAGCAGTTGCCCCTTCCCCTACGCTCAAGACGCGATCCTCCGCTGAGTCAGGTCCAGTCACAATTCCGGAGAACACGGTGATCACTGTGCGAACCGCACAACAACTGGGCTCAAAGATCAGTCAGGACGGAGACAGTTTTACAGCGACAGTTGCTCGTCCCGTGGAAGTCGGCGGCACGTTAGTGATTCCAGACGGTGCGAGCGCCACCGGAACCGTAGTTGCTGCGCATCCGCTTGGACGCTTCAAAGGTGGAGCGATGCTCCAACTGAGGCTCACGTCTGTGACGATCAACGGCCAGAACGTTCCCGTCAGCACCGCGTCATTCGCGCGGTCAGAAAAGGGTAAAGGCAAACGTTCAGCCACGCTGATCGGCGGCGGCGCCGGACTGGGTGCCCTCATCGGCGGACTCGCTGGCGGCGGCAAAGGCGCTGCTATCGGAGCGTTGGCAGGTGCTGGAGCCGGCACAGCAGGTACGGCTTTCACCGGCAACAAGGAGATCGTCATTCCAGCCGAATATGCGCTCAGCTTTAAGCTACTTAAGCCAGTGGAAGTGAAAAAGTAGCGACCGAAGACAGTTCCTCGCGTCGCTCAGGCAATACTAACCCCTACTCCGCAGCCGCTCGTTTACCCAGTTCTACTTTTCAAAGCGGAGCGGGGGACCGCTTGGTTCGGTTTTTGTCCTTGTCCGACTTTCCCATTTTCGGAACTCGTGTACCTGGCGCTCCTTATCGACTCCGGCCCAGCGCCTATGCTTTAGTCCGCAATGAGGTTGGGTTGTTTGCCATTGTCCGCACGCCGCTCGCATGTTACTTGCCGGGCGGCGGCATGGAAGCGGGAGAGAATCCAGAGCAGACAATAATCCGCGAGGCTCGCGAGGAATGTGGATTCATCCTCGATGCCGTAGCACTGGTCGGACGGGCGATGGAGATCTGCTACTCGATCGAAGAAGGCGAGTACTTCGAAAAAGACAGTTTTTTCATCGAAGCGACCATTGCCGGTCATGGCCCTCAGACAGAGCTCGATCACGAACTAATCTGGATGGATGCCGCCAAGGCACGGGAAGCCCTTTCCCACGGAAGTCATCGCTGGGCCGTTCACCGAGCCTTAGAGTCCTCATCCTCTTCTTAGACTCCGTCGTGCTGGAACCTTTTCCAAGGCACATGTACGAGGATCCCGCGAGTCGATAAACCGGGCGTTCTCCGGTAGAGCAACGGATAACAAAAACATTTTCTTTCTCCTCTGTAACTGCTTGAAGAGACACGAGCGGAAAAGTTGTAGAGTTGTAGAGCAACGGACGAACCTTGCTTTTACCTGGCCATCTGGCCATCATCGAGAGGTGGATCGAAGTTCCAATTTGGGAACAAGCGGCCTGGTCACGAACCTCTGGTTAACTCGCGGGAATAGCACAAGTGTTGAGTTCCAATCGCTTCGGCTCCAGGATCCCCGGGGGATCTCGGTGGGATCTCAACGCTAAGTCCTTCAGATTCTGAGATCGCCAAAAATGTGGGCAGGCGAACGACGGTTGCGACCTAGTGAATCAATGTCTATGGAGGAAAACGGTGCGGCTCGCAAATGGATATATGTTGGAACCGGATTAGTCAACGGTACATTCCTGATCTGGAATTCAGCGAAATCGCTCTGAAGCAGGCTAGATACACCAAAGTTTTGCAAACAGTGTTACCACTGTGATTTGAATGGCTTGAGAATGCCGCCTAAGCTGCGGCAGGATGTCGTCCTCGTCAATCAATATGGGCACAGGTGTACGCCGCTCGCAGCGCTTCCGCGTGAACTTTCCGATCAAGCTGTTCACGGTTGTGCAGCAGCGCCGCTGTGTGCTGCAGGGACGCAGTCATGACCTCTCGGAAGCAGGCATGGCGATCTATATTCCGGCTGAGCTGCAGGTAGGCCAGATGCTACAGATCGAGTTCATTCTTCCCGAATCCAGCCAGAGGCTCGGGGTAAGCGCTATGGTTCGAGATTGCTCTGGTTTTCGTTGCGGGGTGGAGTTCCTGAGTCTAACGGCTACAGAGCAAAAGGCCTTGACGGACTGCTGCGATCGGCTTGGTGGGACGTCGACGCATCCTCAATAAGATCCGCTAACGCGAAAATATTAGCGATTATTTGTTGCGCAATCGTTAGACTTACGAGCCATCGCCATGGAGACACCCGCCAAACGACAAATGCTGCACCGCATCATAGGCGCGGTTTTGCTCTTATTGATCGTGGGGTATGCTGCGCTTCTCTTCTCCGTAAATCACGCAATGCATCGATCGCCCGCGGAATTTGGGCGATTCATGATGAAGATGCCTTCGGCGATCTTCTTGATCGCGCCCTTTGAAACCATGTGGACACGCGCCCGTGCTGGACATTTGAACGTCGGCGATCCTGCGCCAGACTTCACGCTTGCCACTCTGGACAAGAGCGCACATGTTAGCCTCGCATCTCTGCGGAACGACAAACCAGTAGTCCTGGTCTTCGGCAGTTACACTTGACCGCCATTTCGGCGGGAGGTTCCCGCACTCAACAAGCTTTACGACGAATATGGTCAGCGTGTGCAGTTTTACGTCCTGTACATTCTGGAAGCGCACCCCAGCGACGTCTGGCAGATGCAGAGCAATGTTCGCGATAGAGTCGTCTTTGCCAGCCCAAAGAGCATGGGAGAGCGCGAACAGGTTGCAGGCATGTGCGTGCGCAAGCTTGGTATCAAATTTCCCGCGCTGATTGATAACTTCGATAACACCGCGGAGCAGGCTTACACCGGCTGGCCTGATCGGATTTATTTGATTGATAAAGACGGACGCATCGTTTACAAGAGCCGTCCAGGCCCCTTTGGGTTCCATCCCGAGGAGCTGAAGATCTCTTTGTCCCAGTTGCATTAGTCTGACAGCCGCCCTTTCGTCTCCAGCGGCACTAAAGATGGAACCGGGTAATTTGGGCTTCCCTGCCGGTAACAGGAATGGCGTTCCGCAGTAACGCGTGCGACCGGTTTGAGATGCCGCGGAACCGCATTTCAGGCGGATGATGTAAGCAGTGACATTGTTCCAACACATCGTAAGGACATTGGTGGGCGCGGAGCCCGGATCATTATCGCCGCCCGAAGTGGTGATCTGGCCTGCCGCCAGTAACGATCGTCGGCTTGTAGCCGTGTGCTCGCGCTGTAGCAAGACCCTTCGCGCTGGCTTTACTGCCGACGCGCTGCGGGGCCACTACGATCACGTCTGCGATTTCCATCCCCGCTCGGTAAACCGCTAATTCTTGCTTGCCTCGGATTGTTCTTATCAGCGGGATCAAAGGAGACTCAGCGGTTACGTTCTGCAACAAATGGGGCGCGAGTATCGCAGTATCGTCGCAATACTGTCAGCGTTGTGGGACTTCAATAGGATCGGATTGCCCGAGTATAGGTCTTGCTCGATACAATGTTCGCCATGTCTGAACCAACTCCTGAGCAACTGAAAGCGCGAATCGCGGAACTCGAAGCTAAGCTCACATCACGCAAGTCCAGGAATCTGGAATTTCGTGTGAGTGAAAAAGGTGGAGTAAGCGTGTATGGTCTGGGCCGGTTTCCTGTCACGTTGTATTACGAGCAGTGGATGCGACTTTTGGGGTCTGTCGATGAACTACGCGCCTTCATCGAAGAGAACAAGTCGCGGCTCAAAACAAAAGATGCGGAATAAGGTCATGCCTGCTGTGGCTCGCGTATGGGCACCGGAGTAGTAGTATCTCTTTCGCGCCAGGCGATGATCTGCTCGCGCAGCGTATTCAGGCTGTTAGTGATGCGGTCTATCTCATCCGCTAGCAACGTGCGATGCTCGGTTCCCAAGGCAGGAAGCAGAGCGTGATGATCCTCTCTAAGATCGGCGAATTGCGCGGTGAGACTTCCGCTCGGCGCAACACCGCGCTCAGCAGCTCCAAGGTTCTATCTACACTCTGAGCAAACTTACGAGACGTGTCGATCTGTGCACTTTTCGCAGCACTGTGCAAATCTGCTGGACATTGACATCAGCGCTGCAAGTGCCACGTCCGCAGCTGGGAAATGTATTCTCTTTGATGTTTTAGGAAAGGGCATCGGGTTCAGCCGCCATTAAGCAGCTAGATCAATGCACGGCTTTAGCCGTTACGGTCTGACGATGCCGCCCAATATTTTCCTGTGAGGCTAGTTATCCTCGCGATCTGAGCTTCTAATCTCAGGGGCTAAACCCATGAACACCAGCACTCCTTTAATGGCACGGCTGAACCCGATGCCCCTGCCGAAGCGGTGTACTCTCCGATATTTTCAACAGGGTGGAACTCATTCCACTAAGATTAATCAGCCTCAGAAGTAGGCTGAGGCAGGGCGCTTTCCTCGTAGGCCTTATGGTGTTTGGGCGCAAAAAGAATCTCGACCATAAGGATGGCAGCGCCTATCACAATCGCGCTGTCGGCGATGTTGAAGTCAGGCCAGACGTATTGGCCGATGTAAAACTCCAGGAAATCGACTACGTGTCCGGAGAGCACACGATCCCATAGATTCCCAAGGGCTCCACCGAGGATGAGAGACAGCGCAAAAGCTGTGCTGTTCAGGCCCTGCGTATGTCGCCAGAGAAGGGCAGAAACTACGATAAGAGCGAGCAGCGAAAAGAAAATCAGAAATACGATACGCAGCTCGGAGGGGGAATCGGAAAACAAACCAAAAGCCGCGCCTCCGTTAGTAACGTGAGTGAGCTTGAACAGCCCGGGAATCACTGTGATGCTGTCGTGCAGCGGAATCGTGTTGGCAATGATCCATTTGCTGAGCCGGTCGAGGGCGAGCACGACTCCAGCAATCAGCAAAACGTACTTTCGTAGAGTCCCTGTAGGCATTCCTAAACTACTGCGCTCCCAAAACGTCTAACTGATAAGCTCCGAATCCCTTTATAAGATTGCCACAGGAGATAGTTCGTTACCACTGGTCGAGTCTTGTTCGTATCATGGCATCGACTCTAAATCGTGCCGATGAAGCGACCTAATGTTCTCTACCGAACGCTCTCCCTGTCTTCCATCTCGTGCAGGGCTGCGCTGCAGCGCTCGCACACCGTTGGATATTCGGCATCGCTCCCAACCTGGGTCGAGTAGTTCCAGCAGCGTTCGCATTTCGTTCCGTCCGCCGGCGACACTTCAATTTTGAGACCCGATCCATTTCCATTGCTGGGAAGCTGTTGCAGCTCTACTTGAGAGACGATGAACAGATATCGCAGGGTTGCGAAATATTTTTCGAGCAGACCATGCGTCTCGAGTGGAGCAGAGATCGCGACCTTGGCTTGCAGCCCGCTGCCGATAACTTTGTCTTTGCGCGCGGTCTCCAGAGCGCGAAACACTTCTTCACGAACCAGTAGAAGTCGTTGCCAATCGGCCCGTATACGATCAGTGTCTGAGGGCACGGATTGTCCCTGCCGGTCAGGCTGGCGCTCGGTATTTCCCAAGACCTCTTCGGCTGTGGGGAAGAGCGCGAGGTGCACGCTCTCAGGCTTCTCGCCCATAAATGGCATGAATTCCCACACCTCTTCGGCCGTGAAGCTCATGATCGGCGCGACCAGACGGACGAGCACTTGCCCGATGCGCCAGATCGCAGTCTGTCCGGAGCGTCGTGCGCATGATGTGCGCGGATACGTGTACAGACGGTCCTTGAGCACGTCGAAGTAAAAGTTGCTCAGCTCGCTGGTGCGGAAGGCGATGAGGCGCTGGTAGATGCGATGGAACTCGAACTGTTCGTACCAGCGAAGCACGTCCTTCACCAGGTCGGAGGTGAGGAGCAGCATGTACTGGTCGATGGATTCCGTTTCCTCGAACGGCACCTGATCTTGCGCGGGATTAAAGCCGTCAAGATTGCCGAGGATCCAGCGAAAAGCGTTGCGGATGTCGCGATAGTTATCGGCGACGCGCCTCATTAACTCATCAGAGGCGTGCATGTCTTCGCGGAAATCAACGGACGCAACCCATAACCTCACAATTTCGGCGCCGAGCTTCTCTGCGACCTCTACAGGATCTACTCCGTTGCCGAGTGACTTCGACATGGCGCGGCCTTGAGGGTCGAGCGTCCATCCGCAGGTCACGGCGAGGCGGTATGGCGCTCGATTACGTGTGCCTACAGAGCAGAGCAGGGAAGACTGAAACCATCCGCGATGCTGGTCTCCGCCCTCGATGTACATGTCGGCGACGGCATCTTTCATCACTACCGCCCAACTTGAACCCGACTCAAACCAGACGTCGATGATGTCGAACTCTTTGCGGAAGTTTTGCGCGCCGCAGTTCTGGCATTTCACATTGGCAGGAACGATGTCCTTTACATTGCGCGTGTACCACGCGTCCGCGCCTTGTGCTGCGAACAGCTTGACTACCGCTTCGTTTGCCTCTTTCGAGCGCAGAGGCTGATTGCACCCTTGGCAGAAGAAGATCGGAATGGGAACGCCCCACACGCGCTGGCGCGAAATGCACCAGTCGGGACGCATCGCCACCATGTTCGAGATGCGTTCCTCTCCCCAGGCCGGATCCCACTCGGTCTTGCGAATCTCTTCGCGCGCGCGCTCACGCAGGGTCGAGCCGTGCATCGGGCTCTCCATGCCGATAAACCACTGCTCGGTGGCACGGAAGATCACGGGATTGTGGCAACGCCAGCAGTGCGGGTACGAGTGCGTGATCTTTTCTTCGCCCATCAACACATGACGCGCTTTCAATAACTCGATAATCGGCTGGTTGGCTTCAAATACGGTCTTGCTGTTGTACTCGGGCAGGCCGTTGCGCAGGCGTCCCTCGGCATCGACATTGCAGGTTTGGTCGAGCCCGTATTTGACGCCGGTATAAAAATCGTCTGCACCGTGCGAGGGAGCGGTGTGAACCGCACCTGTGCCTTGCTCGAGCGTTACATAATCGGCGAGAACTCCCAGGATCTTGCGATCCAGAAATGGATGCTGGAAGGTTGTGCCTTCCAATTTGCGTCCCGGGAAGCGTGCTATGACACTACCGTTCTGCAGTCCAGTGTGCTCCCGCGTCGCTTCGAGGAGCCCTTCAGCGATGATGTAAACGTTTCCTGCGTCTTCTAGCGCAACGTAGTCGTAAGCAGGATGGAAAGCTACCGCCATCGACGCAGGAAGCGTCCACGGAGTCGTCGTCCAGATGATGGTGTTGACGCATTTGCCGGCGAGCGCAGGATCGATCGCCTCCGGCTTACTCGTGAGCGCGTACTTCACCCATACGCTGGGACTGGTGTGCTGTTCGTATTCGACTTCGGCTTCGGCGAGTGCGGTGCGATCGACGATGCACCAATAGACGGGACGAAGTCCCTTGTAGACGAATCCGTTTTCCCAGAAGTCAAAGAAGACGCGCGCGATCACCGACTCGTATTGAGGTGACATCGTCGAGTACGGATGCTCGAAATCGCCGAAGACGCCGATGCGCTGAAACTGTTCGCTCTGCAGATTGAGATATTTTTCTGCGTACTCGCGACATGCACGACGCACCGCCGTCGGAGCCATCTCCAGCTTTTTGCGGCCAAGTTTTTCGTCGACTTTGATTTCGATGGGAAGGCCGTGACAATCCCATCCCGGGATGTATGGCGCGTCAAAGCCGGCCATTGTCTTCGATTTCACGACGAAATCTTTCAGCGACTTATTTAGGGCATGACCGAGGTGGATCTCGCCGTTGGCATACGGGGGACCATCGTGCAGATGATATTTAGGCGCACCTTTTCGCGCTTCTCGAATACGCTGATATATGCCGATTTTCTTCCAGAATTCGAGCCTTTTTGGCTCGTTTTGAGGCAGATTCGCCTTCATGGCGAAGCTGGTTTTCGGCAGATTCAGCGTGTCTTTCAATTCAGAGGGCATGCCCGGTCGTTATCTACTCCTCACACTAAAAAGGCGGGAAACTTCATTATAGGGGATGGGTTTCCACACATAACCATATCTGTGGTTCTGTCGTCGTTTGCTCGCATCTAACAAGCGATGCTGAGGTGGTGTCGGCAAAGGGCTATTTCGCTGATGCCAAATTGTGGGAAGAGTTGCTCGGTTTTTTTGAGCTTTTCGGAAACTTTTCGATGATTTTTTAGTCTGACATCTTGACAAACTCGCAATGCTCAGAGTTGCTGCGCGAGCAACATAAGGACTGAAGAATTCATCGGAAGAAGGTAAGCAGCCACTCCCAACGCGACGAGCGGAATCGGCTGAATGGGTCCAGAAAAAGTTTTTATGGCAAACCAGGTTTTGATCGCCCCCACTGAAAGTTCTCCGGTCCGGAGGCGGGTACCAGCAAGTGTACCCAACTTTGGTTTGAAGGCGGAGGGGTCGCTCTTTCAATCTCTGAAAGAGAATCTTCGCGACGTTTTCTTTCCAGAAAAATTACCACCGCTCAAGCTGACATCCCGTCCAGTTCCAGTTCGCAGCATCTGGGGTGCCTATGACAATCGGAAAGTCGCGCGCACATCTTCGGTGGTTGTGCATGCTGGAATTATCGCAGCTCTGCTTGCTGCCTCTATCTTGGGGCACAAGGTTTACCAGGAGGCGAAGAAAGAGACTGTTATTGTTATCGCTCCGGACATCTCCGAGTACATGCCGATGACACCTAAGCAGATGCCGACACTGCAAGGCGGCGGCGGGGGTGGCGATCGCGACAAAGTCATCGCTCCCAAGGGACGCATACCCAAGCCGGCGATGGAGCAGATCACGCCTCCAGAGGTCGTCATTCGTAACGAACATCCCAAGCTCACGGCCGAGCCAACTGTAGTGATGCCTCCACAGGTGAAACTGGCGAATAATAATCTGCCGAACTTTGGCGATCCGAAGTCCCCGGTAATCGCTGGACCTCCATCGAACGGCGTTGGGGCCGGATCTGGTATTGGCTCTGGAAGCGGTGGCGGAATCGGCTCTGGAGCCGGAGGTGGCGTTGGACCTGGTTCTGGCGGCGGATACGGCGGCGGAGTCTTCCGTCCCGGCATTGGTGGTGTAACTGCTCCTCGCGCGATCTATAAGCCGGATCCGGAGTACTCGGAAGAAGCTCGCAAGGCGAAGTATCAGGGCAAAGTAGTTCTGGGGCTCATCGTTGATGCCAGTGGACGTCCGCGAGGACTCAAAGTCGAGCATGGACTGGGCATGGGACTTGATGAAAAGGCGCTAGAAGCGGTCCGCACGTGGAAGTTTGAGCCAGCTGAGAAAGACGGCAAGCCGGTGGCGGTAGCCATCAGCGTGGAAGTGGAGTTTAGACTCTTCTGAAGTAAGTACTTATCAGAAGAATTTAACGGCATGAGCGAACCTGCTCGTGCCGTTTTGCTTTTGTGCGACATCATCACCAGCGGTATTCATAGGGCGTGCATAGACGAGAAGGCAAGAACAGCGAAAATAACAGCGGAGAGTTTGGATGCGGTCAGAGATCGTTGAATTCTGACTCTTTTCCTTGACGAATCGGTGCCACCGACGCTGGACGCATCTGCTGCGCTTATAATTCACTTTCCGAATCTTCTAATGTGCGCGTTATCTGTTCAATCGACGCGAATCATCATTAACGGCGATCGGCTCCATCAAGAGCTGGCAACGTTAGCGACGCTTTCGGACGCTGCACCTCCTGCAGTGACTCGAATCGTTTTTTCTGAGGCGGACCTTCGGGCTCGCGATTATGTAAAAGGCCTTTGCGCCGCCACCGGACTCGCAATCCGCGAAGACGCCGTTGGCAATACCTTTGCCCGCTGGCATGGAGACCGACTCAGCGAGGCTGCAGTCGGAACAGGCTCTCACATCGATGCCATACCCAATGCTGGGCGATTTGATGGCACTGTCGGCGTACTCGGCGGACTCGAGGCGATTCGCGCTCTCAAGCAGGCTGGGTTCTCGCCAAAGCGTCCCATCGAGCTGCTCATTTTCACCTCCGAGGAGCCGACGCGATTCGGCGTCGGCTGTCTTGGCAGCAGACTTCTTTCAGGCAACCGCGATGCTTCGGTTGACGAGAAGCTGAAGGACAAAGGCGGCCAGACACTATGTGACACTCGCAAGGCAGCAGGATTCAGCGGAGATTTGCAGCACGTGCAACTTCAGCGTGGGTACTACAGCAGCTTTGTCGAACTGCACATTGAGCAAGCCCCTCTGCTGGAACAGGAGCAACTGGATATTGGCGTAGTCACGGCAATTGCCGCTCCGGCAAGTTTGCGCATCCTGATAGAAGGGCAGGGAGGCCATGCCGGTGGAGTTCTGATGCCTGACCGCCACGACGCTTTGTGCGCGGCTTCAGAGATCATTCTCGCGATCGAGTCTTCCGTGAAGTCAACTGGTTCGCGGGACACCGTCGGCACCACCGGTGTGTGCGATGTCTTCCCCTCGGCGGTGAACAGTATCCCGAGCCACGTGCGGCTGGAAGTAGATCTTCGGGATATCGATGAACAGCGTCGCGAAACTGTCTTCCGACTCATTCGTCAAGAATGCGACGAAGTTGCAGCCAGTCGATCTGTAGACGTTCAAATCGAGATTGTGAATGCAGATGCTCCGGGCCAATGCGCGCCTGATGTGGTGGAGGGAATCGAGGGTGCATGCAGAAGCAATCAGCTTCGATTCAGGAAAATGGTAAGTCGCGCCTATCACGACTCGCTATTCATGTCGCGAATCGCTCCAACCGGAATGATCTTCATTCCATGCCGGGAGGGCATCAGCCACCGGCCTGATGAGTACGCCTCGCCTGAGGCGATCAGCAATGGAACGCGCGTTCTGGCGCACGTCCTTGCCGAGCTCGCTTCACGATAAAGCTGTCACAACCAAATATCACTGCACGCCAATGGCGTGGTAGAGCTCCGCGGGACGGAGCAGCTTGCCATTTTTCATCACGAGGTCGATTCTGCGAATGTCGCTGATTTGAGTTGTCGGATCGCCATTGACCAAGATCATGTCGGCGTACTTGCCCGTCGTCACCGAGCCGAAGTCCTTATCCATGTGCATCACGCGCGCACCCTCGAGAGTCGCCATACGGAGCACCTCGGACGCCGAGATTCCCGCATGCGTGTAGATTTCAAGTTCGCGATGCAGTGCATATCCGTTGCCGGCGTCAGTACCCGAAACCAGCTGAACGCCGCTGTCATAGAGCTTCTTCAACATCGCTTCCATCTTTGCGTAAGAGGCGCGGTACTGTTTGTCGGTGGCATCATCGGGAACCGGCAGTGAACCGCCTCCAGCTTTGATACCCCGCTGCGCCTGCACTGGTAAACGATCGAAGATGGGCTGATCTATTCTGGCAACTTGGCCCTGGCGGTCGGTGTAGGTGCTTTCCCAGACTCCCATTGTTGCGTCGATTACGATATGGCGTTCTTTCAGCAGCGCGATGAAGTTGTTCACCTGCGGACTGTTCAAATCGAGATCAGCGCCTCGCTTGCCGGGCGCGATAAATCGTTCGGGAGTGCGCGTCTCCTTTATGTCGGGCATGAAGTTCAGGAAGACGAAGTTCATGTGCTGAATCTCGTCAGCGCCATCGCGGATGAACTGCTCGGCAACCATCCCTGCGGGAACATGCCCGCTGACGCGCAGGCCGCGCTTGTGCGCCTCGTTGACGATGATCGGCACGAGCTCGGGCTTCACTGAGCTGTAGATCTTGATCTGCACATAGCCAAGATCGGCGTAGCGATCGACACGCGCCAGAGCCTCCTGCGGAGTTGCTGCGAGCACTTTAATAGGACCTTCAAACGCACCTGGTCCGTCGATGAAGCCCGCACGCACGACACGCGGCCCGATCTGCGTGCCGTCTTCGATGTGCTGCCGCAATGTGGTGAGATCCTCGATGCTGTTGCCCATGTCACGAACGGTGGTCACTCCTGCAGCCACATCCATAAAGGCATTCAACGGGAAGAGCTGGGCGTGCAGGTCCCAGAGTCCCGGCAGCAGCGTTTTGCCTGAACCGTCGATGACTTCAGCGTTCGCCGGCGCAGTTTGACCAGTTTCGGGAGCAATCGAAACGATGCGATCGCCATGCACTGCTACGCGTTGCCTAGGAAGGATCTTCGCCTTCTCCGAGTCGAAAAGATTCACATTCTTTATTACTACATCGCCCGTCGGGGCGTGAGTCAGTGCTCGGGCTAGTTCGGCAGCGCGAGCATTCTCCACTTGCTGTTGGGCTTTGTGCAGAGTCGGAACAACCGACTCAAATCCCTGACGCGCTGTGCTGCTCCAACCATAGGTAGTCGCAAAGAATTGCTGGTCTTCATCGAGCCAGAGGTATGCAGGCTCATAGCCCAGTCCCGAAACTTCGTAGAGTGTTGCTGTGAGCTTCGCGCCGTTCGCTTCGATGGGTACTGACTTCACGTTGCGGACCGCGACTTGTCCTGATGGCAACAGATCAATTTCGCCGCCATTCTTCAGGGCAGCTCGGGTTAGCAGCGCCAACGACTCGGGGCCGCCGTCGAGGTCGACGTAAGCCTTGCCAGAAGCGTTGGATAGGTGCGTGTCCTCAGCCTGGTTCTTCCATGAAGCGTTTGTGCCGTCGAGCGAGAAATGCTCCTCGACGGGATTCTTCATGTAGTCAACGCCTTTAGAGTCTTCGGCGATTACGAGACCCTTCACGTCGAGTTTGTAGTTTGTGTAGATCTTGGGGCCCCGTCCGCGATCGTTGAACTGGAAGAACTCGTGGATGATCCCATCGGAGGTGGTCCAGACCGCATCCTGGCCAGAGGGTGTCTTATCGCTCAGAACAGTGCGAACGCGCGCGTCTTTGGGAATGTCGCTGGGAAATTCGGGAGTTGGCGACGCTTTCTGTTGCGGCTTCGCGAGGACAGCGAGCGTCAGAACGAAAATGATGGTCAGGAGACGAGGATTCATGGCAGGGAAGCTTAACAGAGCGGGCAAAAGTACCCTCAGTTGTGAGCTGACAACCACTGGCAGGTTGGGAATTGAAACGGAGCGCCGGACGCGCACGCCCGGCTCTCCGTTGTGAGCTAAAGGAGTCCTCGACTAATGAGCGCGGCTTTGGGCGACAGCGTGATCGGAAGCGCGTCCTGCTTTTTCGCAGCACTCGCCGGCGGGAATAGGACTGCCATGAGGACAGCTAGTCGGATGTCCGAGAAATGAACAGATTTTTTCCGTCACTTCCGGCGAGAGGATGTGCTCGAACTTGCACGCCTGTTGCTCGATCTCGTCTTCGTTCTGCACTTTCAAAGTTTGCGTGAATAGCCGTTCTGCCAGGCGATGACGGCGAATCACATCTGCAGCGCGCTGCTCGCCTGCGGGAGTGAAATCGACAATGAACTCGCCGTGCTGGTGCGAATACGTGGCTGGATGGATGGCCTCGTGGCAGCGGTTGAGTACATCCTTGTGCGTGTGGTCGGCAGCTCCATGAGCCCGCTTCTTTACTAGTCCAAGCTGTTCCATGCGATCCACAGCGAGGGAGACTGGCAGTGCTCCATCGACCTCCATGCGCCCAACTTCCGCGAGCTCACCATTCTCATGCAGCGTCCAGATCTCTTCGAGCACTTCGTCGATCTGCATCTCGTCCGACATCGTGAAGGTTTGCTGATGCGCGATTTGTCCGTGATGCAGTTCGACGGAACGATCGGCGAGTCGTGCCACGACAGGATCGTGCGTCACCATCACAATCGTTCGTCCTTGTTGATGGAGATCTCGCAACTGCTTGAGAACGATTTCCTCGTTCTTGGCATCGAGGTTTCCGGTCGGCTCATCGGCCAGAATGATGCTGGGATCGTTGATCAACGCGCGGGCAATGCAGACTCTCTGCTGCTCGCCGCCGGAGAGCTGTGCTGGTAAATGATGCGCGCGCTCTTTAAGTCCAACACGGTCGAGAGCTTCCAGTGCCTCTTTCTTGTCAGTCATCGAGTGGAAGTACTGCGCCAGCATCACGTTTTCCAGCGCAGTGAGGTAGGGAATGAGATGGAACTGCTGAAAGACAAATCCGATCTTCTCTGCGCGAAAGCGATTCAGTTCTGAGCCGGAGAATTCGCCGAGATCCCTGCCATCGATGAAGATGTCTCCCGAAGTGGGACGATCGAGACATCCGATCAGGTTTACCAGAGAAGACTTACCGGAACCCGAGGGCCCCATAATCGCAAGCCATTCACCCTTACGCACGGAAAGTGAGACACCGTCGAGCGCGCGTATTTCGCCCGCCTGCCCGCGCTGGCTCGCCGGATACAGCTTCCGTACGTTGATGATCTCGATGGACATTACTCTCCCTTAAGGATGCCTGCTGGTTCGATTCGTTGCAAGCGCGCCAGCGGAACGATTGCCGCCAGCAACGCCAGAATAATGTCTGTAGAGATTACGAGAGGCAGCACGCTTAGCCGTGGTGTCACGACTGCATGGAAGTTAATCTCAGAGATCAATGCGGCGAGCACAGATCCGAGAGGATACCCCACCAGCGCAGCGCACAGCGCGACGGTCAACGCCTCTCCCGCAAACAGAGCGTTGACCGTGCTCTGAGAGGATCCGATAGCTTTCATTACGGCGAAGTCGCGACGTCGCTCAAGAACCGAAGAGGTCAGGGTCGAAAAGACGCACAGAGCGACCGTTAGCGCAATCAGCAGAGTGGAAGCGAGCATGATAGAACGCATGCGGCTCACTACGGCACCCTGTGCCTGAAGCAACTGCCGCACCGGTCGAACCTGCATGTCGGGGAACACCACTTGGAGTTGCGAGATCGCGGTGGTTATTTGATCGCGCGACCCGGGGAGCGAGATCTCGAGGATCGACGGCCCGATTCCGGTCCAGTGCTCGAATATCTTGAGAGAAATAAGAACGCGATCTTCGTCGTCCGATCCGGTCTTTAACGTGCCATAGTATTGGAGGTGAAGAGAGCGTCCCGCGAATGCTAAATCAAAACCGCCGTGATCTACCTGGAGATGCGACTCCGCTCGCACTCCGGTCAAAGCCTGATCGTCGCCGCTGGGCCATTTCGAAACGGACCACCACGAATTGAGTAGCCGGACCTGATCCATCTCCGTTCCAGCGACGACGATTGGTTCGTCGCGATTCGTGTGCGTGACCGCGAAGGCAAATGGAACCACCAGCGCCTCGGATCCGAGAATGGAGCGAGCGCGTGCTACGGCATCGCTGGGCAGATTCTTTCCATCAGGCGCAGCAAGTGTGATGTTTGCGCCGTAGGAGCGGAAATCCCTGTTCAATTTGTCTTCCAGACCCTGGTAGAGACTGAGCATAGCCGTAATCATCGTGGCGGCAACGCTCAATGCGATAAAGGCGATCAGCGGACGGTTACCGCGGCCCAGCAGTCCGCGCTTTAGTACATGAAAAAACATCGATGCGCGCACGCTCATGCGTCACCCCGCAGGACAAGCACGGGATCGAGCTTGAGCGCACGGCGAATCGCCGCCGCGCTGCCTGCAATTGTGACAAGCAGAGCAAGAAAGATCACCATCGGGAGCAGGACTGGAGTAATGGCAACGCCGGAATGGAACACTGCCTGGCCGATGCGCTGGGCGATCGCATCGCCCAGCAAGAATCCAAGAATTCCCGCGCCTAGCGCAAGTAGCGTTGCCTCGCAAACAAATAGGGACGCAATCGTCGAAGCCGTTGCCCCTAATGACTTCATCAGGCCGACCTCCTGACGTCGCTCCAGAATCGTAGTCGCCATCGCAGCAGAAACGGCTAAAGCGGCGGCGATCAGCGATGCCACTGCAATCAGCAACATCATTCCTGAAATGTGCGAAAGGATCGTGCCTTCGTTCTGCGCGGCTTGACGAATCTGCTGGGCGCGCGCTCCGGGAAAAATTTCGCGCAACTGGAGCGCAATAGAATTAGCATAAGGCGAGCAATACCATCGGTCGCGGTCGGCGGCCGTCATGCGCTCGGGATCGCGGCGGGCAAACGCGTCTTCCGGCTTGGTCAGCGCGCTCACATAAATCTTGTCAACCGCATCCGGCGCATGGAGTAATTGCTGTACCAGAGCGAGTGGAGCAACGATGGCGTTATCTTCGGCGCCTCCAGTTGTCAGAATGCCGCGGATTCGCGCACTCGACCCAAGCAGATCGATCGAGTCTCCCACCTGCTTCCCAATTCGAGACGCTAATTGCGATCCGATCAGCAAATCACTACTGCCGTCCGTTGGCCAGCTCCCTTGCACCTTCCACCATGGATACATCTTTTCCACTCCAGTTGAGAACTCTTCTGTTCCAAAACGGAGCTGCTTGTCGAAGTACGTGCCAATTACACGGATTGTCCCCGATCGAGTCGGCAACTGCGTCTCGAGAAAGGGAGCAAATGCCAGGATGTTATGGCCCCAGAAGATTCCTCTAATGTTGGACAGGGAAGATTCTTTGAGGTGAGTTCCACCGGATGCGGGTTTCAATTCCTGGTCGCCAATGCGCACAGAGAGTGCTGCATCGGCTGGATAAACCACAAGGTTTGCCCCATATCTGCGTAGCTCGCGATTGATCTTATCGCCGACATCCACGCCAACAGCGATCATGGCCGTCGCCACGGCGACTCCCAACGTGACAGCTATTCCGGCTAAGAGTTTGCGCCGCTGTTGTCGGCGGAAAGATTGGTAGAGGAGGCGGAGAAACACGATGTCCTACTTCGCCGAACTCGGAGCTTCGCGGGAGAGATCCGCCTGGCTAATCGTGATCTGCTCACCATTGGTTGACGATGTGAGCGGAATAGGATTGCAACCGCCGGACTGGCCCACCGACTGAGCATTGATCGGCGCAGAGCAGTTCTTGCAAATGATCTGATTGCCGCTCTTGTAAAAGCCTACCGGACCACAGATCTGACAGGCATCCAGCACGGTGACGACTTTGCCGTCGGGCTTCTTAAAAATCACAAAGAATACTTTCTTACTCTCCAAATTCGCGGAATAGCGATGCAGCTCACCATCAGAGACTTCGCTCATCGGGATCGAGACCTGGCCGCCGACAAACGCCACTTCGCGAGCAGGGGTCACCGAAGTAGTGCTCTTGGCGTAGATGAATTCAGCCGTCACGAGAACAATGAAGATGAATGACGAGCTATAGACAGCAGTCGACCAGAGCCGTTCCTTTCGTGCCGACCACAATGCCTTTCGCTGGAATGCCCGAGAATCTGTCGCGCCTGATCCCGGGAGAAGTGGTCCACTGCCTTGTCGCCTGCGCTGGTCAAAGAGGATCATCAGCGCTGCCAACGCGAGAATCGTCACGAAGAAGAACAGATCGTTGCGAACAATAGGGCCGATCAGGGCCATTTCTTCACGGCTCGAAGGAAGCACGCCATTTTCGGAAAGCTCGTGCAATCCGGAAACAAGAAGCTGAGCCGCAACGAAGATCAAAATGACCGTTGTTACACGAAAGAAACGACGCAGATCGATGCGTATGCTGCCTTTTACGAACATCACACCAAAGACGATTGCCAGCAGCACGCCGATTATCGTTCCCATGAAGCTCAGGAGTTGGGTAGAGTTGAACTCGACGGCTGCCAGAATCAAGACTGTTTCCACACCCTCGCGCAACACCATTAGGAAGATGAACAGAAACAGCCCGAATGTCCGTCCTCCGCTCGCCAAACCTCCGACTTTGCCTTCGATTTCGCCTTTGAGCCGCTTAGCCGCCCGGCTCATGAACCAGATCATGCTTATGACGAAGAACGCCGCTACCAGCATGACCCAGCCCTCAAAGATGTCCTGATTAAACTGGGTCCGGGACAACAATACGGCGACGCCAATACTGCAGATGAAAGCTGCTCCTAAGGCGGCATACACGACGCGGCGCAACTCAGGACGCTGCATTTTTGAGAGATAAGCCAGCGTGATTCCGACAATCAGAGCTGCTTCGACGCCTTCACGCAGGGTGACAATAACGGCTTGCAACATCGGTTAGGTATTGAAAATGAATTTCAATTTCAATTAGCATTGTAACAGTTAGCAGGGATTAGCTTCCAGGGTTTGCCACCGGAGCGAAGTGTGCCTTCAGCGGGCAAGTATCACCCGTTGGTTTCGAGCTACTCAGGTTACATCCTCATGTGTAACTCAGCGCGTCTAATCCAGTTCATCGCCCAGACCGTCCAACGTCTTCATCACAAAGATTGCCGGAGAAATTGTTCTTGCTGAAGTTGCGCGTGGCCCGTACCGTCGCGGAAATCGAGACGCTCAGACCGATGTGGGACTCGCTCATGAGTCCGAATTTGAGTTTGTTTCAAAGTTATCGATGGAGTTTTCTTGCGGCAAAAATCTTTGGCGAACGTGAAGAGCCTCACTTCATCGTTGCGGAGGATGACAACGGTGCGGCGATTCTCCCTTTGGTCATCCAGAAGGGCTCCCGCCTCCTGAGTTTTGCAGGGGAAGCTCTCTTTGATTATCGTGACTATCTGGCAATCGGTGATCCCGCATCGCTCTGGGCAGCGTGGCAGAAAGTAGCATCCATTGGTCTGCCATTGTCGATCACTGCGATCTGCCGTCCAGAAATGCCCGGTTGGGAGAATCTCCCAAAGAGCTTCTTCAGCAGGGCACCGCGTTTGCATAGATCGCAGATCACATCGGAACAACTCGTTCGATATCACCCGCGGGCGTTCAGTCGTCTGCGCAAGTTGGAGCGTATGGGTCTGCGCATCAGTCAGTACTCGGGTAACTCCCGGATCGTGTCAGGTATTTACCGAACTCGCACGGCCCAATCGAGCTCTGACGAACTCTTCCATGATCCGCTGCGTGCCGACTTCATGGTGGCGATCTGTAGTGAGGAAGGAGCGCGTTGCGAAGTGTTCGCCCTGGAGCATGGCAGCACTCTTGCTGCCGCCCTCGTCACCTTTCGCGATGGTGACTGGCGCCGTTTCTACACAACTTTTTACGATCGGCGATGGGCGCGCTTCTCGCCAGGAGTAACCTTGTTGTTTGAAGTCGTGCGACGTTCACTCGACCAGCATATTAACGGCGACCTGATGACTGGCGAGCAGCCATACAAGATGCGCGTGGCGCAGAGTGCGCAAGAGCTGTTCAAAGTGTCGGCCAGTGCAACGGAACTGCGGGAACTATTTCCAACCGCTGTTACTGCGGACTTCGCTGCCTGACTGACTATCCGGCCAAAGCTCGATTGCCGACAAATCGAGAAGGCGAGAATGGAAGCAGGTCGATCCGGCTCTGGCGTCCCTGAATCAACTCAGAGATAACGGCGGCAGTAATTGGGGCCAGGAGAATCCCATTTCGGAAATGCCCGGTCGCTACATATGTGCCGGGCAAAGATCCGGGGCCAATAATAGGAAGCCCGTCAGGAGAGCCCGGCCGCAGTCCCGCCCAGGCTTCAATCATCTTTGCCTCTCCCAGCGATGGTACGAGATTTGACGCTGCCTGATGCAGTTGTTGGATGACGTCCGGCTCTACCGTTTTGTCGAATCCTGCTTGCTGGACACTCGCACCAATCAGGATTCGGCCAGTCCTTCTGGGAAGCAAATAAACTTCGCGGGAGCGCACAACATGGCGCAAATTGCTGTCGGCCGGAATCACAGTCAACATTTGTCCCTTGACCGGATGCGAAGGAACGGCAACCCCCTTGATGTCAGCTGCCCAGGCGCCTGCGCAATTTACGAACGTCGCAGCAGCATAAGGACCAGCACTGGTTCTTACTTCCAAGTCGCATGTTGCCGCAACGCTCACCCGTTCCACCAAGGCTTCATGATGAACCACTACGCCCATCCTCTTTGCCGCCACCAGCGCTGCCTGCAGCAGAAGCAGAGGATTGACGGTCTGCTCTTGCAGGAAACAGACTCGCGGGAGATCGGCCAATCCAGGCTCAAGACTCTGCAGCTCGGTAGTGGAGAGCGGGTGAGATGACAAATCCTCGTCACTCCGGCCGATATATAGCGTGCCACGGTTCTCAAGTTCGACCTTTATTCCTGAGCGGAGTTCCAGTTCCTCGACGAATGCGGGATATATTGACGCACTGAGCCGCGTCAGGGGTTTCAATTTGGGATCGGTTTCCGGATCGTCGACGACGAGCATTCCAGCCGCTGCGCTGGAGGCCTCGCGACCCGGTTCACCACGGTCCAGAACCGCGACTGTCGCGCCTGCGCGTCGAAGTTCTATAGCAACAGATAGGCCGATGATTCCGGCGCCGGCGATGACAACATCACAGGTATGCACAAGACGATTCTAGCTGCTCTTACTGCTGAGGAATGGCTACGAGTGGTGGCGCGTCCTGGGAGTCGTTTGTGCGCGCTCACTGGCTTTTGAGGTATTAATCAGCTTCGAGAAAACTACGAGCCGTTTCGGAGCTGGGCCGATGTAATAAATGGGATAGCAGGTAATCAAGGTGAGGCGCGCATCGGACGTCTTCTTCAGCACCGACACGTCATTCGGCATCACGATTTTCTTGCCGGTTACCTGGAACGTGTAAGTATGCCCATCTCGCCGCACCTGAATTTGATCACCGTCCTTGAGCTCATAGATGTGACGAAAGAAAGTGTCGCGGTGAGCGGAGATCACAGAATTGCCGGCTTCCCCAGGAGACGGAGTGCCTTTGAGATGGCCCGGACCTAGCCGCAGGGCTTTGTGATTGGTTCCCTCGACCACGATGACATCGAGATCGATTTTGGGAATCGAGACACGCGTCAATCCATCGTGCCTGGAAACGGGGCACAGGGCACCTGCAAGGGAAGAGCTCTGTTGCTCCAGCCATTGCCGGTGTAGTGCCTGCTGCTCCCGGTACATGGCCGCATACTCGGATCCTACGTATCCAAGCAGAACGGCACCCAGCACAATCAATGCACCAGACACTCTCTGCTTAATAGCCCCTTCGCGCGTGCGTCGTAGAAGCTTGTGCCATTCAACATGCAGCTGAGAGTTGCCGGCCCCTTTTTGGTTCATACTTTCCATAGCAGCTAGCGAATGAGCCAACCCCGTAGGTTGGATGCCCGGATTTAAACGTGGGAAAGCTCTACTTGTGAGCTGGACGAGTGCGCAGCGCTGAAATGAGGCCGCCCAAAAAGATTCCGAAACCGATTACTGAGAGCAGCGGCAGAGAGCTGCTCCCTGCGGGTAGGTCGAGAGATTCATTTGATTGTGAGTTGGCGCGACCTTGAGCAATAGCACTGGAGGCGAGCTTTCGCTGTGACTCGATGGAAGTAAAATTCCCCCCGGAAGTTTGGACTGGCCCGCATACGGTAACCGGCCTTCCTTGAGACGCAGTCAGAGACCAGGCACGATAATGCGCCGCAAATGGCGCAGCAATGGCGAGTAACAAAAAAAGTATGAAGGCACGAGCATTCTTCATGGCGCGGTGAAAATACTTAATTACTTAGTTACTACAAATGAGAATCGCGATTCCATTTTTTGTCAGGCAAATTCCGAACGCGTCGTGCGACTCGGAAAAAGCATCTGAGCCGGACAAAGCTCCCGGAATCAGCTAGTTACTGCTTGAGTACTATGATTGCTCCAGCCGAGTACCACACTCGACCGTACAGTCCCTATGCAATTTCATAGCCCAAGTTGCGTACGAACTGAATTTGCCCCCAAAGAAGCAGCTCTGAACCAGAAAAAATGTAGGCCGACGTACCAGAATCTTATTTCATGACTCTCGTTGGAAGCGTTGTTTCCTGAGCTGCCGCTATCTGCGTGGCATCGATCACGAGGGGTGCGTGATCGTAAAAGTTAACCGTTGCCTGAAGCGACTTCCGTTTATCCCAATCTTCGCGTGCTAGCGGAAAGCTGAAGACGACTACTCCCTGCTGATCGGCCTGTGCGTCAATCCTAGATTCCGACTGCAGAGGCTTTGCGTCGGGGATAGCCAGCTGAGGATAGGCCTGAACAATGCGCTCATAATCCGATGCCGGAGCGGCGCTGTCGTTAAACTCTCCTTTTTCGGCTACGAGCTTGCCCTCAATGTTTTTGATGTACATCGGCTTTCCGATGGCGTTCTTCACATCGATTGCAATGTTGACCAGGACTGAGTCTCGTTTCTCGACATTTTGATCCAAGGTGCCTTCCTGTCCCGGAGCAATCGAACCTTTAGATTCAATGTGCAGAGGTAGGGCAACTACTCGAATTGCCGAACCGGTTGAAGTTGGTGGATTTCTCGAAGAGAGGAGATACACGCCTACAATAATGGCCAGCACAACTGCGGCGATGACCACTGGGACAATCGGGGGAAGACTCCAGCGTGCACTGTCCAGTTCTTCGCTCATGGGCACGTGGCCGGCGTCGAACCGTGTCGCCTCCGCCTTCTTCATTTTCGGACTAGTTGGGCTCGCCATGCTTCCTCCTTCGAGCAACTCTCATCCTAAGATGCCGATTTTGGCTTTCATGCGACGGCTGTACGCGAATGCCGTGTCATGGCTTCGGCAAACTGCCTGACAGGGAGTGTGTTTAGCACATCCTCGCTGGTAAGCCACGCGCGACGGGCCTGTATGATCCCAAATCGCATCTTCTCGAGATGCAACGTGTGGTGCGAATCAGTGTTGATGACGATCTTCACGCCGCGTCCTTTCGCCATCTTCAGGTGACGATCAGATAAATCCAGACGATCGGGATATGCATTGAGTTCCATCGCTACATTGTGAGTCGCGGCAGCTCTTAAGATCGCGTCAAAATCGAAATCGTAACCCTCGCGTCGCAACAGAATACGCCCAGTGGGATGGCCGAGGATAGAAATGTGCCCGCTGGTAATCGCGCGTAACAAGCGATCTGTCATCTGCTGTGGTTCCTGCTGGAAATGCGAATGGATACTCGCAATCACGAGATCCATTTCGCCAAGCACATCACCGGAGAGATCGAGTTGCCCGTCAGCCAGAATGTCTACTTCAATTCCAGCGAATATCTTGATACCGTCGCTGTGTTTATTGGCCTCGCGAATTTTGCGGATATGCTCCACCGCCCGCTTGTCGTCGAGTCCGTTGGCAAACGCCAGATTCTTCGAGTGGTCAGTGATGGCCATGTACTCGTAGCCGCGCTCGCGGGCCGCACCGGCCATCTCTTCGATCGTGCAGCGGCCGTCGGTTTCGAGGGTGTGCATATGCACGTCGCCACGAATATCCGGGAGCTCAATCAGGTGCGGAAGCAGGTGCTTCTCAGCTGCCTCGATTTCACCTTGATTTTCGCGGAGCTCCGGAGGAATGTAATCGAGCTTCAACGCAGCATAGACTTCCTCTTCGGTTGCGCTAGCGACGTGAGTGCCGTCTGCAACTCGTGTAAGCGCGTACTCACTCAACGAATAGCCCATCTTTAATGCGCGCTGGCGGATTGACACATTGTGACTCTTCGATCCAGTGAAGTACTGCAGTGCTGCACCGAAGGACTCAGGCTTTAAGGTGCGAACGTCTACCTGCATTCCTCCACGCAACCGGAAGCTCACCTTGTTCCCACCCTTGGCAAGCACTTCGCTGATCCCGGGGAAGGTTAGGATTCGATCGAGCAACGGCTCCAGATGCTCATCGGCACAACATGGGCCCGTTATCAGAATGTCGAGATCTCCGACGGTCTCTCGTCCTCGACGCAGGGAACCAGCCGCGGTGATCTTCTCAATGCCGGGCATTTCCGCGAGAAACTCTTTGATCTTCTGTGCTGTGCGTTCAGCCGCGTCAAGAAGAAAGCGTCCGGAGATGCGGCGATACTCCTCGATGCCCCTGAGGATTCTCTGCTCATGCTTCTCTCCCATGCGCGGAAGTTCTCGGATTTTTCCTTCACGACCCAGCTTCTCTATACCGTCGACGTCACACACTTGGTATGCGTCCCAGATCAAAGCGATCGTCTTAGGGCCGAGTCCCTGGATTTTCAAAAGCTCCAACATGGAAGGTCGATATTTCTGGAGCAGCTCGGCGTGAAGAGGGAAATTGCCTTCTTTTAGAAGTTGCTGAATGTTTCCGGCCATACTCTTGCCTATGCCCGGGATCTCAAGCAGCTTCTTTGTGTCTGCAGCAATGTCGGCTACGCGCGTGGGTAGTCCTTCCACAGCTTCAGCCGCACGGCGATAGGAGCGAATGCGAAATGGATCATCGCCGCGAATCTCCATCAGGTCGGCGGTTTCATAGAACACAGCAGCGATGTTGCGATTTTCCATGGAGGTGCGTCGTAATTCTAAATTCCTTGGCCTTACGGCAAATAAAAAACCCAGCCATTTCGGCTGGGTTCTGGATAACTTTCGACCTCGCTAGTTCAGCTTGGTCACATTGTCGGCTTGGGGGCCCTTTTGACCCTGCACGATCTCAAATTCGACCTGATCGCCTTCCTGCAGGCTCTTATAGCCCTCGGACTTGACGGCGCTGTAGTGGACAAATACATCTGGTCCACTTTCCTGACCAATGAATCCAAAACCCTTAGCATTGTTAAACCACTTCACAGTGCCTTTAATTCGCGTCGCTTGCATACTTTTCCTATTTTTCCTTCTGGGGCCGAACAGCAGGTGCCGGGACCCGAACTTCCAGACCACCCTTGGGGACTGCACAAGGAGACTTACTTCACACGCCCGAAGTGAGCAGGGGAACGGCGCGAGGGGTAATTCTTGGGGTCCTAGTGAGGTTACTGGTTACTTAGAATTATCCAACAACGTAACAATGTTGTCAAAGCAGTAAACATGCTCGATGGCGCTTCGGAGTCATCCGAAAAAACTAAACGCCAGCTTGATTGATGGGTGCTAAAGCGCTGAATCCAACCAGAATAGTGATGCGAGCGTCTTGGCGTCTCGGATGGTTCCGTTTTGCGCCATCTTCAGTGCGGCCGGCAGCGGGAAGAACTTCGTTTGGATGCGCTCATCATCTTCCAGCTGAGCCTTTCCTTGGGTCAGATCGGTGGCCAGATAGATTTCCATCGTCTCGTCTAATATGCCTGGGCTGACGTAAAACTTCAGTGCTCGTTTCCAGTGTTTTGCGGTAAGTCCCGTCTCTTCCAGCAGCTCTCGTTTCGCTGCCGCTGCCGGCTTCTCTCCTGGATCGATATGGCCGGCCGGCAACTCCCATAGATAATCGTCCGCCGCATAACGATACTGACGTTCGAGGAGCACCCGCGGCTCGGATGCGGAATCGTCGACTGCCAACACAACCACCGACCCGTGATGGCGAATGATCTCTCGCAAGGCGACAACTCCCTCGGGTTCGCGAACTTTATCTGCGACTACCGTGTATACCTTGCCTCGATATCCAATTTTGCGAGACAGAATTTTGGCGTACTTCGGTTGAGGAAAATGGACTAGCTTGCTCTTTGCGTGCGTCCGACTGTTAGGCATGAAGCGATAGGTTAACATTCTGTCGCGAATCAACATCTCTCACCATCTCATGACAGCCGCCAAGCGCAACCGGTCCATCGATACGACGATCATCGGCGCCGGAACTCTGGCAACTGCCTTGGCTATAGCTTTCCGTCGCAGCGGGCACCGTGTTGCCGCGATTGTTTCTCGCGACAACGCGCAGTCCATCTCGCGTGCGCGCAAGCTCGCCAAGCGAGTCGGCGCGCATGTGATCACTCTCCGCGATGCGCAATTCGCCACCACAACAACTTGGATATGTGTGCCGGATGATGCCATCTCGGAAGTTGCCAGCCGGATCGCCGTGGGTCGCGACTGGAAGCGCAAGATCGCGATTCATTGCAGCGGCGCTCTCGGGTGCGATGCCCTGGCTCCGCTCAGGGAAGTGGGCGCAAGTGTCGCCTCGGCGCATCCGTTAATGACATTTGTGTACGGTTCCAATCCGGAATTGAACGGAGTGCCATTCGGGCTGGAAGGCGACCGCGACGGTCTGGTTGCGGCCAGCGCGATCATTCGCACTCTTGGAGGGAAGCCGTTTCGCGTTCCAACCGAGCTGAAGCCTGTTTATCACCTGTTCGGATTCTTTTCGTCTCCTGCCTTGGTGGCTTTAATAGCTGCCGCTCAGCAAGTTGGAAAACTCGCGGGTTTCGATGGACGTAAGTCGCGCCAATTGATGGGACCGATCGTTCGCCAGACGATCGAGAACTGCCTTCTCGGTACTCCCCAGGAAGCATTCAGCGGGCCTCTGCGCCGCGGAGACATTGCCACCTTGCGCAAACATCTCGACGTGCTGAAGGAGCAGCCCGAACTCCTGACGCTCTACAAATCGCTCACCAGCATTGCGGTGCAAGATCTGCCGGTTGCCTATGCCGACGCCCTGAAAAAACTGATCGGCTGAGCCCGGCCTATTTGGATCGCGGATGAGTGGGCGGTACCGAAACGGGATTGGGAAGCGGTTTACCTGTTGGTCCGACGCGTGGTGGTGTCTTTCCCACCAAACCATCTCCGCGACTTCGGAGCTCCTTCAGAATTGATTGCCGATCGCGCGAGTAATCTGCTGCAAGCCGCGTGAGCGCGAGTGTCACGATGTCGTGGTGATGTAGTTCTTCTGTTCCTGCCTGACGGCGTGCGTCCAGCCATAGACGATGCACGAGCATCACGTCTTCCGTCTTGAGGTCGGGAGTGTGCGGACCGATACGGAAACTCTGTACCTCTGGACCTGGCTTCACGACTTGAAACACAAACTGATGCTTTGGCGGAGGCGCAGCTTCCCACGCCTGGCCCATGCGGAATGCCTGCTCCTCGGCTGTCATTTTTGTGGAGAGTCCGGCTACAACACGCGCTGCCAGGAGAGAATTTGCGGTCTGGACGATAGCCGAGAAGACATCGCGCGCGGGCACGACCATCAACGAAATGTGTTTGCCGTAGCTCTCGGCGATGCTCACACATTTGGTGAACAGCGTCTGCTCGTGATCGCTGAAGATCTGTTCGGTAGAGAGATCAACCTCGCCGCTTCCTGGTCCTGTAAGCCGGGCAGCAAGGACTACAACGTCGTTCTCTGTCGTGTCGGTATTCTGTAAAACCCATCGCAG